>ENA-OQIJ01000090-OQIJ01000090.1-human-gut-metagenome-genome-assembly--contig:-NODE-90-length-29107-cov-8.440752_pt1 | contig 29107 bp, 25 predicted proteins | sample MGYA00242582_ERZ504747 | MGnify/ENA primary metagenome ERZ504747 (study PRJEB26092, sample SAMD00036435) | human gut metagenome | host: Homo sapiens | study: EMG produced TPA metagenomics assembly of...
AAAATCGTTGATGATCCACCGCCTGTCGGCAAGGACTTCAACGATTTTTTGTGTACTATCTGGAAATTGCAAGACCTATGCCCAAGCGTGAAAGACCTGCTAATAAAAGTCAAGTGGAAATTTCAAAATATTGAATTCGAGAAAAAGGGCATACGAAATCAGGCCGCTGAACAATTCAAAATTGAAAGGGCGGCCGGCCAAGGAGGCATTTGGTATAGGTTTAGGCCTGTGTCTGTGTGTTTAGATAAACAGTTACCGAGGCGTAATAAATACGCAGGAACTTGTTAGCAGACGCCATCATGTAGACCCGGTAAGGCTTTCCCTCGGAACGTTTTTTGTCCATGAATTGGTATACAGGTTCGCCCATAGGGGCGCTTTGCAGATAAACGCCCATCACAAGGAATAGTGTCCGGCGTAAAGCAGCGGAACCACGCTTGGAGATGCTGCGGCTACGGACATCCATTTGTCCGGATTGGTAAGGTGGGGCGTCAATGCCCGCAAAGGCGACCAAAGCCTTCTTGGAGTGGAATCGGCGCACATCGCCGATTTCAGCCATGAGTTGAGGTCCGAGGGTTGGACCAACACCAAACATCTCCATCACCACAGGATACTCCGGCAGAGAAGCCGCCAGGGACTGCATCTCCTGCTTGAGAGCAGCTAATGCGGCAGAAGTTGCCCGGAGTTGGAAAATGGCCTGTTCTACCAAAAGTTTTGCCGTCTTTGTTTTCGGCATGACACCGAAGTGTCCACAGGCGGAGGCATAAATGTCCAGCGCCTTATCTTCGCTGAAATGGTAGCCGTGCTTTCTGCACCACTTCTGGTACTTGGCGGCAAAGGCCTTCTCAGACAGGCCACAGACGCACTCGCAATGCCAAAAAGCAGCCACAAAGTCTACCCATTTCTCACTGCCATCGGTGCGGGGCGGACTGGTAAACAGGCGGTTTGCATCTGGAAAAGTAGTGTCCAGCAGGGAGATTAAGTTATTCTTCAGCATGGTCTGTACTTTGGAATACTGCTGGTACTGCCGGTAGCAGGTCTTCAGCATGAGCCGGGTGTCCTCTTCCGGGACATATCTCGGCAGTGTGAGCCAGTGGTCAAGGCCGTAGTTGGCCAGCTTCACGGCATCCTTCTTGTCGGTCTTGCCCCGTCTTAAACTGTTGTTCCCGTAGTCATGCACCAGCATTGCATTGACTACGGAGACATAAAGCCCCGCGTCGTGGAGCAGCCAGGCCACCGGCGCGTGGTAATTACCCGTGGATTCCATCACCACACGGGTCTCACCGTCCAGGCTTTTGAGCAACCCTGCCAGCTTGCTCAGTTCACTGGCGGTGTGGCGCACTTCAAAGGGTGAAACCACCACTTCTCCGAAGGGCCGCATGACGGCGATCATGCTTTTCCCTTTGGAAACATCAATGCCAACACAGTTCATTCGCGTTCCTCCAATACCAAGGATCTGCAACCGGAATCCATCTTTTCTCGCTGCCGATTCAATCTATTATGTGACGCGAACTCTCCGACATTCGGTGGCTCAACCTGCTTAAATCGAACGCTACAACAAGAGGATGGCTAACAGTCTTTCGCACGGACATATAAGCCCAAGGAGTGATTGGTCAGCCAGTTGCTCCTCTTATTGTAGCTTGGGCACGAGATGGAGGGAAAGCCGGACTGGTTGCCCGGCTTTCCTGTCCAAATTTATTGTAATAGGAGCGATGAAATGAAGCTGGGCATCATTGGCCTGGATTGTTCCCATGCGGTGGAATTCAGCCGCATGCTGAACGATCCGGCGGACAGGGAGCACATTCCGGGATACCGGGTCACGGCCGCATGGCCGGGCCGGATCTCGAAGGACTTCGATATGAGCCGGGATCGGATGGAGTCTTTTACCGGGCAGGTGAGCCGGCTGGGGGTGAAGCTGTGCGGCGGAATCGAAGAGGTGATGGAGCAGGTGGACGCGGTGTTCCTGGAGCAGGTGGATGCCCGCCTGCGGGAGGAGCAGCTGAAACGGATTCTGCCCTTCGGCAAGCCCGTGTTTGTGGACAAGCCCCTTGCGCTGAGCGCGGACAGCGCCCGAAGGATCTGCCGGTTGGCCCGGCAGTGGGACTGCCCGGTGATGAGCGCCTCTTCCATCCGCTATTCCCAGGGCTGGCAGGCGGCGCTGGACCAGTGCCGGGGCGAGGTGGAGGCTGTGGACGTTTACGGGCCCATGCCGCTTACCCCCACCCAGCCGGGGTATTTCTGGTACGGGGTGCACATGGCGGAAATGCTGTATGAGGCGCTGGGGCCGGGCTGCCAGTGGGTACAGGCCCGCCGCCAGGGCGATCAGCATCTGATCACCGCCGGCTGGCAAGGCGGGCGGCTGGTGAACATTCGGGGCATGGGGCCGCAATACCCGGATTTCGGCGGTGCGCTGATGGCCCAAGGCCGCCGCTACTGCGCCGATACCGGCAGGGACACAAGGGGCTATTACGCCTGCCTGCTGGAACGGATTCTGAAGATGTTTGAAAGCGGGCAGAGCCCGGTGAGCTGGGAACAGATGCTGGAAACGACCTGTTTTCTGGAAGCGGCCAGCCGGAGCATGAACAGCGGCGACACCATTTGGCTGTGACAAGGAGGCTGTGAGATGGAAAAAACCACAGGATACGCAGTGCTGGGCTGCGGATATTTCGGAGCGGAATTTGCCCGGGCGGTAAGCCAGATGCCCGGTGCGCGGCTGGCAGCGGTGTACAGCCCGGGCGAAAGCGCCGGGCGGGTGAGCCGGGAGCTGGGCTGCCCCCGGGCGGCCACGCTGGAGCAGATCTGGCAGGATCCGGCGGTGGACGCGGTGATCGTGGCCACGCCCAATTATCTGCACAAAGAGCATGTGATGGCGGCGGCCAGAGCGGGCAAGCATGTGTTCTGCGAAAAGCCCTTCGCCCTGAACACCGCGGATGCCCGCGCCATGGTGGAATGCTGCCGCGCACAGGGCGTGAAGCTGATGGTGGGGCACATCATGCACTTTTACAGCGGCATCGCCCGCCTGAAAACCATGATCGACGAAGGGCAGCTGGGCCGGCTGATGACGGTGCACATCGAGCGCACCGGCTGGGAGCACCGGCAGGCGGCGGTGAGCTGGAAAAAGATGCAGGCGGCTTCCGGCGGGCATCTGTTCCACCACATCCACGAGATCGATATCCTGCAATGGATCATGGGCCAGCCGGCCACGGTATACGCGGTGGGCGGCAATCTGGGGCATCAGTCCGGCGAATTCGGTGATGAGGACGACGTGCTGCTGGTTACGCTGCGCTTTGCCGGGGGCGGGTTTGCCACCATGCAGTACGGCTCCGGCTTCCGGATGGGCAACCACATTGTGCGCATCAACGGAACCCTGGGCGGCGCGCTGATCGATTTTCAGAATGCGCGCATCCAGCTGAAGCTGGGCGATGAAACCAGCACCATGGAGCTGTTCGACGACCCGGCCAGCGCGCAGGCCATCCGGGCACTGTTCCAGCGCACCGATGGCGGCGTGGCCTACGGCAGGCCGGACGAGCGCCCGCCGGAATACATCCTGAACGCACTGCGCAGCGAGCTGGCCGCCTTTGACCGGTGTGTGCGCACCGGCTTTGTGGACCCGGCGCAGGCGGATCTGTTCGACGGCAGCTCGGCCTGCAACTCGGTGCAGATCGCGGAATATTCGCTTCGCTCCCGGCAGCAGGGGCAGCCGCTGGAGTTTGGTGGCAAACCGTTGTAAACGCAAAATAGCTGCGGTACAATGAGAAAAAAGAAAAGCGGGGTCCGGCCTTGTTTGCCGGGCTCCGCTTTGCCGCAGAAACATGCCGGCGCGGCGCCGGAGGGAGGAGCGGAAAATGAGCAGGCGAACCGGAACGATCTCGCTCAAGCAGTGCTTCAAGCGGCTGCTTTTGGTGGAGCTGGCCCTTTTTGCTCTGATGGCGGCGGGCTGCGTGCTGCTGGGGCAGATGGTTTACCGCACCCAGGTGCGGGAAGAAACCGAAAATCTGTTCCGGGTTGCCTTTACCAATCTGGAAAACGCGCTGGACTCGCTGGACCGGATGGCGCTGAATCTGGTGAATGACCGGCAGGTGCAAAGCGCCCTGCTGGCCCTTTCCGGGGAAGAGCCCGGTGTGGTGCTGCTGGATGATCTGTATTACAAGCTGATTTCCAGCTCGATGCTGGGCCAGGGGCAGAGCATTTCCGTTGTGGATGCCCGCGGCGAGGAGTACTCCAGCGCCAGCACCACCCTGCAGCTTTCCGACGGGGAGATCGAACACCTGCGGGCGCTGCTGCGCCAGAGAGAGCAGTTTTCCAGCCCGGTGTGGTACTGCCGCCAGCGCACCGGCGAGCTGGTGTATGCCCGCGAGATCCACAGCACTCCCTATAAGGCGGATGCCGAGCCCATTGGCATCGTGGTCATTCAGGCGGATCTGCGCAGCACGGTGGCAGGCACCCTGTATGAAGAGCTGCAAAACGGCGATCTGGCCATGACCTATCAGGGGCAGGTGGTCTTTCAGTTGCAGCCGGAGCAGACCGACGCCCGGACCCTGAGCCGGATGATGGCGCAGCAGGGCGGAGCGGATCGGGTGGAGCTTCGGCAGAATTCCCGGTTCGAGGGCGTGGAATTTTACGGCTTCCAGCGATACCCCTGGCTGGGCAAACCGCTGCAGGCCATTATTGTGACCATGCTGCTGTCGCTGGCGGGCATCTTCGGGATTGCGCTCACCCTCACCCTGCGGCTGGTGCATCGGATCACCGTTCCGCTGGAAAAGCTGAGCTGGCGCATGGAACATGTGGACCCGGAGGACCCGGCCGCAGCCGGGCAGCGCCAGCCCAGCGGCCTTGATGAGCTGGACCGGCTGGAAGAGCGCTTCGACAGCATGATCGACCGCATTCAGGATCTGGTGCGCAACAACTATGTGCGCCGCCTGAAGGAGAAGGAGTATCAGCTGCGGGCGCTGCAAAGCCAGATCAATCCCCATTTTTTATACAATACGCTGGATTCCATCAACTGGCTGGCGGCGGGCAGCGGCCAGCCGGAAATTTCCCGCATGGTGCAGGCACTGGCGGTGCTGTTCCGGGAGACCACCCGCCAGCAGGAGCATCTGATCCGGCTGGAGCAGGAGCTGGAGCTGCTGAACAGCTATATCACCATCCAGAAGATCCGTCTGGAGGATCGGATTCAGGTGCGTATCGAGGTGCCGGACCGTTGCCTGGACTGCCTGATCCCCAAGCTGTCGCTTCAGCCGATTGTGGAGAACGCCATCCACTACGGGGCGGAATGCAGCCTGGAGCCCTGCCGGATTCTGGTGCGTGCCCGCCTGAGCAAGCGGGGGCTGGTGGTGTATGTGGCGGATGACGGGCCCGGCATTTCGCTGGCCCAGCGCAAAAAGCTGAAGGAACGCACGCTGGTCACCGGCTCCACCAGCATCGGCCTGATCAATATTCAGGATCGCATCCGCATGCTGTGCGGCCCGGGCAGCGATTTGAAGATCCGCAGCCGGCTGGGCTACGGAACACTGGTCAAGCTGATCCTTCACCAAAGGAGGGATGAGGATGTATAAAGCCCTGATTGTGGACGACGAGCGCATCCTGCGCAGCGGGCTGGTGGGCCTGCCTTTGTGGAAGGAGCTGGGCGTGGAGGCGCTGCAGGCAGCCAACGGCATGCAGGCGCTGGAGCTGCTGGAGCAGGAGAAGATCCATATTCTGGTCACCGATATCCGCATGCCGGGCATCAGCGGCCTGTCGCTGATCGAACAGGCGATGCGGCGGTATCCCTGGCTGCAGGTGGCGGTGCTTTCCGGCTACGGGCAGTTTGAATATGCCCAGGCGGCGCTGCGGTTCGGCGTGCAGGATTATCTGCTCAAGCCCATTGTGCAGAAGGAGTTCAGCGCAATGATCCAGAAAATGGTGGACCGGCTGGACCGGCAGGCCATGCAGCGCCGCCATGCCCCGGAGCCGCCGGCCGGGCCGGCGGCAGCCAGCTGGAGGAAACGGCGCTCTGCCGTTTTCTGCAGGCCGGTCAGGCGCAGCCACTGCCCCGCTGGGTGCAGGGCGAAGCGTCGGTAGAGCTGTTGATGATCCGGCTGGAAGAGGCCGACGGAGACCGGGCGCCCGCGCTGGCACAGCTGCTGAACAGCGCCTTCCGGCAGGAAGGGCTGCTGGCAGCGCTGCCCATGGAACGGCAGGTGGCCGCGGTGTTTGCGAAGCGGGCCCCCGGGCCGGAGCGGCTGGCCGATTTTCTGCGCGGCAGCGGCCGGAGTGTGAGTGTGGCGGCAGAGCGGCTGTGTGTGTGCCGTGCGGGGCCCTGCCCGGCAGGGGAGCTGCCCCAGGCCTACCGCAGCATTCAGGAACGCTGGCCCTGGCGTTTTTACCATCAGGGGCTGGCGGATCTGGGCAGTGCGGGGAGAGAGGAGCCCCCCTGCCCGGAGCCGGAAGCCCTGCTGGAGGCGCTGGAGCAGAAGAATGCGGCCGAAGCACAGCAGGCGCTGGCGCAATTCTGCGACCGGGTCTGCATTCTGGAGCCTCCGCCGGACGGCACCCGGCAGGTGTGCGCCCGGCTTTATCAGAGCATTGCCCGGCAGGCGGGGCCCAACGAACAGGCCATGAGCGACCATATCTGCCAGCTCATGGGCCACAGTGCCCTGCGCTTTGAGGCTTTGCGCCGGATGCTTACCCAGCTGCTGGGCTATCTGGAAAAGGCATGGAGCGATCAGGAGCTTACCGGATACAGCCCGCCCATCCGCCAGAGCATCCGGTACATGCAGCAGAACCTGCAGGACCCGCAGCTGAGCCTGAGTTATCTGGCGGCCCAGGTGCTGTTTCTGCATCCGGATTATCTGGGCCGGCTGTTCCGCAAGGAGACGGGCCTGTCCTTTACCCAGTATCTGCTCACCATGCGCATGAACCGGGCAAAGCAGCTGCTGGAGCAGGCGCCGGAGCTGCGGATCGGGCAGCTGTGCGAAGAGGTGGGCTATGGGGAAAATCCCCGCTATTTCAGCCATCTGTTTCATCAGAGCTTCGGCTGCTCGCCCAGCGAATACAGGCGGATGCTCCGGCAATAATGTTTTCCTCGCAGGCCTTCGGGAAACCGAAGGCCTTTTTTCGGCATTGACAGATTTTTTTGCCCGGAAATTGACCGAAGGGGCATCCTGTGCGTATTTCTTACAGAAGGGAGTGGGAATCATGGAGCAATTTACCCCGCCGCCCGGCGAAGCGGAGCGGGTGGTGGAGCAGTACGGCGACATGCTCTACCGGCTTTGTCTGGTGGCGCTGGGCAGCCGGGCGGACGCGGAGGACGCGGTGCAGGACACCCTGCTGCGCTATCTGCAAAAGGCCCCGGCGTTTGCCAGCCGGGAGCACGAAAAGGCGTGGCTGCTCCGGGTGGCGGCCAACCGCTGCCGGGATCTGCGGCGGTTTCGGCTGCGCCATCCCCACACCGGGCTGGAGGAGGTGGCGGGCCGGTGCGCCGAGCCCGGGGATCGGGCGGTGCTGGAGGCTTTGATGAGTCTGCCGGAGAAATTCCGGGTGGTGCTGCTGCTTCACTATGTGGAGGGCTACACCACCGGCCAGATCGCCCCCATGATCGGCCGTACCCCCTCGGCGGTGAAGATGCGGCTGCAAAAGGGCAGAAAGCTGCTGGAACAGGCCTATGGAAGGGAGGAAGGCTAGATGGACGAGGAACGACTGAACCGGGCGGTGCGGGGCATTCGCATGCCGGAGGATGCCCGGCAGCGACTGCTGCACCGGCTGAAGGAGGAGCGGCCCCGGCGGGCGGTGCGCCTTCCAAAACGCCCGGCGCTGGCGGCGGTGGCGGCCTGCCTTGCGCTGGCGCTGGGCCTGCCCGCCCTTGCCGCCCATGTGGAACCGGCCTACACGCTGCTGTATCGGGCATCCCCGGCGGCGGCCCAGTACCTGCAGCCGGTGCGCGAAAGCGACGAGGACAGCGGCATCCGAATGGAGGTGATGTCGGCGGCGGTGCAGGGCGACACGGCGGAGGTGTGGGTGGCCCTGCAGGATCGGACGGGCAGCCGGGTGGACGCGACCACCGACCTGTTCGACAGCTATTCCATCCGCAGCCCGGCGGACCAGAGCGCCCATTGTGAGCTGGCGGGGTACGACGAAGCCACCGGCACCGCCCTGTTCCGGCTACACATCACCCGGGCGGACGGGAAGAGCTGGCAGGGGGAGAAGGTGACCTTTTCCTTAAAGAAATTTCTCAGCCGCCGGGCCGCGTATGAACAGGTGGAGATTCCGCTGGATCTGGCCCGGCTGCCCCAGAACGCCGAAACCCGGCCGGTGACCCTCACCGGCTATGGCTCGCCGTCGGGAAACGCGCCGGATGCGTTTGACGCACTGGTGCCGGGGGAGGGGCAGAAGGACTTCCCGGTGGAGGGCTTTTCCCTCACCGGTGCGGCCTGGGCGGCGGACGGGCTGCACATCCAGCTGGCGGTGAAAAACCGGAAGCAGAACGACAACAACGCCGAGGTCTATCTGCTGGGGCCGGAGGGCGCAAAAACCTTCTGCGACTTTCTGGGCTATTTCCGGGAAGGGGAGGGCGAAAACCGGGTGGATTACATGGAATATGTGTTCTCCGGCACGCCCGGGGCGCTGGCGGACTGCCGCCTGGCCGGTGATTTTTACACCGCCGGTCTGCTCACCGAGGGCAGCTGGAAGGTGACCTTCCGGCTGGAAGGCGGCGAATGAAGAAAACAAAACCCCCGGCGGCAATCTGCCGCCGGGGGTTATCCATCCCTCTATGTTGGCGCTGTGCGCCTTGCCCGGGCTTTCCCTGCTCCGGGCTTTTTTGTTTCCCTTTTCTCTCTCTTCCCGTTTCGCTTATACGCGCTTTACATACATCTGCACGCTGGGGTAGTCGCCAGCCAGCTGGGGCAGGGTGTAGCCTGCACGCATCAGGGTGCTGCCGCTGTATACCTTGCCCACGCCTTCCATGGCCAGATCCAGCCCGGCCTGGGGCGCTGCGTGGCAGCCGTGGATGTCCAGGCTTTCCACCCGGTACAGAGCGTCCGGCGCAAGGCCCCGCAGCCACACATGCAGCGGGCGGGCGTTGGCTTCCGGATGGGTGAGCACCAGATTCACCAGCGTCTCGCCCTGCTCCTCGTCCACGAACTGCCAGGCCGCGTACCGCTCCTCCTCGGTGGGGTCGGTCAGCCGGTAGTACAGCCCGTTCTGGATCAGCTGGTAGTGTTTGTCGAAGAAGGCGATCTGCTCCTTCACCTGGGCGGCTTCCTCGTCGCTCAGCTTGTTCAGGTCCAGCTCGTAGCCGAAGGTGCCGGCCATGGCGGCCACCGCACGGGTCCACAGAGGCGTGGTGCGGCCGGTCTGGTGGTTGGGGCAGGCGGACACATGCGCGCCCATGCTGCTCACCGGGTAGCCGAAGGAGGTGCCGTGCTGGATTACCAGCCGCTCGATGGCGTCGGTGTCGTCGCTGCACCAGATCTGGGTGAAGTAGGCCAGCATGCCCGCGTCAAAGCGTCCGCCGCCGCCGGCGCAGCCCTCGAACAGCACATGGGGGAACCGGTGGTCAGGGTTTCCAGCAGCTTGTAAACGCCCAGCATGTACCGGTGGGCCGCTTCGCCCTGCCGGTCGGCAGGCAGAACCCGGCTGTACACGTCGGTCATGTTCCGGTTCATGTCCCATTTCACGTATGCGATGGGGTTGTTGGCCAGCAGGTCGGTCAGCCGCTCGGTCAGGTAGTCCACCACGTCGGGGCGGCCCATGTCCAGCACCATCTGGTTGCGGCTCATCACCGGAGCGCGGCCCGGCAGGGTGAGCGCCCAGTCCGGATGGGCCCGGTACAGTTCGGAATCCTCGCTCACCATCTCCGGCTCCACCCAGATGCCGAACTTCATGCCCAGCGCGTTCACCCGGTCGATCAGGGGAGAAAGACCGCCGGGCAGCTTTTTCTCGTTCACGAACCAGTCGCCCAGGCCGCTGTTGTCGTCGTTGCGCTTGCCGAACCAGCCGTCGTCCAGCACCAGCATCTCCACGCCCAGCGCCGCGGCCTTTTCCGCAATGCGCACGATGGCGTCGGAATCGAAGTCAAAGTAGGTGGCCTCCCAGTTGTTGATCAGCACCGGGCGGCGGGCGAAACGGTGCTCGCCCCGGCACACGTTGTGCCGGATGAACCGGTGATACTGCTGGGACAGGGCGGTCAGGCCGTTTTCGGTGCAGGCCAGAATCACCTCGGGGGCGGTGAAGGTCTCGCCGGGGGCCAGCTGCCAGCTGAACCGCTCGTCGTGAATGCCGCTCACGATGCGGGTCAGGCCGTTCTGGTCCACCTCCACGTCGGTGCGGTGGCTGCCGGAATACACCGGCATCACGCCGTAGCACAGGCCGTGCTCCTCGGTGGCCTTGCGGTCGCACAGGATCACGAAGGGGTTGTGGTGGTGGCTGGAGGCCCCGCGGGTGGAGGACACGGTCTGGATGGCGTTCAGCAGGTGCACCCGCTCGGCCTGCCGCTCCATGGTGTGACGGCCGTGGAAGTGAATCATATCCCACCGGCCGAAGGGCAGGTCCAGGCACATGGACGCGGCCTTTTCCAGCCGCAGGGTCTGGCTGCCGCCGTTCACCAGCCGGGCGGCCCGGGTGATGATGTCCTGCCGTTCGAACACGCCGTACCACAGCTCCAGCGCAAGGCCGGTCACGCTGTCCTCCATGCGGATGCACAGGCTTTCGGCCTCGTTTTCCTCGTCGTGGGCGGCGGGCAGGCCGGTCAGGGCGTATTTGCCCTTCTGAATGCTGTGGCTCGCGTAGCGCCATTCGGCCCCGGCAGCGCCGTTTTCCTCCCGCACCACCAGGCAGGAAAGGCGGAAGTCGCCGGTGTTGCAGCCGGTGTACTCCTGAGGCAGCACGTCCGGCGAGATGCCCCGGCGCTCCCGGTCGGCGTTGTGGTTGGGTGAGAAGCCCCGGTCGGCCGGGGGATACATGGCGGCCAGATCGCCCTGACCGATGGCCGGGCCGTAGTAGAGGTGAAGCAGACGATCCAGATGATCCAGCCCCATCTGGTAGGTGGTGCTGCGGGTGGAAAGGGTAAAGGTGCGCGCGGCGGCGTCGAATTGAATGCCCATACAGGGATCCTCCTGAAGTTTGGAATCGGGCCGGGCCCGGCTGGGGCCCGGCTGGGCAGTGCCGCCTGCGGCGTTCGCCGTGGATGGCGCGGCACTGCTCCTGAAAAAACGGGATAAAACAACACGAGGCGGGCGGCCGGCCGTGTGGTTCAGCCGGCCGCCTGCCGTGATAAGGGGAAGTTTACTTGCCGCCGGTCATGGCGATGCCCTGGATGAACTGCTTCTGGAAGATCAGATACAGGATCACCATGGGGATCATGGCCAGCAGGCTGCCGGCCATCAGAACCGGGAAGTTGGTGGTGTACTGGCCGTTCAGGGTGGAAAGACCGGCAGACAGGGTCATCATGTTCAGGTCGATGTTGCAGATCAGCGGCCACATCAGGTCGGAGTAAGCGAACACCGCGGTGAAGATGGCCAGCGCGGCCATGCTGGAGCCGGTGAGGGGGAACATGACGCGGGTGAAGGTCTGCCACTTGTTGCAGCCGTCCAGATAGGCGGCCTCGGCAATCTCGCCCGGAATGCCCAGATAGGTCTGGCGCAAAAAGAAGGTGCCGAAGGCGCTGACCAGGCCCGGGAACACCAGCGCGAAGATGGTGTTGGTCAGGCCCATGCGGGCCAGCATTAAGTACTGGGGAATGATGAAGATCTGGCTGGGCAGCATCATCTGCACCAGCACGATGGTGAACAGGGCCTTCTTAAAGGGGAAATCCAGCTTGGCGAAGGCGTAGCCGGCCATGGAGCTGAAGATCACCGCGCACAGCACGCGGAACACGATGAGCAGGGCGGTGTTCACATACAGGTTCGCGAAGGGCAGGCTGGCCAGCGCGGTGACAAAGTTGTCCAGATTCCACTGGCTGGGCAGCAGCTGGGGCGGCACCGCCATGGACTCGGCCTGGGTCTTGAAGCTGGTGAGCAGCATCCAAACGAAGGGGAAGATCATAACCACGCTGCCCAGGATCAATGACGCATAGGTGAAGGTCTTGTTCAGGGTCTTGCTTGTTTGTGTGCGCATGATTTACACCTCGTAATTCACCCATTTTTTCTGGCCCGCGAACTGCAGCAGGGTAACGATGCCGATGAGCAGCACGGTCCAGATGACGATGGCGGACGCATAGCCCTTGTTGCCGGCCACAAAGCTCTCCCGGTAGAACAGGTACATCAGGCTCTGGGCGCTGGTGAGGGCGGGGTTGGACTGATCGACCATCATGTAGATCAGGTCATACACCTTCAAAGAGGACATCAGGCGCATGATGAGCACCACGAACAGGGTGGGCGAAACCATGGGCAGGGTGATGTGGAAGAACTGCTGCACCTTGGAAGCGCCGTCCAGAGAAGCGGCCTCGTACAGGCTGGCGGAGATGTTCTGAATGCCGGACAGCAGCAGAACCGCGTCGTAGCCGATGGCGCTCCAGATGGCCACGATGGCGCAGGTGATCAGCACGATGGACGGGTTAGTCAGCCAGCGCACGTTGTGGCCCAGAATGCTGTTGATGATGCCGTACTCGGTGTTGAAGATCCACTTCCACACCATGGCAACGGCGGCGGGAGCCACCACCATGGGCAGGAAGAAGATGGCGCGGAAGGCGGTGCGGCCCTTGAGCTTTGCGTTCAGCAGAACCGCCACCAGCAGCGCCAGGAACACGCCCACGGGCACGGTGAGGATGCAGAAGTAGATGGAGTTCCAGGTGGCCTTCCAGAACTCGGTGCTCTGGAACATTTCGATGTAGTTATCCAGGCCGTTGAACTCGAAGGTGCCGAAGGCCTTGGACTTGGAGAAGCTCATGTAGATGGTCTCGATGAACGGCCAGATGTTCAGCACCAGCAGACCGATGATGGTGGGGGCCACCATCACCAGACCCCAGACAGCGCCGTCGCGGGACAGCTTGGAAGTTTTCTTCACGGGGGATGCCCTCCTTTATTCGTAGTATTCGGCGCTGGCCTCATCCACGATCTGCTGCATGGTTGCAAGACCGGTGGAGAGATCCAGCTCGCCGGAATAGATCTTGAGCAGAGTGTCGCTGACCTTGCTCTTCCACTCGGGGCGGGCGGCGTTGTTCACGCTCTGCACGCTGTAATCGAACATGTCGATGAAGCACTGCACGTTGATGGGGTATTCGTCGAACACGCCCACCCAGGTCTCTTCCAGACCCTCGTAGGCGGGAATGGCGGCGCCGCTCTCGCCCTGGATGCGCTGGCCTTCCTCGCTGCCGAAGAACTTCAGCACGTCCTTGACGATGTCCAGATGCTTGTTGTTTGCGCCGGTGGCGTAGCTCAGGCCGTTGGAGATGGTGGCCCGGCCGTCACCGCTCACCGGGTCGGGGCAGGCGGGCAGCACGGCCACGTCCCATTTGCCCACCATGTCGGGGTAGTTCTGCAGCTCGGTGAGGATGTTCCAGTTGCCTTCAAAGAACATGGCGCCCTTCTCGGAGAAGAAGGCCGCGCCGGGCGCGGTTTCCGCGAAGTAGTTCTGATCGGGGCACCAGTCGTAGCTCTGCAGGCCGATGTAGAACTCCATACCCTTCTGGGTGGCCGGGTCGGTGAAGTTGGCGCGGGTGTTGTCTCCGGTGAGGATACTGCCGCCTGCCTGGTACACGAAGTTCCAGTAGCCCAGCTGGTCGTCGCCGTAGGCCATGTAGCCGTATTTGCCGGTGGCGTCGTAGATGGCCTGAGAGGCGCTGACCAGGTCATCCCAGGTCCAGGTCTCGTCCGGGTAGGCAACGCCCGCCTGATCGAACATTTCCTTATTATAAACAAGGCCCACCGTGTCCTTATCCTTGGGCACGCCGTAGAGCTTGCCGTCCGAGCCGCTGGCGTTGGCCAGAGAAATGTCGGAGAAGTGATCGGTGTCCACAATGTCGGAGCAGTCTGCCAGCTTGCCGTTGTCGGCGTACTTCAGAATCTCGTTGGTGTGCATCCAGAAGATATCCGGCATCTTGTTGCTCATGGCGGCGGCTTCCAGCTTGGTCCAGTATTCGTTCCAGCTGGTCACCTGCACCTCGATCTTCACGTTGGGGTGCTGGGCGGTGTAGGCATCGCACATGGCCTGCATGCCGTCGCGCTGGGCCACGTCCCAGATCTGGAAGGTCAGGTTCACGATGCCGTCCGAGCTTTCGCCGCAACCGGTCAGCCCGGTGGCCAGCCCCGCGGCCAGGCAGACGCTCAGTGCGGCGCATGCCAGTCTGCGAATCAAACTCATTGCTAGTTTCCTCCTGTTCCTGTGCGGCTGCCGCCCGTTTCCGCCGCCCGCCCGGCCGGGTACGGGCAGCTGCAAAGCGCGGCTTTCGCTGTTATGCTGAAAAATTGGGGGAAGTTTTGTACAATGTGCACTATATACAATTTGTTTCCCTTTTGGCTGTGTTTATTATACGATTTGACAGATGAAAGATAAATATCATTTTGCTGGTTTTTATCTCTCAATTTAGCTGATTCAGGTCGTTTTACTTGAAGTCATCCAGCATTATGGTATATAATCAGAAAAACGGACCAAATGAGGGAGGAATGGCGATATGCCCACCGCATTCGGGCCGGATGCCGGCAACAAGCTGATTTTCCACGTGTTTCAGGACGAACGCTTTGTGGATCTGAACCTGTATCAGTACGGGTGGGAGCGCACCGAGCCGCTGCACTCCTACGGGCCGCACCGGCGCAACCACTATCTGTTCCATTATATCATCGCCGGGCAGGGCAGGCTGTATGTGGGCGAGCATGTGTATCCGGTGGGGCCGGGGGAGGGGTTTCTGATTCTGCCGGGCCAGACCACCACCTACGCCTCGGACGAGGCCGACCCCTGGGAGTACACCTGGATCGAGTTCGACGGCCTGCGCGTGCGGGAAAGCCTGAGCCTGGCGGGCCTGGGTGCGGCAAAGCCCATCTACACCCCCGCCACCCGGGTCGGGGGCGAAAAGCTGCGGGAGTGCATGCTGCAGATCGTGCAGGACGGCGAGGCCAGCCCCATCCGGCAGATCGGCCGGGGTTTTCTGTTTCTGGACCAGCTGGTGGAATCCTCGGCGGCAAGGCAGCACCAGAGCCAGCGCCGCCTGCGGGACTTTTACATGAAGGAGGCGCTTTCCTTCATTGAGCAGAACTACCAGCGGGACGTGTCGGTGGAGGATATCGCCGCCTTCTGCGGGCTGAACCGGAGCTACTTCGGCAAGCTCTTCCGCGACACCATGGGCGAAAGCCCCCAGGCCTTTCTTTTGCACTACCGCATGGCTCAGGCGGCCCAGTTTTTGAAGGAGACCACCCAGCCGGTGAGTACCATCAGCACCATGGTGGGCTACGCAAACCCCTTGCATTTTTCCCGGGCCTTCAAATCGGTGTACGGCATCTCGCCCCGGGCTTACCGGCAGACCCATTTTACCCACCCGGCCGGTGTGTGAGGCGGGGCACTGGCGCAAAAAAGCCAACTGTGGTACACTGTAACATGGAAAAAGGCCGCCGGGCACCCGGCGGGAAAGAGGGGAACAACGCATGGAAAAGCAGCAGCGCCGGGCGCTGAACAGCATTGTGCTGAGCATCACCACACTGGTGGTGGTGGCGGCTCTTCTGCTGGTGGGCATCGGCCTTGTGCGGGATAAAATGATGCGCAACACCCAGCAGATGGGCATGTCGCTGGCGGAGAGCTACGCCCGCGATACCCAGAGCCGGCTGGACAGCTTCGCCCGGGTCTTTCAGATGGCCTGGCTGTATACCGGGCAGGGAATCACCGGCCAGATGGACTGGGACACCCTGCAGCACGGCATGGAGCAGTACCAGCAGAATGTGGACGAGGTGTTCGGCGGCCATGTGGCCGACCTGTACGCGGTGATCGGGGGGCAGATCGTGGCCGCCAACCCCTGGACCGGCGACGGTGATTACGACTATGCCTCCACCGACTGGTATCAGAAGGCGATGGCATCGCCGGATGAGGTGATCTTCAGCGACGTGTACGAGGACGCCATCACCGGCGACCAGATCTTCACCCTGTCCAAGGCCATGGAGACCGAGGGCGACGTGCTGGCCATGGATGTGTACATCAATCAGGGCGACGTGCTGGATCTGGAGATCAGCCTGCCCTCCACCTATCATTTTTATCTGTTCGATACCGACGGCGGGCTGCTCTACCGGCTGATCAACCGGCAGGCCACCGACTCGGTGTACACCGAGCAGCTGATCAGCGGCGTGCGGGACGGCAGCCTCTTTGCCTACGACGCCCAGATCACCGACCCTAAGGGCGTGGCCCGGGGCGTGTACTATGCCGAGATGGACAACGGCTGGATCGTGGTGATGACCATCCCCACCCAGGAGGTGCTGATGGGCGAAAGAGATCCGCTGATCTATTCCCTGATCGGCGTGGCCCTCATTGCCTTTGTGACCCTGCTGTTCATGGTGGTGCGGGATATTCTGAACCTGCGCCGGCTGGCCGAGACCGAAAAGACCATCCGGGCGCTCAGCGATTCCTTCTTTGCCATCTACCGGGTGGATTTTGCGGCCGGCACCTACCGGGCCATCAAGACCTCGCCGGATCTGCGGGGCACCTTTGACGAGAGCGGCGACTATGAGATGCTGCTCACACAGGTGAAAAAGCGGGTGCACCCGGAGGCTTATGCCGAGTTCGAGCAGGACTTCTCGCTCAAGAGCATTGCCCAGCGGGTGAAGGAAAACGTGGTGGACTACGGCGGCGACTACCAGCGCATGTTCGGCGGCAGCTACCACTGGGTGAACGTGCGCACCATCTACCAGAAGCACATCCTGCCCGGCGAGGTGATCCTCTGCTTCAAGGATGTGGACGTGGAAAAGCGCCAGCAGATGCAGCACATGATGATTCTGCAGGAGGCGCTGGACACCGCCAAAACCAGCGCCAGGGCCCGCAATACCTTCTTCAATACCATGTCCCACGACATGCGCACCCCCCTGAACGCGGTGATCGGCTATTCCGAGCTGATCCGCCGGGAGCCGGGGGACGCGGAAAAGGTCACCGGATACATCAAAAAGGTGGAGTTTGCGGCCAAACAGCTGCTCATGCTCATCAACGACATTCTGGAGATGGCCAAGCTGGAGGCGGGCAAGAGCGCGCTGGACGTGAAGGAATTCGACCTGAACGAATACCTGACCGAGGTGTGCGAGATGTTCCGCGCTCAGGCCGAGCGCCAGAACAAGCGGTTTGAGCTGTCCATGCAGCTGAAGAATCCGGTGGTGAAGGGCGATTCCTTCAAGATCGGCCAGATCATGAACAACCTGCTCTCCAACGCGCTGAAATACAGCTGCGAGGGCGCCGAAATCAGGGTGGAGGTGCGCCAGTTCGACTACCAGAAGCACAGCAAGTATCAGATCGTGGTGGCGGATACCGGCATCGGCATGAGCAGCGAGTTTCTGGAGCATATCTTCGAGCCCTATTCCCGCGAGACCCACTTCACCCCCCGCGCCACCGAGGGCACCGGTCTGGGCATGCCCATTGTGAAAAGTCTGGTGCAGCAGATGAGCGGTGAAATCACGGTGGAAAGCGCCGTGGGCAAGGGCAGCCGGTTCACTGTGACCCTGCCGCTGGAGGTGGTGGAGCAGCACGCCGGCCCGGTGATCGGGGCGGCAGCCTCCGCCGCGGCCCCGGCGGCCAGCCCCGCCGCTTCGCTGGCGGGCCAGACCATTCTGGTGGCCGAGGACAACGAGCTGAACATGGAGATCGTCACCGAGCTGCTCACCATGAGCGGCGCCCAGGTGATCAGCGCGGCCAACGGCAAGCAGGCGGTGGAAAAGTTCCAGCGGTCGGCCCCCTATTCGGTGGATGCCATCCTGATGGACATGCAGATGCCGGTGATGGACGGCTGCGATGCCGCCCGGGCCATCCGCCGGCTGGATCGGCCGGACGCGGCCACCGTGCCCATTGTGGCGGTGACCGCCAACGCCTTTGCCGAGGACGTGGACCGCACCACCGCCGCGGGCATGAACGCCCATGTGTCCAAGCCCATCGACATGGACCGGCTGCTGGAGGCGCTGGCCCTGTGCTGGGCAGGCAGAACCCCGCCGCCCCCGGCACCGGGAACTGACCGGCTGCAAGACAAGAAAATCAGAAGGCCCGGCCCTGTGCACGGAAGTGCGCGGGGCCGGGCTTTTTTGGGCGGCGGAGGGCCCCGGCGGCTTACAAATTTGTAAACTGCTGCCCGCAGCGGCGCTGTGCGTGTTACAATAAAAAGAAGGGTAAAAAAATATCAAAGAGGAAACTGTGTCGCGCAGGAAAAGGAGGCGGCTGACCATGCAGGCAAAGCGGGAATCCGGAAAATGGGTTCGGTGGCTGCTCCCGGTGGTGCTGGTGGTCTGTGCTTTGCAGCTGATGCAGAGCCTGTTTTCGCTGCGGTCGGTCAACGTGCAGACGCTGCAGGGCGAAAACGGCCTGGTGGACCTGCGGCAGGCGGAGCTTTCCACAGGCGTGTTCCAGCTGGACGGCGGACCGGTGGACCGGGAGACCCCGGAAAACCTGAAAACCATCCAGCAGGAGGCCCAGCGGCTGGCGGAAATGGTCACCAGCCTGATGGACTACTCCTATGGCCGCAAGGGCGAGCTGCGCTTTGAGCGGGTGGATGTGCCGGAACTGCTGAATCGGGTGCTGGCCATTACCGTGCCCATGTGCCTGAAAAAACGCAACACCGTGCGCCTTGCCGGCGTATGCTCCGAAAGTGCTCACGGCAGCTTTGAGATGCTGCTGCAGGTGTTTATCAATCTGGTGATGAACGCCAGCCGCCACACCGAAAACGGAACCATCACCCTCAGCGCCGACGGGGCAAGTCAGCCGGGCTTTGTGCTGTTTCAGGTGGAGGATACGGGCAGCGGCATTGCTCCGAAAGACCTGCCCCACATCTTTGAGCAGGGCTTCAGCGCCGGTGGCAGCACCGGTCTGGGGCTGACCATCTGCCGCGAGGTGGTGGAAAGCCATGGTGGCCGGATCTGGGTGGAGCGCACCGGCCCGAGAGGCACGGTGATCGCCTTCACGGTGAAAAAAGAGGAAGAGCAGTGAGTACCATCCTGCTGGTGGAGGACAATCCCCACATTATGAACATCAACGCCCGGCTGCTGAGCCTGCGGGGCTACGAGGTATTGCAGGCCGCCACCGCGGCCGAGGCCCGGGAGCCCATTCCCATTCTGTTCCTCACCGCGTTGGGCGAAAATCAGGACGTGGTGGACGGTCTGCGGGCCGGCGGCGACGATTATCTGGCCAAGCCCTACGATCTGGAAGTGCTGGTGGCCCATGTGGAGGCGCGGCTGCGGGAGGTGGATCAGGTGCGCCGTTATGTATGCTACGGCTGCCTCAAGCTGGATATTCTGTCCATGACCGGCTACGCGGACGGCAGGGATCTGCAGCTCACCCAGAAGGAATTCACGGCCATGCTGGTGCTGGCCCGCTCCGCCGAGCGCAAGGTCAGCCAGGAGGAGCTGATGGAGGCGGTGTGGGGGCCGGATGGCCCAAAGGGAAGCCGGGCGCTGTGGACGCTGATTTCCCGGCTGCGCAAAAAGCTGAACACCGAGGAAACAAGGCTGGAAATTTCATCGCTGCGGGGCGGCGGTTATTTGCTGGAACAGCTTTAAGATTTGTATTTTAAAACCGGGGCGCCTTTCAAAAACAGTAAGGTTCCCCGGTTTTTTCCTTTGAACATGGTACGCTTAAAAACGACAGCTCTTTCCGGACCGGGCAACGGCCGGACGCCGGCGTCCTCGCCCGGCCCGGAAAGGGCTGTTGAATGCTGTGTATATGGAGAGTTAAAAAGGAGGAAAAGCAAGATGAAAAAGCGTTTGCTGGCAGCCTTTGCCTGCCTGTGCATGCTGTTGACCCTGCTGCCCGCGGCGGTTTTCGCCGGGGAAGGCGAGGTTGACCCGGGTGCTGCGCCCAAAACGGTGACCGTGGAGCCCGGCAATTATGACTACGACCCCAACTACCGGGATTATTGGGGAGCCCCCGATGCGGAATTTGCCGTGGAACGGGACGCGGAGGTTACCATCACCGGTGTGACCGCGAACCAGCAGGGCGAGACCACTGCGCTGGCGTATGGCACCGAATACCGGGTCAGCGCATGGAGCGGCAATCTGATCATTGACAGCGACTACATGAGCGGCCTGCCCCTGAACAGCGTCACCGAGCTGACCGCCAGCCTGAGCGACGGCTCCACCGCGGTGTTCACCATCACCGTGCCGGAGGTTTATGTGATTCGCATCGTCAGCGATCCGGCCGATGTGATCTCGGTCTACTGCGAGGCTTTGAACCTGCCCCGGGCCGATGAATTTTATGTGCAGCCGGGCGATGCCATTGTGCTGGAGCCCGTCTGCCCGGATTACTATGCCTTCACCAGCTGGGTGCTGGATGGCCAGGAAATGGATATGGAGCATCCCATTGAGGTGAGCCCTACCGGCGATATGACCCTGGAGCTTTCCGCCCGGATGCTGAGCTTTGGCCTGCAGGCCGATCCTGCCAGCCTGGAGTTCGGCAGCGCGGCGGTGGGCTATACCCAGCCCGAGGGCCAGGAGCTGACCTTCACCAACAACGGCGAAATGCCGATGATGATCGCGACCGACGGTGTGGAAAACTATGAAGCCACCCTGCTGGACGGCCTACCTCCCGCTCCAGCGACTGGATCTGCCGGCTCAGCCCCTGCTGGGTGATGTACATCCGGCGGCTGGCCTGGGAAAAGCTGTGGGTCTGGTAAAGCGCCAGAAAGGATTCAATGGCCCGGATCTGCATAACGGTTGCCCCCCTTTTGCTTTATCTTACAATGAAATGTTGTGGCTTGCAACGCAAAGTTGTTGTTTTACCTGCCGCCCGTCAAATGATACAATATTCACAAAGAAAACCGGCAAAAAACTGGCGGAAACCGAGGTGCGTTATGGAATTCAAAGTGATCGAGATCAAGCAGAGCGTGCTGGCCTGCAACGACCGGGACGCGGACGAGCTGCGGGCGCAGCTGAAGGAAAAGGGCGTGTTTTTGCTGAACCTGATGTCCAGCCCGGGCAGCGGTAAAACCACCACCCTGATGCAGGCCATTCCCCGGCTGCGTGAAACCCTGGGGGTGGGCGTGATGGAGGCGGACATCGACTCGGACGTGGACGCCCGCACCGTTTCCGCCACCGGGGCCCGGGTGATCCAGCTGCACACCGGCGGTATGTGCCATCTGGACGCGGCCATGACCGGGCAGGGCCTTGCGGAGCTGGGCACCGACGGGCTGGATCTGATCGTGCTGGAGAACGTGGGCAATCTGGTCTGCCCGGCGGAGTTCGACACCGGCGCGGTGAAGAATGCGGTGATCCTGAGCGTGCCGGAAGGGGACGACAAGCCCTTGAAATACCCCCGTCATGTTCACGGTGGCGGACGTGCTGCTGGTGAACAAGATGGACACGCCCCCTATTTTGATTTCGATCTGGAGGCCTTTTCTAAGCGGGTGCACGCGCTGAACCCGGGGGTGCAGATCTTCCCCATCTGCGCAAAGACCGGCGAAGGAGTGGACGCCTTCTGCGGCTGGCTCACCGATCAGGTGCGCCGCTGGAAGGGCGAGGAAAACTGACAATCAACAACACAGGAGGAATACTGCAATGGCAGCCAGAAAGAATATCCTGAAGCTGGCAAGGAAGATCAGCGGCCCGGTGGCCATGCTCATCGATCTGGACGAAAACGCCCCCGAATACAAGGTGCTCAACTGTGTGGTCACCGACGAGATGGCCGAGGTGGCTCTGGCCATGGAGCTGCGCGGCCCCCTGCCGCTGGAGACCATCGCAAAGCGGTGCAAAAAGCCGCTGGAGGAAACCAGACGGCTGGTGGATCAGCTGGCCGAAACCGGCGTGTGCATCTTCCATTCCGAAAACGGGGTGGATCTGTTTGAACTGCCGGTGTTCGTGCCCGGCGTGATGGAAAAGATGATGAACAACCGGGCCCAGTGCGAGGCCCATCCGGAAATTCTCGCCGGCTTTGAGGAATACGCCCGGCTGCGGGGGCAGCTGCTCTCGCCCAAGCTGCCGGTGGGCGCGTCCCCCATGCGGGTCATCCCCATCCAGAGCGCCATTTCCATCCACCGCTGCGTCTGGGAGGGCGTGAGCATGACCGCCGGCCGGGATCGCCGGGTGTATAAGCCGCTGGATACCGCCGCCGCCGAGCTGGAGAGCTTCGACCGGATGCCCCGTCAGCGGCCCGCCAGCAAGCCCCTGCCCAAAGGCAGCTTCCAGGACGGCCGCCTCACCTTCACCGAGGAGGATCTGCAGCGGGAAACCAGGCGCTGCCTGGGCTGCGGCGAGGTGGAGCTGAATCAGGAAATGTGCATCGGCTGCGGCCAGTGCACCACCAAGTGCCGGTTCGACGCCATCCATCTGGTGAAGAAGTATAATGTGACCTACAACACCTATGAGCAGATCCCCCTGAAGATGACCCCCAACATCATCAAGCGTGTGGGCCGCATCGCGGTGCGCAGCGTAAAGGACGCGGTGACCGGCAAGGGCGACTGACCGCCCGGAAAGGAGCAAATCCCCAGCATGCATGAACTAGGACTGGTGTTCCAGATGGCCAGGGTGGTGGAGCAGGCGCTGCAGGGCCAGCAGGCGGAGGCCATCGACACCGTGGTGATGGAGATCGGAGAGATCTCCCCGGTGGTGCCCCGCTATTTTGAGGCCTGCTTTCCCGCCGCTGCGGATCAGTGCCCGCTGTTTCAGGGCGCGAAGCTGGTGATCGAAAAGATTCCCGCCCGGGCCCGCTGCAAACGCTGCGAAACCGAGTTTGCCGTGGTGGAAAACAAGGGCTATTGCCCGGCCTGCGGCAGCTTCGACAAGGAGCTGCTCAGCGGCAGGGAATTCAACATCAAGGAGGTGCTGGTGCGCTAGCGCCCTGCCCTGTATTAAAAATGAACCGGCCCCCGGGCTTGCCGCAAAGGCAGACCCGGGGGCCGGTTTTTCTCAGATGTGCTCAGCGCAGATAGTGGTAGGGCTCTCTGCCGAAGCGGATCACCAGCGCCGCCGCGATCAGGAAGGTGAGCCCCTCCGCCACCGGAATCGCCAGCCAGATGCCGTCCAGCCCCAGCAGCCGGGGCAGAAGCAGAATGCTGCCCACCACGAACACCAGCGTGCGCAGAAACGAGATCAGCGCGCTCACCGTCCCGTTGGAAAGGGCCGTGAACAGGGAAGAGGAAAAGATGTTGAACCCGGCGAAGAGGAAGTTCCACAAAAAGATCCAGAACCCGTGCAGCGCCAGATCGAACACCGCGCCCCCCGGCGGGGTGAACAGGGCAATCAGCGGCCGGGCGAACACCATGGCCGACGCCATCATGGCCGCCGTAACGAGGACGATGGCCCCCAGACAGTGGCGGAACAGCCGCTGCAGATACCGGGTGTTTCCGCTGCCGAAATGGTAGCTGATCACCGGGGCGGCACTGGTGGCAAACCCCATGGACACCGCCGTGTACACGAACTGGGCATACAGCACGATGGTCATGGAGGCAAGGCCGTCCTCACCGGCCAGCGCCAGCATGGACAGGTTGAACAGCAGTGTGGTCGCCGAGATGGCCAGATTGGACACCATCTCCGACGAGCCGTTGCCCATGGCCAGCGCCAGCATGCCCGGATCCCACCGGGGGCGGCGAAAGCGCAGGGTGCCCCGCTCCTTTAAAAAGTAAAACAGGGGGAACAGGCCGCCCAGCACCCGGCCGCTCACTGTGCCCAGCGCCGCGCCGGTCATGCCAAGACCCAGTACCCCGATCAGCAGCCAGTCCAGCACAAGGTTCAGCACGCCGCTGGCCACCGTGAGCCACAGGGCAATGCGCCCCCGCCCCGCGGTGATGAACAGCGCCTGATACATCACCTGAATCACCGTGAAAAAGGCCGAGGCAAACAGAACGCGCCCGTATTCCAGGCAGTAGGGCAGCAGCCGGTCGCTGGCGCCCAGCAGCCGCACCAGCGGCTCCAGAAACATAAGCCCCAGCACGCTCAGCACCGCACCCAGCACCCCGGCGGCCAGCGTGGCCAACGTCAGATCCTGATCGGCGGCCTTCGCCTCGCCCTGGCCCAGCTTGCGTCCTACAATGGCGCTGGTGCCGGTGCCGAACATGATGCCCACACCAAAGGCCAGCGTGTCCAGCGGGAGCACGATGTTGATGGCCGAAAGCCCGTCGCTGCCCACAAAGCGGGACACAAACACCCCGTCCACCGCCGTGTACAGCGACGATACCACCAGCATGGCCACCGCCGGCACCGAGAAGGCCAGCAGCTGCCAGAAGCTGAATTCCTGCGAAATTGCCCGTTTCATACGACTCTCCTTGATTTGTGATGGTCACTATTGTAAACTATGGTGTAACCCACGAGTCAAGAGGCTTTTGCGTTCTTTTACTGCACCGGCCAGCGGGAGGAAATCTCATGAAAAATTACTACAAAATCAGCGAGTTCGCCGCCCTGTGCGGCCTCAGCCGGGACACCCTGCTTCACTACAACCGCATCGGCATTTTAAAGCCCGCCTTTGTGGCCCCCAGCGGCTACCGGTATTATATGTTGAGCCAGTTCACCACCGTGGATCTGATCGCTGTTCTGAGGGCCAGCGGCACCCCCCTGAGCGAGATCAGGGGCTACCTGCAAAATGCGGACGTGCCTGCCGGTATCCGCCTGCTGGAGGGCAAGGTGCAGGATCTGCGGGCCCGTCGGGCCGAAATCGACCGGATGATTCAGTCGCTGGAGCAGACGCTGGAGGACATGCGGGAGGGCGAGCAGTGCGTCTGCGGCCGGCTGCAGCTGGTGCAGCAGCGGGAGCGGTATCTGATCGCCACCCCCACCGGCTACCGACGCCCGCCCAGCGAGCGCCAGTTTGCCCGCACCATGCAGGCTCATTTTGCCGCCTGTGAGTAGTGCGGCCTTGGGGCCGGGTTTCAGGCCGGCGAGATCATCCCCCGCCAGCGGGCGCTGGAAGGGCGCTTTCTGGAGGCTTATTATTTCAGCCCGCTGCCCGGCCCGGTGGAGCACCCCGATCTGTGGATCTGCCCCGCCGGCAGCTGGGCGGTGTATTACTACCGGGGCGGCTACGACGAGCTGCCCCATGCCTACGCCCTCTTTCTGGCCGCGCTTGCCCGGCAGGGGCTGCGGCTGGCGGGGGACGTGTACGAGCAGGACGTGATCAACTATCTGTCGGTGAATGACCCGGCCCGGTATGTGCTGCGGCTCTCGGCCCCGGTGGAGAAGTAAACCGCCCGGCGGGGCCTTTGCCCCAAAATCCGGCCAGAGCGGAAAAACGCAGAAAAAGGCGGCTGCCTTTCCCGAATTGGGAAGGCAGCCGTCTTCTGGTTTTGCAGTCAAGCTGAATCGGTTTTGGCGAAAAACGCCGGAAGGTCAGCGGCTTACAGGTCGCTGAACAGGTCCTCCTTGTAAACGCCCGCCTCGATCAGCGCACGGAAGCTGGCCACAACGAAGTCCTTGTCCTCCTTGTAGGTCACGCCGAACCACTTGTCGTCGGTTTTCAGCACCTTCACCGACACCGCGCTGCGCTTGAGCAGCTGGTCGATATAGATGGGCAGCAGGTACTCGGCCTTCAGGATTTTGTCGTCCGGAGTGTTGGCGAAGAACTCCACAAAGCCCTTGTCCAGCAGATCCATAAAGGCGGGGGTCAGGCCCCACATGTTCATGGAAACCAGAGAGTCCGCGTCCACGGGCTTACCCTCAACCTCGGCGCCGGTGGCGGTCTTTACGATGTTGGAGGTCTCCTCCACGTCGGTCAGGTAGCCGGTCTCGTTCATGTGGCAGATGCCGCGGGTCACGCCGCCATTCTCAGACAGGGTGTTCTTCAACACGAAGCCCGCCATGCACAGCTCGCTGTCGCCGTGGTCCTGAATCAGGAAGTCGTGAATCTTCACGAAGGCTTCCTTGCCATAGTAGTCGTCGGCGTTGATCACCACGAAGGGCTCGTTCAGAAGGCCCTTGCAGGCCAGAACCGCCTGGCCGGTGCCCCAGGGCTTGGTGCGGCCTTCGGGCAGGGATACGCCATCAGGCAGGTTTTCCTTCTCCTGGTAGGCGTAGGCAATCTCCACGCCCAGGCGGGCGCAGGTGGCGGCGATCCGGTCGCCAATGGCCTCGCGGAAGGCCTCGGCAATGTCGTGCCGGATGATAAAGACCACCTTGTTGAAGCCCGCTTCAATGGCGTCGTGAATGGAATAGTCCATAATGATTTCGCCGTGCAGGCCCACGGGCTCCAGCTGCTTGATTCCGCCGCCGAAACGGCTGCCGATGCCCGCTGCCATAATAACCAGGGCGGTCTGTTTGGATTGGCTCATGATGTTCTCCTTTTGCATTCCGTTTACTTATTTTAATAGGAAGATGCGTTGCCGGGTTATCTAGTTGAAATGGTACACAAGTTTGACACATTTGTCAATAAAATGCGCGATTTTTCCATGGAATGACCAAGGAAAATTTTCCAGTTTGAAGCGGGCGAAACGGGCCAAAAGCCGATGGAGCAAATCCGGTGGAATATCCTGCAAAAAAGCATGGGGGTACAGGGATATGTCCATCCAGGGAAAAAGAGGAAAAGAAGGGGGATTTCCAGCAGAAAAATCAATATTATTCGCTTTTCAGTCAGCTTTTTTACCAATTAGCCGAATCTGCACTTAATTCCACCGTTTTCATTGAAAAAAGATGCAAATTGCGTTATGATTAAAATACTGACATATAACCATCAGTACCTTCGCTTTCCTTTTACGGTAAAGCGAAAAGGACACGGCAATTTTCAGCGCAGCACCCGCAAAACAGGGGGAGAGGCAGCGGCTGTGTTTGCCAGGGCGAACCGCAGGCAAAGCGGCAAACGCCGGCTCGGCGCCGCCCGGCAGACGCAAACGGAAAACCGCCGACGCAGCATCCCCCTGGGCAGCCCGGCCGCCCGGGGTATTTTGCGTTAAAAATGTTGATGAGTTATCGCGTATGGTTAAAATAATCAGCGGGAACAGATTGCGGGGAATAACGGCGCCCCGCTCATGCTGAGCAATTATGGATATAAGGAGAGGGAATGATGAATCGTTTACGGCATAACACAATGTTGCGGATGGTCAAGCTGCTGGATGCGGTTTTGCTCACCCTTCCGTTCGGGGTGTGCTGGTATCTGGCGTATGCGGATAATCTGGCTGAGCCCTATTTTCAGAAGGGGAACTGGCTGGTGATCGCCCTGTTCTTTGGGCTGTATGTTACATACGGGCGCATCTACGAGGGGTTCCGCATCACGCTGAGCCGCATTTCCGAGATGCTCATGTCGCAGGCGCTGTCCGCCCTGATTGCGGACGGCATCATGTATCTGGTCACCTGGCTGCTCACCAAGCATTTCCCGCCGGTGCTGCCCATGCTGGGCGTGTTCGCGGTGCAGGTGGCGCTGGCCGGGCTGTGGTGCACACTGGCCCATCAGTGGTATTTCGGCCGGTATAAGGCCCAGAAAACCGCAGTAATTTACGACATGCGCGAGGGCATGGAGCAGCTGATTCAGGAGTACGGCCTGGAAAAGCGCTTTCATGTGACCGCCACTGCCGATGTGAACACCGCATTGCAGGAAGAGCTGCGCGTTCTGGATGGCGTGGAGGTGGTGTTCCTGTGCGGCATTCATTCCCACGAGCGGAATATCATCCTGAAGCAGTGTGTGTCAAAGGGCGTGCAGGTTTATGTGATTCCCCGCATTGGCGACGTGATCATGAGCGGCGCCGAGCGGATGCACATGTTCCACCTGCCCATGCTGCGGGTGGGCCGGTACGACCCCAACCCGGAGTATCTGTTCATCAAGCGGGCGTTCGATCTGTTTGTGTCCGGCTTTGCGCTGGTGGTTCTGTCGCCCATTATGCTGGCGGTGGGCATCGCCATCAAGGCCACCGACGGCGGCCCGGCCTTCTATAAACAGTGCCGCCTGACCCGGGATGGCAAGACCTTTAATGTGTTGAAATTCCGAAGCATGCGAGTAGATGCGGAGAAGGACGGCGTGGCCCGGCTTTCCACCGGCGAGAACGACGACCGTATTACCCCGATTGGCAAATTCATTCGGAAATGCCGGTTGGATGAACTGCCGCAGCTGATCAATATTTTCAAGGGCGAAATGAGCCTGGTAGGCCCCCGCCCGGAGCGGCCGGAGATTGCGGCCCAGTACGAAGAGGAGCTGCCGGAGTTTGCGCTGCGCCTGCAGGCGAAAGCGGGCCTGACGGGCTACGCCCAGGTATACGGCAAATACAACACCACCCCCTACGACAAGCTGCAGATGGATCTGATGTACATTTCCAACCCCAGCTTTGTGGAGGATCTGAAGATCATGTTCGCCACGGTGCGCATTTTGTTTGAGGCAGAAAGCACCGAAGGCGTGGCCCAGGGCCAGACGACGGCGACACAAAAGAAAGAAAACGCAGGCACTACTGCGGCGTGAGGAATGTGAAATTATGTTAGTCAGTGTGATAATGCCAGCGTATAACGCAGAAAAGTATATCAGCCAGGCAATTGATTCGGTTCGCGCACAGACTTATTCCGACTGGGAGCTCATTGTGGTCGATGACGCTTCCAAAGATAGTACCAATACGATTGTAAGGGAGTATTGCCGAGAAGACTCTCGGATAAAACTTCTGCGCAATTCCAAAAATCAGGGGGTTTCTCACACGAGAAAAAACGGTGTGGAAGCAGCTGCGGGCGAGTGGATTGCTTTTTTGGACAGTGATGATGCATGGCGCCCTGAAAAACTGGAAAAACAGCTTGCGCTTCAAAAACAATACAAGGCGAAGTTGATTTTCACCGGTTCCTCCTTCATGGACAGTGAGGGAAATTCGCTGGAATGGGTGTTGCATGCCCCGAAAGAAATTGAATACCGGCAGTTGCTGAAACAAAACCTGATTTCCAATTCTTCCGTTTTGATTGAGAAGAAAGTCTATCAGGAATGTGCGGTGCTTGCAGATGATATGCATGAGGATTTTGCATGCTGGCTGCGCTTTTTGAGAAAAGGCAATACAGCTTATGGGGTGGATGAGCCTCTGCTGATCTATCGGTTGTCTGCACAATCCAAGTCGGGCAATAAACTGAAAGCAGCCAAAATGAACTGGAAAACGTAT
>ENA-OQIJ01000091-OQIJ01000091.1-human-gut-metagenome-genome-assembly--contig:-NODE-91-length-28928-cov-3.945141_pt1 | contig 28928 bp, 26 predicted proteins | sample MGYA00242582_ERZ504747 | MGnify/ENA primary metagenome ERZ504747 (study PRJEB26092, sample SAMD00036435) | human gut metagenome | host: Homo sapiens | study: EMG produced TPA metagenomics assembly of...
CCGCGCGGCACCGCGCGGCGTGCGCGCAAGCCCGCGAACAGGCCTGCCGGGCGCAAGACGCGTCGGTCATGCGGCCACGTCCTCGTCGCAGTTCTCCGGCGGTACCGTAGATGCGCGCGATCGGTGCGTCATCCAGCTCGGCCGGCGAGCCGCGAACACGAGCTTGCCGCGGCCAGCCCAATGATGCGATCGGAGAACTCAAGGGCGATCTCAACCTGATGCAGGTTCACGAGGCATGCCACGCCCAGCTCGTCGGCCGCCCACCGCAGGTGCTCCATCACGGTGCGCGACGACTTCGGGTCGAGGCTGGCAATGGGCTCGTCGGCCAGCATGAGCAGCGGGTCCTGCACGAGCGCGCGGGCGATTCCCACGCGCTGCATCTGGCCGCCCGACAGCTGATCGGTGCGGGTGTACGCGAAGTCGGCAAGGCCCACCTGGTCGAGAATCTCGAACGCGCGGCGCTTCTCCTCTTCGCTGAACAGGCCCAACATGCCCGTCACCGCAGACTTGTAGCCCAGACGGCCCTGCAGCACGTTCTCGATGGCCGTCGCGCGGTGCACGAGGTTGTAGTGCTGAAACACCATGGCGATGCGCCGGCGGCACGTGCGCAGCGCGCGGCCGCGCACGTGCGTCACGTCCTCGCCGTCGAACGTCACCGTGCCCTGCGTGGGGTCGATGAGCCGGTTCACGCATCGCAGCAGCGTGGACTTGCCCGCGCCCGACGAGCCGATGATGCTGACGAATTCGCCCCGCTCAACCTGGAGGCTCACGCCATCGAGCGACTTCGACCAGCCGTCGTAGCTCTTCGTCAGATCATGCAGATCAAGCAGCACCTCGCGCATTACGCAGCCCCGCCCAGCTTGCGGATGGGATCGTACCAGGCGTCGTCGGTCTTGACGAAGCAGGTCTTCTCGGAGTCCTTCTCGAAGATGCCCTTGGCGTTCTCATCGTCGGGGTCGACGAAAATCTGCGGGTCGTTCGCCACCTTGTCGGAGCAGAAGTAGTCGACGATTTTCGTACGGTCGTCGGCGGAGATGGCACCCTCGTTGAAGCAGATGGGCGAATTGAGCACCGGCGTGATGGCGATGATGACGAACTCCTTGCCGCGCACGGTGTCGAAGGGAGCTTCGGCGTTGTCCTTCGCCTTGTAGACGGCACCCACCGTGTTGGCCTCGCCCGACACGAGGTCGAGATACATGTCCACGTCCACGTCGTCGAACGCGGCGACGTCGGCATCGCCCGACAGGAGGTTGACGGCCGAACCCTGATGTGAGTTGCCGAACAGCACCTCAGAGAAGAACGCGCCCGCTTCCAAGAGCTCGTCGGAGCTGTCCAGGCCGAATTCGGAGACGATGGCGCTCGACGGCACTTTGAAGCCCGACGTGGACGTGGCGGACACGAAGGAGAACGACGCGCCCTTGATGTTTTCGAGGGAGTAGCCGCTGCCGCTCTTGTATCGGTCGGCGTCTTCCTTGCGCACGCAGATGCGGCTGTAGTAGCAGGCACCGTCGAGGCCGCCGTCCTCGTCGCTGTTCGTGAATGCGGCCAGCACCTGGGGGTTCTTCTTGTTGGCCTGCACGTAGCCCTCGGGGCCCAGCAGCGCCATCTGCGCTTTGCCGGACGCGATGGACTCGATGGCCACGTTGTAGTCGGTGGAGGTGAGCAGGTTGGCCTCGCGTCCGCATGCCGCCTTGATGGCCGCGCCGATCGCCTCGCGCGAGGCCGTAAGGTCGGAGGACGAGTTGTCGGGCAGCCACACCATGGTGATGGGGTCGGTGGATGCCGAAGCCGTCCCGTCGGTTGCCGGCGCCGCACCCGCCGCAGCACCCGAGCCGCCGGCCGTGCACCCCGTCAGAGCGCCCAGCACGCCCGCCATCGTCAACGCCGCTCCGCCCACCACAAACTGACGCCGGCTCAAAAACCCTTCAGTCATGTTTCCCGTTCCTCTCGTCTTCTTTCGTCTCGTGAACAAGCGAGATTCATCGTAAGAAAGCAAGGTAAAGACGGGGGAAAGGGGAAGTAAGAAGTGCGCGAAGATTAGGGAAAGAAGGAGTAAAGGGAGCCCCCCCCCCCCCATGCGCCTGGCGGGACGAGTTCCCTTCCTCCCCATGCGCCTGGCGGGAGACTTGCCGGGCTGGGGCTCGACCCAGGCGCAACCAGGGAGCTTGCTGGTTGCGCCTGGGAAGCTCAGCCAATACGCATGGTTGCTCCCAGGCGCAAGGTGTGGTGACGCAAGGTGTGGGGACGCAAGGTTCGAGGTTGGGGAGCGCAAGGTGTTGAGGGGCGCTGGGGCTTGCTACGTCGAAGTGCTCGGCGGCTACTTCTAGCTCTCGGACGATGTCGATTCCCTGGGGGCACATGGATTCGCAGGCTCCGCAGGCTATGCACTTCGAGGCGGGGCCGGGGGCTGCTTGCCAGGAGTAGAGGCCTTTCACGAACGGGCGGTTCTCCGTCATGAGCTCCAGGTTGAGCAGGCTCAGGATTTCCGGGATCACCACGCCCTGCGGGCACTCCTTCACGCAGTAGCGGCAGTTCGTGCACGGCACGCTCGCCATGCCGCGCAGCGTTTCGATGGCCGCGTTGAGCGCCTCCTGCTCGGCCGCCGAGAACGGGCGGTTCGCCTGGAAGTCGGCCACGTTTTCGCGCACCTGTTCGATGTTCGACATACCCGACAGCACGGTGAGCACGTTCGGCTGGTTCATGCAGAAGCGGTACGCCCACGAGGCCAGACTCGACTCGGGGCTCGCGGCGCGCAGCACGTCGGCCACACGTTCGGGCAGCTCAACCAGGCGACCGCCGCGCGCGGGCTCCATGATGACCACGGGCACGCCGTGCGCTTCGGCAATCTCCATGCAGCGGCGCGCCTGCACCACCGGGTCGTCCCAGTCGAGGTAGTTCACCTGCAACTGCACGAAGTCCATCTGCGGGTGCGCCGTCAGCAGCGCCTCGAGCGCGTCGGGGCCGTCGTGCATGGAGAAGCCCACGTTCTTGATAAGCCCCTCTTCCTTCTTCTGCAGTGCGAAGTCCCACATGCCATACGCGTCGAACTTGGCGGTGCGCTCGCCGCCCACGTTGTGCAACAGGTAGAAGTCCACGTAATCGAGACCCATGCGCTCGAGAGACGTGGCCAGGTTGCTCTTCGCCGTCGCCTCATCGGGCGCGGCCCAGGCCAGGCACTTCGTGGCCACGGTGTACGCCTCGCGCGGATAGCGTTCGACGAGCGCCTGGCGCAGCGCCGTCTCGGACGTGCCCTCGTGGTAGACGAACGCGGTGTCGAAGTACGTGCCGCCCCCGTCGATAAACGCGTCAACCATCTGCTTGAACTGCTCGATATCGATGCTCTTCTGGTCGTTCGGGTCGAGCAGCGGCAGGCGCATACAGCCGAAACCCAGCTTCGGCGTCGTCTCAAAATCCGGTCTCATGGTGCTCCTCTCAATAGGCTCGTTCGTCATCTTAGAACTTCGAGCGCACTCCAAGTCAATACCCTATTGTCCCGCCGCATGCTCCAAGTCGTAGAAGAAGCACTGAAACCCGGCTTCGAACACGCTATCCTTCAAGCGGATGAACGCGATGTCGTGCTCGATGGGCGCGCCGTCCAACTCGACGATGCGCAGCGTACCGGCCGCCAGCTCGCGCTCGATGGCCGCTTCGTACATGAACGAGATGCCCAGATCGTGCTCGACGAAAATCTTGATGATGTCGAGGCTCTCCACCACGCTCGTCTGCTCGAACCCGTCCACCGTGAGGTTCTGCGCCGCCAGGGCGTGCTCGAGCACCGCGCGCGTGCCCGACCCCGTCTCGCGCATGATCAGGCGTTCGCCGAACAGGTCTTCCACGCGCTTCGGCTCTTCGGCGAACTCGTGACCGGCCGCGCACACGCACACGAGCCGCTCGGTGTGGAACGTGTCCCACGCGTAGGCGTTCTTGTCGAAGAAGCCCTCCACGAACGCGCAGTCGATATCCCCCGCGTCGAGCATGGCCAGCAGCTCGGTCGTGCCGCCCGAGCGCACCGTCGCGTGCAGCTCGGGGTGCCGCCCCAGGTAGTCGGCCAGAGGGCCGGCCACGCGGTACTCGCCCGCCGTCAGCGTCATGCCCACCGCAAGCTCCACGCGCGAACCGGCTGCCGCGCTGCGCACGCGCTCGCGCAGCATCTGCTCGTCGTGCGCCATCGTGGCAAGCGCGTCGCGCAGCACCTTGCCGGCCGCCGTCAGCGCGAGCCTCTTGTTCTGGTACGTGAACAGCGGCGCGCCGTACGCGCGCTCGAGGTGCGCGATGTGCTGCGAAACCGCCGGCTGCGTGATGCGCAGCTCCTCGGCCGCGCGCGTGTAGTTCATCGTGCGACACACGGTGAGAAACGTCTCCACACGAAAATCCTGCATACGCATCCCTCGCTTTCACGATGTTTCACGTGAAACATCCGTACGTATACTGCACTTCACCTGGGCATACGGTACGCAGCAACGCATTCGGCACATTCTATAAGATAAACTTATCATAACATAAGAATATAAAAGTTTTCTTTTGCATACCGTCATGCAAGAATAGGCGCATGCCGCAGCCGTGCGTGTTTCACATGGAGCATGACGGCGCCCCTCCCACCCGCGCGCATCAAGGAGTATGATGCGCGGCAGTAGAAAGGTTACGCCGTGCGCGAGATCATCAAAAAGGTTCCCATCCCCACCGCAGGCGTTGCCCTCGGCCTTGCCGCACTCGGCAATCTGCTGCAACCCTACACCGAAATCGTGCACATCGTATGCGGCGCGTTGGCGCTCTTCCTCATCGTCATGCTCGCGGCGAAGATCATCCTCTTCCCCGGCATGATTCGCGACGACCTGCACAACTCCATCATGGCAAGCGTGAGCGCCACCCTCTTCATGACCCTCATGCAGCTGGCAGGCTACCTGGCCCCGCTCGCGTACATCCCCGCGTTCGTGCTGTGGTCGGCGGCCATCATCGCCCACCTTGCGCTCATGGGCTGGTTCACCGTCCGCTTCATCTCGCACTTCAAGCTGCACGAAGTGTTCCCCACTACTTTATCTGCTACGTGGGCATCGTCGTGGCCTCCGCCACCTCCCCCACTTCGGCATGGAGCAGGTCGGCCACGTGCTGTTCTGGTTCGGATTCGCCTGCTACCTGGTGCTGCTTGCCGTGGTGACGTACCGCTACATGAAGCACGAAGCGCCCGAAAGCGCCCGTCGCTGTTCTGCATCTACACGGCTCCCATGAGCCTGTCCATCGTGGGCTACCTGGCCACGGCGCCCGAGCCGAACCTGCTGTTCGTCGGCGTCATGCTCGTGCTCGCGCAGGCGCTGTTCGCGGTGGTGCTCTTCCGCCTGCCCGTGCTGCTGCGCCTCAAGTTCTACCCCAGCTACGCGGCCATGACCTTCCCCTTCGTCATCACGGCGACGGCGCTCGGCAAGGCGCTCGCGTTCTTCGCGGCAAGCGGCATGGTGGTGCCCGAGCTGCTCAGCGTGCTGTTCGTGGCCGAGACGGCGGTGTCGGTGGTGATGGTGGGCTACGTGTTCGGCCACTACCTGCACTTCTTCTTCAAGCGCATCGAGGCCCCGCAAAGCGCCGCGGTCATCCGCGAGAACAAGCAGATCGCCCGCTTCTCGGAGCACTTCGAGAACTAGCGCGGAACCCGCCTACGCACGGCTCGCACGCAGCATGCGCTCGAATTCGGGCTGCGGCACAGGGCGCGAGAACACGTAGCCCTGCAGCAGATCGCAGCTCATGGCGCGCAGGCGCTCCACCTGGCCCGGCTCTTCAACGCCTTCGGCAACCGTTTCCACCTCAAGGCGTTTTGCCAGGTCGATCACCGACTCGATGACGTACCACTCGCGGCACTCCGTGTCATCGCCGGCCAGGAAGAACGCGCGATCAAGCTTCATGACGTCGATGTCGATATCCTTCAGCATGTTGAGCGACGAGTAGCCGCTGCCGAAGTCGTCGAGCGAGCAGCGGTACCCGTGCTCGTGCAGCTCGTTGATGACGCCCACGAACAGCTCGGGGTCGCCGAACACGAGCGTTTCAGTGAGCTCGAACTCGATGTATTCCACCGGCACGTCGTACTTCGCGCGGATGACCTCGTACGGCGCCAGGAAATCATGGTTACGCAGGTGGGCGCGCGACATGTTCACCGAGATGGGCACCGGCTGGATTCCCCGTCCGATCCACGAGGCCAGCAACGCGCACACCTGCTCGAACACGCACAGGTCCACATCGATGATGAACCCGTTGCGCTCGAAGAAGGGAACGAAGTCGTTCGGCGGCACGAGGCCGTGTTCGGGGTCGATCCACCGCACGAGCGCTTCGGCCCCGCCGATCGCACCGTCCGAAAGCTTCTGCTTCGGCTGGAAGTACGCCACAAACTCGCCGCGTTCGAGCGCGCCGCGCATGCGGTTTTCCATATCCTGCTCGTTGAGCAGATTCTGACGGTCGACTTCGCTGTAGAACACGCAGGTGAAATGACGCGCACTCGCAGCATTCTTGCCCGAGCTGCGCGCGACGTTCGCGCGGTCGCGGATGATGGTCATGGACAGCGACGGATCGTCGATGGGATACACGCCCAAGGTGAACGCGAAAAAGTAGGGGTGTTCCGCGTCATCGTTGTACTTGTTGATGTCCTGCACCATCGCTTCGATGCGCGCGTCCATGGCTTCCGCATCCTCGAGGTGCAGCAGCATGTTGAATTCGTCAGCCGAGATACGGCCCACGAATTCGTCCTCGCGCAGATGGGCCTGCAGGCGATGCAGCACGTAGCGCAGCACGCGGTCGCCGCAGTCGGTACCTTGAATTTCGTTGAGCAGCTTGAACTTCTTGATGTCGATGGCCACGAGCGCGTACGTGCCCGGCGCCGCTTGATCGATGGCCTGACGCGCCGTCAAATCGAACCGCGTCTGATTGAAGCCGCCGGTCACCGGGTCGACGAAGGCGAGTTTTTCCAGCTCGTCGTTCGCCTGCTCCAACCGCTCTTGCGCCTCCATCAGCTCGGTGACGTCGGTCATCGTGGTATAGGAGAGCTGATAGCCGTCCACGTACTCGTCGAGGAAGGTGGCAGTGAACTTCACCCAGATGACCTTGCCGCTTTTCACGTGCATGCGCGCGAGGCACTCGTAGCCCGAGTCGCCGTTTTCGAGCGCAACCACCACGTGCTCGGCGATGCTCGCAAGATCCTCGGGATTGTCGGCGAAGTATTCGCGGGGCGAGTTGTGATAGAGCGCCTCGTATTCATCCTTCGGATAGCCGATGAACTCGTAGTAGTGGGGGTTCGCCCACACGAGCGTGAAGTTCTCGTCCAGCTTGTGTTTGCTCACGCTGACGCGGAGCATGTCCATGAGCAGGCCGTACTCGTTTCGAGAGGTATCGGAACTCTCAACCGGAGCATCATGCGTCGTCATCGGCCATCTTCTTCCTACCGGAGTATCGGCGTATACCCGCCGACCAAAGCGAGTATACGCCACATCAGCGCCGTCGTGCGCTTCTACTATTGCTTGACCACCAGCACGTCGCAGCGGAGGTTGCGGATGAGGAACGTGGACACGCTGCCCACGAACACGTACTTGATGTTCGACAGCCCGCGCTCGCCGCACACCACGAGGTTCGGCTCGAACGGCTCGATGAGGTCGTGCTCAAGCGTGTCGGCGATGCGCCCCGCATGCACGCTCACCTCAACGGAGGCGATGTCGGGATTCTGACGCGCCTCGGCCAGCACGTCGGCCAGCTCGGACTCGATGCGCTTCTTGCCCTCGGCGCACAGCGCTTCGAAATCCACGCCGGACGCTTCGTAAGGAACCGAATCGATGACGTGGCCCAACATGAGTTCCGCATGGTTGTCCGCCGCCAACGAGATCGCGCGCAACGCAACCTCTTTCTGGGTCGACCCGCCGTCGAGTGCGGCGAAGATTCGGGCGTATTCCTGCGCCATGATGGTTCCTTTCCTTCGGTTGCATCTGGCTTCATTGTACCCCATGCAACCGCGGGCACCTCACGACGTAATCAACAGGATGATGCCCACGAACAGCAGCAGCACGTAGGTGAGCTTGAGAAACTTCTCCTGGCTGATCTTCTTTTGCAGCTTGCTTCCCAAAAACGTGGCAATGACGGCAAGCGGCACGCAGAGTATGATGATCTCGATGACGCCGCCGGTGAAATGCCCCTGCTGAAACGCGATGAACGCGTAGATGAAGTTGAGCACCGTCCACGTGGCCGAAAGCGTGATGCGGAACTGCTGCTGATCGCGCAGCTTCTGCACCGCGTAGATGACGAGCAGCGCGCCGCCCGACACGAACATGCCCTGAATGAGGCCGGCGAGCGCAAGGATGATCCACAGCGACCATTCCGGCATGAACTTCTGCTGCGGCATCGCGAGGTTCTTGATGCCGATGATCACGATGACGCCACCGTAGATTTTCAGCAGGATATGCAGCGGCACGAGCGTATCGAGCCAGATGCCCACCACCATGAACACGATCATCACCGCAAGAATCTTGCCCAATTCGCGCCAGTTCACGCTTTTGAGATTGAGCAGCGTGAGCAGGCCGCACGCGAAGAATCCCATCGCGTTGAGGATGGACACCGTGGACTCCAGCCCGAGCAGCGTCGTGCCCACCGGCATGGCGAAAATGTTCCCCGCGAACCCCGTGATGGCCTGGACCGTGTAGGCGAAAAAGAACGCGGCCAGGAAAAGTGCCTTTTCCATAATATGCTACAATCCTTACAAAACAGCGTCGCGCTACGCGCGTATTTGAAGGCCCTTCGACTTTGCTCAGGGTGACAACGTAAACCAAGTGTAGCACGCATATATGCCTGAGGACGGACGAGCATGGCGGGATTCACCATTACCATCGCAGGAGACTCGGCGCTCAATCTGGAATTCGCGCACGCGATCTCCGCCGAAACGAGCGCTCAGATTCGCATGGCCGCCGAGAACCTCACCGCCGATCCCGTGCACGGCATCACCGAGCTCGTTCCCACGTTCTGCTCGCTCATGGTGTACTACAACCCCCTGGTCATCACGTTCGACGAGCTGTCCACGAAGCTGCGCGGCAAGCTGCGCGACGTGGGCGAAGCCGATCTGAGCGTGCGGAAAATCGTGCCCATCCCCGTGTGCTACGGGGGCGAATTCGGCCCCGATCTGGCGAACGTCGCCGCCCACGCGGGGCTCACCGAAGCGGAGGTGATCGCCATCCACACCGATCGCGACTACCTCATCGACATGCTGGGCTTCCTGCCCGGCTTCGCGTACCTGGGCGGCCTCGACGAGCGCCTGCACACGCCGCGCCTGGCCACGCCGCGCACCCGCATCGAGCCGGGCAGCGTCGGGATAGGCGGCGCGCAGACGGGCATCTACCCGCTGGCCTCCCCCGGCGGCTGGCAGATCATCGGGCGCACGCCGCTCAAGCCCTACGACCCCGATCGCGCGGAACCCATCCTGTACGCGGCGGGCGAATACCTGCGCTTCGTGCCCATCACGCCCGACGAGTACACCGCCATCGAGGCGCAATTGGCCGCGGACACGTATTCGTACGGCATCTTCGTGGAGGGCGAGTGACATGGGTCTGGTTGTAAAGAAGCCCGGCGTCATCACCACCATCCAGGACACGGGGCGTTTCGGCTATCAGGGCAGCGGCTTTTCCACGAACGGCGTGATGGATCATCGCGCCTTCGCCATCGCGAACTTGCTGGTGGAGAACGACCCCGGCGCCCCCGTGCTGGAATTCGCGCTGGCCGGCCCCACCGTGCGCTTCACCACGAACACGTGCATCGCCATCACGGGCGGCGACTTCGCCCCCACGCTTGACGGCGAACCCGTGCCGACGTACGCCGCCATCATGGTGCACCGCGGCTCCATCCTGCGCTTCCATGCGTCGCGCACCGGCTGCTACGGCTACCTGGCCATCGGCGGCAACAGCGTGCGCGTGGACGAGGTCATGGGCAGCCGCTCCACGAACCTCAAGTGCGAGTTCGGCGGCTGGAAGGGCCGCGCGCTCATCGTGGGCGACTACCTGCCGTTCACCACGAAGAGCGTGGACTTCCTACCGAACCTCGGGTCCCACCGCATCGACGGCGACAATGCGTTCTACGCGTTCGACCACGACGAGGTGATCGTACGCGTGGTGCCCGGCCCGCAGCAGGACATGTTCACCGACGAGGGCCTGGCCACGTTCTACGGGCAGCCGTACACCACCACGGCGAAATGCGATCGCATGGGCTACCGCCTGGACGGCCCCGAGATCGAGACGAAGAGCGGATCTGATATCATTTCCGACGGCGTCGCATTCGGCGCCGTGCAGGTGCCGTCCCACGGACGGCCCATCATCATGCTGGCCGACCGGCAAACCACGGGCGGCTACGCGAAAATCGGCACCATCGCCAGCGTGGACATTCCGAAGCTCGTGCAGTGTCCGCCAGGCCGCACCATTCGCTTCGAGTCCATCGGCGTGCAGGAAGCGCAGGCCTTGCTGCGCGAAGAGGCGCGACTGTTCGAGATGCTGGCGCTGAAGGTGCGCCGGCCGAGCGCCGACGGCATTTCGCCGCGACGCACGGCGCGCCGCCTGACTCCCATTTTGGAAGAGCAGGCGCGCAAGTCGCAGGCCGACATGCTGTGGATCGATCGCGCCGACCGATCCGAGCGCATCGGCAACCGCAACGCCCTGGGAAGCATCCCGCAGAAGACCCATCAGCCACCGGACGCACCAGACACCACCGAACGCACAACGACGTAGACGAGAACAGGCAGGGCTCCTTCGGCACTTCGTTGCAGGAGCCCGTCGCAAAACGCTAGGAGAACCGCCATGGATACGAAAGCCATCGAAGAGTTGATCGCCATCATGGACAAGGCCGAGCTCACGGCCCTGCGCGTGGACGACGGCGACACGAAAATCGAACTGGAGCGCAACCACGGCCCGCTCTCATCCACCGCGCTGCCGCTCATGGCCGATCGCGTGAGCGCGCTGCTGGCCGGCAAGACCGAGAGCCACGAAGCGGCGGCCGTCGAAGACGCCGACGAGTCGAGCATTCTCGTGCGCAGCCCCATGGTGGGCATGTTCTACCTCTCGCCGAGCCCCGACGAGGATGCGTTCGTCAAGGTGGGCCAGGAAGTGCTGTCGGGCCAGACGCTGGCCATCGTCGAAGCCATGAAGATGATGAACGAGATCACCACCCCGGCCCCCGGTATCGTGGTGGAGGTGCTTGCCGCCAACGGCGCGCAGGTGGAGTACGATCAGCCGCTGTTCCGCGTTGCCACCGGCGACGTCCACTAGGGCGGCGCGCACCATGTTCGACAAAATCCTCATCGCCAACCGCGGCGAGATCGCGGTCCGCATCATCCGCGCCTGCCGCGCCATGGACATCAAAACGGTGGCCGTGTACTCCACGGCCGACAAGCACTCCCTGCACGTGTACCTGGCCGACGAGAGCGTATGCATCGGACCGCCGGCCGCGCGCGACTCGTATTTGAACATCGCCGCCATCCTTGCCGCCGCGAAGGGCACGGGGGCGCAGGCCATCCACCCCGGCTACGGCTTCCTGTCCGAGAACTCGACGTTCGCGAAGCTGTGCCGCGAGAACGACATCGTGTTCATCGGGCCCGCGCCCGAGGTGCTCGACCGCATGGGCAACAAGAGCCAGGCGCGCAAAACCATGATGGAAGCCGGCGTGCCCGTGGTGCCCGGTACGAAGGAGCCCGTGCATCACCCCGAGGAAGCGCTGGTCATGGCCCGCGAGATCGGCTGGCCCATCATGATCAAGGCGTCGTCGGGCGGCGGCGGTAAGGGCATGCGCGTGAGCTACGACGAGCGCGACTTCTCCGAGCAGTTCTCCATCGCGCAGCGCGAGAGCGTGGGCGCGTTCGGCGACAACACCATGTACCTCGAGCGCTGCGTGCTGAACCCGCGCCACGTGGAGGTGCAGATCATCGCCGACACGTACGGCACCGTGGTGGCGCTCGGCGAGCGCGATTGCTCCGTGCAACGCAACCACCAGAAGATGATCGAGGAAAGCCCTCCCCCCGTGATGACGGAGCGCGTGCGCGCCGAGATGCTGGAAGCCGCCGTGCGCGCGGCGCAGGCCGTGGGGTACACGTCGGCGGGCACCATCGAGTTTCTGTTGGACGACCAGCTGAACTACTACTTCATGGAAATGAACACGCGCATTCAGGTGGAGCACCCCGTCACCGAAATGGTCACGGGCACCGACCTCGTGGAAGAGATGATCCGCGTGGCGGCGGGCGACCCGCTCACGTTCACGCAGGACGACATCACGTACCGCGGACACGCCATCGAGTGCCGCGTGAACGCCGAGCAGCCCGAGAAGCACTTCCTGCCGTCGCCCGGCACCATCTCGCAGATGCACCTGCCCGGCGGCAACGGCGTGCGCGTGGACACCGCCGCCTACGACGGCTACGAGATCACGCCGTACTACGACTCCATGATTGCGAAGGTGATCGTTCACGGCCGCGACCGCACCGAGGCCATCGCGAAGATGCGCACCGCGCTGGAGGAGATGGTGGTGGTGGGCGTGAAGACGAACCTCGACTTCCAGTACGCCATCATGGAGAACGAGACGTTCGCCGCCGGAACCGCCGACACCAGCTTCATCGAAAAGTTCCTGAAGGGCGAGGTGTAGCCCGTCTCTCGCGACGAAGACGAAGGAGTCCTTATGATCGAGAATGCAGTCCCCGTGAAGCCGGAGGGCGTTTCCGACGAGGTGTGGGCGCAGATGTTGGAGGCTTCGCCGGTTGAGGCGCGGCACCTTATTCGCTCGGGCGCGTTCACGGCGCCGACGAGCGGGCTGTGCCCCGGATACGCGCAGGCGAACCTCATCGTGCTGCCAAAGGAGCAAGCCTACGACTTCCTGCTGTTCGCGCAGCGCAACCCGAAGCCCTGCCCGCTGCTCGAGGTGACCGAGGTGGGTGCGCGCGAGGCCACCATCTGCGCATCGGATTGCGACATCGCCACCGACTTCCCACGCTATCGCATCTACGAGCACGGCGAACTGGTGGCCGAGGTGGAGAACGTCGAAGACTACTGGCGCGACGACCTTGTGTCGTTCGTCATCGGGTGCTCGTTCTCGTTCGAAAGCGAGCTCATCGAGGCCGGCATCGAGATTCGCCACAACACCATGGGCCGCAACGTGCCCATGTACCTCACGGGCGTGCCGTGCACCCCGGCGGGCAGCATGTCCGGCAACATGGTCATGTCGATGCGCCCCATCCCCTACACCAGGTGGTGCAGGCGGTGCAGATTTCCGGCGCCATTCCGAAGGTGCACGGCGCGCCCATCCACATCGGCGACCCGGCGGCCATCGGCGTGCGCGACCTGGCGCATCCTGAATTCGGCGACCCGGTGGACATCCACGAGGGCGAAGTGCCCGTGTTTTGGGCATGCGGCGTCACACCCCAGTCCATCGTCATGAACAGCAAGCCGCCCTTCGCCATCACCCACGCGCCGGGCTGCATGCTCATCACGGATACCAAGAACATCAGCTTGAAGGAATAGACGCCTGCTTTACCGCATCCAACCCTTGCACCGGTGGATTTTCACCGCAAGCGCCAACTGCTCGTATTCGGCGGCGCGGATGGGATTGAGCCCCGTCACCTTCGCAATCTGGCCGAAGCGGTAGCGCAGCGTGTTCTCATGCTGGCCGCGGTCGAGCGCGAGGCGCCGCAGGTTGCCCTCGCGGGCAACGTAGTCAAGCAGCGTAGGAAGCAGCTCGGTGTGGTACGCGGCATCGTGCTCGATGAGCGGCTCGATGATGCTTCGCGCGTACTCCGTCATGGCCGGCTGATCCGCCAACGGCAGAATGGCCTGATACGACCCGATGGTGGCGTACCGCGTGACCAGCGCGTCCTCGCCGCGGTTCACCATCGCGGCGTCAATCGCCTCGCTCATGGCCCGGTCGAGCTCGCTCAAATCGTAATGCCACGCGCCCACGCCCACCGCATAGCCGTCGTCGTCGCCGATGATGCCGCGCACCATGTCGTCCCACGACGCGTCGTCGCCTTCGAGGCCCGCATCTTCGCGGGAAACGAGGTACATGAGGCCGTTCCGATAGCGGTACAGCGCGTTGCGATTGCTGTGCTGCGGGCTTTGCCGATAGGCATCCACGAGACGCACGTATTCCTCGGTGGTCAGCTCGGACTCTTTGCGCAGGTAGCAGGCGGCAACCTGCGGGTAGAACGACGGATTCATGCGCAAGGCGCTTGCGCGCACCTCGTCGGGCGCGGCGGGAGCATGCAACAGAAAGCCGATTTCCTTGTCGCCGAAATCGGCGCGCTCCAAATCCTTCACGTTGTCGTGCAGGCCGACCACGAACGAGCACACGTCGAACGGCTGTTTCCGCACCACGAAGACGGGGAAGCCCTTCGCATCGGCGAAACGGAGCACGGTTTCGGGAAGCTCGAGCCGAAAGACGTTGTTCACCACCAACCCGCACGCGTCGATATCAATGAGATGCCGCACGGCATCGCGCAGGAGGTAGGGGTTGTCCTTCGCGTACAGCAGGGAGGTTATCACCAGTTGGTTTTGGTGAAAATTTGAATGGACGTACTTGTCTTTAAGACTTTTCACAAACTCGTAGTCCAACAGGGCGCAGGTCGACAACGTACGCGAAAGCCCCTCTTTACCAGCGATGAGTTCAAGGCCGGCAAAACTTTCCGTCTGTGAAACCTCACCTAACGTCAGCTTCATACGCGGCCTTTCTCATACGGGCTTGGTACATTCACGAAAATCAAGCACTCATATTTGAACAATACACAAAATCATACCCCTTGTAACGCCGCCCCCGCATTTTAGACTGAAACTACCGAACGCTCACGGAAAGAAAGAAGGCACCGCATGCAGATTGAAGAGTTCAAACTCGAATCGTGGCTCAACCCGCTCGACCCTCTTTGCACGTACAACCTGGGGGCAAGCTGCGTCAAAGCGCTCGGCGTGCGCGAGATGCTGGAATACGTGGGCGAAGATGCCAACGCCGTGCTTGAGGAGCTGGCCAACAAGAGCCTGCACTACGGGGAATTCGACGGCAGCCGGCGATTGAAGCACGCCGTCGCGGGGCTCTATCGCGCCGCGGACCCGAGCCTGGTCATCACCACCCACGGCGGCACGGGCGCCAACAACATGGTGCTGAGCGAGCTGCTGCAACCGGGCGACAACGTCGTGGTGCTCACGCCCACCTACCAGCAGCATTACTCGATTCCCGCCAACCTGGGCGTGGAAGTGCGCAAGGTGCGCGGCACGGCCGAGAACGCCTACCTGCCCACCATTGGCGAAATCGAGCGCGCCGTGGATGGCAGCACCCGCATGATCGTGGCCACGAGCCCCAGCAATCCGGCCGGCATCTACGTTGACCCCGAGCTCATGGACGGCATCGTGGCCCTCGCGAGAACGGTGGACGCCTACGTGCTGTTCGACGAGATGTACCGCGGATTGGACGACGACTACATGCCCTCCATCGTGGACGTGTACGAAAAGGGCATCAGCACGGCGAGCGTGTCGAAGGTGTACTCCATGGCGGGCACGCGCGTCGGGTGGATTGCCGTGCGCGACCGCGACACCTACGAGCGCCTGTTCAACCGGCGGTCGTTCGACACCATCTGCGGCAGCGTCATCGACGAATTCCTCGTCGCCATCGCCCTCGAGCACTCCGACGCCCTGCTCGAGCGGAGCCGCCGCATCGTGCGCGCGAACAAGGAGGTGCTCGACACCTGGATGGAGGCCCATCCGCGCCTGCACTACTGCGGCGAGAGCCACGGGTCCACGGCGATGATTCGCTACGACTACGACCTGTCCGCCACCGAATTCGGGCAGCGGCTGTTCGACGAAGAGAAGGTGCTCATCTGCCACGGCGACGTGTTCGAGGAGCCCGGCACCTTCCGCCTCGGGTACGGGTTCGGCGACGCGAGCCTGCTCGTCGACGGCCTTGCCGCCCTCGGCCGTTTCCTGGAAAACCTGGAGAAGGAGGGAAAATGAACATCCCCGTTTTGAGCGCTGCCGAGCTGAAGCAGCTGCTTACCATGGACGAGGTCATCGCCGGCGTCGAGACGGTCTACCGCCTGAAAGCGCAGGGCGAAACGGACGTGTGGCCCCACGTGTGCCACCGTTTCACCGGCGAGCACGAGGGCGTCATGGACATCAAGTCCGGCGCGATTGGCGGGACGGTGCGCCTGCACGGTGCCAAGCTGCTCAACACGTTTTGGGACAACGCCGCGCGGAACCTGCCGACGTTCACCGGGCTGCTCATGCTGTTCGACGCAACCACGGGCCTGCCCCTCGGCATCATGGACGCCTCCTACATCACCTGCATGCGCACCGGCGCATCGGGTGCCCTCGGCATCAAAGCGTTCGCGCGTGCGGACGCCTCCCGCCTGTTCGTCATGGGCGCGGGAAAGCAGGCCGTCTTCCAAATCGCCGCCACGTTGACGCTCCTGCCCCAATTCACCACCGTCATCATCGGCGACCCGCGCTCGGACGAGCAGGCAAAACGTTTCGCCGCATCGCTGCCCCATCGCCTGGCGTCGGAGTTCAACGTGCAGGGTTTGGACGGCGTCGCCTTCCGCGCAGCGCGGCAGGAAACCATGGCCGACCTCGTGCGCGGCAGCGACGCCATCATCACCATCACGCCCGCAACGCAGCCTCTCATCCCTGACGAGTGGGTGGCGCCGGGCACACACCTCAGCTGCGTCGGCGCCGACATGCCGGGCAAGGAGGAAGTCGACCCCGCCCTGTTCAAGCGCGCTCGCGTGTTCGCCGACGACCTCGATCAGTGCAGCCGCATCGGCGAGATGGAGCTGCCCCTCGCGCAGGGCGTCATCAGCCGCGACGACGTCGTCGGCGAAATAGGCGACGTGCTGCAGGGCACCATTCCCGGACGCGTCGACAACGATGACGTGACGCTGTTCGACGCGACCGGCCTCGCCCTGCTCGACCTCATCACCGCGAAGCAGGCCGTCGATCGAGCCGCCGCAGCTCGCTTGGGGCAGCAGGTGGAAATCTAGGGAAAGGATCGCGTGGGTCGCGCGCGTTGTTTTACAATGGAGGGCAAACGAGCGACAGAAGACGAAAGGCTGCCTATGTATCGCATCGACTTGAACAGCGACCTCGGCGAGGGCTTCGGGCGGTACACGCTGGGGCTGGACGACCAAATCATCCCGCTCGTGTCGAGCGCGAACGTCGCGTGCGGGCAGCATGCGGGCGATCCCATGGTCATGCGCACCACGGTGGGCATGGCGAAGGATGCGGGCATCGCCATCGGCGCGCACCCGGGGTACCCCGACCTGCAAGGCTTCGGCCGTCGCGACATGAGCCTGTCGCCCGACGAGGCCTACTCCTACATGCTCTACCAGATTGGCGCGCTGCAGGCGTTCTGCACCGCCCAGGGCGTGCAGCTTGCGCACGTGAAGCCGCACGGGCAGCTGTACAACCACGCCGCCGTCGACCCCGAGTTGGCGTCCGCGCTTGCGCAGGCCGTGCGCGACATGGACCCCACGTTGGTGCTGGTGGGTTTGGCGAACAGCGCGCTGGTGGACGAGGGTCGCAAGCTGGGCCTGGTCACGGCCGAAGAGTTCTTCGCCGACCGCAACTACACCGACGAGGGGCGCCTCGTGAGCCGCAACGACCCCGCCGCGCTCATCCGCGACGAGCAGGAGGCCATCGATCGCGTGAAGCACGCCATCCGCGAAGGCGGCGTGCTGTCCGTCACGGGCAAGCTGGTCGACCTGCACCCCGACACGCTGTGCGTGCACGGCGACTCCCCCACCGCGCTCGCGTTCGTCAGCCGCATCCGCCACGAGCTCGAACAAGACGACATAGCCATCAAAGCAGTCGGCGCGAAATAGCGCCCGGCTTCCATCGCATTCGCCACACGCACCGTCGCCCGAAACGTTCACTTTTTGCCCGAAAACCGTACGTTTCGGGCAGTGGCGAACGGAGCGGCCCCGCGCGAGGGAGGGAGGGGCGCGGGGCCGGAGATGGGAGGGGCCGTCGTTCTGACACCTCCCCGGATGAATGCAGCTTACTTGGCGGCGAGCGCCTTGCCAATCATGCGCGCGAACGTCACCGAGCGGCCGCAGCAGTTGCCCGTGGACATGTTCGGGTACGTGTGCGCGTAGTACGAGCCCGAGTCGACGCCCATCACGTACAGGCCCTCGATGGCCTTGCCTTCGTCGTCAACCGCCTGGAAGTTCTCGTTGATGGTGATACCGTCGAGCGTGCACAGCATGTAGCCCGAGGTGCGCACGCCGTAGAACGGTGCCGTGCGAATGGCGGACAGGCGGAAGGGCTCCTTGCCGAAGTCGGGGTCCACCTGGTTGTCGAAGTTCTCGTTCTGGCGATCCACCGTCTTCTTGAGGTTCTCGGCCGGAATGCCCAGGCCCTTCGCCAGCTCTTCGATGGTGTCGGCCTTCACGATGTAGCCCTGCTCGAGCAGGCCCTCGTTGATGCCCTGCGAGCCTTCGAGCGTGATGTTCGTGGGAGCGCCGTTCTCGAAGGGGTACACGCGCGCGCAGCCGTGGATGTCGAACTGCTCGAGGTACTTCGCGTAGTCCGAGTCCCAGATGTCCACGATGGTGTGATGCGGCTGGGTGAGCCCCGCGTTCAGGATGTAGTCGTACGGGCCGGACTCGTTGGCGAAGCGCTCGCCGTTGAGGTTCACCTTGAGCCAGGGGTTCGAGCCCATCCAGAACAGCGAGCCCGTGGTTTGCGAGCCGCCGAACTCGTCCGGCTTCACGGCAACGCGGTCGAACACCATGGCCGTGTGCACCTCGTCCATGTGAGCGCCCGCCCACAGGCAGGACTTGATGCCGTCGCCCGTGGTGCCGTCGATGGCGATGGACAGCGAGTACTTGTCCATGGTCTGCGGCTGCAACGCCTTGAGCATATCCTCGTTGCGCGCATAGCCGCCCGTGCACACCACGGTGCCCTTGCTGGCGTTGATCTTGATGTAGCCGTCGGAGCCCTTCGCGATGGCACCGGTCACCTTGCCGTCTTCATGCAGCAGCTTCACGAGCGGCGTGGTGAAGCGGAAGTCCACGCCCACCTTCTTGGCGTAGTCGCCCAGCACGATCTTGCCGTTCGTCACGTCCTTGAGGCCCGCGAACTCAGCATCGGCCGGCCAGCTGGGGATGTGTCCCGTGGCCCAGTGCTTGTAGATGGTGGGCTGCGCGTCGTTGGCCGCCTCGAAGAACAGCTGGAAGCCGGCTCCTCCAGACGATCCTGGTACCAGTCGATGGCCTCGCCGGAGTTCTGCGCCCAAATATGGTAGAGGCGCGGGTTGCAGTAGCCGTCGGCGTAGCGCATCAGGTCGTTGCAGATTTCGTTCTCGTCGATTTCGCAGCCGGCTTCCTTCTGCAAGCGGCTGTTGATCGAACCCAGGTTGTCGCGCACGCCGCCGCCGATGGCAGCCTTCTCCAGGCACACCACCTTGGCGCCCTCTTCAGCAGCCGAGCATGCGGCGAACAGGCCGGACGTGCCGGCACCGCACACGAGCACCTCGGTGTCGATGGTCTCGACGATTTTGTCCTCGGGGATTTCAGGTTCTTCGCCCAGCCAGTCGTTCACGGCGGCAGCGGCCTGATCTTCCTTCGTCGGTGCAGCCGCGGGCGAGCAGCCCGCCAAGCCGGCGCCTGCAAGCGCAGCGGCCGTAGCTCCCAAGCCCAAGAATGCGCGGCGGCTCAATCCTTTATTCGTGTCCTTCATGGTACTCCCCTTCCTCTGGTGTGTATCGCCGACGCGCCGCAGCGCATCGGGTGGAACGCCCTCAACTCTACGGAAAACGAGAGTGAAAAGCGTCACGCGACCCCGAGTGAAGCCCCTCATACGGGTCGGGTGATTTTGCCCTCCGTCCCCTCGTGAACCGGCCGCTCCTGCTAGAATGGCCCCTTGGAAACACCGCACGATGCGAGTCCGGGGAGGGATGTGAGCATCATGGCTGTCGCGTTCCCGCATACCGCATCGGCGTCTTCGCCGACGCCCGCGCCCGCAAGCCCGCAGCGCTTTCTCGCGTGCACCGTTGCGCTCATGGGCTCGTTCATTGGCTACTGGCTGCTGAACTACAGCGCCTTCCCCCTGTTCGACCCCGTGTACCTGTGGACGCGCGAAGCGAGCGCCGTCGTGGGCGGCATCACGCTCACCGCGCTTGCGTTCGCTTCGTATTGGTATCCGCGCCTGTTCGCGAGCCGCCGGTTTCTTGCGGCCACCGTGTCGACCATGGTGGTGGGGTCGCTCGTGATGACGGCGGGCATCTTCGCGCCGTTGCCGGCCGTGCTCGTGTGCGGCGCGGCGCTGGTCACGGTGGGCACGGGGTTGGCGAACATCATCGTGGGCATCGGCTGCATCGGGCTCGATATGCGGAGGCTTGGCATCAGCGTGACCTTGGCCTACGTGCTGGCGTATGCCCTGCGCGGGGCGTTCGCGCTGCTGCCATGGGGCGTGAACCTTGCACTGTTCTGCATCATTCCGCTGCTCACCGTGCTTATCATGGCGCCGTACGCGCGCCCGCTGTTCAACCAGGTATACGCGGAGGGCTCGCCGGCGCAGGCGGCGGTCACCGCGCCGTCGTCGTTTCTGCCGTTCGGCCATCAGCTGTTCATCACGCTGCTGCTATTCCGCTTCATCTACGGCTACACGCTCACGTTCGGCGAGGTGGGACGCGTGCCGCTGCTGGCGCTGGAAGCGCTTGTGCCCCTCGGTCTCGTGCTGGCCTACGTGGTGCTCAACCGCAAGGATTTCTCGCCCGACGCGTTTTTCCAGCTGTCCATCCTGTGCTCGGTGGCGGGATTTCTCATGGTGTCCATCGTCACGGCGAACGGCTCGCTGGTAAGCACGTTGCTGTCGTGCGGGACCGGTTTCTTCGAGATTCTCATGTACTTCGTGCTCATCGCGCTGGGGGCAAAGAACACGATGAGCGCGTTGCCCATGCTGGCTTGGGGAAACGCCATGGCGTCGTGGGGCACGCTGCTCGGCGCGAACTTCGGGCGCTTCACGAACGCCATGGCCGCCGACGCCACCATGGCGTCCATCATCTCGGCCTGCATCGTGTTCGGCATCGTGGCGTACGTGGTGCTCGTGCAGAAGTCGTTCAGCTTCTCGCAAACCATCCAGGGCATCACGCCGCTTGCGCCGCTCGTGTCCGCACACGCCGCCGACGCCAACGCGGACGCCGACAGCCCGCTGTCCCCCGTCGCCGATCGGTGCGCGGCCATCGGGAAAGCGGCCGGGCTCACCGATCGCGAGCAGGAGATTTTCGAGTATCTGGCGCGCGGACGCAACGTCCGCTTCATTCAGGACGAGCTCACCGTGTCGTACAACACGGTGAAGACCCACGTCAGCCACATTTACGCGAAGCTCGACGTGCACTCGCACCAGGAGCTGATCGACCTGGTGGAGCGCCCGTCGTAGCGTGCGTTATTCGGCGGCTTGCGCCGTGGCCGCCTGGGCAGCCTCGTCGATGCAGCGCAGCGCGTTGAGGGAGCGCGGATAGCCGATGTACGGCAAGCACTGCGACACCACCTTGATGAGGAAGGCGCGGTCGTTGCCCACGCGCATGTTGGCCTGCGCATGGCTCACAACCTGCGGCTCGCACCCGCCCTGCGCGATGAGCAGGCAGAACGTGATCATCTCGCGCTGCACGTCATCGAGGCCGGTGCGCGTGTAGTAGTCGCCGAAGCAGTTTTCGGCCAACCAGCGGTTGATGTGGCGCGTCTCCTCGGGACCCGACTGGTAGAAGTCGGCCATGTGCGGGCCGAACAGGTCCACCTGCTTCTGCGCGCCGGCCTCAAGACGCGTGTCCATGGTGGTGGTTGCCTGCCCCTCGAGCGGTAGCGTCACCAGGCGATGCTCCAGCAGCTCGTTCACCGCGTACAGGAAGGGCAGCATGCGCCCCATGCCCACGTACGGCGTGGACTGGTAGACGAGCTCCTTCACCTCAACCGGGGTGACACCCACGTTGAATGCGCCCTTCACCATAGCCTTGAACAGGTCGGTTGCCTGGCTGCCGATGAGGGCAGCCAGAATTGCCATGAGGCGCGTGCAGTCGTCCAGGTCGTCGCTTGCCGGCACCTCGCCGAAGGCGAAGTTGTCCATGCGCTCGACGAATTCGGGGTCGGTGCTCATCAGCGGCGAATCGAACCCGGGGAAGAGGCGGCAGCGGTAGGCGTGCGCTTGTTCGTTGATGGTTTCGTTCATGCTCGTGCTCCTTTTTCTCATGCTTGTCACGCTCATTGTATTGAGGTCATCATACCGCTTGGAGTGGGCTCCACGTCAACTGTTATTGAAAAAGCAACATTTGAGGAGAAGGGAGGGAGGAGTGCGGGGACAAGGGGAGCCGCGAGCCCGCCCGCCCCCATAAACACGCGAGGGCCTCTGCAAACGCGGAGGCCCTCGTTACGCGCTTACGGCACCATTCCCTACAGCATGGGCACCACCATGGTGAGCGGCAGCGCGGCCACCACCACGAGGTAGCGCAGCAGGAAGCCGCCCACGAGCACGCCGGCGTCGGACGCGGCGCTGATCCAGTGGGCCTTGCGGCTTTCCTCGAACTCCTTCGGGCTGAAGAACAGCAGCCACGTCTCGAGCGCCGTCGGCAGCACGAGGCCGACGGCCACGAAGCCGATCCAGAACAGCGGCGCGTGCTGGCCGACCAGCAGCGACATGACCGAGTTCCAGCCGGCGGTCGAGTTCGTGCACGTGACGAACATGAGCGCGGCGACCAGCACGAGCTCGATGACGGGCAGGCAGAAGTGGAACTTCTTGAGCACGCCCACGCGGTTGAACTCGTCGGCATGCTTGAAGATGCCGACGAGCAGCACCGACGCCGCGCCGGTGGACACCGCCGACACGAGGAACAGGATGGGCAGCAGCGCGTTGTTCCACAGCGGGAACGTCTTGCACACGCCCAGCAGGGCGCCGGTGTACATGGCCACGGCCACGCCGAACGCCACGCCGAGGACGTCGAGCCACACCGGCACGCGCTTCTTCATGAAGTCGAGCGCCACCACGACGAGCGAGATCACGGTGAAGCCGCCGAGGAACACGACGCCCCAGGTCATGACCGACCCGAAGTTCGTGAGCAGCAGCGCGAAGCGCAGCGGGTTCATGAGGCCCGCCTTGGCGTCGAACATCAGCAGGCACAGGCCCACGATCACGACGACGGGCGCGATAAGGTGCCCGATCCTGCGCATCGACACGGCCTCGGGATGCCGCCAGCCCAGGAAGGCCGAGGTCACGAACGCGCCGCCGCCGAGACCGGCGAGGAACAGGTACCATGCGATGATGGCGCCCCAAATAGGTTCAAACGTCATCGTTCATCACCTCACGTAGAATACTTTTGCTTTGGTCAGGTCGCCCGCGATGGGCTGGGCGTTGGTCGCGACGATCTCCCGGGAGACGTCGCTGTCCGGGTCGTCGAGGTCGCCGAACATGCGCGCGCCCGTCAGGCAGGCCTCCACGCACGAGCACATCTTCGTGCCAGTCTCCTCCGCCGACACCGTGCAGAAGCGGCACTTGTCGACGGCGCCCGTCTCGACGTTGCGCACGCGCACCTGGTACGGGCACGCCGCCATGCAGTACAGACAGCCGATGCAGCGGCCGTGGTCCACGCCCACGATGCCGTCCGCGCCGACGAAGGCGGCGCCGGTCGGGCACACCGACACGCACGGGGCGTCCTCGCAGTGCATGCACTGCAAAGGCACGGTCTCCACCCGCACGTTCGGGTACGCGCCGATCTCGCGCTCCTCGTAGCGGATGAAGTCCTCGGTGGGCAGCAGGTCGTTCTGGCGCTGGCAGGCCACGCGGCACGCGTAGCAGCCGATGCACTTCTTCGTATTGATGAGCATTCCGTAGCGAGCCATTACGCACCAACCTTCTTGATGTTGACGACCGTCTCCTGCGTGCAGGCCGCGCCGTAGCCGGGCTCCATGCGGAAGGGCACGTAGTCCATCTGGCGCAGGCCCACGTCGTAGGCGGTGCGCTGGTCGGGCGACGAGCAGCCGTAGTGGCTGGGCATGTACAGCGCGGTCGGGTTGATGCGCTGCGTCACCTTGCACCGCACGCGGCCCGTGTGCTCGTTGTTCGCCACCTCGACCTCGTCGCCGTCGGCGATGCCCATGCGGGCGGCCACGTCGGCGTTCAGCCACACGCGGGTCAGGTCGTAGTCCTTCGTGATCTGCATGAGGTCCTCGATGTTGGCGGTCTGGGTGTGGCTGTGGATGGCCTGCTTGCCGCCGATGAGGCGCAGCTCGTCGCCCATGGGCATGACGGCCGGCTCCACCCACACCGGGCACCTCGACAGCCCCGCCTGCTCGCACGCGTCGCTTGCGAACTGCACCTTCCCGGCGGGCGTCTTCCACTTCGGCGCCTTGCCGTAGGAGAACTCCTTGTCGGGGAAGCTCGCCGTGCCCGTCCGCTTGAGCGTGTCGAGCGACAGGCCCACGGTCTTGAGCTGCGCGTCGGCCAGCTCGTCGACGCCGAACCGGAAGTACTCGCCCACGCCGCACGCCTCGGCCAGCTCGGAGAATATCTGGTCCACCGGGCGCGTGTTGGGATGCACCTTCTCCAGCACCTGGTCGCGCAGGGCCACGGCCGGCACCATGCCGCCGATGAACTCCGGCAGCTCGAGGCGCTCGAGGTAGGTGCACTCGGGCAGCACGTAGTCGGCCAGCATCGCCGTCTCGGACATCTGCACGTCCACCACCACCATGAGGTCGAGGTTCGACAGCGCGTCGGCCAGGTACGCCGTGTTCGAGTAGCCGGCGGCCATGTTGGACTGGTAGAAGAACATGCCCTTGACGTCGCCCTTCTTGGCCTGCTCGGCCGCGAAGAGGTTCGTGCCCATGCCGGGCAGCGCCAGCGGGTACTCCTCCGAGCCCGCGATCTTGCCCTCGGGCTTCGGCACGCCGGGGAACTTCTCCTTGTCCACGTCGCCCGCGGACACGCCGGACGTGAACAGGGCGCCGCCCTTCTGGTTCCAGCAGCCCAGAAGCGTGTTGAACAGGCAGATGGCGCGCGCCGTCTCGCCCGAGTTCGCGTACGAGCAGCCGAAGGCGCCGCGCCAGCTGGGCTCGATGGACGCCGCCGGGGCGGCCTCGGCGAACTCCACGGCGAGGCGGGCGATGGTGGCCGCCGGGATGCCCGTGACCTTCTCGGCCCACTCGGGGGTGTACTCGGGCAGCACGGCCGCCCACTCCTCGAAGCCCGCGCCGTTCTCGGCGACGTACTCCTTGTCGTACAGCCCGCGCGCGACCAGCACGTTGGACATGGCCAGCACGAGCGCCAGGTCGGTGCCGGGGTTGATGGGCACCCACTCGTCGGCGAACGTGATGGAGTTGTTGCAGCGCGGGTCCACCAGCACGATGTGCGCGCCCCTCTCGTGGGCGCGCTGCAGCTCGCGCACCGAGCTCGGGCGGATGGCGTCGGCGTAGCTGCGGCCGATGAACATCGTCATCTTCGAGTTCTCCAGGTCCGACGCGTAGCTGCTCGCGCCGATGGCCTGGGTGAAGCCGCTCTCCTTGGACAGGTTGCAAGCGGCGCCGTGCGTGTAGACGTTCGCCGAGCCCAGCGCGTTCATGAAGCGCTTGGTGTAGTACTTGCCCGAAGGGCGCGGGTCCTGCACCATGGCCAGGGCCTGCGGGCCCTTCTCGGCGACGATGGCCTTCACCTTGTCGGCGATCTCGCCGTACGCCTGCTCCCAGGAGACGGCCTCGAACTCGCCCTTGTCGTTCTTCTTCAAGGGGTCCGTCAGGCGGTCCTTCGAGTAGGCGATCTGCGAGTAGCCGTAGCCGCGGGCGCAGAGCTTGCCCTGGGCGTAGGGGTGGTCGGCGTCGCCGATGAGCTTCGTCAGGCGCCCGTCGACGACGTACGCCGTGAAACCGCATTTGCTCGAGCAGGCGTTGCACAGCGAATGGACGGTCTTGGTTTCTCCACCTTCGACCGTGTCATCAGCGTGCGCCTGCTCCCAAGCGTCGAAGCTCACGTAGCCGGCCGCCGCCGTGAGCGCGACCGCTCCGGCGCTGCCAGCCAGGAAGCTCCGCCTGGTTATAGCGTGTTCTGACATAGCTTCTTCCTCTCTTATATGCATGCGTGCGAACGATCGCGTTCGGCACGCGCGTATGCGTCCTTCTCCCGCTTCCCGCCCTCGGCCCCGGGCGCCGGCGCCAGACGCGCCCGCACTCCCAGCAGCACGTCGACGAGCCCTATGTAGAACCGGGCGTCGTCGGCGAGCTCGAGCAGCCGCATGCGGTAGGCGGTCAGCCACGAGAAGCGCTCCGCCGTGAACCGGCGGGCCTCCTCCCGCATTCCCGACCGCAGCATGACGGCGACCAGGTCGAGCTCGAGCGCCAGGTGGTCGGCGCACGCCGCGAACTCCGGCGGCACCTCCATGCCCATGCGCTCCACGAGGTCGCGCATGTAGCGCGCCGAATCCCCCTGGTACATGCCCTCGGCCTTGGAGAACGGCGACGGCAGCGCCCCGTTGGACCACGGCGCGTACAGCGACTCCACCGGCACCGCCGACGCCGGCAGCCCTCCCGTGAAGTGGCGCGCGGCGAACAGCCGCTTCTCGTCGTAGGTCGGCGGTGCGAACAGCGCCTTCACCTCGCCGGCGGACAGGAACTCCTGGAGCGGGCAGCGGACGCGCGCACGCGCCATGGGGCTCTCGGGCGCGCCGAACGCGCCGTCGTCCTGCAGGCCGCGCCGGGCGGCGTCCAGGAAGTCCGACCACAAGGGCCCTTCCGCGAGTTGCCGCCACTCGTCCTTCGCGACGGGCGCGAAGCACATGGACAGCACCGTGAACATCTCGTCGTACTCCATCACCGCTCGATCCTCCTTCCGCGCGTCTCCTGCGCGGCTTGGGCGCAGCCGGGCCGCGGCCGGGCATGGCCGGCGGCCACGCTTACGCCTGCACGAGGGTCGTCGTCCTCACGACGCCCTGGTCGATGACCTTCTGCGCGATGTCCTCCCAGTCGATGAACTTGATGGCGCCGTTCGGGCACTGCTCGGCGCAGCGGCCGCAGCTGACGCACTTCGTGGAGACGCCGGTCTCGCTGTCCACGCGCGGCATGTTCCACGGGCACGCCTGCGAGCACATGCCGCAGCCGATGCACTTCTCCGCGTCCACCGTGCGCGCGCCGGACTCCTCGTCGGCGTAGATGGCGTGGACGGGGCAGTAGTTCATGCACGCGGGGTCGGCGCACTGCTTGCAGTGCTCGACGGTGAACTCGCAGTTGTCGTAGATGCCGTCCTTCGTGTCGGCGCTCGCGCCGAAGTTGTAGTTCGGCCACACACGCACGCGGGCGATGTGCTGGCACACGCGGCCGTCGTTCTTCAGCGTGCACATCATCTCGCAGCGCTGGCAGCCCGAGCAGCGGGCGCGGTCGGTCACGATCATCTTGGTGGGCGTCGTGCGGATCTCGATGCGCCCCGAGGCGATCGAGGCCGACGTGACGCCCCACGACGCCAGCACGCCGCCGACCGCGAGGCCGGCGACGCCGCAGCCGGCCATGGCCAGCACCGTGCGGCGCGTGAACGTCTTCGTCTTGGGCTCCCCCTCGGGCCCGGCGCCCTGGGGCGCGGGCGCGGCTTCCGGCGCGGCGGCCGGGATGCTCCGGTCCTCGGAGGTGTTCTGGTTCAGATTGGAATCTGACATAGCCTGGTGCTCCCCTCGCATTCGTCTTTCAGTATCGAAAAGCACGCCTTTCGCGTCTTGCAGCGCTCCTCACGCCACAAGGCAACGCCACGCATACCCCTCCCACACAACAGAAGGCATCATCGCCCATACGCCCCTCCCGCGCGTCCCCTCGATGGGGATAAAAGGCCGAATAGTCTCAGCCATCCGCAAAATATCCTCAAAGGGGATATACGAAAAATCGCGGAGACTCGACAATGGAGAAAGGGCGAGAAGGGGCAATCGAGCGCAGCGGACATGCGATGATACGCATCGGGGGAATCCGCTGAGCCATCCCGAACCACCCACCGCATCCATGGAAGGGGACCATGTTGCACGCATCGACATCACAGCCGCACGAAGAGCGAGAGCCCGAAAGCGACGCGACGGAAATCAAGCGCAACCAGTTCGTCAAGCTGCTGCCGCTCATTGTGGGATTCGCAGCGGCACGTACCGGTATTATCGCGTCGACGTATTCGAGCTACACGCAGACGGACGCGAACTTCCTGTCCGACGGAACAAGCTTGTTCACGTCTCTGATTCTCATAGTCCTCCTTGTCTTTATCGCCGGACGAAACGTCTTCTTGAACAAAGGAACCGTCAATAGAATCGCCCGCGTCTGCTTCGCGTTCCAAACCATCTCGATCATCGCGCTCGGCTTCCTCTCAACCAGCGGATACGATCACGAGCCGGTATATCTCGTCGCAGGCATCGCAAACGCCGTCGTAAGTCCCTGCGCCATGTTCTATTGGACGCGACGGGCGCGAGGAAGCAGCTCTTCCGTCGCAGCGATCTTCGTTTTCTCCGCCATCGCATTGAGCGAGGTGGAGATCTTCGCCTGCAGCCTGCTTCCCACCTTGGCAAGTCATATTCTTGCGGCCGCGTTCGCCCTCCTGCAGTTTCCCGCCATGCTCTTCGCACGCAAGGCAACCCAACCCTACGAAATGCCCCACAGCGAGTCGCACGATTCGCTGTCCTTCATGAAAGACTCCATCAAGAGCAAAAGCGTCCTTGTTTCTTCTGCGCTTGGCGTGGCGGCACTCGGTCTCACCATCGGGTTGCTGCGCGGGTACCCCAACGGCGAAGCGGTGTCGTTCGATGCGGCTTCCCGATGCGCGTATATGATGCTGACCATAGCGGTATGCGCTCTCGTTGTGGCCCTTTGCGTAAAGGGGCGGCGCGGTATCCTGACGACGGGCATCTGGATCATCATGTTCGCCCTCTCATGCTGCGCGCTCACCTCGTACGCCGCATGGGGAGCAAACCTCCAGATC
>ENA-OQIJ01000092-OQIJ01000092.1-human-gut-metagenome-genome-assembly--contig:-NODE-92-length-28760-cov-2.809940_pt1 | contig 28760 bp, 26 predicted proteins | sample MGYA00242582_ERZ504747 | MGnify/ENA primary metagenome ERZ504747 (study PRJEB26092, sample SAMD00036435) | human gut metagenome | host: Homo sapiens | study: EMG produced TPA metagenomics assembly of...
ATACTGTGCTGCCAGCTGCTTGAAGTAGCGTAGTCGTCAAAATACGTCTCATAGCTCACAACATCCAGCGTGGTCTTGGGCGCACTGATGAGCAAAAGGCGCGTGCCGTTCTCCTGACAGAGCTGCAGCATGGAGGTCAGCTCTCAATGTGCTGCGCGCTAAAGTCGTGGGCGTTCTGGTTCCAGGTGTTCTCCGTGCCGACAGTGTCAAAGTTGATGACCGCGGTATCCTCCGGCTGGGCATGGGCCGCACCGCGCCGGTGCGGCAGACGATTCAGCACGGCATTCCATTTCTGTTGGATCGTAGCGGGCCAGTCGGTGGGCCAGCTGCCGCTCTGCCAGGGAAAAAGCGCATTCAGGGAATCTGCACCTGTAAAGTTATCACGGCTGGTCATGTAGCGCAGCAGGTCAGCGGGCTTATCCTTCCAGGAATCCGTCTGCAGCTCTGCATATAAAAAAGCCTTTTGGGCTTTGGCATAGGGTTTGCCTGTCATGTTGGTCAGATCCATGACAAGGATCACATATCGGGGAGAATGCTCCCGAAGCAGGGTCTCCAGCGCGATCTGCGACATATCCAAGCTTTGGGCGTTTGTTGCCATCAGTGCAACGGTCTCCCCTGTTGCGGCGGCGAGTTCTTCTTCGGGCAGGGCGCAGGAAGCCAGCGAAGAGCCAATGACGGCAATGTCAATGGACTGCTTTTGGTGGTAGCTGCGCCACATGTCAAGGCTGGAACCGTTATCGGGCGGCATAAAGCCGCAGAGAATCAGATTTATAATCAGAAAAATCGCGGTGAACGCTGCGATTTTGGCTATGTGCTTCAAAAGATACGCTCCTAAAACAGACAAATAAAGGAAAATGTCCAAAAACAGTAAACACAACTATTATACATCAATTGGAACTTTCCTGCAATGGCGATTTGCTGACAAAGGTAAGATTTTACAACTGTGCAAAAAACCGCGTTTCTTCGTGAAACGCGGTTCTATACAATCAGCCTAAAAGCTGCTTGGCCAAATCAGCGCTGGCCTTGGCATCCTTGCAGTAGTAGTCGGCACCGATGTCCCGGGCGTAGTCGGGCGTCAGCACCGCGCCGCCGACCATGACCTTACAGTCAAGGTGCGCGGCATGCAGGGCCTCGATCGTGGCCTGCATATTGGGGACGGTGGTCGTCATCAGGGCCGACAGGCCGACGAGCTTTGCACCGGTCTGGCGCACGGCCTCGACGACGCGCTCGGGGTCAACGTCGCGCCCGAGGTCGAGCACGTCATAGCCGTAGTTTTCGAGGATGACACGGACAATGTTCTTGCCGATGTCATGCACGTCGCCCTTGACTGTGGCAATGACGATCTTGCCCTTGCTGCCCTGCGCCTGGCCGGAGGCGGCAATTTTGGCCTTGATAGCCTCGAACGCAGCCTGCGCGGCGGTGGCGGCCTGCAAAAGCTGCGGCAGGAATACCGTGCCTTTCTCAAAGCCGTCGCCCACGGCGTCCAGTGCGGGGATCAGTGAGACATTCACTACGTCCAGCGGTTCGCGCATTGTCAGCGCGGCGTCCGCGGCGGCGCGGGCCTCGGCCTTCAGGCCGCGGCACACAGCCTCAAACAGGGCGTCCCCGCCCGGTGCGGAGGCGCCGACCTCGGCCACGGTGGCGGCGGACTTGCTCGTCTGCGTCGTCTGGATCTGCACATCGGCATAGGCGGCAACATAGTCGGTGCTCTGTAAATCCTGCGAGGTCAGCACGCGGTAGGCGCGCACGGCAGCCATCATTTCCGGCGTGTTGGGATTCATGATGGCAAGGTCGAGCCCGGCAGACATGGTCATCGTCAAAAACGTTGTGTTCAGGTAGCCGCGGCACGGCAGGCCGAAGCTGATGTTCGACACGCCCAGCACAGTGCGCACGCCCAGCTCACGCTTGCAGCGGGACAGAGCCTCCAGCGTCTGGACGGCACCCTCCTGCTGGGCGCTGGCGGTCAGCGTCAGGCAGTCAATGTAGATGTCCTCATTCGGGATACCGGCGGCGTTGGCAGCGGCGACAATGCGTTGAGCAATCGCAAAGCGGCCCTCGGCTGTCGCGGGATACCGCCCTTGTCCAGCGCCAGGCCGACGACGGCGGCGCCGTACTTTTTGCAGAGCGGCAGAATCTTTTCCAGCGTCTCCGGCTCACCGTTGACCGAGTTGACGATGGGCTTGCCGTTGTAGATGCGCAGCGCACGGGACAGGGCCTCTGGATTCGAGGAGTCGAGCTGCAGCGGCAGGTCGGTGACGGCCTGCAAATCCTTGACAAGCTGCTCCAGCGTGGCGGCCTCGTCGATGCCGGGCAGGCCCGCATTGACGTCGAGCACCTGCGCACCGGCCTCGGCCTGGGCCACAGCCTGAGTGCAGGGGTAGGCGCTGTCGCCGTCCCGCAGGGCCTGCTGCAGCCGCTTTTTGCCGGTGGGATTGATGCGCTCCCCCACCACAGTGATGCCGTTGACCTCCACAAAGCGGACCGGCGTGCACAGACAGCTGCGGCGGATGGGGATCTTGTCAGCCGGGGTCAGCGGGCTGAAGGTCTCATGCAGCCTGGCGATAAACGCGGGCGTCGTGCCGCAGCAGCCGCCGACCATCGAAACGCCGATGGCAGCGTACTCCTTCATCTCGGCGGCAAATTCATCCGGGTCGAGATTGTAGCTGCCGTCGGGGTTCGGCAGACCGGCGTTCGGCTTGACAAAGACCGGAACACCTGCGGGCACGCTGCGGCAGAGGCGCTGCGCGAAGGGCAGAATCTCCTTGGGGCCGAGCGAGCAGTTGATGCCCACGGCGTCCGCGCCGAGACCCGCTGCCGTGACGGCGTAGCTTTCGACGGTGCAGCCTGTGAAGGTGCGCCCGCGGCTCTCAAAGCTCATTGAGGTGAAAACAGGCAGATCGCAGTTTTCCCTGGCGGCGAGGATGGCGGCCTTCAGCTCATACAGATCGGTCATCGTCTCCAAAAAGACGAGGTCAGCCCCTGCCGCCGCACCGGCGCGTATGACCTGTGCAAACTCATTGTAGGCATCCTCAAACGCCAGCGTGCCCGCGGGGATGAGCAGCTCACCCAGAGGGCCGATGTCCAACGCTACACACGCGCCGGTGGTCTCGGCGGCCTTGCGCGCACAGGCGATGGAAGCGGAAACGACCTCCTCCACCGTGTGGCCGCAGCCGGTCAGCTTCTTGGCGTTGGCACCAAAGGTATTTGCCAGCAGAATATCCGCGCCCGCGTTGGCGTAGTCAGTGTGGATGGCCGTTAAAACCTCCGGCATTTCCAGCGCGGCGAGTTCGGGCTTCTGCCCGGGCTGCAGACCGCGTGCCTGCAGCTGGGTGCCCATGCCGCCGTCCAGAAAAACAAACCGCTTGCGGTCAAAAACTTCACGAATCTGCATACGCTTCTCCCCTATCAGTCTTGTGTGAAACAGGTCGTGCCGCGCTTGCGGAACGAGCAGGTCTCCTTTAAATGGCAGGTCGCACAGCCTGCGCGGGTGCCGGTCACGGGATGGTCGGCAATGCCTAAAATGGCGGTGGTACTCTTGCGGGGGGTCAAAAGGTGCTGGGGCGTCACAGCCAGGCCGCAGCCGCGCACCGTGTCCGCCGCCAGGCAGAGCGCGTCGTTCAGCTCCAGCGGGCAGTCACCGTAGCCCGGCGCGTAGCGCCCGGTCATAAAGACGCCCTGCGCCTCGATCTGAGCGCGTATTTCGTTCTCCAGCTCGTCACAGACCTGTTCCAAAAGCACCGAGGCCAGCGCGTCTGCCGCGGCGGCCAGGGCAATGTCAGTCAGTTCCATGCGGCGCAAAAGCTTGTCCACCTCGGCCCCGAGGGTCGCTGCCAGCAGAAGGACCTCGTCGCAGCCCTGCAGATGGCGCGTCAGGTCGCTGCCGCAGTTTTCCAGCGGCAGGGCGGTACGCGGCAGACGGCGGTACACCGCACGCGGCGCAGCAGCGGTCAGCACGGTCTGCTCGGCCTTGTCCAGCAGGGCCGCGGTGGCGGCATCGGGCGTCCAGCCGGACGCACCCATGTAGCGCAGCGCCGTGGCGCGGTCAATGGCGCGGGCTTGCGGCGCTCCATTACAGCAGATCCCTGATGCCGTCGTAGACCTTCGCGGCCACGGCGGCGTCATTCATTGCGTACAGGTGGATGCCGTCTGCGCCTCCCTCAATGAGGTCGCGCAGCTGCCTGACGGCGTAGTCGATACCGGCGTCGTACAGGCTGGCCGGGTCGTCCTGATAGCGGGAGATCATACGGGTAAACTCAGACGGCAGGCTGGCCGAAGAAAGCGAAACGGTGCGTTCGATCTGGCTGCGCTTGACGATGGGCATGACACCGGCAGAGACCGGCAGCGTGATGCCTGCGCGGCGTGCCAGATTCAGAAAGCGGTAAAAGTGCATGTTGTCAAAGAAAAGCTGGGTCAGCAGGTGCTCGGCACCGGCGGCCTGCTTGATGCGCAGGTTCTCAACGTCATGCAGCAGGCTGTCGGCCTCGGGGTGGCCCTCCGGGTAGCAGGCACCGTGAACGGAAAATTCCGGCTTCTTCCATTTGATAAAGGACGTCAGATCGCTGGCGTGTTTGAAGTCGGGACTCTCCGGGCGGGACGGGCTGCGGTCCCCGCGCAGGGCCAGCACATCCCGGACGCCGACAGATTCCAGCTGATCCAAAATCTCCGCTGCACGGGTCTCGTCGTTTCCCATGCAGATCAGGTGCGCCAGCGTGGGGACGTGCAGCTCGTTCTGAATGTAGTCGGCCACCTCCGCGGTGGAGACGCCGCCCGCAGAGCCGCCCGCACCAAAGGTGACGCTGATGAAGCCGGGGTTCATGGCCTGCATCTGGCGCAGGGTGTCCTTGAGCTTATCCATCTGGGTTGTCTGTTTCGGCGGAAAGCATTCGATAGAGAAAACGCAGCGTTTGGCTTTGAACTGTTCCGTAATCGTCATTTTCTACTCCTTATTTTTACGCCGCAAAATCGGCGGAGTCCGCGGAAGTTTCCACGTTGAGGGTGTTGTTCTGCCAGATGAAGGTGAGGCTGCCCTCCAGGTCAGTACGCCATACCTCGGCACCGACCTCTTCGTAATTTTGCAGGGCAGCGCGGTGCGGATGGCCGTAATCGTTGTGCAGCCCGCAGCTGACGGCCACGGCCTCGGGCCGGACTGCCTGCATAAAGGTCAGGCTGTTGGAGGTGTAGGACCCGTGATGCCCCGCCTTGAAAAGAGTGGCATGCAGGGTCGGGCCGTAGGTATCGACCAGGCGCTGCTCGGCGTCTGCCTCTGCGTCGCCGGTATCGAGAAAGCGGAAATTGCCCGCCGTGAACAGCGTGCAGAGCGAGGCATCGTTGACGCTGTCGGCATCCTCGCTGCCGCCCTGCAAAATTTGCAGCTTGCCGCTGCCAAGCGGGAATTCCTCCCCGGCTTCTGCTGTGAGAATTTCCGCTCCGCTGTCGGCGGCCAGCTCTGCGAGATGGAGCGGCCAGTCGGCGGTCTCATCTGCCGTGGGCTGCCACAGCGGCAGCAACAGGGTCTTGACCGGGAGGGTGCGCAGCACCGCGCGGGCGTTGCCGGTGTGGTCCGCGTGGGGATGGGTCAGCACAAGATAGTCAAGCGACGGCACACCCAGCACGTCCAGGTCATAGAGCAGCGCGTCCTCAGCCTCGGCAGGACCGGTGTCGATCAGGCAGTACGCGCCGTCCTGACAAAGCAGCACGGCATCGCCCTGCCCGACATCCAGCACATACACGACGGTGCTGCCGTCCGCGGTCTGCGGAGCGCTTTCCTCGGTTTGGAGCGGTACGCCGAGCGCGGCGCGCAGCTGCTGCCAGCCGGGAACGCTGCCCTTGCCGCCCAAAAGCTGGACGACGAACGCGGCAACCACCAGCAGGCAGACGGCAACCGCCGCGGCCAGGCGGGCAAAGCGCTTACCCGTCATACTGGCCGTTCAGCTTGCGCTCCTCCCACTCGGCCTTAGTCACAAGCACGGCGCGGGGCTTGGCACCCTCATAGGGGCCGATGATCTTTTCCTGTTCCATCTGGTCCATAATGCGGGCGGCGCGGGCGTAGCCCAGCTTGCAGCGGCGCTGCAAAAGGCTGGTGCTGGCCTGTCCGACCTCAATAACGCACTCAACAGCCTGCTCAAACATGGCGTCCAGTGCACCGCCGCCGTCTCCGTCATCGTCGCCGCCCTTCTTGCTGCCCTTTTCGGCAACGGCGCGGCGTTCCATTTCGGCAATCATTTCTTCATCGTACTGGGCGGTGGAGGTGGACTTGATAAAGCTCAGCACCGCGCCGATCTCCTCGTCGGTCACAAAGGTGCCCTGCACACGCACGGGCTTGGACGCGCCGACGGGCAGGAAGAGCATATCACCGTTGCCCAGCAGCTTTTCGGCACCGCCGCTGTCCAGAATGGTGCGGCTGTCGATCTGGCTGGAAACGGCAAAGGCGATACGGCTGGGGATGTTGGCCTTGATAAGGCCGGTGATGACGTCCACGCTGGGTCGCTGGGTCGCAACGATCAGGTGGATGCCGGCGGCGCGGGCCTTCTGCGCGATGCGGCAGATATAGTCCTCGACCTCCTTGCCCGCGACCATCATCAGGTCAGCCAGCTCGTCAATGACGATGGCGATATAGGGCAGGTGCTCCATGCCGGTCTGGGCGGCCAGCTTGTTGTAGGCCTTGATCTCGCGGACGTTGTTCTCGGCAAAGAGCTTGTAGCGGCGCTCCATCTCGGCCACGCTGGCCCCCAGCGCACCGGCAGCCTTGCGCGGCTCGGTGACGACGGGCATCAGCAGGTGCGGAATGCCGTTGTACTCGGCCAGCTCGACGACCTTCGGGTCAATCAAAATGAGCTTGACATCCTCGGGGCCGGAGCGGAACAGGAAACTGATGATAATGGAGTTGACGCAGACGGATTTACCGCTGCCGGTGGAACCGGCAATCAGCAAGTGGGGCATCTTGCAGAGATCCGCGACCTGCGCCGTACCGGCAATGTCCTTGCCGAGGGCCATCGTCAGCGGGCTGCGCATGTTGATATAATTCTGGGATTCAAAGACTGCGCGGATGTTGACGGTGGAGCGGATCTTGTTCGGGACCTCGATGCCGACGGCGGGCTTGCCGGGGATGGGCGCTTCAATGCGCACACCCGCGGTGGCCAGGTTCAGGGCGATGTCGTCGGCCAGGCTTGTGATGCGGCTGACCTTGATACCGGCCTGCGGCTGCAGCTCATACCGGGTGACGGACGGGCCGCGGCAGATGTCGAGCATCGTCGTCTTGACGCCGAAGCTGTCCAGCGTGTTGACCAGAATGTCCGCGTTTTTCTTCATTTCGCGGGCGGCCCCGGCCTCGTCGTCGGGGCGCGTGGCGTTAAAGAGATTCAGCGACGGATAGCAGTAGGGCTCCGGCGGCTGCTCCTCCGAGGTGGGCAGACGCATGGCGTTGGGGTCGGCCTTGGCCGCACAGGGCGGCGTATGGATGGGCGCACCGGCAGAGTTGCCGACAGCGGTGCTGACCTGCACGCGGGCAGCCTCCCCCTGCCGGGGCACAGTGAAGCTGCTCTGGGCGTTTCCGCCGCAGGGCGGGTCATGGCAGGGGCAGACTGGTACGGCTGCGGTGTGGCAGCCGGTGCGGCGGTGCAGGGATCGGCTGCCGGGGCCGGAGCCTCGACAACAGGCTGGGCAGGGGCGGCGGGTGTCTCGGCCAGCATATCATCCAGCATTTCAGAGACAGAACGCCCGGACTGCCAGGCAGCGCTGACCGCACTGCCGGTATCGCTGAAGCTGCCGCCCAGTGTCGGGATCGGTGCGGAAACAGCGGGGGCTTCCGGTGCGGCGGGCATAGCTGCGGGGGCGGGCGTACCCAGCGGCGCAGCGTCTGCGGCCATCTGTGCAGCAAGATCAGCCGGAGAAAGGACCATCGTATCGCCCTGCACACGGCCTGTCATATCCAGCTGCGGCAGCTCGACAGGAATCGGCTCGGGCTCGTCCTCCACGGGAATGAGAGGCGTGTCAAATTTGGGTTCCTGTGGGACCGGCGTCAGCGGGGTCTCAAACTCGGTAGGCTGCGGCAGGTCCAGCGTTGTCTCGGCACTGACCTCCTGCGGCGTATAGTAAGGCGCGTGGCCGCTGACAGCGCGGTTGATGAGCGCATCCAGCTCGGTCCTGCGGCGCGGGGGACGCCTGTGCGGCGGGCGCGGGCGTGACCGGGGTCAGCGGGGTGCTGTACACCGGCGCGGCAGGCTCTGAGGCAGGCTGCAATTGCAGCTCAAAATCCTCCTTCGGTGCGGGAGCAGGCTGGGGCTGGGTGTGGCGCAGTGTGCTGTTGGCCCGGTTGGACAGCGGATCCATACCGAACGTGCCGCCCGGGCCGATGCTGACCGGCTCCAGCGGGTCATTGCTGACGGCCTTTTGGCGGGCGCTTTCCCCTGCACTGGGGCCAAGATCCACGTCAAACGGCGCATGGGTCTGGGTGGCGGGCTTGGCGGCAAACGGCGCCTCGGGCACAGCAGGTGTCACGGGGGGCGTGTAGGCGGCCTGCCGCTGCGGGGCGGGCGGGGTCTGCTTCGGGAAACGGCTCGTGTCCGCGATGACGTCGTAAACCGGATGGTGCGGGCGGCTGCTGTCCGGCAGCGCACCGGTCAGATTCTCGACGCTCTCCTCCTCGGGCTCCTGGCCAAACAGGCGGGTGTCGTAGGCGGTCTCGGCTGCGGCGCGTTCCTCGCGCTTGGCCTGCAGGGTCTTGTACTGGCCGTCTACAAACAGAACGACGTCCGCGGGGGTGATGGCAAAGAAGAACATCAGCCCCAGCAGGAAGATGAGCAGCATGATAATGTTGGAGGCGGGACGCCCGAACAGCGCCAGCAGCGTGGCACCGATGGGCGCACCGAGGACGCCGCCCTCCCAGAAGTAGGTGCCGCCGCGGGTAAAGAGCATCTTGACGATCTCCCCGACCTTGAGGTTCTCAATATTAAGTTTGGAGAAGATGACCGGCACGCTGGCGCAGAGCACGCCCATCAGCGATACCTTGCCCGCAAACAGCGCAACGCGGTAGCCGGTGGCCAGCAGGTAGGCCAGGTACAGCAGGAACGGTCCGACCAGATAGGTCGTGATTCCGAAAACGCCAAAGTACCAGCTGCGCAGCGTGCGCCAAAGATTCTGCCCGGGCACAAGCACGAGCGCAACGCAAAGCAGACCCAGCCCCACCAGCAGGATGCTGCGGGCCAGGTTCGGGGTCTCGGCGCGGCGCTGGGCACGGCGGGACGGCTGACGGCTGCGGGAGGCCGCACCGCTGCGCGCGGATGCGGAGCGCCCGGTGCTGCTGCGGCCTGCGCCGCGGGAGGAGGCGGTGCCCTTTTTGCCGGAGGAGTTCTTAGTTGATTTTTTACCGGAACGAGATTGTGCCATGTTACAGTGTTTCCCTCTCTTATTTCTCTGAACGCTTCTTTATATATAAGTAGTCTGTACAGGTACAGGACGGTAAGGACATGCGACTTTTATTTAGCACGATTTCCGGGGATTGTAAAGAAAAATGCCCGCGGTGCCGGGTTACAAAAAAATAAATCCCCGCCCTGAGGGATGGGCGGGGATTTACAAGAAAGGAGGAGAAGAACACATGAAAATGTGATAAAGCTATTTGATTTGGGGTTCATTTAGCTTGCAACTAAATTGTAACCGTTTTGTCACCAAATGTCAATAGCAAATTGTAAATCTTTTGTCATTTTTCAATTTGTTCACAAATTGGCAGGCGCAGCTCCGCACAGCCGCCGGGCGTGTTGGACAGGCGCAGCGTGCCACTGTGTGAAAGCGCGACCCTGCGTGCAAAATACAGCCCAAAGCCCTGGTGGGCTGTGTCACTGCGGGCAGCTTCTGTATAAAGCAGCTCCCCTGCTCTGGCAGGGCCTCGGCAGTGAAGCTGGGGCCGGTATCGGTCACACGCAGGATGAAATCCTGTTTCTCTTTTGTAACCAACAGTGTGACAGTTCCGCCGCGTGGCGTATAGCGCACGGCGTTGTCCAGCAGGTTTTCGGCAGCCCGGAGCAGGTCGCACGTGCGCCGCGCACAGTGTCCCCCGCCACTGCTCGTTCAGTACTAAGCTGCACCCCGGCAGGTGCGCAGAGGGCGCGGGCTGTTTCCGCCAACGCACTGACAAGGGTATGACTGGGAAAGGTTTCCCCTGTGGCGGGCGGTGCACAGGCGGTGCGCAGGGCGGCCAGATATTGCTGGGCACGGTCCGCTCCGCGCAGGATGGCTTCGACCTGTGTCTGCTGGTCGGCGGACAGAGCATCCTCGGCCAGCAGGTCTGCGTTGCCCTGAATGATGGAAAGCGGCGTTTTCAAGTCATGCGTCAGCGCGGTGATCTGCTCGGCGCGCTGCTGCTCCATCCGCCATTGGCTTTGCAGGCTGTCGGTCAGCTCTCGGCCCATCGTCTGCATGGCATGCAGCGTGGCGGAAAACTCTCGCAGACGCGCGCCGTCTGCGTCAATGCGCTCGGGCTGCTGCGCAGCGATGGCATCCACCGCGCGGTGCAGACAGGCGGTCTCGGCAGCAAAGACCCGCACGGTGCGGTGGGTCTGCCAGCCCAGCCATGCGATGACCAGCAGCGCCAGCAAAAGCAAGTAGCAGGTCTGGAAATCCGGCAGCGTGTCCCGCAGAGCCGGGTCGGCGTAGGGCACAGCATAGTCGTACTGCAAAAGGCAAAAACTTCCGTCAGCCATTTTGACATCGTACTGGTACTGCGTAAGCCCCGGATTGCCGCTGCCGCCATGGAAGGCGTTGAGGGCGATTTTCAGCTGACGGGCGGTCATGTTGGTCTGCAGCACCGTGTCATTCTGCACCACAGCCCAGCGGCACAGGTCACTGATTTGGTTGGAATCAAATGTTTCAGCGGTCACGGCGGCCACGGTCTCCCGGGCCTCGGCGCAGGCCTGGGCAGACGCCACGGCAGGCAGCAGAAAACCGATGTTCATCAGCTGCATAAAAATGCTCCACCAGAGTATCAGAATCAGCGCACACCCGCCGCCGCAAAAAAAGAGATACCGCAGCAGCACGGTGCGCAGACTGGTCAGTTTTCGTTCTTCCATTGGTAGCCCACGCCCCATATCGTTTGCAGCACCTCCCCTGCCCCGGCCGCGCGCAGCTTGGCGCGGATGTTTTTAATGTGCTGGGTGATGGCCGTGTCATCCGCTGTACCGTCATAACCGAACACAGCTTCGTAAATCTGTTCTTTGGAAAAGGTCTGCCCTGCATGGAGGGCCAGCAGCTCACAGATGGCGTACTCGGATTTTGTCAGGTGTAAAGCCATGCCGCCAACGCCGGCTTCTTTGGCAGAAAGGTCCAGCGTCACCCCGCCGCGGGTGATCTTATGGGACGGCGTGCGGTTCTGCCGCCGCAGGTGGGCGGCAACCCGGGCACGCAGCTCGGCCACGCGGAACGGCTTGGTCAGGTAATCGTCCGCACCAAGACCGAGACCGGTCAGCACCGACGGCTCATCGGTGCGGGCCGTCAGAAACAGAATCGGCACGTCCGTCTCGGCGCGAATGCGGCGGCAGACGGCAAAGCCGTCCTCACCGGGCATCATCACATCCAGCAGGATGCAGTCTGCCCAGCGGCAGAGCGTATCGGTCAGCTGCGTGCCGGAGGTGCGCGTTTCTACGGTGTGGCCGTCACGCTCAAGCGCTGTTTTTAGCAGCGTGCAAAGGTCACGGTCATCATCGATTGCCAGAATGTTTGCCATAATAGCCCCTTTTATTGCAGTAAGCTGTAAACAAGACAGGATGCGCCGTAAAGCAGATAGATATGTGCCGGGTAGAACCAGTAGAACAGCTGCTTGTGGCCGCTGCCGCGCTGGCCGTTGTACAGCGCCATCGGCACGACGGCAAAGACGGAAAACCACTCAAAATAGGTCGTGAACATCTGCGAGAAAGTAAAATCCGGGAAGCTGCGCGCCTGCAACCAGACCAGCACAAACTCCGTCAAAAATGTGAACGCGGCCCACGCAGCCAGCCGCAGACGCTTATGATTGTACAGCGCATACAGTACAATGCCGCCGAAGAAATAGTACCAGCCGCCGTCGGTGATGGCTGTCCACAAAGGCAGCGGCGCGGTGATGACCCACGCCAACACGGCAGAGCCGATCGGTGCGTCCTGAATTTTGGGAAAAAGCATCAGCAGCGCTACGATGCAAAACGGCCAGAGAATCGGCATGGCAGCAGCCAGTGTGCCCCGCACAAACCGGCGCTGGCGCAGCCAGTCGATGCCCTGCCAGATGATGCAGAGCAGCATGAACTGCTGAAAAATCGCGTTCATCGGGTAGAAACCGTCCCCGCGGCGGAAGGCCCCTGCATAGAGCATGAAAAATTCCACCGTGCCCATCGCAGTACCGATGGCCCAGATGCGCAGAAAGTAGCGCCTGCGGTCATGGGTGTGGGCGAAGCCTTCCACAGTGCAGAACAGGAACAGAGGTGCGGACAGCCGCGCCAGCATACTGAACCATTCCGGCACAATGCCCGTAAATTCAAAAAAGTAGTGAATGTGATCCATCACCATGAGCACCAGTGCAATGGTTTTGAGCGCCGTGCCGGTCAGACCGAATTTTTGCTTTGTCATAATAATAACCCCTTTACATTGTTGCTGTAAACAGTGTAACAGGGGTTTGTGTAGAAATTATAAGTGTTTGAAAATCAGCTGTGCCTCAAAGGCGGATTTGCCTTCCCGTTCGCCTTCAAAATAGAAGGTGTCCTCTGCCGGTCTGGCACGGCGCAGGGTGAAGCTCTCGCCGCGGGGTACCTCGCGGTGGTAGCTGATGATGAAATCCGAAATCTGCGCACTGTCCCAGACCTGCCACGGTACGGCGTCGCAGACAATGTCGGCATAGCGGGTGTTGTTGAGGTGGCCGTTCATGTCGCAGCGGGAGTAGGCCGCGGTCTGCGTGCCCAGCGTCTCGCAGTCCTCGGGTGCAACGCGGGGCAGGCGCATCGGCAGCTCAAGGGGCACGTCCTCGGCCCACTGGTCGGCAAACTGCTCCGGGTGTTTGCGCAGGATCATACGCTTTTCGGTATCAATGAGTACCCAGCGGCTGTCCATTGTGGCGACCTCTGCCCCGCCGGAATCGTAAAAATGGGTGATGCGCTTGTTGACGGCGCGCTTGCAGCGCTCGGGCTGGGTGACAAGGGTCAGTTCCTCGTCCACACGGGGCAGCCGTGTGACGTGCAGGGCCAGCTTGGCCAGTACGTAGGCGGTGTGGGTCTCGCGGTAAAGGGCGTCGTTCAGCCCGACGGCCTCGGCATGGGTCGTGGCGATCTGCTGGGCATAGCGCAGCAGGGCCCCGAGCTTGACATGGCCGAGATGATCGCCGTCCGCGCGGTAGACGGTAAATTTTTGGGTGTAGGTTATGAGCTTTTCGGGCATAAGGACGCCCTCCTTGATGGATTTTGAATTGATTCGTCAAGCAGAGTATAGCACAAATGTTGGGAAAATGCAAAGGCGAGGGCTTTTTGGGCTGGCCGTAGGGGCTGATGCTTGCATCGGCCCGCAGAGGGGTAAAGATTCCTCCCTACAAATCGGACCGTAAAAGGGTGCAGCGGCAAGGCTGCGGGCCGGGCATGCCCGGCCCCTACGGGGCGGCAAACAAAAAGGCTGCACACGTAAAACGGTGTGCAGCCTGAAACTGTTTAATAGTTATCGCGGGATTTTTTGCGGAGCTTGCGCCAAATATTGAATGCAGAGATAGCGATGGCCAGAAGCAGAAGGGCAACGACCATCCAGCCGCTGCCGCCCTCCTCGTAGCTCTTCATCTCGCTCCACTGGGCATCCATGGCGGCGTTGATGTCATCGGGCAGAGTCTCAAAGACTTCCGCCTTGTCCAGAACCTCCGCGCTCGGGTAGGCAATTTCGCTGTACTTCAAATCGTCGTCCAGCATCTCCCACACGGCGGTGATGGGGGTGGAATAGCCGATGAAGTCCGCGTTGGCAAGGCCGACGTCCGGCTCACAAAGGTAGTTGATGAACATTTCGGCGGCCTCCCGGTGCTTGGCGTTGGACGGAATGCACATGCTGTCGATGAAGAAGTTGACGCCTTCCTCCGGGTGGACGAAAGCAAGGTCTGGGTTTTCGTCGATCATCGTGATGGCATCGCCCACATAGTAGGGCGCCATGGCGGCCTCGCCACCCTCCATCTTGTCAAAGACCTCGTCCATAACGTAGGCCTGCACGATGTTCTTCTGGGCCTTCAGCGCATCGGTGATGGCGGTGATCTCGTCAACAGACTGCGGATTCATCGACAGACCAATCGTCTTGGCTGCAATCGCGTAAGCGTCGCGGGAATTGTTGAACATCAGCACATTGTTTGTGTACGCAACATCCCACATGTCCGCCCATTTCGTGGGCGGCTCCTCGACCATCGTCGTGTTGTAGATCAGGCCCGTTGTGCCCCACATGTAGGGCACGCTGTACTTGTTGCCGGGGTCGAAGCTGCGGTCCAGATATGTTTCACCGATGCCGGCAAAGTTCGGAATGTTGTCCATGTTCAGCTCGGACAGCATGCCCTCCTTGGCCATCTTGCCCACCATGTAATCCGACGGGAAGATGACATCATAGGATACGCCGCCGGATTTCAGCTTGGCGTAGAGGCTCTCGTTGGAGTCGTAGGTCGTGTAATTGACCTTGATGCCGGTCAGCTCCTCGAATGCGGACAGAACGTTGATGCTCTCGTCAGAACCGTCGGAGATGTACAGACCGTTGTTGTAGACATTCAGCGTGATATGGTCGTTGGCAAAGCGCTTCCAATCGTAGTCGCCGGAGACGGAAATATCCTCGTTGACCTCGATGTCATCGGCGGCCAGCACCGGCGCGGCGCTCATCATGGTGACAGTCAGTGCGGCCAGCGCTGCAGCGGAAAACTTTTTCAGCTTCATCTTCAGCGCCCCCCTTCGTCCAGCATGGCTTTGCGGATGGCCTTCTGGTTGCGGCGGTAGGCGCGGGAGTCTGCGGCGTTGGAAATCAGGATGATTGCCAGAATGACGCAGAATATGACTGCAGACAGCGCGTTGATCTCGGGGCTGACCTTCTTGCGGGTCATCGAGTAGATGGCGATAGGCAGTGTCTGCATCGTGCCGGAGTTGAAGTAGGAAATCATGAAGTCATCAATCGAGTAGGTCAGGCAGATGAGAAATGCCGACAAAATGGCCGGGGACAGCTGCGGCATGATGACTTTGGTGAAAGCCTGGCGCGGTGTGCAGCCCAGATCCAGCGCTGCATTGTACAGGCTGGGATCGAGCTGGCGCAGCTTGGGGCCTACATTAAAGATAACATACGGGATATTGAAGGTGATGTGCGCAATCAGCAGCGTCGGCCAGCCGAAGATGCCGCTCTCGCCGCCGATGCCGAAGTTCTGCGCCATGACGAAGAGAAGCATCAGGGAGACACCGGTGATGATCTCCGGATTGACGACAGGTACATAGCTGATGTTATTGATGATGAGCTGGCTTTTGCGGGACATCGAGTTGATGCCAAGGGTCGCCAGCGTGCCCAGCACCGTAGCGATAATGCTGGACACCAGCGCCAGCACAAGGCTCAGACCCAGCGCGGACAAAATCATCTCGTTGTGGAACAGGCTTTTGTACCAGCCGAGGGTGAAGCCCGTAAAGTTCGAGCGGGATTTGCTCTCATTGAAGCTGAACGCAATCATGACCGCGATGGGCAGATACATGAAGCAGAACACCAGAATGACGTAGGTGCGCATGAGCAATGCGGAATGTTTTTTTGCCATATCACATCACTCCTTCCATCTCGGACTCGTCAAAGCTCGAAGTGAAGCTCATGCAGAGCAGGACAATGACCATCAGCACCAGGCTCATGGCGGAGCCGAGGTTCAGATTGTAGGAGTTGCCAAGGAACTGCAGCTCGATCAAATCGCCGATCAGCAGGTTGGAGCCGCCGCCCAGCATACGGCTGATAATAAAAGTAGAGACTGCGGGCACAAACACCTGCGTGATGCCGGTGGCAATGCCGGGGCCGGTCAGCGGGACGAGCACCCGAAACAGAATATGCCAGACGTTGCAGCCCAGATCCTGCGCGGCCTCAATGATGGAATCATCGATTTTGTCATGGCCGTGTAGATGGGCAAAATCATAAACGGCAGGTAGTTGTACACCATGCCCAGCACAACCGCACCCGAGGTGTTGATCATGTTGAAGGGGCCGAGGCCGAACAAACCGAAGAACTTGTTGATAAGGCCGTTTTTCTCCAGCAGTGTCATCCAGGCGTAGGTGCGCAGCAGGAAGTTCATCCACATGGGCAGCATAATGAGCATCAGCATAATGTGCTGCTTGTTGGCGCGCAGGCGGGAGAGAAAATACCCCACCGGAAACGCCATGACCAGGCAGATCACGGTAGAGATCGCGGCCAAAATCAGGCTGCGGGCAAACACGCTGGAATACCGCCCGATCTGGGTGAGGTTGTCAAAGGTGAACTGGCCGTCCGCGTTCGTCATGGCGTACCAGATGACGATGAAAAGCGGTACGACTGTGAAAATGGCCATCCAGACCAGATACGGCCCGGCCAGCCAGCGGGAGGATTTGGATTTGAACATGGATCACACCTCCGAACGCTTCATGATATGAATTTCGTCCGGGCCGATGTTCATGCCGATAAGCTCGCCGGGCTGACTGGCTTGGGTGGAATGGATGATCCACTCATAGCCTTCCACATCGACGTGCATTTCAAAGTGAACGCCCTTGAAGATGACCTCGCGCACAAGGCCGGTCAGCATACCGACAGAGGGCGGCACGATCTGCACGTCCTCCGGGCGGATGACGACCTGCACAGGCTCGTTGATTTTAAAGCCGCGGTCCACGCAGGTGAAATCATGGCCGCCGAAGTTGACCAGAAAGTCCTTGAGCATGACGCCATCGACAATGTTGGAGTCACCGATAAAGCGGGCGACAAAGGCATTTTTGGGTTCGTTGTAAATATCCTGCGGGGAGCCGATCTGCTGGATCTTACCGCCGGACATAACAACGACGGTATCCGACATGGTCAGGGCTTCCTCCTGATCGTGGGTGACGTAGACGAAGGTGATGTTCATTTCACGCTGCAGGCGCTTCAGCTCCAACTGCATCTCCTTGCGCAGCTTGAGGTCGAGTGCGCCGAGCGGCTCGTCAAGCAGCAGGACGCGGGGTTGGTTGACCAGGCTGCGGGCGATGGCCACGCGCTGCTGCTGGCCGCCGGACAGCTGGTGGATGCTGCGGCGTTCAAAGCCCTTCAGGCCGACGATCTCGAGCATCTCGAGCACCTTCGGGCGGATCTCATCCTCGGTCATCTTTTTCAGGCGCAGACCGAAGGCGACGTTCTCAAACACGTTCAGGTGCGGGAACAGCGCATACTTCTGGAACACCGTGTTCACAGGACGCTTGTACGGCGGCATGTTGGCGATGTCCTTGCCATCAAAAAAGACATTGCCCGATTTCGGTGTTACAAAGCCGGCAATCACACGCAGGGTCGTCGTCTTGCCGCAGCCCGAGGGGCCCAGGAAGGTGACAAACTCCTTGTCGTGGATGTCCAGCGAAAGTCCGTCCAGGACCTTCTGCCCATCGAATGCGACAACAATGTCTTTCAGAGATACGATCAGATTTTCATTCATTTTTATTGCATCCCCCTTTGCGGAATTTCCCGTTACAGCACTCTCTTAACGCACCGTTTCTTCCTTAGGTCGGCACAGAGTCCTTAACGAGTCAGCGTCAATTATGCCGCCCCGCAAAGGTTTGTTACACGGCTCCCTGCTGGAGGAGCCGCTGCAAGCAGCACATACAACGCCAATGTGTCAGGGCAGAAAAGATTTACCCTATAGATGCACACACAAGATACATTATACGGTTTGCAGAATGTTTGTCAATAAGAACTTTTTAATAAATTGGTAAAGAAGCGTTCATGATTTTGTAAAAGAAACGGCTTTTTTGAAAATGTGCGATGCAGCAAGGATTATAAAAATCGAGGCAGCCGCCGCCGCAAAAAGCACGGCACTGGGCAGGGCAGCAAAGCGGCCGTACAAAAGCCCGAACGCCGCCTGCCCGACCGGCTGGGTCAGGCAGGCACAGACATACCGACTGGCGGTTCGTATGCAGGCTGAATAATACGGCGGCTGGAACCGCCGTTGAAATGATTGGGTGTATTGCACTGCTTTACACGCGGCATTGAAAAGATTTATGAAAAGGGCGGCACAACGCGCAGGCGATAGCAGGTTTTATAAAGTAAAACGGCACAGAACGCTGCAGCTTTGCGTTCTGTGCCGTTTGGGCAATACCGCATAATTCTAAGTGCCGATACGGCGAGCGAGGTGCGGCAGCCGCCGGAGCGGTGCTTAAGCCGTAAGGCGGGAACTGTGCGGTGTTGCGTTTGGTTATTTGGCGATGGTCACGCCAGATTCAGCCGCTTCGTCATGAGCCACTGGGTCAGTGCCCACAGCAGGGCATCCACAAGGGCAATCAGCGCAAAGACGGCGAGCAGGGTGAGAACGATAACGCCCAAGGTATTGTCGGGACCGAAAAACGACGCGGCGCTGAAATTAGTATTGTTCAGGTACTTGTACCCGCGGAACGCGACAAAGACTGCCGTCACAAGGGCTGCCATCTGCCCAATAAAGCCGATGACAAAGTAGGCGGCAATGCTGATGAGCAGCCGCTGCTGGGTAAACTGCGCGGCAAAGGCACAGGCCAGATATGCGTGCAGCAGTGCGCCCGCAATAAGGGCCAGTATAATCAAAAGCATTGCAGACCAGATGGCGACATCCTCGGCAGTGACGCGGCTGAAATCAGATGCAAATCCGCCGCCACTGACTGTGTCGGTAGTCAGCATGCCGCAAAGTGTAAAAAATACCATGCCGAACAGCGTCCATACCGTGCCGCAGATGACCTTGGCAGCAATGTGCTGCCAAATGGGCACGGGCAGAGCCAGCATCAAGTACCCGCGCTCGCCCAACAGGCGGTAAAACTGCTGAATTTCAATAAAAGAGCAGATGGCCATCACAACAAGAAGGCTTACGGCAGATGCCAGTGCCAGCAAGGCCATGGCGACCCCGGCCAGCGGCAGCCTGTCGGAGGTGTTCTGGACAAAATGGCTCAGAATATTGGTAAAAATGTTCAGCACAAGCACGCCCGCCGTAATGGGCAGAACAACACGGCCTGTGGATTTGAACTCATAACGTAAAAGCTTCGTCAGCATTTGTAAACCTCCCGGAAGTAAGCGTCCACGCTCTCCCCTGTTTCCTCGCGCAGCTCGTCGACGGCGGCCTGGCGCAGGACCTTGCCGTCCTGTAAAAGAATGATCTCGTCCAGCACCTTCTCAATGTCGCCGATGAGGTGCGTGGACAGCATAAGTGCCGCATCCTCACTGTAGTTGTGCAGGATGGTGCTTAAAATGTAGTCGCGGGCGGCGGGGTCCACGCCGCCCAGAGGCTCATCCAGCAGGTAGAGCCTGGCGGCACGGCTCATCGTCAGGCAGAGCTGCATCTTTTCCTGTGTGCCCTTGCTCATGGAATCGATTTTGTCCCGCCCGCCGATATGCAGGTCGGCCAGCATGGCGTTTGCCTTGACTTTGTCAAAATCGGTGAAGAAATCCGCGTACAGGCTTACGGCATCGTCGGCGGTGAACTCCGCCGGCAGGGCCATACGGTCCGGCAGATAGCTGGTGACGGCCTTGGTGAAAACGCCGACAGGAACTTTATCAATAATGACGCTGCCCGCCGTGGGCTGCAAAAGCCCGGCAGAGATTTTCATAAGCGTTGTTTTGCCGCTGCCGTTGGGGCCAAGCAGGCCAACAAGCTTGCCAGTCGTGACGGCAAAGTCCACGCCGTTCAGCGCAGCGGTGCGGCCATAGCGCTTGGTCAGGCCGTGTACCTCATAAATTGCATCCATGGTTTACTCCTTTTTTGGTGCCTGCTGTGCGGTCTCGCGCAGCAGGGTCTCGATTTCGGCTTCGGTCAGGCCGAGGGCCTGCATCTGGTGCAAAAACTCCGCCGCCAGCGTACCGGCGCGCCGACGGCGCAAGGCCTGCAGGACAGTGTCATCCGCTGTGACGGTGCGCCCGGCGGTGCGCTGCGCCTGCAAAAGGCCGCGGCTTTCCAGCTCCTGCAAAGCGCGCTGCATGGTGTTGGGGTTGACCCCGGCGTCAGCGGCCAGCTCCCGCACGGGCGGAATGCGGCTGCCGGGCGGGAACTCCCCCGCGACGAGGGCAAGCTCCAACTGCTCGACCAGCTGCACATAGACCGGGCGGCCCGCAGTAATGTTCCAGTTCATGGTGTTTTATGCTCCTTTTGTATTATTGTGTTAAGAGCTTAATACAATAATACACGCGGGATACAGCTTTGTCAATAGAAAAATAAAAAAATTCCCCGCGGGCTGGCGGAGAAAATATTACATGATACAACGTCAGGAAATGTGATCCTCGATCCATGTCAACACGTAGTCGAACACCTCGTCGCGGTTTGTCTCGTTGTGCAGCTCGTGGCGGCCTCCTTCAAAAATCTGGCAGGTCAGATCCCTGACACCGGCGTCGCCCAGCATAGCCCAGACCTTGCGCACGCCGTTGCCGTAGTTGCCGACGGGGTCGCAGTCACCGGCAATCAGCAGCACGGGCAGATCCTTGTCAATAGCCTGTGCCCATGCCTTTGTGCTGACGTGGTTGAGCGTCGCGAGCATCTCGCGGTAGGTCGCAGCGGTAAACCGGAAGGTGCACAGCCCGTCGGCGTCATAGGCTTTCACAACGCTTTTATCGCGGGAAAGCCAGGCGTTGGGCGACTGCGCGTTCTCGATTTTCCTGCAATAGCTGCCGAAGTTCAGCTTGACCATCAGCGGCGAGACATAGCGCGGCCCCTTGACGCGGGCAATCAGCCCGGCCAGCCGCTGGCCGACGACATTCATAAAGCTGGGGCCTGCCGTGCCGGAAATGACCAGCGCCGTGATGCTTTCCGGCCACTTCTCGGCGTACCAGCGCGCGTAAAAGCTGCCCATGCTGTGGCCGTAGAGGATGATGGGCGTATCGGGAAAGCGCTCATGCAGGATACGGTTCATCGTGTGCAGGTCGTTCAGGAGGTGGAAACGGCCATTCGGCTCACCGTAGTGGCCGTGCTCCCCTGCCTGGGCGGTGTCACCGTGGCCGAGGTGGTCGTTGCCCGCCAGCGCAATGCCGTGGGCAGCGTAGAACTCGGCCATCGGTTCATAGCGGCGCACATATTCGCACATGCCGTGGCTGAGCTGAAGGACAGCCCGCACAGGCTGGCCGGGTACGGTGTAGAGGAATGCGGAGGAGGTGTGCTTTCCGTCCGACGACGGGAAGGTGATAGCTTCGCAGTGGAGGTTGGGCATGATTACAGTTCTCCTTTGATTTTTTTCCAGTATTGTGCGAAAGCCTGCTCGTTTTTATTATCGCCGGGGACATAGTACTGCCGGTCCTTGATGGCGTCGGGCAGGTATTGCTGGGCGGTCCAGTGGTTGGGGTAGTCATGCGGGTAGAGGTAGTGCTGCCCCTTGACCTTGGCGTCGGCGCCGTCGTAGTGCTTGTTTTGCAGCTGGCGCGGGATGGGCCCGGTGCGCCCGGCCTGAATGTCCGCAATGGCGGCATTGATGCCGTCGTGGGCGGAGTTGGACTTGGGCGCGGTAGCCACCAGCACCACGGCATCCGCCAGCGGCAGACGGGCCTCCGGCAGACCGACGGCGTTGGCAATGTCAACAGCGGCCTTGACGATGGGGATGATCTGCGGCCAGGCCAGGCCGACATCCTCGCACGCGCAGACCATCAAACGGCGGCAGGCGCTGGGCAGGTCACCCGCTTCCAGCAGACGGCCCAGATAGTGCAGCGCTGCGTCGGGGTCGGAGCCGCGCATCGACTTCTGGTAGGCCGAGACGATGTCATAATGGTCGTCGCCGAGCTTATCATACCGCATGGCCGTGCGCACGGCGACCTGCTGCACCATGTCCAGTGTGATTGTGCGGCTGCCGTTTTCTACGGGTGCAGCGGTGACGGCAAATTCCAGATTGCCCAGCGCCTTGCGCATATCGCCGCCCGCACTCTGGGCCAGGTATTCCAGCGCGTCGTCGGGAATGAGCACGGGAGACTTGTCCTCAGCCCCGAGGCGCGCAGCGGCGCTGCGCAGCCCGGTGCGGATGTCGTCGGCGGTCAGGGATTTGAACTCAAACACCGTGCAGCGGGACAGAAGCGCGTTATATACATAAAAGTAGGGATTCTCGGTGGTGGAGGCAATCAGGGTGACGGTACCCTGCTCCACGCATTCCAGAAGGCTCTGCTGCTGGCGCTTGTTAAAATATTGTATCTCGTCAAGATATAGAAGAATGCCGCCCGACGCGCCGAGTGTGCCGATGTCCGCGAGCACCGACTTGATGTCGCTCGTCGAGGCCGTCGTGCCGTTGAGCTTGTGCAGCTGCATACCGCTGCCCGCTGCAATGATGCTGGCAACGGTGGTTTTGCCGACGCCGGACGGGCCGTAGAAGATCATGTTGGGAATCTTGCCGCTCTCGACAGTGCGGCGGAAAACCTGATTTTTGCCGAGTAGATGCTGCTGGCCGCAGACCTCATCCAGGGTGCGCGGGCGCAGACGCTGTGCCAATGGTTCCATTTTGCGTTCCTTTTTTAAGATAAGTTTGAGATAGTGTACCAAACATCATACTTCTATACTTGATTATAACGGCTCGGCGTGGTAGAATCAAGAGAAAAGGATTGAAATGGAGAAAATGCTGTGACCAAACAAGAACTGGCTGCAATCTGTATTGCGCGCCTGAAGGCAGAATATCCCGATTCCGACTGCACGCTGGATTATGACCATGCGTGGCAGCTGCTTGTGTCGGTGCGGCTGGCGGCCCAGTGCACCGATGCCCGCGTAAACGTGGTGGTGCAGGAGCTGTTTGCCAAGTACCCCGGCGTAAAAGAACTGGCTGCAGCGGATCCTGCGGATATTGAGGCCATCGTTAAGCCCTGCGGGCTGGGCCACAGCAAGGCACGGGATATTTCAGCCTGTATGCGGATGCTGCGCGACAGGTACGACTGCCATGTACCGGATGATTTCAACGCGCTGCTTGCCCTGCCCGGCGTGGGCCGCAAGAGTGCCAACCTGATCATGGGCGACGTGTTCGGCAAGCCTGCCATCGTGACAGACACCCACTGCATTCGGCTGTGCAACCGCATCGGGCTGGTGGACAACGTCAAGGAGCCGGCCAAGGTCGAGCGGGAGCTGTGGAAGATCATCCCGCCTGCGGAGGGCAACGGCTTCTGCCACCGGCTGGTGGACCATGGCCGCGCCGTGTGCACAGCCCGCACCAAGCCCTACTGCGACAAATGCTGCCTGGCGGACGTATGCCGGGCACGAAAGGAATTTTTGCATGAATAAAACGACGGAAAACCGCCTGGGTGGTGAGCTGCGCAGCCATCAGGCAGCCCGGCGCCTGCTGGAGGAGCTGCGCCGCGGACGCTATGCAGACGCCGCCCAGCTGCCCAGCGAGCTGGAGCTGGCCGATGTTCTGGGCGTGAGCCGCACCGTGGTGCGCGATGCCCTGAGCGATCTGGAGCGCGACGGCTATCTGGAGCGTGTGCGCGGCATCGGCACCCTTGTCAACCGCGATGTGGTCCGGGTCGAGAATCGCATGGACCAGAAGCTGGAATTCAACCGCATGATCCGCTCAATTGGCCGCGTGCCCCACAGCGATAACCTGATGGTCACGCGGGAGACTGCCATGCCGGAGCTGGCCGCAAAGCTCGGCCTTGACCCGGAGCGCGAGCACACACTTGTGTTTGTGCGCCGCCGGGTACTGGCCGATGAAACGCCGGTGCTCTACTCCACCGATATTCTGCCGCTGGCGCTGTTTGGCGGCAAGCGGCTGGATACGATCGATTTCAGCCGCCCGATCTTTGAGATCGTGGAGCAGCACTGCCATGTGGAGGTCACCGAGACGCTGACGACGCTGCACGCCGTGCAGGGGGTGCCCGGCATCCGCCGCCAGCTGGGGCTGCGCCCGGAGCAGGCGCTTTTGCAGCTGGATGAGATCTGCTATTCCAGAACCTGCAAGCCGGTGCTTTGCTGCCAGACCTGCTATACGGATTTCTTTGACTTTGCGATGGTGCGCAAGCTGATTTGATTTCAAACGGCACAGCGCCGTTTGGAATGAATAGAGTAAACAAAGGGGATTGTGTATGAGACATTTGATCGACCCGGCGGATTTCACGCTGGAAGAAACGCTCAGCCTGATGGACCTTGCAGACCGTATCCATGATGACCCGGCTGCCTATAAAGATGTGGCTGCCCGTAAGCGGCTGGCAACACTGTTCTACGAACCGAGCACCCGTACCCGTCTTTCGTTTGAGGCGGCCATGCTGAACCTGGGCGGTCAGGTACTGGGCTTCCCCGATGCCGGTGTTTCCAGCGCCTCCAAGGGCGAGACCGTAGCCGATACCATCCGCGTGATCAGCTGTGTGGCAGACATTGCCGCCATGCGCCACCCCAAGGAGGGAGCACCGCTGCGCGCGTCCCGCTACAGCCGCATTCCGGTCATCAACGCCGGTGACGGCGGCCACAGCCACCCAACCCAGACGCTGCTGGACATGATGACGATCCGCCAGCGCAAGGGGCACCTGGATCATCTGACCATCGGCTTCTGCGGCGACCTCAAGTTTGGCCGCACGGTGCACAGCCTGATTAAGAGCCTGTCCCGTCTGCCGGGCATGAAGTTTGTACTCATCTCACCCGAGGAGCTGCGCGTGCCGGATTACATCATCAGCGAGATCCTCGAGCCTAACAACATCCCCTATGTCGAGACACGCAGCATGGAGGAGGCCCTGCCCGATTTGGACGTCCTCTACATGACCCGCGTCCAGCGTGAGCGGTTCTTTAATGAAGAAGATTACATCCGCCTGAAAAACAGCTATGTCCTGACAAAGGAAAAGCTGGCTCTGGCCCCCGCGGATATGCCGGTGCTGCATCCCCTGCCCCGTGTGAATGAGATCACGCTGGACGTGGATGACGACCCGCGCGCAGCGTACTTTGACCAGGTGCAGAACGGTGTCTATATGCGCATGGCGCTGATCATGACTTTGCTGGGTCTCAAAGACCCCAAGACCGGGGAGGTAGCGTTCAATGTTAAAGGTTGATGAAATCCAGAACGGCGTGGTCATTGACCACATTACCGCAGGCACGGGTCTGGCGCTCTACCACATGATGGAGCTGGAAAAGCTGAACAATGCCAGCGTGGCCCTTTTGCAGAACGTCCGCAGCCAAAAGGACGGAAAAAAGGACATAATAAAGATTGAGGGCGATGTCAGCGAGATGAACTTTGACGTTCTCGCCTATGTCGACCCGAAAATCTCCATCACCTTTATCCGGGACGGCAGGGTGACGGAGAAAAAACACCCCGAGCAGCCCAAGCGGCTGGTCAACGTCATCAAATGCACGAACCCGCGCTGCATCACTTCCATTGAGGAGGGCTGTGACCACATCTTTGCCCTGACGCCGAGCGGACGCTATCGCTGCATCTACTGCGAGCAGGAGTTCCGCGTAAAACCGTAAACGAGGTAACACTATGGAAAAACCGAAATTTCACCTGAACCCTAATAAGGAAATCGTCAAAACTATCCGCGAGGGTCTCAAGCGCACGGGTGGCTACTGCCCCTGCCGCTTGCAGCACATTCCGGAGAATATCTGCATCTGCAAGGAGTTCAAGGAGCAGCTGGCCGACCCGGACTACCACGGTGCGTGCCATTGCGGGCTGTATGTGAAGGATTGAGGACTTTCCCTTTTACAACAAATATAATAAGCAAAACGAGGTATCTGCCACGGAAAGCAGGTACCTCGTTTTGCTTATGCTACACGCACGCCGCCAGTGTATCCTCGGTCAGGATAATGTGCCCGTCGGCGTCCACATCGGCGGTGTAAACGGTGCCGGGGTGGGCTGTACCGGCAGCGATGCGGTCCGCAAGGGCCTGCTCCACGGCACGGCTGACGGTGCGGCGCAGCTCCCGCGCACCGTAGGGCGGCACCTTGTCCCCGGCCAGCACCCTGGCTGCGGCGGGCGTGTGGTGCAGCGTGTAGCCCTGCCGGGCCGCGCGCTGCTCAAGCTCGACAAGCAGCCTGTCTGCGATCCCGGCCAGCTGCTCCGGGCCGAGCGGGTCAAAGAGGACGGTCTCATCCAGGCGTCCCATCAGCTCGGGGCGGAAAAACTCCTTAGCCTCCTGGATGGCCTGCTGGCCGCGGCGCCGGGTCTCGGCAGCGGCGGCCCCAAAGCCCAGCGGCGACGTCTGCCCGGACAGACACCGCGCCCCCAGATTAGAGGTGAGCAGAATAATAGTGTTGGAAAAATCCGCCCGGCGTCCCTGGGAGTCGGTCAGATTGCCGTCCTCCAAGATTTGCAGCAGCAGGTTCTGGATGTCGCTGTGCGCCTTTTCGATTTCATCAAATAAGACAACACTATACGGGCGGCGGCGCACGGCCTCGGTCAGCTGGCCGCCCTCGTCGTGGCCGACATAGCCCGGCGGCGCGCCAAGCAGCCGCGCGACGGTATGCCGCTCCATATACTCCGACATGTCAAAGCGCAGCAGGGCTTTTTCGCTGCCGAACCAGCATTTTGCCAGCGTGCGTGCCAGCTGGGTCTTGCCGACGCCCGTCGGCCCGAGGAACAGCATAGCTCCTATGGGCCGCCCGCTCTCCCGCAGGCCGGTGCGGCTGCGTCGGATGGCAGATGCCACGGCGGCCACGGCCTGTGGCTGGCCGATGACCTCGGCGGCAAGGCGCTGTTCCAGATTGGCAAGACGCTCCCTCTCGGCTTCGCCCACGCGCTCTGCGGGCACGCCGCTGGCCTTGCTGACGACCCTTGCAATATCGGCGGGGGTCAGTGCCCGGCGGTTCCCGCTGGCATCGGCAATGCGGTGGGCCGCGGCGGCTTCGTCCAGCAGGTCAATGGCCTTGTCGGGCAGATACCGTCCGGGCAGGTAACGCACGCTCAGCTCCACCGCGGCGTGGATGGCCTCGGGCGGGATGCTGACACCGTGGTAGCGCTCATACCGCGGCATCAGTCCGGCCAGAATCGTTTCTGCGGCAGCAGGGGTAGGCTCCTCGACCATGACCTTTCCAAAGCGGCGCTCGAGCGCGGAATCCTTCTGGATGTTTTTGCGGTATTCCTCGGGCGTGGTCGCGCCGATGAGCTGAATTTCGCCGCGTGCCAGCATCGGCTTTAAGATGCTGGCGGCGTCAATGGCTCCCTCCGCCGCCCCGGCCCCGGCAATGATGTGGATTTCATCGATAAACAAAATCGTTGAGTGGTCACGGTACAGTTCTTCCAACAGGTTCTTGAACCGCTCCTACAAAGTCGCCGCGGTATTTGGTGCCCGCGACCATCGACGCCATGTCCAGCGCCAGCACCCGTTTACCGCGCAGTGCCGGGGTGATCTGCCCCGCAGCGATCCGCTGCGCCAGTGCCTCCGCCAGCGCAGACTTGCCGACACCCGGCTCACCCAGGAGGCAGGGGTTGTTTTTCTGGCGGCGGCAGAGAATTTCAATCATGCGATCCAGCTCGGCATCACGGCAGAGCACCGGGTCGAGCCGCCCCTCCTGTGCGAGGCGCGTCAGGTCGCGGCCGTATTTATCGCTGGGGCGGCCTGTGCGGGAGGCAGCCATCCGCGGCTGGGCGGGCAGCACAAGCTGACCGGAAAGCTGGCGGCATTCCCGCGCGGCCTGCGGCAGCTCGATGCCCAGAGCCGCCAGCCAGCGGCTGGCCGTGCAGGACGAGTCCTCGAGGATGGCGCAGAGCAGGTGCTCGTTCTCCGCCCTGGCGGCACTGGCCGCGTGCGCACCCAGCACCGCAAACTCCATGGCCTTGCTCAGCTCGGGGGCAAGGTCCCGGCTGTGCAGGCGGCGCGGACGGCCCGCCGCGTGGGCGGCGGTATGCTCGGCCAGGGCGGTGGATGTCACCCGCTTGCGGCGCAGAAAATCCGCCGCTGTCCCCTGTGCTGTCTGTACCAGAGCCAGCAGCAAATGGCCGGTATCCGCCTGGCTGCACCCCTGCTGCCCCGCCAGCACCAGCGCCGTGTGCACGGTGCGTGCCGACCGTGAAGGAAAAACCTTTATATCTGTAGACCCAGAACATCTGCAAATCCTCCTCTGAAAAGTACCCATTGAAAGTATAGACGCCGGGCCAATAAATAATCATCGAAATCTGGGGGATTCTGCAAGACAAATTGAGAAAACCGTGGTATAATAAACTGGTTGTTTTTATTTTTACGTATGAGGTGGTTTTCAATGCACAAACTGATGCGCTACATCAAGGGCTATGAGAAGCAAGCCCTGTTAGCGCCGCTTTTCAAAATGCTGGAAGCCTGTTTTGAATTGTTTGTGCCGCTGGTCATTGCCAGCATCATCGACACGGGCATCAAAAATGAGGATGCAGCCTTCATCTGGACGCGCTGCGGCCTGCTGGTCCTGCTGGCTGCTATCGGCTTGGCCAGCAGCCTGACGGCCCAGTGGTTCTCCGCAAAGGCGGCGCTGGGCTTTGGCACGGCATTGCGCAAGGACCTGTTCCGCCATATTGGCACGCTGAGCTACAGCGAGCTGGACGGCATCGGCACCCCGACGCTTGTCACCCGCATGACGAGCGACATCAATCAGGTACAGAACGGCGTCAACCTGACGCTGCGTCTGCTGCTGCGCTCGCCGTTCATCGTGATAGGCGCGCTTATTATGGCGTTTTCCATCAGTCCGAAGCTGACGCTGCTTTTCATCGGCGTTACGATCATGG
>ENA-OQIJ01000094-OQIJ01000094.1-human-gut-metagenome-genome-assembly--contig:-NODE-94-length-27819-cov-5.479814_pt1 | contig 27819 bp, 23 predicted proteins | sample MGYA00242582_ERZ504747 | MGnify/ENA primary metagenome ERZ504747 (study PRJEB26092, sample SAMD00036435) | human gut metagenome | host: Homo sapiens | study: EMG produced TPA metagenomics assembly of...
TATCCCCTGTGTGCCTTGAGGCTGTTGCCCGTTCACGCATGAGCTCCTTTCTTCGCCGCCTATGGTGCGGCCATTACGGTTCGTGTTCGGCTGGCGGGTCCGCTTCATGCAGGATGCGGCGGATGCCGTCCAACCGCTGCCCCACTTCGCGTTCGTACCCGCGCCCATTGGGATGGTAGTATTCCCGCCCAACCAATTCGTCGGGCATGTATTGCTGCGGCGCCACCGCACCGGGGGCGTCATGGGCGTACTGGTACCCTTCGTGGTTGCCCCAGCTCTTCATCAACGCCGTGGGCGCATTGCGCAGATGCAACGGCACCTGGCCGATCCTGCCGGCATCGACGTCCGCGAGCGCCGCGTTGATTGCCATGTAGCTCGCGTTGGACTTGGGCGCGGTGGCCACGGCAATCGCCGCTTCCGAAAGGATGATGCGCGCTTCGGGCATGCCGATCATCGCCACCGCCTGGGCCGCGGCGACCGTGACCTGCAACACCTGCGGCGCCGCCATGCCCACTTCCTCGGATGCGGCGATCATGATGCGCCGGGCGATGAAGCGGGGGTCCTCGCCCGCCCTCAGCATGCGGGCGAGATAGTGGAGCGTGGCGTCCACGTCGGATCCACGCATCGATTTGATGAAGGCCGAGATCACGTCGTAGTGGTCGTCGCCGTCTTTGTCGTACCGCACAGTGGCCACGTCCATGACCTGGGCCACGGTTTGGGCGGTGACCACACGCCCGTCGCCGTCACCGAGCGCGCCGGCGGCCGCTTCGAGGATCGTCAACGACTTGCGCGCGTCGCCGCCGGCCATGCGCACGATGTCGTCGAGCGCATCCCCGTCAAGCCGCACGGTGCCGTTGAGCCCTCGGGGGTCGCGCACGGCCCGGGTGATGACTTCGCGCAGTTCGGCGTCGGTGAGCGATTCGAGCTTGACGACGACCGACCGGCTCAGCAGCGGTTTGATCACCGAGAAACTCGGATTCTCCGTGGTGGCGGCTATGAAGGTGACGTCACGGTTCTCCACGCTCGGCAGCAATGCATCCTGCTGCGATTTCGAGAACCGGTGCACCTCGTCGATGAACAGCACCGTCTCGCGGCCCTGTGAGACAAGGCGTTCATGGGCGCGCGCAAGGACCTCGCGCACGTCTTTGACACCCGACGTGACGGCGGACAGCTCCTCGAACGAGCGCCCGGATTGGTGGGCCACAATGTATGCGAGCGTCGTCTTGCCCACGCCGGGAGGCCCGAAGAGGATGACCGAACTGGGTGCGGTGAGCGAGCCGGTCGACGCCGGGTCCGCCAAACGGCGCAGCGGGGAGCCGGGGCGCAGCACGCGAGACTGCCCGATCACGTCATCGAGCGTGTCGGGGCGCATGCGCACGGCCAACGGGCGCACCACGTCGTCACCGGCCTCTGTCGCGGAAAACAAATCTTCGGTCATGGGGCCAAGTGTACCGCCCGGCACGTAATCGAACAAATGTTCGACACGCGGTGGGCGTATGCGCGCACGGCTCTGATTACACTGGAGACCATGGCAGATGACGAGACGATGTATGGTTCGCTGGGGCGCTTGGCCCCGGCATGGGGCAGCGATGAGGTGCTGGATGGCGACGAGATCTATGAGCGCTTCTTCGCGTGGGTGCGTGACGCGAAAGGCATAGACCCGTGGCCGCATCAGGAAGAGGCGATCATGGACCTGCTCGCTGGCGACCATGTGATCCTCAACACCCCCACCGGCTCGGGCAAATCGCTTGTGGCCCTCGGCATGCATTTCGCCGCGCTGTGCACATCGCGGCGCTCCTACTACACCGCGCCGATCAAGGCACTCGTCTCCGAGAAGTTCTTCGACCTCGTCGAGGTGTTCGGCCGCGACAACGTGGGCATGATCACCGGCGACTCGCACATCAACCCGGACGCACCGATCATCTGCTGCACCGCAGAGATCCTGGCGAACCAGGCCTTGCGCGAGGGTTCGCACGCGGACATCGGGTGTGTGGCGATGGACGAATTCCACTTCTATGGCGACCCCGAGCGCGGCTGGGCGTGGCAGGTGCCGCTGCTCACCCTGCCCCAGACCCAGTTTCTGCTCATGAGCGCCACGCTCGGCGACGTGGACGCGATCGCACGCAAACTCGAACGCATGACGGACTCCGACGTCGATATCATCGCCGACGCGCCGCGCCCGGTGCCACTGACCTACGAATACACGCTCCAGCCGCTTGAACGCACGGTGGAACACGCGTTCACCAACGGTGAGACACCGATCTATGTGGTCCATTTCTCGCAGGACGCCGCGCTCGACACCGCGCAGTCGCTCGCGAGCGCGGGTGTGTCGAGCAAAGAGCAGCGCAAGGCGATCGCCGACGCGATCGCCGGAACCCGGTTCACCACCGCATTCGGCAAGATCCTACAACGCCTGCTGCGCAACGGCGTGGGCATCCACCACGCCGGCATGCTGCCGCGCTACCGCCGTCTGGTCGAACAGCTCGCCCAGCAGGGGCTGTTGCCGGTGATCTGCGGCACGGATACGTTGGGGGTCGGCATCAATGTGCCGATCCATTCGGTCGTGCTCACCCAGCTCACCAAATTCGACGGCACGCGCATGCGCAAGCTGCGCGCCCGCGAATTCCACCAGATCGCCGGACGCGCCGGGCGCATGGGGTTCGACACCGAGGGCCTTGTGATCGCCGAAGCGCCCGAATACGAGATCGAGAACGCAAAGGCGGTGGCCAAGGCTGGCGACGACCCGAAGAAGCTGCGCAAGATCAAGCGCAAGAAGGCGCCCGAAGGGTTTGTGACATGGAACGAGGCGACGTTCGACAAGCTCATCGACGCCGCCCCCGAGACCTTGGTGCCGCATATGAAGGTGACGCATTCGATGGTGCTCAACGAGGTGGCGCAGGGTGGCGACGCGCGGGCGCGCGTGGCGCGGCTCATCAACGACTCCCAACAGACCGAGGAGCAGAAAGACAAGCTGCACACCCGCGCCGACGAGATCTTCCAGACGTTGTTCGACACCGACGTGATCGAGGTCGTGGAGAACCCGGACGGTTCCAAGGATTACATGACCACCGTGGACCTGCCGAGCGATTTCGCGCTCGACCAGCCGTTGAGCCCGTTCCTGCTCGCGGCGTTGGAACTGCTCGACCCGGAAAGCGAGACCTATGCGCTCGACGTCATCTCGATGGTCGAAAGCACGCTCGAAGACCCCAAGCAGGTGCTGCGAGCGCAGGAGCGCCAGGCGCGCGACACCGCCATGGCGGAGATGAAGGCCGACGGCGTGGACTACGACGAGCGCATGGAACGGCTGCAGGAGATCACCTACCCCAAGCCGTTGGCCGACATGCTCGACGCCGCGTTCGACGAATACCGCCACGATGTGCCGTGGGCCAACGACTACTGGCTGAGCCCCAAATCCGTGGTGCGCGACATGGTCGAGACCGCCTCGGACTTCACGAGCTACATCGCGCGCTACAACATCGCCCGCTCCGAGGGCACATTGCTGCGCTATCTTTCGGACGCCTACCGGGTGCTCGCCCGTACGGTGCCGCCGGAAAAACGCGACGACCGGCTCGACGACATCATCGCATGGCTGCGCGTGGTCGTGCGCTCGATCGATTCGAGCCTCGTCGACGAATGGGAGAACGCCGGTGCGCTCGAGGCGAGCGCCGAGGCGGCCACGCTCGCGGCGCCGTCGGGCGCCGAAGCCGTGATCGAGGACCGACGTGGGTTCATCGTGCTCGTACGCAACGCGCTGTTCCGCCGTGTGCAGCTCATCGACCTCGACAAGCCCGACGAGCTTGGCGAGCTCGACAAGGAATGGCATTACGGCGTGCACGAATGGGAGGACACGCTCGACGCCTTCTACGACGACCACGAGTACGTCAACACCGACATGAAGGCGCGCAGCGGCGCGTTTGTGACAATCGACGACCGACATGAGAAAGACGAGCACACGTGGACCGTGCGTCAGGTGCTCGACGATTCCGATGGCGATCACAATTGGGCCATCACCGGCGTCATCGATCTGGATGCCTCGCAGGAGCGCGGCGAAGTGGTCTTTCTGGACTACGCGGTGCGCAACATGCTCGAATCGGTGTGAGGTCAGGCCGCGTCGAGTCGCCGTAGCGTCTCGGCACGGTCCACATCGAGCGCGGGCCATGTCATGTTCATGTTCTTCATCGTGGTGCGCAGCAGTTCGGAAACGACGATGCGCGAATACCATCGTTTGTCGGCCGGCACAAGGAACCATGGCGCGTACGGTGTGCTCGTGCGTTCGAACACGTCCTGCCACGCCTGCATGTAGTCGCCCCACCGGTCGCGCGCGTCAAGGTCGCGCGCATCGAACTTCCAGTATTTGCGCGGGTCATCAAGCCGGTCGATGAAATGCCGGCGCTGCGCCTCTTTGCTCAAGACGAGGAAGATCTTGATGATCGAGCAGCCGCTCGCCACGAGGTTGCGTTCGAATTCGTTTACCTCCGCGTAGCGGGCCTGCCATACCTCTTCGGGGAATGTGCCGTAGACGTGCGGCATCACGATGTCTTCGTACTGCGAGCGGTCGAATATCGAGATCCACCCGTGCGATGGCAGTTCACGGCGGATGCGCCACAGGTAATGGTGCTTCTGCTCCTCGGCGTCCGGGGCGCCGAACCCGTGGTAATGGATGCCCATCGGATCCACCTGGCTGAACACATGGCGTACAATGCCGCCTTTGCCTGAGGCGTCCATGCCTTGCAGGATGATCAGCAGCCGCCGGTGGTCGCCGCGCACCCCATTGGCGTACATCAACCGCTGGTAGCGTGCGATTTCGCCGGCGCTGAGCTGGTTGAAGCGTTCGCCGTCGTCCTGGTCCCCCTCGAACCCCGGCGTGGCCCCGGCGTCAAGCTCCGTCAGGAGCATGCCACTGTGGAAGCGCAGCAACTGCGCGGGCGGCAGCATCCACACCGAACTGAGCATCTCGCTGGATTTGGCCGCCAAGGCCAGACGCTCGGCGACCTGCGTGCTGCGGTTGGCCGCGCTCGTGCTGTCCTGAGCCTTGCGGATCGTCTTTCTGATCGCCTTGCTTCGTTTGTCTTTCGCCATGGCACCAGTGTAGTCCTTCATGGCTCGCGTGCGCGGCCAGACCCATTGGTCGAGGCCGTCTCCCCCGACACAGGAGACGGCCTCGACCAATATATGCCATGCGGGCGTATGGGCTACTTGCGCTTGCCCTTCCCCTTGCGCGGGTATGGGAAGCGGGAGTGCCCGGAATCCTGGTCGGTGTGGCCCATTCCCCTGTGGTGCACTTGGATCTGGCTTTCCGGCTGGGTCTCGTCGAATCCCTGCGCATAGCGGGTTCGGCGCCAGTTGTGGATCGAGGCGTTCGAGCCACGGTGATGCACGTGGTAGGTGCGCTGCGCGCCACCGAGCGGGCGTTCCTCGCGCGCCACGGCGATCTGGTTGGCGTTCGACGGGTCCATGATCGCGATTGGCGCTACCGGCTCGCCTCGGTGGGGCAGCGTGCGCTTCTGCATGTGCGACGGCAGCCATTCGGCCAGACGCGAGAGCAGCCAACAGACGATGAAGTAGATCACCGCGGCCACCACGAGCGTCTGCAGGATGTCGAAATACATCGAGCCGAGTCGGCGTGATTCCTGCAGCAGGTCGGTGTACATGATGATCGAGCCGAGCGCCGTGTCCTTGAGCACCACGACGAGCTGCGTCACGGCGGCCGGCAGCATGGCGTAGATCGCCTGCGGCACTTCGACGCTCATGAGCGACTGCGTGCGCGTCAGACCGAGCGCCACGGCCGCCTCGTGCTGGCCGTTGGGCAGGTTGCCGACGCCGGAGCGCACGAGCTCGGCCACCACGGAACCGTTGTAGAGCACAAGCGAGATCACCACGGACCAATACGCCGGGCTCGGCAGGTCGAGGAACGCGAATGCACGCCAGAAGAAGATCATCATGATCAGCACCGGCACGGCACGGCAGAATTCGATGACGACCGCGCACACATTGCGCATAACCATATTGGGGATGAGCCGGCCGATGCCGAACAGCAGGCCGAACACCACTGCGCCGATGACCGCGAGGAACGTGGCGCGCAGAGTGGCCCACAGGCCGGGCAGATAGAAATCGCTCCATGCCTCGCCGTCGAGTGCCGGCTTCCACAGCTCCCAGCTGAGCTGGTTCTCGCCGTCCGGCGGATTGTACAGACGGACCAGGATGAGCACGAGCACCGCGAGGAACACGATCGCGGCGATCCAGTTGATGACGCGGATGCGTTTGCGCATGCGCGGGCCGGGCTGGTCGAAGAGCAGCGCGCTTTCATTGGATGCAGCCATGGGTCACCTCCGTACCGCGAGCTTGTTGGACAGGTATGTGGTCAGCACGCCGATCGGGATGATCAGGATCACGTAGCCGAATGCGAAGATGAGGAAGATCTGCACGATCACGTCGGGGCGGAACTCGATCATCTCGCTCATCAGCGACGACGTTTCGGTGGCCACCGAGGCCGCCGCGGCGACGGTCGAGTTCTTGAGCAACGCGATCAGCGTGTTGCCCAACGGGGCGACCGAGCCGCGCAACGCCTGCGGCATGATGATCAATGTGGCGGACTGCATGAAGTTGAGTCCCATCGCACGGGCCGCCTCGGCTTGGCCGAGCGGCACGGTGTTGATGCCCGAACGCAGCGATTCGCACACGAACGCCGCCGTGTACAGGCTCAGGCCCACCACGGCAAGCCAGAAGAAGTTCGTGTCGAAATTGTCCGAGAAGCTGATCTTGAGCTGGGCGAACACGCCGAGCACCATGAACACCATGATGATCGTCAGCGGCATGTTCTTGAACAGCTCCACGTAGCCGGCGGCCACGCGGCGCATCGACGAAATCGGCGAGATGCGCATCACCACGAGGATGATGCCCAGGATGGCCGAGAAGATCGCCGACCAGAACGTCAGTTCAAGGTTGACGAGGAACGCGGCCGGCACATTGTACGACTGGAACAGTGACAGGAATCCGTCCATGTGATCACTCCCCTTCGTCCGGTGTCGGCGGGTTGTACTTCGGGTCCGGCCTGTATCCGGTGCCCTTCGTGTTCGTCTCGATCGCGCGTTCCCATTCGCCCGTCTTGATCATCTCTTCGATCGCGTCGTTGATCTTCGTGGCGAATTCCTTGCTGTCGGCGTCCTTCTTGATGCCGACGCCGTAGTATTCCTGCGTGAACGGCTTTCCGACCACCTTGAGCTTGCCGCGCGAGGCCGCGGCCAGACCGGCGAGGATGATGTCGTCGGTCGTCACGGCGTCCACGATGCCCGAAAGCAACGCGGTGGCGCATTCGGCATAGCCCGGCTGCTCCATGAGCTGCACTTCCTTGGCGAACTTCTCCTTGACCACTTTGGCCGAGGTGGAGCCGGTCACTGAGCACAGGCGCTTGCCGTTGAGGTCCTGCGGTCCGGTGATGCCCTTTTCGTTGGACCGGATGAGCAGGTCCTGGCCGGCCACGAAATACGGGCCCGCGAAGTCCACGGCCTTCTTGCGTTCGTCGGTGATCGAGTACGATGCGAGGATCATGTCGACGTCACCGTTCTGCAGCATGGCCTCACGCTGCTTGCTCGGCGCCTCCTTGAACTCGATCTCGGCGTCGGTGTAGCCGAGCTGGTTCGCGATGTAGCGCGCCACATCCACATCGAAGCCCTCATAGGTGCCGGATTTCTTGAATCCAAGGCCCGGCTGGTCGAATTTGATGCCGACCTTGAGCGTGTGGTCACTGCTGTCCGACGCCGAGCCGCAGGCGGCCACGGACGCCACACAGGCCGTTGCGCACAGCGCCGCGACCACCCCGCGGCATACGCGGCGCAATGTTGTTGTTCTTACCATGTGTCTTCCATCTTCCTTCAGGCTGACCGGTTGAGCGGTCAGTGCGTGAGAATCTTCGACAGGAACTCCTGGGCTCGTGCCGTCTGCGGATGCTCGAAGAACTCGTCGGGTGTGCCGCGTTCCAGGATCTGGCCATCGGCCATGAAGATGATCTTGTCGGCGGCCTTGCGCGCAAAGCCCATCTCGTGCGTCACGCACAACATGGTCATGCCCTCGTGCGCGAGCTCCACCATCACGTCGAGCACCTCGTTGACCATTTCAGGGTCGAGCGCCGACGTGGGCTCGTCGAACAGCATGACCTTGGGATGCATGGCGAGCGCACGCGCGATCGCGACGCGCTGCTGCTGGCCGCCCGAAAGCTGCGACGGCATCTTGTTGGCCTGCGAATCGACGCCCACACGGGCCAGCAGGTCCATCGCTTCGCGCTCGGCCTGGGTCTTGTCCATATGGCGCACCTTGATCGGCGCAAGCGTCACGTTCTCGAGGATCGTCTTGTTGGCGAAGAGGTTGAAGGACTGGAAGACCATGCCCACTTCGGCGCGCAGCTGCGCCAGGGCCTTGCCTTCCTGCGGCAACGGCTGGCCGTCGATGCGGATGACGCCCGAATCGATCGTCTCGAGGCGGTTGATGGTGCGGCACATCGTGGATTTGCCGGACCCCGAGGGGCCGACGATCACGAGGACCTCACCCTTCTTGACTTTGAGGTTGATGTCGCGCAGCACATGCAGGTTGCCATAGTGCTTTTCGACGTGCTCGAGTTCGACGAGGTACTTGCCGTCGTCTTCCCGGGCAGCGTCCTGTTGTGTTTCATTGAGTATTGTCATAGAGGCATAGTGTATGGCGCGCATGTAACAGGTGGCGCATAAATCCGCTTTGTTCGCTCACCACTAATTTTTGTCGCGCCCTGCCCCCTCGACGTGCGCTCAGACCGCCTCTTCTTCGTTCACCAGGAACTGCGTGGCCTCGGTGAGCGCAGTCACGCGGTCCTCGCCGGTGAATGCGTGGCCCAAATCGGTGTAGAGGCTCGCCTCGCAGTTCGGCATAGCCGCACCGTAGTTGGCTGCGACATGTGGTCCGATCACGGCGTCGTCCTTGCCTTGGATCACGAGCGCCGGGCCGTGGAACATCGCGGTCGTCTCGTAGATCGGCAGCATCTGGGCGATGCGCACGGATTTGCCGGCGATTGTCTGTCCTCCGGCGAGCGTGATCCGCCGTGGCACGCGGTTCACGTCGAACGGTGTGCCGAGCAGTTCGCCGCGCAGCGCGTCGTCCTTGAGCGACGCGGCCGGCGCGAGCATGACGAGCGTGTGGATGACGTCGGAGAACATGCCGGCGGTCATGCCAGCCACCACACCGCCCTGCGAATGGCCGAGCAGCGATATCTCCAGCGGGTCGTAGGCGTCACGCACATGGTTCAGGACCGCGATGGCGTCTTCGATCTGGTTGAATACGTCGGAGTCCTCGAACGCGCCTTCGCTGCGGCCGCGGCCGTTGAAGTCGAACCGCACGCATGTCATGCCATGCGCGGTGAGGGCATCGCTGATGTCCTGATAGAGTTCGCCCGGTTTGACACCCATGTCGCGCAGGAACCCGTGCATGCAGATCACCACGCGGTCGTGTGTGGAACCCTGCGGATACTCCACATGACCTTGCAACGTGAGTCCATCACGCGCCACGGTGAAATCTTCGCTGACGACCTGTGCCATACTGCCTCCTCGACTGCCTGCAAAACCAGTCCCATCGTAACGACGTCCCTCGGGGCCACGCACGGATTCAAGCTCTCAGCTCACAGTGGCCCTGAACATTGTGGGAGGGCCCCATCACGCAGATGCGTGATGGGGCCCTCCCACAATGTTCAGTCAGCGGCGATCAGTCCTCGTCGTCCGGATCGTAATCCACGCCGGTCTCGGCGCGCTGTTCGTCGCTGATCGGCGCCGGTGCCCCGGTGAGCGGGTCGCGGCCGCCACCGGCCTTCGGGAAGGCGATCACGTCGCGGATCGAATCGGCGCCGGCGAGCAGCGCCACCGTGCGGTCCCAGCCCAGCGCGATGCCCGCGTGCGGCGGCGCACCGTACTTGAACGCCTCGAGCAGGAAGCCGAACTTGTCATTGGCCTCTTCAGGCGTGATGCCGAGCACCTTGAGCACACGGTCCTGGATGTCGTCGCGGTGGATACGCACCGAGCCGCCGCCCATCTCGTTGCCGTTGCACACGATGTCATAGGAATCGCTCATCGCATGCTCGGGATCCTCGTCGAACGTGTCGATCCAATCCTTCGACGGCATCGTGAATGGATGGTGCATCGACGTCCACTTGGAGTGGCCGACGGCCACGTCGTCGTCATCCGGGTCGTCGGTGCGCTTGAACAGCGGGAAGTCCACGACCCACGTGAACGCGAAGTCGTCCGGCTTGAGCAGGCCGGCGCGCTCGGCGAGCTCGACGCGCACAGCGCCGAGCAGCAGCTGCGACGATTCACGGGCGCCCGCCGCGAAGAACACGGCGTCGCCTTCCTCGGCGCCCACAGCCTCCATGAGGCCGGCGCGCTCCGCTTCCGAAAGGTTCTTGGCCACAGGGCCCTTGAGCTCCCCGCCCTCGGCGAAGACCACATACGCAAGGCCCTTGGCGCCGCGCTGCTTGGCCCAATCCTGCCATGCGTCGAACTGGCGACGAGGCGTGTCGGCGCCACCCTTGAACAGCACCGCACCCACGTACGGCGCCTGGAACACGCGGAACGGTGTGTCCTTGAAGTAGTCGGTGAGTTCCACAAGCTCGTTGCCGAACCGCAGGTCAGGCTTGTCGGAACCGTACTTGTCCATGGCGTCCTGCCAGGTGATGCGCTGGATTGGCAGCGAGACCTCGTAGCCGTCGGCCTTCCAGATCGCGGCGATGACCTGCTCGGCCATGGCCATCACGTCTTCCTGGTCCACGAACGCCATCTCCATGTCGAGCTGCGTGAACTCAGGCTGGCGGTCAGCGCGGAAGTCCTCGTCACGGTAGCAGCGCGCGAACTGGTAGTAGCGCTCCACGCCGGCCACCATGAGCAGCTGCTTGAGCAGCTGCGGCGACTGCGGCAGGGCATACCACGAACCCGGAACGAGACGTGCAGGCACCACGAAGTCACGCGCGCCTTCCGGCGTGGACTTGATCATCGTGGGGGTTTCGACCTCGGTGAACCCGAGCTTGTCGAGTTCGGTGCGCGCGGCGCGCATCATGTCGGAACGCAGCGTGATGTTGCGGCTCATCGCCGGGCGGCGCAGGTCGAGGTAACGGTACTTGAGGCGCACATCCTCACCCGGCAGCTTCGTCTCGGACTCGTTCTCGAGGGCCGTGGACACCTGGAACGGCAGTGCATCGGACTTGGCGAGCACTTCGATGCGCTCCGCCACGACCTCGACCTTGCCGGTGGCCAGATGCGTGTTCTCGTTGCCTTCCGGGCGCAGACGGACCGTGCCCTCCACCTGGATCACATACTCGCTGCGCAGCGGGCGGGCCATCTCCTCATCATTGATGACCACCTGCACCAAACCGGTGTTGTCTCGCAGGTCGATGAACGCCACGCCACCGTGGTCACGGCGACGGTCCACCCATCCGGCGAGGGTGACGTGCTCGCCGACGAGGGCTTCCGTCACGTCGGTGGCATGGTGTGTGCGATAAGCCGTCTGGCTCATACTTCCTCTATTCCTGATTCTGTTATTCCGTATTGGATTGGTCGTATTGGTTGGGAACGCGGCGAACCAGTCACCGGCGTCCTGCTGTCAGGATCGCGCCGAACCGGCCACGGCCACCGTTTGCTGGGCATACACAGTATCGGGCTCCCACGACTGCGCGTCGGCGCCCACCTGCTCGCCCGTGACGATGTTCTTGACCTCGTCCGGACCGTCGTTCGTGGGGTCCTCGTTCGGGAACCACACATACGGGATGCCGAGCTTGTCGGCATACTTGATCTGCTTGCCCAGTTTGGCGGCGGTCGGCGCCACGTCGGCGGCGATGCCACGCGCACGCAGCGCACGGGCGATCGCGTTCGAATCCCCACGGTTCTCTTCGTTCCACACGGCCACGAGCACGCAGGCCGGCGAAACACGACTCGCGGTGGCGCCTGCGCTGTGCAGCATGTACGACACGAGGCGCGACAGGCCGATGGACAGGCCCACGCCCGGGTATGTGCGGTTGCCCTGCGACGCGAGGTTGTCGTAGCGGCCGCCCGAGCAGATCGAGCCGAGAGAATCCGCGCCGTCAAGGAACGTCTCATACACGGAGCCCGTGTAGTAATCGAGGCCGCGCGCGATCTTGAGGTCGGCGATGACCGAGCCGGGGCGGATATGCGCCGCCTCGTCGACGATCATCGTCAAGGTGTCGAGGCCTTCCTTGGCCATCGCGTAGTCCTCGCCGTCCATGTCGATGTGGTGAATCTCGCACAGGCCATTGAACCGGCCGATGAGCTCGCCGCCGTCGGCCGCCGTGATGCCGGCGAGCTCGAGGCACGCACGCGCCTGATCCTCGCTCGCACCGCACGTGGTAACGAGCAGACGCACGACCTCGTCGGCGCCCACCTTGTCGAGCTTGTCGATCTCACGCAGCACGCCTTCGATGTCGGTCAGGCCCAGACCACGGTAGAACCCTTCGGAAAGCTTGCGGTTGTTGGCGTGCACAGTGGCCTTGGGAAGCCCGTACTGGCGCAGTTCCTCGAGCGCGCCCACCATGACGAGCGGCAGTTCGACCTCGTAGTGCTCAGGCAGCGTACCTTCGCCCACCACGTCGATGTCGGCCTGCACGAATTCACGGAAACGGCCTTCCTGCGGCCGTTCGCCACGCCATACCTTCTGGATCTGCCAGCGCTTGAACGGGAACGGCAGTTCGCCGGAATGCTCCACCACATAGCGGCTCAGCGGCACGGTCAGGTCGAAATGCAGGCCGAGCCTACGCTCGACCGGCGTCTCGGACTCATGCCCCACCTCCTGCAACCGCGACAGCAGATAGATCTCCTTGCTCGTCTCGCCTTTCTTCAGCAAGCTCGAGCCGGGCTCGATGGCGCGGGTCTCTATACCCACAAACCCATTGAGTTCGAAGACCGAACGAAGCGTGTCGATGACACGCTGCTCCACTACGCGTTCCGCGGGGAGCCACTCTGGAAAACCTGAAATTGATGCACCTTTTGCCACGTCTCACCATAATAAGCGGTGTCGCGGAAAAAACTATCGACGGGATTGCCTACACTGGTCTAGGGAGAGCGCCGGCCCGTGCCGGCAGCCCGCCGCACCACCAAGCCTTAAGGAGCTGACTATGGCCGACAACAATGTGACCGAATCCCAGACCACCGATACCACGACCCAGCAGCCGGACCAGCCTGTCGCGCAGACGACTGCCCAGGCCGCGCCAACGCCTGCAGCGGTCCATGCACATGCTCCTTCACCGGCTGCATTGGCCAAGACCGCAACGCATACTCCGGTCGCGAAGTCGAGCGGATTCGCCCAGGCGGACATCGCCAAGGCCGAAAGCTTCGGCCGCGTGGACGACAACGGCGTGGTGTATGTCAAGGAAGGCGACACCGAGCGTGAAGTGGGCCAGTACCCGGACGCCTCGCACGATGAGGCGCTCGCACTGTATGCTCGCCGTTACCTCGACCTCAAGGCGAAGCTGGACCTGTTCGCCACGCGCCTGAAGTCGAACTCGATCAAGCCGCGCGAGATCGATGAGACGCTGAAGACGCTCACCGCGGAAACCGAAAACCCGGATGTGGTGGGCGACATCGCCGCGCTGCGCACCCAGCTCGACGAACTCAAGACCGAAGCCCAGGCCAAGAAGGAAAGCATCGCGCAGGCCCGCAAGGAAGCGATGGCCAAAGCCGTGGCCGAGCGCACGAAGATCGTGGAGAAGGCCGAGCAGCTCGCCGCCAATCTGGGCGACAACACGAACTGGCGTTCGACCGCCGACAAGTTCCGTTCGCTGTTCGAACAGTGGCAGAACCACCAGCGCACCACGATCCGCATCGACAAGGCCGACGCCGATGCGCTGTGGAAGCGTTTCTCCGCGGCACGCACCACGTTCAACCAGGCACGCCGCAAGTGGGCCCAGGCGCGTGACAACGAGCGCAGCCAGGCCAAGAAGGTCAAGGAAGAAATCATCGCCGAAGCCAACGAGCTCAAGGAGTCGACGGCATGGGCGCAGACCTCGCGCCGCTTCAATGAGCTGATGGACCGCTGGAAGCAGGCGGGCCGCGCAGGCCGCAGCGAGGATGACACGCTGTGGGCGCAGTTCCGCGAGGCAGCCGACACGTTCTTCAACGCACGCCAGGCAGACCGCGACCAGATGAACACCGCCGAAAAGGAGAACCTGGCCAAGAAGGAGGAGCTGCTCGTCAAGGCCGAGGCGCTCGTGCCGGTCAAGGACGCCGCGCAGGCCAAGAAGGCCCGCCAGCAGCTCGCCGAGATCCAGGAGGAATGGGACCAGATCGGCTATGTGCCGCGCGAGGACATGCGCCGCATCGAAGGCCGCCTCGACGACGTGGACAAGCAGATCAAGGCCGTCGAAGACGCCGCGTGGAAGCAGGCCGATCCTGAGGCCGACGCCCGCAAGTCCAGCTTCGAAGGCCAGCTCAAGGCCCAGCTCGACGAGCTCGACGAGCGCATCGCCAAGGAGAGCGACCCGAAGAAGAAGGCCAGCCTCGAAGCCGAGAAGGCGACGAAGGAGCAGTGGCTCAACGCCATCATGTAAGTCCTAGGACGCCTGTTGCACAATGGCCCTCATGGCCGCATCGCTGCCATGAGGGCCATTGTGCAGAAAGAAAAAGCGAGGGCCTCGGCGACTGTTGTCGCCGAGGCCCTCAGGCATCATATCCACTTACCGCATCACTGCACGGGCTGCGGTGTGGCGCTCTCCTCCACGACATCCTTGCTTGGATCGCCTTCACCCGCGGCGGGAAGCTCGAATGGCTCGCTGTGGAACGTGAACTCGCCGAGGATGCCCTCGCCGTCCGCGTCCACGATCACGCGCTCGTTGTCGTTGAGCTCGCCCATGAGGATTTTCTCCGACACGGCGTCTTCGATGTCGCGCTGGATCACGCGACGCAGCGGACGTGCGCCGAGCAGCGGGTCGAAGCCCTTCTGCGCGAGCAGGTCCTTCGCCTTGTCGGTCAGGTCGAGCTCCATGTGGCGCTCGAACAGGCGGTCGTTGAGCTGCTGCACATCCAGGTCCACGATCTGGCGCACCTGCGGCTCCGTGAGCTGGCGGAACACGATGATGTCGTCCAAGCGGTTGAGGAACTCGGGGCGGAACTGCTGCTTGAGCTCGTTCGAGACCTGGTCCTTCATGCGCTGGTAGCTCGTCTCCGTGTTGTTGCCCAGGTTGAAGCCGGTGTTGGCGGCCTTGGCGATGTCACGCGTGCCGAGGTTGGTCGTGAGGATGATGATCGTGTTCTTGAAATCGACCTTGCGTCCCTGGCCGTCGGTCAAGTGGCCATCGTCAAGCACCTGCAGCAGCGTGTTGAAGATGTCGGGGTGCGCCTTTTCGATCTCGTCGAACAGCACGACCGAGAACGGCTTGCGGCGCACCTTCTCGGTGAGCTCGCCGCCCTCTTCGTATCCAACGTATCCCGGAGGCGCTCCGAACAGGCGCGAAGCCGCGTACTTCTCGGAGAACTCCGACATGTCGACGCGGATCAGCGCGTCTTCGTCGTCGAACAGGAATTGTGCGAGCGTCTTGGCGAGCTCGGTCTTGCCCACACCGGTCGGGCCGGCGAAGATGAACGAGCCGGCCGGGCGCTTGGGGTCCTTGAGGCCCACACGCGTACGGCGGATTGAGCGCGACAGCGCGGACACGGCCTCGTCCTGGCCGATGATGCGCTTGTGCAGCTCCGCTTCCATGCCCAGCAGCTTCTTCGACTCCGCCTGGGTCAGCTTGAACACCGGGATGCCGGTGCTCTGCGAGATGACCTGGGCGATGACGTCCTCATCCACCACCATGCGCACGTCGGATTCGCCTTCGCGCCACGCCTTTTCCTTCTCTTTGCGCTCGGCCTCGAGTTTCTCCTGGCTGTCGCGCAATTCGGCGGCCTTTTCGAACTCCTGGTCCTTGATCGCCTGGTCCTTTTCCTTGGCGATGCGTTCCACGCGCGCGTCGAGCTCCTTGAGCTCTGGCGGCGCGGTGAGACGCTTGATGCGCAGGCGCGCACCGGCCTCGTCGATCAGGTCGATCGCCTTGTCGGGCAGGTTGCGGTCCTGGATGTAGCGCGACGAGAGCTCGGCGGCGGACTGGAGCGCGCCATCGGTGATCGTCACGTGATGGTGGTTCTCGTAGCGGGCACGCAGGCCCTTGAGGATCTCGATCGTCTCCGCGATCGACGGCTCCGCGACCTGAATCGGCTGGAAACGGCGTTCGAGCGCCGCGTCCTTTTCGATGTATTTGCGGTATTCGTCAGTCGTCGTGGCGCCGATCGTCTGCAGTTCGCCACGCGCGAGCATCGGCTTGAGCATATCGGACGCGCCCAGTGCGCCGTCCGCGGATCCCGCGCCGACGATGGTGTGGATCTCGTCGATGAAGAGCACGATGTCGCCACGCGTCTTGATCTCCTTGAGCACCTTCTTGAGGCGTTCCTCGAAGTCGCCACGGTAGCGCGAACCCGCCACCATCGAACCCAGGTCAAGCGAGTACACCTGCTTGCCACGCAGTGTCTCGGGCACATCGCCGGCCACGATCTTCTGGGCCAGGCCTTCGACGACGGCGGTCTTGCCCACGCCGGGCTCGCCGATCAGCACCGGGTTGTTCTTGGTGCGCCGTGACAGCACGACCATGACGCGTTCGATCTCGGTGCTGCGCCCGATGACCGGGTCAAGCTTGCCATCCGCCGCTTCGGCGGTCAGGTTGCGGCCGAACTGGTCGAGGATGGCCGATCCGCTCTGCGCATGCTTGTCCTGCACGCCGCCGGCGTTCGCCAGATCGCCTTTGTCGTCGGTGCCGCCAGCATTGCCACGGATCATGTCGATCGTGGTGCTGCGCAATTCGCCCAGATCCACATCCATCTTGATGAGGACCTGTGTGCCCACGCCTTCGCCTTCGCGAATCAGGCCGAGCAGAATGTGTTCGGTGCCGATGTAGCTGTGCCCCAACTGCAGCGCCTCGCGCAGCGAAAGCTCCAACACCTGCTTGGCGTGCGGAGTAAATGGGATGTGCCCATTCGGAGCGGCGTTGCCTTTGCCGATCATTTCCTCGACCTGCTTGCGGGTGTCTTCGAGGGTCACGCCCTTGGCTTCCAAAGCCTTGGCCGCTACGCCTTCTCCCTCACGAATCAGGCCGAGCAACAGATGCTCCGTGCCGATGTAGTTGTGCTGGAGGGCACGAGCCTCTTCCTGCGCCAGCACGATCACGCGCCGCGCACGGTCGGTAAACCGTTCGAACATGCTAGTCCTTCCATGGTTGGTAATTCCACATCACTCTACAGATTTACAGTGACGTTTATTTCCGTTCCGCCTGTTTTTCTCAAGAACCGTTACGTTATGCTTGAACGAGGAGTATCGCATGGAAATGTTAGGAGTATGCCATGAGCGAGCAGAACAATGCGCTCAATCCGCAAGGTGACCTTGTCGTAGGCGTCGACGGAACCGTCGAATCGTTCGCCGCGCTGCGCTGGGCGCTCAATCAGGCCGTGCTCTCGGGGCAGTCGGTGAACGCCGTGTACGGCTGGTCGTATTCGTGGGACATGGGTCCCGAACCGCAGACCGAGCAGGAGGTGGCCGAGCTGCGCCAGAAACTGGCCGACAAACTGCGCACCTGGGTCGATGCCGCCACGCAGGACATCGACATCGACAACGAGCACATCAAGCTCACGTCGTTCCGCGCTTCGGGCACTTCCGCCCTGCTCGAGATCGGCGCCAACGCGCAGCAGATCGTGGTGGGACGCCGGTCGATGGGGCGTGTGGCGCGCTGGTTCGCCGGCTCGCTTTCCGCTTCGCTCGCCGAGGAGTCGACGGTGCCGGTCACGGTGATCCGCACGGCGAGCGATGAGGACATCGACGTGCAGGACCAGATTGCAAACGCGCTGAGCCCGGGTGACGACCAGGTGCATTTCGTGACGCCTGTCGTGCCGACGCCGCGCGTCGTGCGCCCGATTGTGGTGGGCGTGGACGGCTCGCCCACGTCGCAGCGCGCGCTGGAGTTCGCGGCGCGCCTCGCCAAGCTCAACAGCGCGCCGCTGCACGTGATGTTCTGCTGGCAGCTGCGCGACTTGGGCACCGTTCCCGGCTATGAGTCGAGCGTGGCGCCGATGGAGGTGGCCCAGCGCTACGCCGAGTCGATCGTGACGAAGATGGCGGGCGACTCCCCCATGCCCGCCGGTCTTTCGGTGACGCCGAACGCGTTCCACATCAGCGCGGGCAAAGGCCTTGTCAGCGCGTCACGCTATGCGCGCCACATCGTGGTCGGCTCACGTGGCCTGAGTGGATTGGACGCGCATTCCTCGGGTCGGTCTCCAAGCAGCTGCTCAATTCCGCTGAGTGCAACCTGTCGATCGTGCACTGACCGCGCTTCGCCTGAGCTGGGCGCACGCCGGTTCACCGTCGGCTCAGTTCAGGCGCCGGTTCACAGGCAGTCCGCATATGATGTGCGTGGACACAGGGACATAAGGACTTATGACAGCAGACGAACAGCACAGCAACAACGCACGCACAGACGACGAGACCACCACGGTGGCCGGTCAAGACGATACGACCCAACACACGGGCGCAGAGGGGAACACCAGCCAGACCCGCGCGGAGCATGCGTCCGAACAGGACGGCAACCCGCCGTCGTTCACCCCCAAGGACAGCACGCGCACACGTCCGCCCGCACAAGGCGCACACACGACGGCGTCCCGCACGGGCGTGGCCAAACGCCACCGCCCGTGGTGGCAGATCACCGTGCTTGTGGTGTTCGTGGTGTGCGCGGTGGTGGCCGCCCTGTATGCGAACGGCACCATCTGGGGCACGCCGCGCGCGCAGGCGATGAGCGCGTGCCGCACTGCCACCGCACAGGCGCAGGATGCGCGCAGGCTCGCACAGACCGCGATCGACGACGCGAAGAAATACCGCGACGACACAAGCAAGGCGATCGACGCCGACGCACTGCGCCGTATGACCGTGCTGATTGACGACGCGGAGAAAGAGCCCGCCGTGCCGTCATGCTCGATCACGATGGACAATGCGCGGCTCAACGACCACACCAAGACAGCGAAACAACTCAAGGACGTCTATACGACGATCACCAAGGAACTGGTGCGCATCACCTCGGGAGTGACCGACGATGACGCCGACGCCACACCAGACGCAACAAGTAGCAGCCTGCCCACGCAGTCCGCCTCGCCGCAGCCCGAGCAGACCGCCACGGCCACACCGAGCGCATCCGCGACGGCAAGTGTACAGCCTTCCGCATCGCCATCCAGCTCGCCGAAGGATCCGGCGCCTTCCACCGCACACCCGACAACGAAGCCTTCCGGCAGCGCCTCACCGAGTGCGTCGGCGAGCCCATCGCCCAGTGCAACGGCCACAGCCTCGCCGTCGGCGAAGCAAAACGACGACAAGCAGTAAGGGGGACGCGCCTTACTCTGCGGATTCGGTTGTTTCTGCGGATTCCGGGGACGTGGCGGCTTCCTGCTCGTCGGCCTCACCGGAATCGTTGGCCTCGTTGGCCTCTTCGAGCAGCTCAACTTCTCCGCGTTCCTCACGGGTGCTCTGCGCCACGATGTCGATGTGCATATCGTCGTACGCAGGCTTCGTCTGGATCCACAGGTTGCTCGGCTCCGGCGGTTCGATCTGCGAATGTTCGCCACACCCGTGGTCGAGTGAGACGACGCGCCCATCATCCGGGCTCCAACGGTTCGCGCACACGCCGAACATCGTGCCCAGATCGCCGCGCAATGGGATGAGGAACCCACACGTCGAGCACAGGTTGCCATCCGCGGTCTTCGTGGACAGCGACTTGGGCCCGTGCGGACCGTCATACCACCGTTTGGCCGTCTGCGAGCGCCCGAGTTCGGACATGACCCGCCGGCGGGACAAGTCGAATTCCTCGACCGCGTCATGCACGTCTTCGGCGCTGTTCGTGGCGCCGTCTTCGGCCACGGTGGCCTCGACCTGCGCCATGCCCTCCTCGGTGATGCCCGGCTCGAGGCGCGGGTCGTCCTGTTCGGTGCCGATGGAGTCGGTGACGGTCAGGTCGGACGGCTCAAGCCGGTCCTTCCACGGCACCCACGGCGGCGGCAGCAATGCCTGGTCCGAGGGGATCAGCGTGGACTCGTCGACGGTCCAGTGGTCCAGTTCCTCGTCATGGTACAGCGTGACCGACCACTGCCAGCCCTCATAGCCCACCATCACCGCGGCGAAGCGGAAATCAGTGACCCCACCTTCCATGGCCTGTTGCGTCACATAGTCACCGACGGCGTCCGGGTTCTCGGCGGCGTCGATCGCCACGGCACGGGCGAGCGCCACCGGGTCCAAAGCATTGTCTGTCATCAATCATTCCTGTACATCGAAATTGTCCGCCACGGCGCGCAGCAGCGTGGCGAGTTTCTTGCTGTCCGAGGCCGAGGGGTACCGGTGGCGGCGCAGCTGGTTGCCTGCGGAGTCGAGCAGTTTGATCAGGTCCTCCACAATGGCCGACATGTCGTCCGGCTTCGGCCGTGTGGCTTTGACGAGCGACGGCGCGGATTTGACGAATGTCACGTCCATGGCCACGGGCCCCTTGCTGCCGTCGATCACCGAATATTCCACCTTCGCACCCTTGCGTACATCACGCGTGTCCTTCGGCAGGGCGGTCTGGGGCAGAAACACATCATGGCCGTCATCGCTCTCGATGAATCCAAAACCCTTCTTCGCATCGAACCAACGTACACGTCCGCTCGGCATGGTCACCTCTCACCCAGTCAACAAATCGTTCATACCAATGCGCGGGCTCCGGGCCCGCGCGATAATCCAACGTCCTATCTTACCGCAGCCCCCGCATACAGCACAAACCGGCCGCGGTGAGCATAATGCCCACCACGGCCGGTCCGCGCGCCCGTTCAGGCCTCCGCTTCGTCGGGGGCAAGCGGCATGACGATCGTGAAGGTGAGGCCGCCGCCGGGGCTTTCGGTGGCGCAGATGAACCCGCGGTGCGCGTTGATCACCGATTGCGCGATTGCCATGCCGAGTCCCGTGCCGCCCTTCTGGCGCGCGCGGGACGGGTCGGCGGTGTAGAACCGTTCGAAGATCCGCGCCAGACCGTCCGGCGGCACGCCCGGCCCGTGGTCGGTGAAGCGCGCCACGGCAACCATCATGCCGTGCTGCGTCACGGTGAAGCGCGCGGCCGCGCCCACGATGGCCTGCAACGACTCCTCCCCCGAGGCGAGCGACGTCAGTCCGTCGAGCGGCATGTCGAGCCCGAGCACGCCGAGCGAGAGTTCGACCGGCGAATCCGCGGGCGTGTAGCGGTGGATGTTGCCGACGATGTTCGTGACCACCTGATGCAGTCGTGTGCCGTCGGCCACCATCATGACGCTCGGCAGCTCACCGGGCGTCATGCTCAGCCGCAGATGGTCGGGTTCGCTGACATCGAGACCGAGCACGCCGGTCGTGATGTCGCGTTCCGGGTCGAGCGCATGCAGGTCGTCCGCCGAATCGCGGATGACCGAACCCAAGTCGATGTGGTCGGTGATCGAGATGCCATGGCCTTCGTCGAGGCGCGCCAGCGACAGCAGGTCCTCGACGAGCAGCGTCATGCGCGCGCTCGATGCCTCGATGTGCGCGATCGAATCGTCGGCGCGCTCAATCTGGCCCGGCGCGTTGCGCTGCATGCGGTAGAGCTCGGCGTATCCGTGGATGGCGGCAAGCGGGGTGCGCAGCTCATGGCTTGCGTCGGAGACGAACCGCTTCATCTTCTCGGTCGTGGTCTGTTGCTGGCGGAAACTGCGTTCGATCTGCGCGAGCATCGTGTTGAGCGATTTCGCAAGCGTGCCCACCTCGGTGCCTTCCGGCGCGTCCGGCACGCGTTGCGACAGGTCGCCCGCCGCGATCTTCGCCGCCGTCTTCTCGATGCGCTTGAGCGGGCTCAACGTACGCTGCACGGTGATCGCGCTGAGCACTCCGCCGAGCAGCACGACCGCGGCGCCGACGATGATGCAGAACCGGGTCAGGTTATCGATCATGTCGATCTGGTTGCCCAGCGACAGGCCGATGTAGATCACGCCGCGCGGTTCGATCGTGCCGTTCGCGGAGTCGCTGACCCAGCGCAACGCCACAACGCGCCACGGGGCCTGCGCCATGACCATCGTCTCGTGGTCCGGCTGGCCTTTCACGTTCTCGAGGTCCACCACGGCCGGGGTCGTGTACGGCACCGCGATCTCATGGCCGTCAAGGCCGCCGTCATGGGGCAACATGGGCCGTGAGACGACACCGTCGCGGTACATCGGCTGCAGCAGCTGGTAGGTGCGCCCCGTCTGGCTGTCGTAGGCCTGCACATAGTAGCTGACGAACGAGTTGCTGTCGGCGGTGGATTTGGTGTCGTTGAGCAGCGTCGTGTTCTTGAACACGAGTTCGGCCTGCTGCAGCAGTTGGCTGTCGGTGCGTTGCAGCATGTAGCTGTTGACGAGTTGGCGGATCGACAGCGAGATGCTGACCGTGCCCACGCTGAGCAGCACGATGATCGAGATGACGAGCTTGACGCTCAACGGGATTTTCTGGATGCTGCTGAAGCGCGCGGCGTATGGCGTCCCGCCGTCCTTGGCCCGTGGCGCGCCCCCCGTGCGGGGTGTGGTTCTGGGCGCGCCGCCGGCATCGGCCCGCTTCGTTGGTTTCGGGTCGGCTGGAGACTTCATCTGGCGTCGACCTTCAGTTCTTCGGCACCCTGATCATGTAGCCGATGCCACGTTTCGTCTCGATCAACGGCTGCACCTTGTGCGTCGTGCCGTCCTCGTCCTCCACCTCGAGGTCGTCGACCTTCTTGCGCAGATACGAGATGTACGATTCGACGATGGCGGCGTCGCCGCCCCAGTCGTATTGCCACACATGGTCGAGGATCTGCGCCTTCGACAGCACGCGGCCCTTGTTGTCCATGAGGTAGCGCAACAGCTTGTATTCGGTGGGGCTCAGTTCGATCGGCTTGCCGGCGCGCGTCACGTCGTGCGAATCCTCGTTGATCTCGAGGTCGCCGACGCGGATGATCGGGTCGTCCTGCTCCTGTTCGCGCGTGCGGCGCAGAATCGCGCGGATGCGCGCGACCACTTCCTCGAGGCTGAACGGCTTGGTCACATAGTCGTCGCCGCCGACGGTCAGGCCCATGACCTTGTCTTGGGTGTCGTCGCGCGCCGTGAGGAAGAGTACCGGCGCGTCGATGCCTTCCTGGCGGATGCGTCGTGTGACGGTGAATCCGTCGATATCCGGCAGCATGACGTCGAGGATGATCAGGTCGGGCTGGGTCTTCTCGATGATCTCGATCGCCTCGGAACCGGACGCGGCGGTCTCCACTTCGTATCCTGCGAAGTGGAGCGAGGCCACAAGCAGTTCACGGATGGACGGTTCGTCGTCGACGACGACGATGGATGTTTCGTTGCTCATACTGCATATGATGACGACGAACTCTGGACGTTTCCTGAACGTCAGCTGAAATCTAATGCTCGTCCGCGACGGCGGAAGCGCCACCGGAGGCCGGATCGGCGTCGGAGGCTTGGGCGGTCTCCGCCGTGCCCTTGCGAGCGTCATCATCCTGCGCTTCCCCGTCCTCGACGACGCGTTCGGCGTCCCGCTCGGTCTCACGACGGCGACGCACCACGATCACCACCACGGCGCCGACCAGCAGCACGGCCACGGCGCCGATCATGACGATGGTGCCGACCGAGGCCGCGGTCGATGAGGTGGACGTGCTTTTCGCGGTCTGGATGGCCTGCATCATGTCAATCGCCGACTTCGCCCAATTCGGCCCGTTGGCGTCCGCATCATCCGTGAGCGGCGCCGAGGCCGCCTCGGAAAGCTTGTCCACCGTTTTGCGGTTGCGCAGCCATTCGGCGGAATCCGGCGAGACCACAACCGCCAGGTTGCCGTCGTTCGATGCGACGGCCAACAGCACGGTGTTCGGCGGCGGGTCGAGCGACTTGAGGGTCTGCGCCGCCCATGCGTCGGGTTGCTTGTCGGTGTTGAACGAATTGACGTAGATCAGGCGCACCGTCACACCGGTGCGTTCGTAGGTCTCTTTGATGGCGTCCGTGACCGCGCCAAGGTTGTCCCCCAGCAGGTTCTGGGTGTCGACGATGTTGGCCGACACGTCCTCGGCGCTTGGCGTCGTGGCCGCGGCGGTCGGCGAGGGCGCGGCCTCGTCCGCATAGGACGTCGTGGCGATGACGCCGGTCAACGCCACGGCGATGACGAGCATGAGCATGCCGACGGCACGAGCAACCGGTCGGGGCGATTGTGGATAACCCGGGCGTCCGACCACAGGGGCGGAACCGGCTTTGCTTGCACATTGAGATGTCATAGATTCCACAGTACCGGCCGTCATGCCCGGCCGGCAGGTATTAGCAGACAACTGAATACACCACCCAAGGAGGAACCATCATGCCACAGTACCAAGTGGATTCGGAACGCATCCAGGCCTCGAGCGCCGCGGTGTGCACGTCGATCACGGCGATCCGCCAATCGGTCGACCAGATGTACGGCAACCTCAATGCGCTGCAGGACGCGTGGCGCGGCGGCGCCGCCACGCAGTTCAAGGCGCTCGTCGCGCAATGGCGGGCGGCGCAGCAGCAGATGGAGCAATCCCTTGAATCCATCCAGCAGGCCCTCACCCAGGCCTCGAGCGTCTACGCCGACGCGGAATCGCAGGCGGCGCGCCTGTTCAGCGCAGGGTGAGCCCACATATGGCGAGGGCCCCACCCGCGGTATGCGGATGGGGCCCTCGGCTGCTGATTCACCGCAGCGCGACGGCAATGCCGTTGGCGCCGCTATGACACAGTTCTATCAGTAGCCCATGTCAGGCGCGGCCGGGGCGGCCGGAGCCGGTTCCGGCTTGTTGGCCACAACAGCCTCGGTCGTCAGGAACAGGCCGGCGATGGACGCGGCGTTCTGCAGGGCGGAACGGGTCACCTTCACCGGGTCGGTCACACCGGCGGCCATGAGGTTCTCGTAGGTGTCGGTGGCTGCGTTGAAGCCTTCGCCTTCAGGCAGCGAAAGCACCTTGTCGAGCACCACATCGCCCGAGAGGCCGGCGTTGTTGGCGATCTGCTTGAGCGGGGCTTCGATGCCACCGAAGACAATCGCGGCACCAGTGGCCTCGTCGCCCTCGAGGTTGACGTCCTTCTCCGCCTTGGCAGCGGCCTGCACGAGCGCCACACCACCGCCGGGCACAAGGCCTTCTTCGATAGCAGCCTTGGCGTTGCGCACGGCGTCTTCGATGCGGTGCTTGCGTTCCTTGGCCTCGACCTCGGTGGCGGCACCCACCTTGATGACGGCCACACCGCCGGCGAGCTTGGCAAGACGCTCCTGCAGCTTCTCGCGGTCGTAATCGGAGTCGGTGTTCTCGATCTCGGCGCGGATCTGGGCCACGCGGGCCTCGACGTCTTCCTTCGAGCCGCCACCGGAGACGATCGTCGTCTCATCCTTGGAGACGATGACCTTCTTCTCCGGGCTCATGCTCTGGTCACGTCTGAACAACTGGCTCATGAGTTTAGTCTCGGTATTGCCATTGTCGAAGAGCAACTTCAGCAACTGCGCGAACAGGGGCTGGTGATGAATCTGCAACAGACATCTGGGTGAGCGGTGAAGTATTTCGTCGTCTGCGTTTGCGCTCGCTGCAAGCCGCCAGAGAAGCGACACGTCCCGTTGCGGCCACGACCTATGCGCGATTGCTGCTGGAACGTCAGGGCGTATTACCCGCCACCGATGGTAGCCCGGCACTCTTTTGCCTCAACATCGCCAGGCGTTTATGAGGGCGTGGATGGCGTCATGCGGGTGATCGAACAGCTTGCCGGAGTCGGTTTACCCGCCTCACTCTGGGAAAGCCAGATCCTGCCTGCCCGCGTACGCGACTATTCGCCAGAAATGCTCGATGAATTACTGGCAACCGGTGCGGTTATCTGGTCGGGGCAAAAAAAAACTGGGTGAAGATGACGGCCTGGTGGCACTGCATCTACAGGAATATGCTGCAGAATCGTTCACTCCCGCCGAAGCGAATCAGGCGAATCGTTCGGCACTGCAGCAAGCGATAGTCACGGTTCTGGCTGACGGAGGAGCCTGGTTTGCACAACAAATCAGCCAACGGATACGCGATAAAATCGGCGAATCGGTTGATCCCTCGGCACTGCAAGAGGCGTTATGGGCGCTGGTCTGGCAAGGCGTCATCACCAGCGATATTTGGGCACCGTTACGCGCCCTCACCCGCAGCAGTTCCAACGCGCGCACCTCAACTCGCCGCAGTCACCGGGCTCGTCGTGGGCGTCCTGTCTATGCACAACCCGTCTCGCCGCGGGTATCTTACAACACACCAAAGCTGGCCGGACGCTGGTCGTTATTGCAGGTGGAGCCACTAAACGATACCGAAAGGATGCTGGCGCTGGCGGAAAATATGCTCGACCGCTACGGCATCATCAGTCGTCAGGCGGTGATAGCCGAAAATATCCCTGGCGGGTTTCCATCGATGCAAACGCTTTGTCGAAGTATGGAAGACTCCGGGCGAATTATGCGAGGTCGTTTTGTAGAAGGTCTGGGTGGCGCGCAATTCGCTGAACGTCTGACTATTGACCGATTGCGCGATCTGGACGACACAAGCCACGCAAACGCGCCACTATACACCAGTGGCGCTCTCTGCCAACGATCCGGCTAATGTGTGGGGAAATCTTCTGCCCTGGCCTGCACATCCGGCAACGCTGGTTCCAACGCGTCGGGCGGGTGCGCTGGTGGTCGTTTCTGGCGGCAAATTGTTACTCTATCTGGCGCAAGGTGGCAAAAAAATGCTGGTCTGGCAGGAAAAAGAGGAATTACTCGCCCCAGAGGTTTTCCACGCGCTGACTACCGCACTGCGTCGCGAACCACGGCTGCGCTTTACGCTAACAGAAGTGAATGATCTACCGGTCCGGCAAACGCCGATGTTTACGCTGCTGCGTGAGGCGGGATTTTCAAGTTCGCCACAAGGGCTGGATTGGGGATAGAGAAAGGACTGACGGATGCCCGTTCGCATCCGTCAGTATTGCAGGACGGATTATTCCGCGTCCGGCTCTTCAGACTTGTATTTAGCGGCAGTTTCTTTGATCAGCTGCTGCAGTTCGCCACGCTGATACATTTCGATCACGATATCACAACCGCCGACCAGCTCGCCGTCAACCCACAGTTGCGGGAAGGTCGGCCAGTTAGCATATTTCGGCAGTTCCGCACGAATGTCCGGATTCTGCAGAATATCAACATAGGCAAAACGTTCGCCACATGCGGCAAGCGCCTGGACTGCCTGGGCAGAGAAACCGCAGCTCGGCAGTTTCGGTGAACCTTTCATGTACAGCAGGATCGGGTTTTCAGCAATCTGGCGTTGGATTTTTTCGATAGTGGTGCTCATTGTCTTGCTTCCTCAAACTTCTTTACGGCAGTAATCTGACATTGTAGCGGGTCAGTGCGGCATCGGAAATAACATTTTCATCACGCTTTTGCTATTTTATCCCTTTGCTCTATTTGTTGCATTTCAAATATTCGTTTCTTCTCTGATGCCGGCAAACTGGCGTATTTATAACCATTTTTAGCTTTCACTGCTGCATTTTTTTGCGCTCGCCAACGAAACGTATTTTTTAACAATAAAAGCTATTAACTTTCTCTTCTTCTATGCATTAGAATCATCAAGTTTTGTAAATCAGACGCAGGCATGATAGACCTGCCTTAACAGAGGGACGCTCAGTGGCGCGGATAAACCGTATTTCGATCACGCTCTGTGCTTTACTTTTTACCACCCTGCCTTTAACGCCTATGGCCCATGCTTCAAAGCAAGCCAGGGAGAGT
>ENA-OQIJ01000095-OQIJ01000095.1-human-gut-metagenome-genome-assembly--contig:-NODE-95-length-27812-cov-10.788875_pt1 | contig 27812 bp, 26 predicted proteins | sample MGYA00242582_ERZ504747 | MGnify/ENA primary metagenome ERZ504747 (study PRJEB26092, sample SAMD00036435) | human gut metagenome | host: Homo sapiens | study: EMG produced TPA metagenomics assembly of...
CTCGCTGGTGCGCCGGGTCTTTGATCTGGAAAACCATCCCGAGTGCTGAAGGAGTACCACGAGGAGCTGGGCTGCACCCTGGGCAGGCCCTGCTGGCCCCCACCGCATTTATGTCAAGCAGGTTCTGGCCGTGATGGGATCAGGTGGCGGTGAAGGGCGTGTCCCACATCACCGGCGCGGCTTCTACGAGAACATCCCCCGCAGCCTGAAGGCCGGCTGCAAGGCCGTCATCAAGAAAGAGGACGTGCGTACTCCCGCCCTGTTCGGCTTCATCCAGAAGGCGGGCAATATCCCCGAGCGCGACATGTTCAACACCTTCAACATGGGCGTTGGCATGATCCTGACCGTGGCCAAGGAAGATGCCGACAAGGCTCTGGCCATCCTGAAGGAGCAGGGCGAGGACGCCTACATTCTGGGCGTGATCGGCGAAGGCGAGGGCGTGGAGTTATGCTGAACATCGCGGTTCTGGTCTCCGGCGGCGGCACCAACCTGCAGGCCATTCTGGACGCACAGGCCCGGGGAGAAATCCCCCACGGCCGGGTGACGCTGGTGGTGGCATCCAAGCCCGGCGTCTACGCGCTGGAGCGGGCCGAAAAGGCCGGTGTGCCCGGCGTGGTGGTGCGCCGTAAGGACTACGAGAGCAGCGAGGCCTTCGACGCGGCCCTGCTGAACGTTCTGAAGGACAACCACATTGATCTGGTGGTGCTGGCGGGCTTTCTGTCCATTCTGGGGCCCAGTGTCATCGCCGCCTATCCGGAGCGCATCCTGAACGTGCACCCCAGCCTGATCCCCAGCTTCTGCGGCGAGGGCTTTTACGGCCTGCGGGTGCATGAAGCGGCTCTTGCCAAGGGCGTGAAGGTGACCGGCGCCACCGTGCATTTCGTGAACGAAATCTGCGACGGCGGCCGCATCCTGAAGCAGAAGGCCGTGGAGGTGCAGCCCGGCGATACCCCGGAGATTTTGCAGCGCCGGGTGATGGAGCAGGCGGAATGGATCATCCTGCCCGCCGCCATTGCGGAAGTCTGCGAAGAATACGATAAGTAAAATAAATTTGAATCCTACGATTTGGAATATGGAGGCCAAGATGGAACAGCTGGATCTGTACAAACTGGTGAACGAAAACGCCTACCCCGGCCGGGGCATCGTGCTGGGCCTTGCCCCCAGCGGCAAGAAGGCGCTGATTGCCTACTTTATCATGGGCCGCAGCGCCAACAGCCGCAACCGTGTGTTTGACCCGGTGCCCGAGATCGGAGGCATCCGCACCCTGGCGGCCGACCCCGCCAAGCTGGAGGACCCCAGCCTGATCATCTACAACCCGGTGCGCACCGTGGCGAATGCCCACATCGTGACCAACGGCGACCAGACCGACACCGTGTATGAGTTCATGGCCCGGGGCGAGCGCTTTGAGGACGCCCTGCGCACCCGCACCTTCGAGCCGGACGGCCCCAACTGGACCCCCCGCATCAGCGGTCTGGTGGAGCTGGAGGAGGCGGGGTGCAGCTACAGGCTGTCCATTCTGAAGAGCGCCGACGGCAACGGCGAAAGCTGCCGCCGCTACTTCTTCGAGTATCCTATCCCGGTGGCGGGCGAGGGCCACTTCATCCACACCTACAAGTGCGACGGCAACCCCATCCCCAGCTTTGAGGGTGAGCCGGAGAAGGTCGCCCTGCCCGAGGAGGCCGAGGAGCTGGCCACCAACCTGTGGGCCAACCTGAACGAGGACAACAAGGTCAGCCTGTTTGTGCGTGCCATTGATCTGGCCACCGGCGAGACCGAAGACGTGATCATCAACAAATACGACGCTGTTTGCGACGAAGAATAAGGGGGAGAACGATACCATGACCGAACTGGAACTGAAATACGGCTGTAACCCCAACCAGAAACCCGCCCGCATCTTCATGAAGGAGGGCGAGCTGCCGGTGACCGTTCTGAACGGCAAGCCCGGCTACATCAACTTTCTGGACGCGCTGAACTCCTGGCAGCTGGTGCGCGAGCTGAAGCAGGCCACCGGCCTGCCCGCCGCCGCTTCCTTCAAGCACGTTTCCCCGGCGGGCGCGGCCCTGGGCCTGCCCCTGGACGACACCCTGAAGAAGATGTACTTCTGCGAGGGTCTGGAGCTGAGCCCTCTGGCCTGCGCATACGCCCGCGCCCGCGGCGCTGACCGCATGAGCAGCTTCGGCGACTGGATTGCCCTGTCCGACGTGTGCGACGAGAGCACCGCCAAGGTGATCCAGCATGAAGTGACCGACGGCATCATCGCCCCCGGCTACACCGACGAGGCGCTGGCTATTCTGAAATCCAAGCGCAAGGGCAATTACAACATCGTGCAGATCGACCCGGACTATGTGCCCGAAGCCATCGAGCGCAAGCAGGTGTTCGGCATTGTGTTCGAGCAGGGCCGCAACGAGCTGAAGATCGACGAGAGCATGCTGGAGAATCTGGTCACCGACAACAAGACCCTGACCGCCGAGCAGAAGCGGGATCTGATGCTCTGCCTGATCACCCTGAAATACACCCAGTCCAACAGTGTGTGCTACGCCCAGGGCGGCCAGGTGATCGGCGTGGGCGCCGGCCAGCAGAGCCGCATCCACTGCACCCGTCTGGCCGGCAACAAGGCCGACATCTGGCAGCTGCGCCACCATCCCAAGGTGCTGGCCCTGCCCTTCCGGGAGGACGTTTCCCGCCCCAACCGGGACAATGCCATCGACGTTTACATCAGCGACGAGTACGAGGATGTGATCGGCAACGACGTGTGGGCCGAGACCTTCACTGAGCAGCCCGCCCCCCTCACCGCTGAGGAAAAGAAGGCATGGCTGGCCCAGGTAAAGGGTGTTGTGCTGGGCAGCGACGCCTTCTTCCCCTTCGGCGACAACATCGAGCGCGCCCGCCGCAGCGGCGTGGAAGCCATTGTGCAGCCCGGCGGCTCCATCCGGGATCAGCAGGTCATCGACACCTGCAACAAATACGGCATCGCCATGGCCTTCTGCGGCATCCGGCTGTTCCACCACTAAGGAGAACCGGCTGCGCGGCACAAATTTGTGCCATTGGGCTTTTTGCCTTGCCGGGATTTTGTTATAATATAAGACGATACCGCATCATTTCAGGTGGTGGGCCGGGCCGGAGCATCCGGCGCGGGCCGCCTGCGCCGTAAGGCTTGAATGACGAGGAAACGTCTCAAGCCAGACGACCATTGTGTTGCGTTCAAAGGCCGTCTGGCTTTTTGAATGCTTTATACCTGCCTGCATGGAACGAAAGAGGGAATCAAGCGCATGAAAATACTGGTTGTGGGTGGCGGCGGCCGTGAGCACGCCATCGTGAAAAAACTGAAGGAGAGCCCCCTTTGCACCGAGCTGTGGGCGGCCCCCGGCAACGGCGGCATCGCCTGCGACGCAAAATGCAAAAACATTTCGGCCACCGACATTGAAGCCCAGGTCGCCTTTGCGAAGGAAGAGGGCTTTGACTATGTGGTGGTCGCGCCGGACGATCCGCTGGCTCTGGGTCTGGTGGACAGGCTGGCCGAGGCGGGCATCCCGGCCTTTGGCCCCAGCGCTGCCGCGGCCCGCATCGAGGCCAGCAAGGTATTCAGCAAGGACCTGATGAAGAAGTACGGCATCCCCACCGCGAAGTACGAGGTGTTCACCGAGGCCGCCGCAGCCATGGACTACATCCGGGCCGAGGGCAGCTATCCGGTGGTCATCAAGGCCGACGGTCTGGCGCTGGGCAAGGGCGTGCTGATCTGCGGCAATGAAGCCGAGGCCGAGACCGCCCTGCACGAGATGATCGACGAGAAGAAGTTCGGCGCATCCGGCACCCGGGTGGTGGTGGAGGAATTCCTTACCGGCCCCGAGGTGAGCGTGCTGGCCTTTGCCGACGGCAAGACCCTGAAGCCCATGGTCTCCAGCATGGATCACAAACGTGCGCTGGATGGCGATGAGGGCCTGAACACCGGCGGCATGGGCACCATCGCCCCCAACCCCTGCTACACCGCTGAGGTGGCCGAGGAATGCGCAAAGCAGATCTTCGAGCCCACCATGAAGGCCATGCAGGCCGAGGGCTGCCCCTTCAAGGGCTGCCTGTACTTTGGCCTGATGATCACCCCCAAGGGCCCCCGGGTGATCGAGTACAACTGCCGTTTCGGTGACCCCGAGACCCAGGTGGTGCTGCCCTTGCTGGACAGCGACCTGCTGAAGATCATGCTGGCCTGCACGAACGGCACTCTGGCGGACACCGAGGTGAAGTTCAAAAACGAGAGCGCCGCCTGCGTGATTCTGGCCAGCGGCGGCTACCCGGAGCACTATGAAAAGGGCAAGGAGATCACCGGCCTTGTAAACGGGCAGGTGCCCGGCAGCGACGTGGTGGTCTACCACGCCGGCACCGCCGAGAAGGACGGCAAACTCGTGACCAGCGGCGGCCGGGTGCTGGGCGTGAGCGCCACCGCACCCACGCTGGAAAAGGCGCTGGAAAAGGCCTACGCCGCCAGCGAACAGATTCATTTCGACAAGCTGCACAAGCGCGCCGACATCGGCCGCCGTGCCCTGAACGCCTTAAAAGGAGAGTGAACCCATGGTATACCGCATCTATGTGGAAAAGAAAAAGGGCTTTGACCACGAGGCCCAGAACCTGCTGGGCGAAGTGCACGGCCTGCTGGGCATCCAGTCGGTAACCGGCCTGCGCCTGCTGAACCGTTACGACGTGGAGGGCGTGAGCGAGGAGTTGTTCCGCAGCTGCATCCCCACCGTATTCAGCGAGCCCCCCGTGGACGACACCTGCGACCACTGCCCCGAAGCGGACGTGGTGTTCGCGGTGGAATACCTGCCCGGTCAGTTCGACCAGCGGGCTGCTTCCGCCAGCGAGTGCATCCAGCTGATCAGCCAGGGCGAGCGCCCCACCGTGCGCACCGCCCGGGTGTATCTGCTCACCGGCAATCCCACCGAGGCGGAGCTGGCTCAGATCAAGAAATACGTCATCAACCCGGTGGAGGCCCGGGAGGCCAGCCTCTCCCGCAAGGACACCCTGCAGATGGATTACCCCACCCCCAGCACCGTGGAAATCCTGACCGGCTTCTGCGAGCTGGACGAGGAGGGCCTGGCAAACTTTGTGAAGGAAAAGGGCCTTGCCATGGACGAGGCGGACATCGCCTTCTGCCAGAACTACTTCCGGTTTGAAAAGCGCGACCCCACCATCACCGAGATCCGCATGATCGACACCTACTGGTCCGATCACTGCCGCCACACCACCTTCGGCACCATTCTGGACGAAATCGAGATCCGGGACGTGCAGGTGAAGAAGGCCTTCGACAACTACCTGACCATGCGCAAGGCGGTGTACGCCGGCCGCAAGAAGAACATGTGCCTGATGGATCTTGCCACCATCGGCGCCAAGTATCTGGCCAGCATCGGCAAGCTGAAGAATCTGGACGAGTCCGAGGAGATCAACGCCTGCACCGTGAAGATCAAGTGCGATGTGGACGGCGAGGAGCAGGACTGGCTGTATCTGTTCAAGAACGAGACCCACAACCACCCCACCGAGATCGAGCCCTTCGGCGGCGCGGCCACCTGCATCGGCGGCGCCATCCGTGACCCCCTGTCCGGCCGCAGCTACGTCTATCAGGCCATGCGCGTGACCGGCGCGGGCGATCCGCTGGTTCCGGTGAGCGAGACCATGACGGGCAAGCTGCCCCAGCGCAAGCTGGTCACCACCGCCGCCGCCGGTTATTCCAGCTACGGCAACCAGATCGGTCTGGCCACCGGTCAGGTGGACGAGCTGTACCATCCCGGCTATGTGGCCAAGCGGCTGGAGATCGGCGCCGTGGTGGGCGCTGCCCCCGCTTCCAACGTGCGCCGTGAGGTGCCCGCCGCCGGCGACATTGTGGTGCTGCTGGGCGGCGCCACCGGCCGCGACGGCTGCGGCGGCGCCACCGGCTCCTCCAAGGCCCACAAGCTGGAAAGTCTGGAAACCTGCGGCGCTGAGGTGCAGAAGGGCAACGCCCCCATCGAGCGCAAGCTGCAGCGCCTCTTCCGCCGCCCCGAAGCCACCCGCCTGATCAAGCGCTGCAACGACTTCGGCGCAGGCGGCGTGTCCGTTGCCATCGGCGAGCTGGCCGACGGTCTGGCCATTGATCTGGACGCCGTGCCCAAGAAGTACGAGGGTCTGGACGGCACCGAGCTGGCCATCAGCGAAAGCCAGGAGCGTATGGCCGTTGTGCTGGCTCCCCAGGACGTGGACGCCTTCGTGAAGCTGGCCCATGAGGAAAATCTGGACGCCACCGTGGTGGCCACCGTCACCGAGGACCCCCGCCTGACCATGACCTGGAAGGGCAACACCATTGTAAACATCAGCCGCAACTTCCTGAACTCCAACGGTGCGGAAAAGCGCGCCCGGGTTCTGGTGTACGACTGCCAGGACTACAAGGTGGACTGGCAGGGCGACACCTGGGCGGAGAAGATGAAGAATCTGGTCACCGACCTGAATGTGTGCAGCAAGAAGGGCCTGTCCGAGCGGTTCGACTCCACCATCGGCGCGGCCACCGTGCTCATGCCCTTCGGCGGCAAGTACCAGCTGACCCCCGCGCAGGCCATGGCGGCCAAGCTGCCGGTATCCGGCGAGACTACCACCTGCAGCGGTATGGCCTGGGGCTACAACCCCGATCTGATGGAGAAAAAGCAGTACAGCGGCGCCTATCTGGCCGTTGTGGAAAGCATCTCCAAGCTGGTGGCCAGCGGCTTCCGCTATGAGGATGCCTACCTGACCTTCCAGGAATACTTCGAGCGTCTGGGCGACGCCCCCGAGCGCTGGGGCAAGCCCTTCGCCGCCCTGCTGGGCGCTTTGATGGCACAGGTGGATCTGGGCGTGGCCGCCATCGGCGGCAAGGACAGCATGTCCGGCAGCTTCGAGAATCTGGACGTGCCTCCCACGCTGGTGAGCTTCGCCACCGCCATTGGCAACACCAAAAATGTGATCAGCCCCGAATTCAAGACCGCGGGCAGCAAGGTGGTCTGGCTGTATCCCGAGTATCAGGATAAGCTGGAGCTGCGCCCCGAGCCCCACAGCCTGAAAAAGCTGTACAAGAAGGTGGAGGAGCTGATCGCTTCCGGTAAGGTGAAGGCCGCCTACACCCCCGGCTACGGCTGCGCCGCCGAGGCAGTGTTCAAGATGTGCCTGGGCAACCGGCTGGGCTTCGCACTGGATGCCGCCCGCGACCCGGAGAATCTGTTCCATCCCGCTTACGGCAGCTTCATTCTGGAGGTTGATCCGGAGCTGGAACTGGATATGGGCGTCACTCTGGGCACCGTTACCGGGATCTACGCGCTGAAGATGGGCGGCGAGACCATCGACCTGGCCGCCCTACAGGAGGCCTGGGAGAGCAAGCTGGAGCCGGTGTTCCCCTACCGCAAGGCGGGCGCCACCGTGGACAAGATCAGCTATGAGGCCACCGAGCGCAAGGCCCCGGCCATCGGCATCGCCAAGCCCCGGGTGATCATTCCCGTATTCCCCGGCACCAACTGCGAGTACGACACCGCCCGCGCCTTTGCCCGCGCCGGCGCCGACCCGAAGGTGCTGGTCATCAACAACCTGAGCGCATCGGCGGTTGCCGAGAGCTGCGCCGCCCTGACCCAGGCCATCCGGGAGAGCCAGATCGTGATGCTGCCCGGCGGCTTCTCCGGCGGCGACGAGCCGGACGGCAGCGCCAAGTTCATCACCGCTTTCCTGCGGGCTCCCTCCGTCACCGAGGCGGTGCACGAGCTGCTGCAAAAGCGCGACGGCCTGATGCTGGGTATCTGCAACGGCTTCCAGGCGCTGATCAAGCTGGGCCTTGTGCCCTACGGCGAGATCCGCCCCATCACCGCGGACTGCCCCACCCTGACCTTCAACACCATCAACCGCCACCAGAGCATGCTGGTGAACACCCGCATCGCCTCCAACAAGAGCCCCTGGCTGAGCCGCTGCAGCGTGGACGAAGTTCACACCATCGCCATCAGCCACGGTGAGGGCCGCTTTGTGGCCAGCGATGAGGTGGTGAAGAGCCTGATCGAGAACGGTCAGGTGGCCACCCAGTATGTGGACACAGCGGGCCAGCCCACCATGGATCTGCGCTACAACCCCAACGGCAGCGTGCTGGCCATCGAGGGCATCACCAGCCCGGACGGCCGTGTGCTGGGCAAGATGGGTCACACCGAGCGCAGCGGCGACGAGCTGTACAGGAACGTGCCCGGCAACAAGTACCAGCCCCTGTTCGAGGGCGGCGTGGATTACTTCAAGCTGTAAGCCCAAAAAACAAGTCGGGCGGGCGAGGCGATGAGCGCCCCGCCCGCCCTTTATGAGAAACCAGAGAAAGGGGAACCACTATGTCCCACGATAAATACATCTCTCCCTTCGAGACCCGTTATGCCTCCCCCGAGATGCAGTACATCTTCTCGGAGGACAACAAGTTCCGCACCTGGCGCCGGCTGTGGATTGCTCTGGCCAAGGTCGAAAAAGCCAATGGCCTGAACATCACCGACGAGCAGATTGCCGAGCTGGAAGCCCACAAGGACGACATCAACTATGAGGATGCCATCCGCCGGGAAAAGGAATGCCGCCACGACGTGATGAGCCATGTGTATGCCTACGGCCTGCAGTGCCCCCACGCCAAGGGCATCATCCATCTGGGCGCCACCAGCTGCTATGTGGGCGACAACACCGACGTGCTGGTGATGAAGGAAGGTCTTGCGCTGGTGCAGAAGAAGCTGGTGGGCGTGATGGCTCTGCTGGCCAAATTTGCCGACGAGTACAGGGATATGCCTGCCCTGGCCTACACCCATCTGCAGCCCGCCCAGCTCACCACCGTGGGCAAGCGCGCCAGCCTGTGGCTGAATGAGCTGTACATGGACTATGAGGAGATCACCAACCGGATGAACGCGCTGGCCCTGCTGGGCAGCAAGGGCACCACCGGCACCCAGGCCAGCTTTGTGGAGCTGTTCGAGGGCGATTCCGCCCGCATCAAAGCGGTGGAGGCTTCCATCGCCGCCGAGCTGGGCTTCGACAAGGTGGTTCCCGTGTCCGGCCAGACCTACAGCCGCAAGGTGGACTTCCAGGTGCTGAGCGCTTTGTCCGGCCTTGCCCAGAGCGCCATGAAGATGTGCACCGACATCCGCATTCTGGCCAACTTCAAGGAGATGGAAGAGCCCTTCGAGAAGAACCAGATCGGTTCCTCCGCCATGCCCTACAAGCGCAACCCCATGCGTTGCGAGCGTGTGTGCGCCCTGGCCCGCTACCTGATGGTGGACATCCTGAACCCGGCCTTCACCGCCGGCACCCAGTGGTTCGAGCGCACCCTGGACGACTCCGCCAACAAGCGCATCGCCGTGGCTGAGGCCTTCCTGGCCGCCGATTCCATCCTGAACATCCTGCTCAACGTCTGCGACGGCCTGGTGGTGTATCCCAAGGTGATCCGCAGCCGCGTGATGGCCGAGCTGCCCTTCATGGCTGCTGAGAACATCATGATGAGCGCCGTGAAGAAGGGCGGCGACCGTCAGGAGCTGCACGAGAAGCTGCGTCAGCACTCCATCGCCGCCGCCGCGCAGGTGAAGGAGGAGGGCAAGCCCAACGATCTGATCGACCGGGTGGTGAACGACGCCAGCTTCGGCCTGACCCATGCGGACATCGACGGCGTTCTGGTGCCCGAGCACTTCACCGGCCGCAGCGCCCAGCAGGTGGAGGAGTTCCTCAATGAGGTGATCCGTCCGGTGCTGGCTGCTCATCCCGAAGCTGCCGGCCAGCATGCCGAGCTGAACGTCTGATCGGCTTTCTGCTGAGAACCAAACGAAAAAGAAACACCCCGCCGCTGCCAGGCATCCGTCTGGCGGCGGCGGGGTGTTTTCAGGAGAGGCAAAGGAAAAGGAAGGCTCAGGGCCGGCAGCCCAGCGCAATGCGCAAAAGAAGGGCATAATCGTCCAGCGAGCGGATCAGGTCATACTCGCCGCCCCGCTTGGCCCAGTCGGAGCCGTGGCCCCGCACCGAAATCATCACCATGCGGGCGCACTGCTCCGGCGGGAAGGGGCAGGTGAACCGGCCGCTGGCCGCGCCCCGGATCATCAGCTCCTCCAGAATCCGGCTGATGGGCCGGCTCTCGGAAAGATAGTTGCGCTTGGCGTCGTGGGCAGGGGCGCTGGTCAGGCAGCGGCAGACCCCGGCGCCCACCCGCTGGCAGTATACGCCGTAGCTGTGGATGAACCGGTCCAGATTGGCCGCCTCGTCCGGCCCGAACCGGGGCAGCACCTCCTGCTGGTAAAAATCGTCGATGCCCGCGAAAAAGGCCAGAAGCAGATCGGCTTTTTCCGGGAAATAGTGATAAAAGGTACCGGTGGATATGCCAAGACTGGTGCAGATGCCCCGCACGGTCAGGTTTTCATAGCCCACCTGATCGATCATGGGGTAGATCTGTTCCAGCAGTTCCTGGCGGCGGGCGTTCTTTTTGACCGCTGTTCGCATGGGGCAAGACCTCCTGTTCTGGTTTGGAATACATATACCGGCCGGTTGTCGGCAAACTATGAACCTATTATAGAACGATATGCACAGAAAAACAAATGTTTCGTGGAAATAAATTGAAATTATTTGAAAGAAGGGCGGACGGCCCCTCTTTTTGTCGGAATGTGCTATAATACGATACAGACACTGTGTCCCCTGCGGGGGCCGAACGAAAGAGAAAGGCGGGAAAAACGATGCGGGATCTGTGCCGGGTCGATCGAAAATTAAGCGAAGAGGATGCAAAAGAGGTGCTGCGCAAGGCGAGCTTCGGCACGCTGGCCACCATCAACGAGGACGGCTGGCCCTATGCCGCGCCCATGGCCTTTGCGCTGGAGGGGGATACGCTGTATTTCCATTCGGCCAAACGGGGCCAGAAGCTGGAGAACATCACCCGGGACGGCCGGGCCAGCTTCACGGCGGTGCTCTACGCCCACAACGTACCCGAGCGGTTTGAGGTGATCTACGCCAGCGCCATTGCCCAGGGAACGGTGCGCATCCTCACCGGGGAGAGCGAGCGGATGGCGGCCATGCGGGCCATCTGTGAAAAATATTCCGCCGACCATGTGGACACCCCCGCCTACGAGCGCACCATGAAGGGCATGCCGGCGGTGGTCATGTTCGCGCTGGACATCCAGCAGCTGCGGGGCAAGGCCAACAAGGGCCGCCTGCTGAACGAGGAAGAGTGATATGCGGCTGGACAAGTTTGTTGCCCAGAGCCTGCAGCTGCCCCGCAGCGCGGCCCGCACCCTGATCACCAAAGGGCGGGTCACAGTGGACGGGCAGGTGTGCAAAAAGGCCGACACCACCCTTTCCGGCGCCGAGACGGTGGTCGCCGAGGGCAAAGCCCTCACCTGCCAGCAGTTTGTGTACATTATGCTGAATAAGCCCAAGGGCGTGGTGAGCGCCAGCACCGACAGGCGCGACCGCACCGTGGTGGATCTGCTGGAGGGAGCCTATCCCCGGCGGGAGCTGTTCCCGGCGGGCCGGCTGGACAAAACCAGCACCGGCTTTGTGCTGCTCACCGACGACGGGGCCTTCGCCCACGCGATTCTTTCGCCCCGCCGCCATGTGCCCAAGACCTACCGGGTGGAGCTGGACACCCCGGTCACCCCGGCCATGGTCACGGCCTTTGCGCAGGGCGTGACGCTGGCAGACGGCCAGGCGATGAAGCCGGCGGATCTGATTCCGGATCCGGAAAATCCTCTTGCGGCCACCGTGGTGCTGCATCAGGGGGTCTACCACCAGATCAAACGGATGTTCGGCGTGCTGGATGCAGGGGTCAACGAGCTGCACCGGCAGGCCATCGGGGGCCTTGCGCTGGATCCGGCGCTTGCCCCGGGCCAGTGGCGGCCCATCACCGAAGAAGAGCTGGCCCGGCTTGCCCCGGGCGGACAAAATGCCTGAAAATGGCTTTGCAAGGCCGTTTTTTTGCAGTTCTTTCAAAGAACTTACACAATTTTGTCGTAGGCTAAAAGGGTGCCTGACCCCCGGAATTTTGGTCGGTGTTCAAAATTACACAATAAATGGCAGAAAAAATCGTTGAAATATGTTGCAAAAGTATATTCCCTTGTGTAAAATATACACAGAGAGCCTGTGCAATTGTTCAAATATCACAAAGCTTATTGTGGAAAACATTACCGTAAAATAAAAGGGGAGCGTATTATGGCAAACAGAGTGTTTCAGGGTGTTGTCTACCAGATGAAGGACGCCATCAATCGGGTGGTCGGTGTGGTGGATGAGACCGGCACCGTGATTTCCTGTTCCGATCTGAACATGATCGGTGAGGTGCGGGACGGCTTTGTGGCCGAGCGCCTGACCGGTGACTGCTTCGTGAAGGATGGCTGCAGCTACCATCAGTTCAGCTCCAACAAGCACAACGATTATGCTGTGTATGTGGAAGGCACCGATGAGACCGCGGCCCAGTTTGCCAGCCTGCTGGCCATCAGCCTGCAGAGCATCAAGCAGTATCACGACGAGAAGTTCGACAAGGCCAACTTCATCAAGAACGTGGTGCTGGACAATATCCTGCCCGGCGACATCTACGCCAAGGCCCGCGAGCTGCACTTCGCCACCGACGTGTCCCGCGTGGTGTTCCTGATCCGGGTGACCAGCGGCACCGACATCTCCGCTTATGATGTGGTGAGCAGCCTGTTCCCGGACAAGCAGAAGGACTTCGTGTTCAACATCAGCGAAACCGACACCGTGCTGGTGAAGGAGATCAAGCGGGGCATCGACCAGAAGGATCTGGAAAAGCTGGCCTCCAGCATCGTGGACACTCTGTCCGGCGAGCATTACATCAAGGCCACCGTGGGCATCGGTACCCCCATCGCCAACGTGAAGGACCTGGCCGCCAGCTTCAAGGAAGCGCAGGTGGCCATGGAGGTGGGCAAGGTGTTCGATACCGAGCAGTCCATCATCAGCTACGACAATCTGGGCATTGCCCGCCTGATCTATCAGCTGCCCACCACCCTGTGCGAGATGTTCCTGCGCGAGGTGTTCAAGCAGGGCAGCATCGAGAGCCTGGACAACGAGACTCTGTTCACCATCCAGCGCTTCTTTGAAAACAACCTGAATGTTTCCGAGACCAGCCGCGGCCTGTTCGTGCACCGCAACACGCTGGTGTACCGCTTGGAGAAGATCAAAAAGCTCACCGGCCTGGATCTGCGGGAATTCGACGACGCCATCGTGTTCAAGGTGGCGCTGATGGTAAAGAAATATCTGAGCGCCAACCCGGCAAAATACTGATCACGCGCAGGCCCGGAGCCTGTGCCGGGCGGCGAAGTCTGCATGGGCCGGCCGCTATGCCGCACCGCGGTGCCAATTGTTGCACCGCGGCGCTTTGCGCCGGCCCTGTTTTTTTGTAACAGCGAAACAGCAACCAACAAAAGGAAAAAATGGCCGCTCAGCGGCCGCGCAGCTCGCAGGCAGGGCAGCGCAAGGGGAGAAGAAATGATTGTATTTGACCGCGTTTCCAAGGTGTACCCCGGGGGCAACACCGCACTGAAAAATGTGAGCCTTCACATCCAAAAAGGCGAGTTCGTGTTCGTTCTGGGCCATTCCGGCGCGGGCAAATCCACCTTCCTGAAGCTGATTCTGCGGGAGGAAAAGGCCACCAGCGGCCGGGTGTTTGTGAACGGCAAGGACCTGACCCGCATGAAGGAGCGTGAGGTGCCCTACCTGCGCCGCAACATGGGCGTGGTGTTCCAGGACTTCCGCCTCATTCCCAGCATGACCGCCTATGAAAACGTGGCCTTCGCCATGCGGGTGACCAACATTCCCGAAAAGAAGATCGCCAGCCGGGTGCCCTATGTGTTCAGCCTGGTGGGCCTTTCGGAAAAAATGGACAAATACCCGGACGAGCTTTCCGGCGGCGAGCAGCAGCGCGTGGCGCTGGCCCGCGCTCTGGTGCACAGCCCCCAGCTGATCATCGCCGACGAGCCCACCGGAAACATTGACCCGGAGCTGAGCATCGAGATGATGGAGCTGCTCAGCGCCATCAACAGCGTGGGCATCACCGTGGTGGTGGTTACCCACGAGCATGAGCTGGCCCGCCACTTCAGCAAGCGGGTGATCACCATCGACCACGGCAACGTGATCGGTGACTCCCAGAACCGGCAGGATGCCACCGACGAAGCAGGGGAGGTGATCCTGTGAAGTGGTCCAGCTTTAAATACCTTGCCCGTCAGGGCCTTCACAACATGATCAACAACCGGCTGATGAGCTTTGCCAGCGTGGGCGTGCTCACCGTCTGCCTGATCATCACCGGCGTGGCCGGTCTGTTCACCGCCAACATGAACAGCCTGATGCTGTATCTGCGCAGCCAGAACGAGGTGGTCGTCTATCTGGACGAAAACCTGGACGAGGCGGGCCTCGCCTCGGTGGACAGCGCCCTGCGCTCCATCAGCGGCCTCAAGGAAGTGACCTATGTGTCCAAGGATGAGGCGCTGGATCTGATGCGGGATTCCATGGGCGACAAGGCCGACCTGTTCGATGTGTTCGAGGGCGAGGAAAACCCCTTCCTGGCCAACTACAAGGTGGTTTTGCAGGACGTGGGCCAGATGGATGAGATCGTGCCCCAGCTGGAGAGCATCTCCGGCGTGGTGGACGTGAACGTGCCCACCGGCCTTTCCGACCTGGTGGTGAACATCCACAAGGCGGTCACCGTGATCAGTGTGGGCCTTGTGGTGGTGCTGGGCTTCGTGAGCATCGTGGTCATCAGCAACACCATCCGGCTGACCGTGTTCGCCCGCCGCAAGGAGATCAACATCATGAAGTATGTGGGCGCCACCAACGGCTTCATCCGTCTGCCCTTCTTTGTGGAGGGCATCGCCGTGGGCCTGATCGCCGGTCTGATCTCCTCGGCCATCGTGCTGGGCGGCTATCAGCTGCTGATCATTTACAGCGTGGATTTCCCCGCCTTCTGGGGCAGCATTCTGAACAGCGTGCTGCTGGGCATGGATCAGGTCTGGTGGAAGGTGCTGGTCGCCTTCCTGGCCTTCGGCAGCCTGATCGGCAGCGTGGGCACCGCCACCTCCATCCGCAAGTATCTGCACGTATAAACCGCGATCCGCGGCCGGCCGGCCGCGGGCGCCAGCAAAAGGAGCGATTCAAATGAGCAAGCAACTTCGGGCACCCTGGCGGCGGGCGCTGTGCGGCGCGCTGGCCCTTTGCATGGCTGCCATGTGCGGCGGCGCGGCGGCAAGCGCCGACTATAAATCCGACTGGGAGCAGGCGGAGGCGGATCTGAAAAAGGAAGAGAAGATCCTTCAGCAGATCAAAAACGAGAAGGACAAGGCTGAACAGCAGAAGAAGAGCCTGCAGAATCAGCAGACCATCATTGTCAGCCAGATCAACGATACCATCGATCAGATCAACCAGAAGAACAGCGAAATCGCCATCCAGCAGCAGGCCATTGCGGACCAGCAGGCTGTGATCGACGAGCGCTGGGAGGATTTCAAGGAGCGCATGCAGGCCATGCAGGTGATGCAGGATACCGGCGCCGTGGCGGTGCTGGCCAGCGCCCAGAGCCTGTACGATCTGCTCACCTATTCCGACAACCTGCAGCGCATCAGCGAAAAGGATACCGAGATCCTGCAGGAAATGAACGACGAGAAAGCCAAGCTGGAGGCGGAGGAAGCCGAGCTGGAGGCGGCCAAGGCCGAGCTGGAGGACGCGAAAGCCGCGCTGGATAAAAAGGAAAACCAGCTGGCCGCCAACATTCAGGCGCAGAACAGGACCATCAGCGAAAAGCAGGCCGCGGCCCAGGCCCAGGAGACCGTGGTAGCCGAGAAGCAGAAGCGGGCGGACGAGGCCGAGAAGCAGTACGAAGCCTGGGTTGCCAGCCAGGCTTCCACCGGCAGCGGCGTGTGCGCCGAGGGCTTCCGCTGGCCGCTGGACGTCGCCGGCCGGGTGACCACCGAGTTCGGCGCCACCCAGAACATCAACGGTGTGATCCAGACCGGTCACAGCGGCATGGACATTGCCGCCCCCTACGGCACCCCCATCAAGGCTGCCCATGACGGCAAGATCTCTTCCACCACCGGCCACTGGAGCTACGGCAACGTGGTCATGGTGGACAACGGCGACGGCGTGACCACCCTGTATGCCCACATGAGCAGCATTGCCGTGGGCGTGGGCCAGTCGGTGAAGCAGGGCGACGTGATCGGTTATGTGGGAAATACCGGCAATTCCTATGGCAATCATCTGCACTTTGAGGTGCGCATCAACGGCGTGAAGCAGAACCCCCGCAACTATGTGGCGTTCTGATGTCCGCCCCCAACAACGAAAGGAGCCCCATGAAGGATAATAAAAAACTCGTTCGTACCGTGAGCCTGGTGCTTGCCGTGCTCATGGTGCTCACCATCTTCAGCTCCATGGCGATCCAGATCGCCTATCTGATCTGACCGGCTGGAACGCCACGGAGGAACAAGCAAGACCATGAACAAGAAGATTTCCATCAGCATGGCGCTGACCATCGCCATCATCGCCATGACGGTGACCTTTTCCATCACCATGATTCTGGCGCGCCAGATGTTCGACGCCACCATCCCTTCCGTTAAGGAAAAGGAGAGCATGTACAGCAAGATCGCCGAGCTGGACAAATATGTGCGCGCCAACTACTACGGCGATATTCAGGATGCCACCCTGAACGATATGATGGCCTACGGCTATGTTCTGGGCATTGGCGATAAGAACGCCAGCTACTACACCGCGAAGCAGTACGCCGAGCTGGTGGAGGTGCAGAACGGCAACATCATGGGCATCGGCGTGGACGTGGTGAAGGATTCCTCGGGCTATGCCCGCATCACCAAGGTTTACGATTCCAGCCCCGCCTCTGAGCTGGGCCTGCAGGTGGGCGGCTTCATCACCGCCATCAACGGGGCCGAGGTGAAGGGCCTGACCGCCGCCAACGTGACCGCCCAGCTGCAGGGCGAGGCGGGCACCGAGGTGACCGTGACCTACATGGCGCCGGACGGCACCACCGCCGACCACACCATCAACCGCAGCCGCTATACCATCCCCAGTGTGGAATACCAGATGCTGGGCGAAAGCTACGGTTATATCCGCATCTACCGGTTTGACGGTACCACGCAGGGTACCTTCAGCAAGGCAGTGGAGGATCTGCAGAATCAGGGCGCAAAGGCGCTGATCTTCGACCTGCGCGACAATGCCGGCGGCCAGATGGACGTGGCGGTGAACTGCATCGACCAGCTGGTGCCCGAGGCGGACATCGTGTTCGCGGAGGACAAGAACGGCGAGCAGACCCTGCTGGGCTCCAGCGATGAAAACTATGTGGATCTGCCCATGGTGGTGCTGGTGAACAGCGGCACCGCCAGCACCGCGGAGCTGTTTGCCGCCAGCCTGCGCCAGCTTTCCGGCGCCCAGCTGGTGGGCAGCACCACCGCGGGCAAGGGCACCATTCAGGCGGACCCCTACCGCATGAGCGACGGCAGCGCCGTGGTTATCACCACCGCCAAGATGCTCACCTCGGATAAGACCAGCTTCGACGGCACCGGCCTGACCGTGGACGTTGAGGTGGCCGCCAAGGCCGACGGCAGCGACACCACGCTGGTGGGCGTGGAGGAGGATACCCAGGTCCAGAAGGCCGAGGGTGTTGCCCAGACCATGACCGGCGGAACCGCTTCCACCGGTACCGATGCCACCAGCGCCGCCAGCGGCGACGCTTCCGCCAGCCAGAGCACCGATGAGGGCGGCGAGACTACCGGCGAGAGCACGGATGCCAGCACTGCGGCGGAAAGCACTGCCCAGACCGACGGCACCGACGGCGAATAATTTCAAAATGATCCAGCGGCGCTCCGGCGGCCCATGCAGATGGGCGGCGGGGCGCTGCTGTCTGCCCGGGAAAAGCTCCGGGCGGGCGCGAGAGAAACAGAAAGGCGGGACCCTATGCCCAATTTAACGGATATTTCCACCATTCGGGACCTTTGCGCCCGGTATGACTTCGCACTGTCCAAGGGATTTGGGCAGAACTTCATTGTGAACCCGGGCATCTGCCCCAAGATCGTGGAGGCCGCGGGCATCCACAAGAGCTGGGGCGTGATTGAGGTTGGCCCCGGTGTGGGCGTGCTCACCAAGGAACTGGCCCTGCGGGCAAACAAGGTGGTGGCCATCGAGGTGGATCAGCGCCTGCCGCCCCTGCTGGCGGAGACGCTGGCCGAGTTCGATAACGTGGAAATCCTTCTGCAGGATGTGCTGAAGGTGGATCTGGCCGGCCTGATCCGGGAGAAATTCGCCGGAATGCCGGTGGCGGTGTGCGCCAACCTGCCCTACTACATCACCAGCCCCATCCTGATGCGGCTGCTGGAGGAGAAACTGCCCATTCAGCACATCACGGTTATGGTGCAGAAGGAGGCGGCAGACCGCATCACGGCCACGCCCGGTACCCGTCAGGCGGGCGCCATCAGCTATGCGGTGGATTACTATGCAAAGCCCCGGCTGCTGTTCACGGTACAGCCCGGCAGCTTCTATCCGCCGCCGAAGGTGACCAGCGCGGTGATTCAGCTGCAGGTGCGCGAGCAGCCCGCGGTGCAGGTGGAAAACGAGGAAGGCTTTTTCAAGCTGGTGCGGGCGGCCTTTGGCCAGCGGCGCAAGACCGCGGCCAACTCCATCAGCAGCGGTCTGGGTCTGCCCAAGGCCCAGGTGGCCGCGGCGCTGGAGGCGGCGGGCCTGAGCCCCACCGCCCGCCCCGAGCAGCTCACGCTGGAAGATTTCTGCGCCTTGCAGAAGGCGCTGGACGCGGCAAAATAAGCCGCCGGCTTGCAAAACGGAACCATGTCGCCGGGCCCCGGCAAAAGGGAAGGAGCCCGGCGACAAAAACCGTCTTGCGTCCGGGCGCTTTTTTTGGTATAATGTTTCTTGTTGAATATGCTGGTGTAGCACAGCTGGTAGTGCAGCTGATTTGTAATCAGCAGGTCGGGGGTTCGAATCCGTCCACCAGCTCCAGTTCGTCGCGGACTCCGGTCCGTGCAAAAGCCCCGGTCGAAGGACCGGGGCTTTCTTCATCCCTGCGTCGCTCCTCACTTCCCCATGAAAATTTGCTCCGCAAATTTTCATGGGGGCCCCAGCAGGGCGTGGCCTGCCCGATGGACTGCGCTCCATTCAAAAAGCCCGGTCGAAAGGCCGGGCTTTTCTCATACCGCTGCGTCATTCCTCCTTCTCCCCACGAAACTTTGCTTTGCAAACTTTCGCGGGGGCCCCGGAAGCAAGTTCCGCCAAGGAGCTTGTCGATTTTTCCTTATTCACTCTTCACTAAACCGACAGAGTCGATTTTTGGAAGGGAATAGTGAATAAGTAAGGTGTGCCGCATGCGCGGCACGGATTTTAATGGTTGGGGTGATGATTGTGCGCAGTCCGTTGCAGGATAAATCCAAAGCCTTCGCTTTGGAAATTATCCGGGTATGTAATGAAATCAAGCGTGAAAAACGGGAGGGCGTTCTCGCCAATCAGCTGATTCGATCTGGTACCAGCGTGGGGGGGGCGAATATCCGGGAAGCCATGTATGCCCACGGTAAGGCTGATTTTATTGCAAAATTGCAGATTGCCCTGAAAGAATGTTCGGAAAGTGAATGCTGGCTGGAACTGTTGATTGAGAACGGTTATTATGAAGATTCTGCTATTTTAAAGCAATGCACAGAGGTCAAACGATTGCTGATTGCTTCCATCAATACAGCGAAGAAGCCAGTGTAAAAGTATCTGTTGTGTTGCGATGTTTCAGCTCGCCGCAAGCTGTGTTTGCTTGCGGCACATTTTTTATATCAGACCGGCTTCTCTTCCAAATTCCGTCGGAGTCTGGTATAATAACCCTCAAATGACTCTTTCGCACAAAAGCAAAGGGAAAAATGGAGGCTTTTCCATGAGAACAGCGTGTGTGGACATTGGCGGTACTTATATTAAAACGGCGGTGCTGGAGGACGGGCGGCTTTCCTCTTTGCAGGAAACGCCCACCAATGCGGCTGCCGGCGCAGAGCAGATGCTCCGGAATGTGGCGGAGCTGGTGCACGGGATGCCCGGTGTGCAGTGTGTGGGCATTTCCACTGCCGGCGAGGTAGAGCCGCAGACCGGTCGCATCCGGTTTGCCTGCAACATTCCCGGTTACACCGGTATGAACCCGAAAACTCTGCTGGAGCAGCAGCTGGGCCTGCCGGTGGCGGTGGAAAACGATGTTAACGCCGCTGCCATGGGCGAATACGCCTTCGGTGCGGCAAAGGGAAAACAGGATTTCCTGATGCTCACCTTTGGTACCGGCATCGGCGGCGCGGCCTTTGCGGGCGGGCAGCTGTACCGGGGCAGCCTGGGCAGCGCCGGGGAATTTGGCGGCCTGATCACCCATCCGGAGGCGGTGGACCCGGCCTGCCAGGGCACGGGCAGCTATGAGCGCTACGCCAGTACCACTGCGCTGGTAAAACGGGTAAGCGCCCGCTTTCCGGAACTGATCGACGGCCGGGCCATCTTCGAACGGCTGGAGGATGACAGCGTGCGGGCCGAAGTGGACGGCTGGATCCGCGAGATCAGCTATGGCCTTGTGTCGCTCATCCACGCCTTTGACCCGGAAGCTGTGGTGCTGGGCGGCGGCGTGATGAAGCAGGACTACATCCAGAGCCAGCTGGCCCGGCAGCTGCAGCCGCTTTTAAAGCCCAGTTTCCGGGGCTGCCGGCTGATTCCTGCGCAGCTGGGCAACCAGGCGGGCCTGATGGGCGCGGGGTATCTGGCAGGCCGGTGCGCCGGTCTGGAATGACAGGCTTTTTCGAAATTCAAAAAAGGAGGCGAAGGAATTTGCCGGATTTGTATGTGATGTTTTCCCACACCAACACCGGGATGGGCCGGATGATCCGGGCGGTGACCGGGAGCAGCTATAACCATGTTTCCATCAGCCTGCGGCCGGATCTGGCGGTCTGTTATTCCTTTGCCCGCCGCAACAAGCACAATGCGCTGGCGGGCGGCTTTGTGGCCGAGGATGCGGGCCGCCTGTGCGACGAGGGCGACATCCGGGTGCGGGTCTGCCGGGTGCCGGTGACCCGGCGCCAGTTCGACGCCGCCCGCAACATGCTCATGGTCTGCCGGGCCCAGCCGGGCCGCACCATCTACAATACATACGGGGCCATGGCCAGTGTGGTGGGGTTCCATCTGGCCCTGCCCGGGGCTTTCACCTGCGTGGAGTTTGTGAGCCGCTGCCTTGGCCTGCGCGTCATTCAGGTGCAGTCGCTGCTGCACCGGCTGGAACCGTATGCCATCTACGAGGGCAGTTATCTGGAATACACCCGCGCCGCAGTGCAGCGGCAGGGCGAATATTTCCGGCCCTTGAGCACCGTGGATGTGGTGCGCCGCAACGCCGGCCACTTTGGAGATCTGAGCCTGCGGCTGGTGTGCAAGATGTATGGCAGAATCTGACGGTGGCCTCTGCTGCAAAAAATGCTTTGCAACCGGGCTTTGGTTCTGGTATAATAAAAACATTCGAGCGGTTCGCCGCCCGTAAGGGCCATTAGCTCAGCTGGTCAGAGCTGTCGGCTCATAACCGATTGGTCCCGGGTTCAAGTCCTGGATGGCCCACCAGACAAAAAGCGCCTTTGCCGATGTTCGGCGAAGGCGCTTTTGTTTTGCTCAGTTGTCGGGCTCGGCGGAGAGATCCTCATCGGTGCATCGGCTGGTTTTCCGATAATCGGTGGGGCTTTGGCCGGTGAACCGGCGGAAGCTCTGGGAAAAATAGCTGGAGGAGGAAAAACCCAGAAAATGAGCAATCTCAGAGAGGTTGTGGTCGGTGTGCTCCAGCAGATATTTGCTTTCCCGGATCCGCCGCTCAATCAGATAGTTGATGGGGGAGATGCCGTATTCCTTCTTGAAGGAATGGGCCAGATAATACTTGTTCACGTGGGTGAGGTTTGCCAGCTGATTCAGGTCGATGGGCTCGGCAAAGTGTTCGTCGATGTAGCGGCGGGCGGCGGCGCATTCCTTGTTGGTGTGCAGCTCCTGCTCGCTGTTCAGGGTAAAATGGGTGTGCCGTAGCAAAAGCGAGAGCAGCACCACCAGAAGATGCTGGCAGACATTCTCCCAGCCCGGCGGCTGGGTGGAGGCCTCCGAGATCAGCATCCGCAGCAGCGCCGCGATCTCGGAACGGGATTCCCGATAGTTCAGCACCGAAAACTGCTGGCCCTTGGTGTCGAACACCAGGTCCACCCCGCTGATGCCCAGAGCGATGTATTCCAGTGGATTGCTGGGGATGCTGGATTCCGTGTGTTCCACGTTGGGGTTGATGATGATCATGTCATCGCTGCCCACGGGCAGCACCCGGTCCTTCATGCGGAACTCGCCGATGCCCCGCACGCAGTAAAACAGCTCCATGTTGGGGTGGCTGTGCAGGGTGCTGTGCCAGTCTGTGTTAAACTGAGCGTCGGTCACATACAGCAGGCTGGCGTTTCCCAGAAGGGCGGAAAAGGAGCCCGGTGAACGCTGGGAAGCGCTCAGATCCAGGTCATATCGTTTGGTGCTCATGCAAAAACCTCCCTGCCGGATATTTTTACGGCCGCATATCCGAACGATTTGCATCCGTTCGGCGGCTGCACAAGGCAAAAGACCTAAAATTCCGGAGAATTTATAAAATATTGAGCAAAATATAATCGATTGTTTGGCTTTATTATAACGCCATTTTTTTAAAATGCAAATTTGCATGAACAATTTTGGTTGATAAAGTGAAAAAATATGAGAGTATGATGGAAAATTGGTCGTTTTGAATTGACGATAAAAACAAAAAATAGTGAGCTGTTCTACGAATTTTTTGACAATGGCAATATAGCCAGAAATTGTTTGGGTTTTTTGTTGATGTTAAATACAAAAATTACTCCCAAAAGGAGCGCATACTGGGAAAAATGAACACAAAAACAAGCGGTATAAAAGTTAGAGCAAGAAAACTCTTGTATTCCTGGTTGGAAACGGTATACTGGAATCAGGAAATGCAGGGAAGCGCGAAAACCGAAGGAAGTGCAACAGCGTTCCTTCCGTCCCTGCGTTATGGATACACGAAACAGGAGGTACACTATGAAAAAGGCACTTAGCATGCTGCTGGCAGTCATGATGGCTGCATCCGTGTTCACCGCTTGCGGCGGTGGCACCACCAGCACCGGCTCTACCAGCACCGCCGCTTCCGGCGCGTCCGGCTCCACCGCTTCTGCAGAGGGCGATTACGCCGGCCAGACCCTGAAGGTCGCCGCCATTGAGACCGCTTACGGCTCCGAGATGTGGCAGAAGGTTGTGGATGGCTTCGAAGCCAAGACCGGCGCTACCGTAGAGCTGACCACCGACAAGAACCTGGAGGACGTGATCGATCCCCAGATGAAGGCCGGCAACTTCTATGACGTGGTTCATCTGGCCACCGGCCGTGAGAAGGCTCTGCCCGAGACCATGCTGAAAGAGAACGCTCTGACCGACCTGAGCGACGTTCTGGACATGAAGGTTCTGGGTGAGGATGTGACCGTGGGCGAGAAGATCATCCCCGGCTTCACCGGCAACCTGACCACCAACCCCTACAACGACGACCGCGTTTACATGATGCCCATGTTCTACAGCCCCTGCGGTCTGTTCTACAACAAGGCAAACTTCACCGAGGGCGGCGGCGAGCTGACCCTGCCCACCACCTGGGATGAGTTCTTCGCTCTGGCCGACCAGACCGACATCCCCCTGTTTACTTACCCCACCGCCGGCTACCTGGATGCGTTCATCTACGCCATGATCCCTGAGGTGGGCGGTCAGGACTTCTTCAACAACGCTCTGCGTTACGACGAGGCTACCTGGGCCAGCGAAGAGATGGGCCAGATGTTCGACGTGCTGGGCAAGCTGGCTGCGAACACCGAGAAGTCCACTCCCTCCAACGGCAACTCCGACAACTTCACCAAGAACCAGCAGCTGATCCTGGACAACAAGGCGCTGTTCATGCCCAACGGCAACTGGGTCATCGGCGAGATGGCCGACGCTCCCCGTGCTGACGGCTTCGAGTGGGGTTTCATGGCTCTGCCTGCAATGGAGCAGGGCGGCGACCGCTACAGCTACACCTTCTTCGAGCAGTGCTGGGTTCCCGCCGGTTCTCAGAATCAGGAGCTGGCCAAGGTATTCATCAGCTACCTGTACAGCGATGAGGCTGCTGCCATCTTCGCCGAGTCCGGTGCGGTTCAGCCCATCGTTGGTATGACCGACAAGCTGAGCGACGACAACAAGGTCTACTACAGCGTATACGACAACGGCGCCAAGGCTGCCATCGGCACCTTCGCCACCACCAAGCCCGTGGAAGGCATGGACTTCAAGCAGGTCTTCTGCTTCACCATGGACAGCGTTGTGAACGGCAACAAGACTGCTGAGCAGTGGCATACCGATATGCAGGATGCCTGCAAGACCATGGCCGCAGCCATGGAGTAAACGTTGTCGGCGCTGGCCACAATGTTCAAATGCGCATGGCAAACTGGATGCGCTGTAAGGCGCCTGCCGCGTAGGTAATCTGGTAAACCGGGCGGTGAACAGAAGGAATCAGCCTTTTGTTCACCGCCTTTTAGGTGAGAGGAGTTGGCACAATGCAAAAAAATAAAGCGCGCAGCCGGTTTATTGTGGCATGCGTGGCGCCGGCCACAATATTGGCGTTCATTTTCCTGGCAATCCCCACATTCAACGTGTTCCGCATGTCCCTGTTCCGCTGGGGCGGCTATTCCCCCAATCAGGAATTTGTGGGTCTGGAAAACTTTGTCACCCTGTTCAAGGATGAAAACTTCCTCCGTTCCTGTCGCAACAGCATCCTGCTGATCGTGCTGGTCACAGCGGTGACCATCGTGTTCGCACTGCTGTTTGCCGCCATTCTGACCCGTGAAAACCTCAAGGGTCAGAACTTCTTCCGCGTGATCTTCTACATCCCCAACATTCTGTCTGTGGTTGTTATCAGCGCCATCTTCAGCGCCATCTACGACGCCAACAACGGCCTGCTGAACAGCATCCTGAACATCTTCCGGGGCGACGCGGAGCCCATCTACTGGATGGGTGACCAGAAGATCGTTATCTACAGCCTGGCCATCGCCATGGTATGGCAGGCCATCGGTTACTACATGGTCATGTACATGGCCAGCATGTCCTCCATCTCCGAAAGCCTGTACGAGAGCGCGAACCTGGAGGGCGCTTCCCGGACCAAGCAGTTCTTCAGCATCACCCTGCCTCTGATCTGGACCAACATCCGCACCACTCTGACCTTCTTCATCATTTCCAACATCAACATGAGCTTCCTGTTTGTAAAGGCCATGACCAACGGCGGCCCGGACGGCGCCACCGAGGTGTTCCTGAGCTACATGTACAAGCAGGCCTACACCAACTCCACCTACGGCTACGGCATGGCCATCGGTGTTGTGGTGTTCACCTTCTCCTTCGCACTGGCCGCCATCGTGAACAAGGTGACCGAACGCGAAGCGCTGGAATTCTGATCGGAAAGGAAGCGTGTGCGAATGAATGCAAACAAGAAAACAAGCGGCCAGAGAAGCGATGCGCTGATCAAAGCCGTGATTTATATCGTGCTGATCGTGCTTGCAATCACGATCATTGTGCCTGTGGCGTGGGTGTTTATGGCATCCGTAAAGCAGAACAGCGAGTTCTACGGCAACCCCTTCACCCTGCCCCAGGGCCTCTACCTGCAAAACTTTGTGGATGCCTGGACCAAGGCCCGCATGGGCGAGTACTTCATGACCTCGGTCATGATCACCGCCATGTCGCTGGCGATCCTGCTGCTGGTGGCTCTGCCTGCAGCCTATGTGCTCAGCCGCTACAACTTCATCGGCCGCAAGGTTATCCGCGGCGGCTTCATGGCCGGCCTGTTCATCAACGTGAACTACATCGTTGTTCCCATCTTCCTGATGTTCGTGGCCGGTGACCGGGTGCTGAACTCTCTGTTCGGCAAATCCTTTTTCTTGAACAATCCCTTCGTGGTATCGGTGGTTCTGGCCTCCACCACGCTGCCCTTCACCATCTACCTGCTGAGCAGCTACCTGGCCACTCTGCCCAAGGACTACGAGGAAGCCGCCTATGTGGACGGCGCGGGCTACTTCACCACCATGGTGCGCATCATCCTGCCCATGGCCAAGCCCAGCATCATCACCGTAATCCTGTTCGAGTTCCTGGCTTACTGGAACGAGTACATCATCTCCATGACCATGCTCACCGATCCCAACGGCGCCCGCACCCTGCCGGTTGGCCTGCTGAACCTGATGAAGGCCCAGAACGCCAAGGCCGAGTACGGCCAGATGTACGCCGGTCTGGTTCTGGTCATGATCCCCACGCTGATCCTGTATATGTGTGTACAGAAAAAGCTCACTCAGGGCATGACTCTGGGCGGCCTGAAGGGCTAAGGAGGGAAACACGATGAATGAATACACCAAAAAGACCGTGAAACTGATCCTGGCCGGCATTGCTGCACTGGTGTGCCTGGCGCTGGTCATTGCGGGCCACTCCATGGGCTTCATGGCCGACATCCGGCAGGGAACGATCGGTCTGGGCATCCAGCTGGTGGGTCTGGCCGGCATCCTTGTGCTGCTGTATCTGTATAACAAACCCTACACAAAATAAAACGCACAAACGCGGCGTTCTGCCCGCGCCGAAACGAGCGGGCAGAACGCCGTATTTTGGTCAAAACCAGGAAAAGAGGAACAACATGAGCGAGAAAAAACTGACCGGCCGGGTAACCATTCCCACCAATCTGGACATTGTGCCGGAGACCATCGACATTCTGAAGCGCTGGGGCGCAGACGCCATCCGCGACTGCGACGGCACCGAATTTCCCGAAGAGCTGACCAAGGTGGGCGCGAAGATCTACTCCACCTACTACACCACCCGGAAGGACAACGCCTGGGCCAAGGCCAACCCGGACGAGGTGCAGCAGTGCTACATCATGACCGGCTTCTACACCGCCACCGGCGACACTCTGTCGATTCCTCTGATGAAGGGCGTTTCCCAGGAGCTGATGGAAGTAAACACCCGCGACGACATCAAGCGCTGGTGGGAAGTGATCGACCGCACCACCGGCGAGGTGGTTCCCGTGGAGCAGTGGAGCTACAACGAGACCACCGGCTGCGTGGAGATCACCGGCTGCACCGCCTTCCACGACTACACCGTGAGCTTTCTGGCCTACCTGATCTGGGACCCCGTGCACATGTACAATGCGGTGACCAACAACTGGCAGAACTTTGAGCACCAGATCACCTTCGACGTGCGCCAGCCCAAGACCCACAAGTTCACCATGGAACGTCTGCGCAAGTTCATTGCCGAGCATCCCTATGTGAACGTGATCCGCTACACCACCTTCTTCCACCAGTTTACTCTGGTGTTCGACGAGCTGAAGCGGGAGAAGTATGTGGACTGGTACGGCTACTCCGCCAGCGTTTCCCCCTACATCCTGAAGCAGTTTGAGGAGGAAGTTGGCTACAAGTTCCGCCCCGAGTTCATCATCGATCAGGGCTACTACAACAACCAGTACCGGGTGCCCAGCAAGGAGTTCAAGGACTTCCAGGCCTTCCAGCGCCGCGAAGTTGCCAAGCTGGCCAAGGAGATGGTGGACATCACCCACGAGCTGGGCAAGGAAGCCATGATGTTCCTGGGCGACCACTTCATCGGCACCGAGCCCTTCATGGATGAGTTCAAGACCATCGGCCTGGACGCCGTGGTGGGCAGCGTGGGCAACGGCTCCACCCTGCGCCTGATTTCCGACATCCCCGGCGTGAAGTACACCGAGGGCCGTTTCCTGCCCTACTTCTTCCCGGATACCTTCCACGAGGGCG
>ENA-OQIJ01000096-OQIJ01000096.1-human-gut-metagenome-genome-assembly--contig:-NODE-96-length-27134-cov-8.321842_pt1 | contig 27134 bp, 30 predicted proteins | sample MGYA00242582_ERZ504747 | MGnify/ENA primary metagenome ERZ504747 (study PRJEB26092, sample SAMD00036435) | human gut metagenome | host: Homo sapiens | study: EMG produced TPA metagenomics assembly of...
GAGAGGGGACGCCACGTCGTGGTTGCTCGTCAAAGGGACGTCCAGCCGCCGCGCCTGTCCGACCTCGGGCATCGTGCCTGTCGGGTTCCCGGTCCCTTGCCTTCCCATCGGATTTCCTCTCCTTCCCATTGCAGGTTGATGAACCTGTGAAATCGATTGGGGATGTACGCGGCCTCATCGGAATGCCGGAGACATGAGATCACGGGTGGACCGTCATCTCGCATAGGCTGACTGTCTGCGCGCGCAGGCCGAACGCGTCGTCGGACTCCCTGAAACGTGCCAGCAGGCGGTCATGCTCGTCGGCCTTGCGGATGAGCGTCCGCCCCAGCCTCCTGAGCTGGCCCGCGTCCAGGGGTCCGACCGTCATGGTCGTCACGCCCCTCCTGACGGACACGGCCTGCGCGCCCGCGGCCGCGTCCCCCCCTCGACCGTGAGCATGTAGGCGAGCCTCCCGTCCGCCCGCATCCCGGAACGCTCCGGATCGCCGGCATCGCCGTCGATGCGTGTCGGCCACGGGACGACGGCCACCATGATGTCCCGACCCGTCATCGTCCCGCCCCTTCCAAGTCGAAAGGAATGCGGATATAGGCGCCAGGAGCGATGCCGTCAGGCATATCGGGATACCGGTAACGGTGCAGGTACTCGCCGGCACGTCCGGCCTGGACGGTCAGGAATTCCCCCACGCGCATCATCTGCTCCGGGGTGAGCGTCATGGTCATGTCGATCCGATCGCCGTCCATGATCACGGACATGTCATCGGCCGGCATGGCAATGGTCACGGCCAGGCGGCAGAGCATCCGCGACCCCTCGACCGGCCTGTCGGTGCGTGCGTCGACCTCGTCCGGCTCCCAGAAGGCTTCCAGATGCATTCCCATATCCTGTTTCGTCCTCCTCTTCAATGGTTTTTCCATGCGGTCACGGGCGCCCGGGGTATGGTCCCGTTCAGGGATGCGGGATGCGCCGAATGCGTCCACTGCCACGGCGGACGGGCTTTCATCCAGCATGATGGCATATGTCGGACGGATCCCATCATCGTGCTCCTTCGATCGGTTTCCTGGAATGTTTCGCGGGATGGTCCGCGTGTCCGTCTTTTCCGATTGGGTCTTGGATATTCGAGGCGTGATTCGGGATCGGACCGGTGGCGGCGATCCCCCTCGAAGCGCGTGGATCGCGGCCTTGCCGGTCTGGTTTTTCTGGTTGACGGCGAAAAGCTCGTCATCCGGTGTTTCTCGTGTCATGGCTTTGCCCTTTCCGTGGGTCTGGTCGTGTCTCGTTGCATCGAAGTCTCTCGGTCGGCTTCCTCGATGCCGTCTCGTCGGTTGAGCTCGTCCGCATGCCTGTCGCAGGCAATCCACCATTCGCTGGGATTGCCGGCCCGCAGGCTTCCTTCGTGGTCGTATTCGCCCTCGTGCGGCCGCATGTCGGCGAGGACGTGCTCGCAGAACGCGGTGTGCACGTGGCGGGACACATGCCTGTCCGGGACGTGTGCCGGTTTCGTGGCGGCAGGCCGGCCGCGGTCGAGTGCCTCTTCGTCGTGTCGGCGGGTCTCCTCGATCTGGTCGACGGCGTAGTCGTTGGCGATCTTGTCCCAGTTGCCGTTCAGATCGCGTCCGGTCAGGATGCGGCGCAGCCAGAACGTGTTCGCGGGCATCCAGTCGATCACGGCGAGGACGAGCGGGAGCGATTTTGCGATGTCGCCGCCGTTCGCTTCGGTGACGCGGGCGATGAGCCTGCCGGTGTCACGAAGATCCGTCTTGGTCGTGGCCGGGGTGGACAGTCCGAGCTTCGAACGCATCAGGGCGAGCCGGTCGAGCACCGTCACGGCGGCATCGGCCCGCGGTTCGTCTTCCCTCCCGCCGTCCGCCCGATCCGTCTCCTCCGTGGGGAGATGTCCCGTAGGGACAGTGGGGTTATTTGTTTTAGGGTGTTTTAGGACGTTATGTAGTGCACCGGTGCGACCGGGGTGGGTGCACTGATGCGACCGGGGTGGGTGCACCGGTGCGACCGGGTTTCCGGCTGTCGTCTCCTGTGGGAAAAACCCGGTCCTATTTTGGGTGAGGGTTTTATTTTCGTTGGAATCATTGGCTTTCGGGACATCATCGTCTTTTCTCCGTGTGTTGTCCTCTTGTCGGGAGGGCGTATGTTCGGCGGCCGGTTTCGGATCCTTGACGGTCTTGCGTGGCCGGCCGGGCCGGCCCTTCTTGGTCTGCCTTTCGGTGGGCTCCTGCACGAGGTCGAGGCGCAGGTCGTAGACGATGGGTCTCGCGTATTCCGGATACGAGTCGACGAGATGCTGGTTGCCGCGTTCGATGACGCCGATCTCCTCCATCCATGCGAGGTTCCTCGAGACGGTGCTGTCGGACTTGCGGATGCTGTCTGCGATGGCGGAGACGTATTTGTACGCGTCCCTGCCGTACTCGTCGGCTTTGTCGGCGAGGCTGACGAGGATCATCCGGGCCGTGGTGTTGCCTCCTACCGGGGCTTGGTCGATGGCCCAGGACACCGCTCTGACGCTCATGATGGCATGCTCCTTGATGTATGCTGTTTTCCGGTTTCCGTGGTCAGTGTCTGGTGGTGCAGTTGGCGGCCGTGTGGCGGGCCGGGCCGATGAGCGTGGGTTTCTCCACGGGTCCGGCCGGTTTGGAATCGTTCGCCCATGCGATCGCGTTGATGCTCATTCGTTCTCCTTGTTCGTGTCGGTCGCTTTTTGAGGTTCTCGTTGATCGAGGGGATGCAGGCCATGCCGTATGCGGAGGCGCCGTCACCGGTCACGTGGCCGGTCTGCGGATGTCGGAAAGGAAGATCCCGGCCGGCGTATATGCCCACGTCGCACGGCGCCGTCATCCGCCGATTCACGGCGGGAACGCCTCCGCCTCCTGCGAGGGCCATGACGATTCGCCTCATTGGTTCCTCCTGTGCCTGTCGATGGTTTTGAGGATGTACGGGTAGTCGTCGAACGAAGGGTCGTGGCCGTAATGGCGGCTTTCGAGCCAGTGGCGGATCTCGCGACGCAGGCTGTCGCCCTGTGGTCCCGTGGCCTGCATGGCCTGCTGGACGAGGATCCTCCAGGCTTTCTTGCCCGCTTTGGCGCAGACCTTGTAGGACAGGGCGCGCATGGCCGCCCGGTAGTCGTCGGACACGTGGGCCTGTTCCTGCGTCCCCTCGCCGATCTGCCATTCCTGCCAGCTGGCCTTGTCGCCGGCGGGGGCGCCGATCATGTCACCGTCATCGGTGCCGAACACGTCGTCCGGCTCGCACAGCCTGTCGCGGGCCGCGGCGCGGATTTCGGCCCTGAGCTGGCGGCGGATCCTTTCCGCGTCCGGTTCGTCGGCCGGCCCGCCGTTCCCGTCATGGGTGTTGTTCCTGTGGCGGCGGTTCTGGGGCGCGTAGGTCATGCCTGACCGGTATTTGGGCCGGTCGGTGTTCATCCATTCGCCGATCTTCTGGTCGACGAGGCTGTTGACGAACGCGCCCAACGGTCTGCGGTCCGCGTATGCGGCCCATCGTTTCAGTCCGCCCTCGATGAGTTCCTGCCAGATGTTCATGACGATCTCGTCGACGGCCCAGACCTGGCCCCACTCGTTGAGCTTCCTGATGATGCGGCTGCGGTTCTCCTCGATGGCCTCGTCGACCTCGCCTGGTGTGACGCCGTACACGGCCCGGAACTCCCGATCGCTGTCGGAGACGTAGACATGGCCTGTCATGGTGGTGTTTCCTTCCCGGTCTCTTCCCTTTTGCTGCGCATCCCCGGCCTAGAACCGGTCCGGGTAGGCTTGCCTGTAGACGCGCAGTCGTCGTTTCGCGGTGCTGGTGCTGGACACGATTCCGGCGTCCTGCGCGGTCTGCCAGTTGAGCGGGAGTCCCTGCTCGTGCATGCGGTCGGCCCATGCGAGCCATTTGGCGGCGTCCCTTGCCTCGTTCCTGCTCAACGCCGCCAAGGGCGCCGGCAGTGGTTCCGGCTCCCGTTCCCCGGTCCGTTCGCCGTCCGTGCCGTCCGCCGCTTTCCCCTGCGTGGGGTCGGCTTCGCCTTCCCGTGTCGTCTCGGCCGATGGTTCGACGGTGATAGTGTCGGGGCCGTCGATGTTCCCGGCCGTTTCCTCGGATTCCGGTTCGGGTTCGACGCTCACGGATTCCGGTTCGGGTTCGACGCTCACGGATTCCGGTTCGGGTTCGTCCTGCGGTTCCGGTGCGGCCGGTTCCGTCATGGTCGGCGTGTGTTCGGTCTCCGGCATGGTCCGGGGATCGGTCTGGATGTCGAGTGCGGGGTTTTCGGTGGTGGAGGCGTCGGCCGTGGCGTTCGCCTCAACGGCTTTTGGGGAGGCATCGGCCTCCGTGTCGTCGATGGCGAGGTCGGCGGGGGTGGGTGCGCTCCATGCGAAGTCCCTCAGATTCGGTTTCTCCACCGTGGCCGGCTCGTATGCGGGCGTTGCCAGCGCGGGCGGGACCGGCGCCGACGACGGCGCCGTGAGTGGTTCGGCCGTGGATGCCGTCATGGATTCGGTCGGGGTCTTCGTTTCCGTGTCGTCGAGGGTTCGTCCGATGAGGGCGTTGACCTTGTCGAGCCGGTCGCCGGCGATGATGACGATCAGGTGGGTGGCGTACAGCATCGCGACGGGTGGGATGCTCATGATGGTGGCCGGCGCCCATGCGGGCAGTTCCAGCCCGTTGTTGATGAGGGCGTGCAATGCGTTGCCGCCGATCGAGCAGCCGGAGAACAGGACGAGTCCCGCCCATGGGTACCAGCCGCCGCGGATGTGGCCTTTCTTGAAGCCCCATGTGGCCCACGTGCACAACAGGATCGTGCCGTCCACGCAGACGGGCCCTCCCCAGCTGAGGTACGGGTTGATGCCGCAGGAGACGAACACGAGGCGCAATGCGTCGAAGCTGAGGATGAAGGCGATCAGGCCGATGACGAGTCCGGCGGTGATGCCGGGCCACATCCTCACGCTTGTGCGGTCCGTTTCCGGTCTGGTGTTGCTGTTGGTGTCGTTCATGGTGTCCTTCCTTCCCGTGCGTCAACGACGGCCTTGCGGGGCGTGCGCGTGTTTTCCTGCATGGGCACGCCCCGGGTTCGACGGTCGTCGGTGTCAGTCCTCGAATTTGGAGAAGTCGAATTCCCCGGCTTCGTCCTCGCGGTCGTTCTCGATGCTTTCGATGGTTTTGCGGATGAACACGATCATTTCGAGGAACATGTCGTATTTGTTGTCGTCGCCGTCGTACAGGTCGTCGGATTGGATGTAGTGAAGGCGTAGGAGTTTGCAGAACGCGTCGTAGAAGTGCATGAGCCTGCGGTTGCTTTTCTCCATGATGGTGGACACGACCAGGCTGCCGGGTTTCCATTCGTCGGATTCGAGGTCGTTGATGACCTCGTCGATCGCTTCGGCGAGGTTGGCGATGTCTCGGGTCATGGTGATGATGACGTCCTGGTCGAATTCCTCGCCGAGCTGGTCGGATGTGTCGATGATCTCGTCGTCGTCCGCGTGGACGAATTCGTCGCTTTCGGGTTTGGCTACGGCTTTGAGGCCTTCGCTCATGAGACGGTTGTGTTCGCGGCTGATCGCGGTGCTGATGGTGGACTGGCTTTTGCCGAGTTCCTGCGCGATCTCGTTCTGGGTCTTGCCTTCCTGCTTCAGCCGCCATGCGAGTTCGGCGGTCTCCTCGCTGGTGAGCGTGTCGGTGCTACGAACCTTGCCGTCCGCGCCGATGACCTTGCGCGCCTTCTCACGGCCGGCTTTCGCCATCGCACGATCAACCGTCGTATGACTGACTCCGAGCAGTGCGGCGATGGCGTTGTTGCTGATCTTGCTCGGATCGAATCCGAGGATCAGGTCGGTGCGCGCCTGCCCGGTCACACGGATCTGGTCGGAGGTGAAATGGTCCTTGCAGTACGCTTCCCATCCCGTCATGCCTTGCGGGTAGCCGAGCGCAACCCAGATGTGTCCCTCGAACGCGGCTTGGGCGGCTTGGATGAGGTCGTATTGGGCTTCGAGGGCGTGCAGGAGCTTGACCTTGAGTTCCTCGGTCCTTCTGCGGGCCTCTTCCTCGTTGAACGCGCTCTCGCCCGCGGCCAGGGGCTTGACCTGGACGGGGAACGTGTCGGCCAATGCCGCGACGGGATTGTCGTCCACTTCGTCCGTGTCGTCTTCCATGGGCTCGTCAATGAGGCGGATGGGTTCGGGCGCGTCGAGACCGGGCGCGTCGTCCAGGCTCTCGTCGGCGTCCACGACCTCCGCGTCGATCACGGTCCGGAATTCGTTTTCGTTTTGCGTGGATTCCGGATATCGGGTGGCGTCATCGTTGTCGAGTGTGAAATAATCAGTCATGGTATTGACTCCTTTTCTAGAGTTTGATCGGCATTAGCCCCTTGTGGGTTGGAATTTGATTGACTCATTGGGGTTGGTATCTGAACCGAACCCCTGCTTGCAGGTTTCAGTGTTTTCGGTGTTTTCTGAAGGGCTTGTCCTTTCTTGAGACGCTGTGACTTGAAGTTTGTTTGCGGTGAAGTTTCCGGGCTGGTTACCTGGAGATTGAAAGTGGTTATTTGGATCTGGTTCATCGCCCGCATGTGAGCTGCAACTCGTGTGCGGGCTTTTCTATCGGTTCGTTATCGTCTCCGCGTTCGGTGGTTGGAGTGATATCGAAGTTCGTTCTGGATGGTGAGGCTGATGTGTGAGGATTCCGGGTGGCGCGTGTCCGGCGGATGGCCGTCTGCCCGCACCGTCGGTCTTCTTGAGGATTGTTCCTCTTGCGGGATGTGGTATGCCGTCGCGGCCGTCATGTTCGATGATCCCTTGGGTTCCGTTCCTCCGGTCGAGCGGGCCGCACGCGCCTATGACTGCTGGCTTCGTGTCGTGCAGCAGCATCGTCCCGGTTTTGATGCCGCCGGATGCGGTTTGACGGAATCGGAGCGCACGGACGTGGCCTTGTTGGAGCGTCTGTTGCTCCCCTCCCTGTTCGAGGAGGCCGGCTTCGCGTATATGCGTGATGTGGTGGCCGCGGTGAATGGCTACCGTCATGTCTGCCGCGTCTTGTGATTGTCGTGGCCGTGTCATGCCGTCCTCCTTTCGTCTGCTGGTTGTTGGTTGGATCTGGTTCATCGCCCGTTGCGAACTGCAATTCGTTCACGGACGTCTGCTGCCTGTTCAGTTGTGTCGCGTGCGTCTCCGTCGTGGCTCCTGCTCGGTCTGTCTGATCCATGCGGTCACGGGGAGTCTGATGCCTTGCGCTTGGAGGAATCCGAGGTCCCGGACGATGTTCGGTCCTTCGAATCCTTCCGCCTGGTCCATCATGTGTTGGATTTCCGGCTGGTAGAAGCTGAATGGCAGGTGGATCCCGGCGTCTTCCTTGGTGATTCCCCCGGTGAGGCGTTCGTCCCAGTGTGTCGTTGGTTTCAGTGGTTTGAAGATCGCGTGGTCGACTTTCGGGTGTCCCGTGTCGATGTTGAGGATCGTCAGTCCGACCAGTTCCCCGTTCGTGGGTTCCGAATCCGTAACACGGGCTTGCAGCCACAGTTTTTCCTTGGTTCGCAATTTTCTTCTCCTTCTCTGTTCTCGCTCGCTAGACAGGCTGTTCGAGATCTTCAAGGTCTTCTCGGCCGTACAAGGCTTCCGTAGACACGCCAAAGACAATCGCACAGCGAAGTACTTCGTCGGCACTAAATGGAATCCGACCACTTAGTTTCCTTGAAGCCGTGCATTGGCCGATTCCTAAAAATGCTCCGAATTCCGTTTGGCTCAGATGCGACTGCTTACGAAGCTCGTCAATTCTTTCATTTAAACCATTTATATGCTTCATACGCATAAGCATAACACGGATGATAGATATTTCAACATGATTTAGATAGAATGCATATATGAGAGTTTCAACAGAAGCAAGTTCACCCTCTGCGAATCAGTTACAAGAAATCGTAACGAAGAATGTCAGAGTCCTAATCGCCGCACAAAACGTTAATCAGGAGGATCTATCCACAGCGTTGGGAATCGCTCAAAGTGGCCTCAGTCGAAAAGTGAATCGTAGGACAGATTGGTCGGCTTCCGACATTGCCAATTTGGCAAACTTTTTTCATCTCTCCTTTGCTGAGATAGTGACACCGTTGCCACTGTTCTCCCTCAGCAGCGGTAGTGGATCAAATTATCAACTTGCACATGATGTGCAAGTTGATAATCCTCAACATGAGTTTGCCGGCACCACCGGCGGCACCTCAGCTGGCGCAGGCATGGCACGATACTACAGGCAACCAGAAGGAGGCGAAGAAGACAAAACGCACGGGGCCGTCGGACCTCGCGCGTTCGTGATGGCTTCCCTGGACGCCGATCTGATCGGCCCCGGGGCCATGGGTTCCCGCTTCTCCGCGAGATCCCGTTTTGGGTGCCCCCGGTGGGACTCGAACCCACACTGCGCAGATTTTGAGGCTGCTTCCTCTACCAATTGGGATACAGGGGCTTGCGCACAGTTATGGAACTATACCACATGAAGGGGATTTTGCAAAACCTTCGGCGGTGTCGCGAACCTTCTCACCACGATTCATCCGGTCGACCACGTCGCGGAACACGTTTTCGCCCTCTGCGTTATCGATCGCTTTCGGCTTACAATGGCAAGTGATTGCACATCCCCTGTAAGGAGGGCACATATGAGCAATGAGACCTATCGTCGCTTCGATCCATGGCGCACCGCCCCGGTCAAAGAGGAAGTCCGCAAACAAATTGTCGCAAGCCATTATTTCAATGTGGATCACGTTGCGTTCAATTCATCCGAGGTCGGCCATTTCGAGCGTTACTTGGTTCAGGAGAACGGTGGAGACACCGTTGGCGTGCTTGCCGTCACCGAAGACGGACAAATTCCACTGGTGGAACAGTACCGCATTCCCACCCACCGTTGGACGCTGGAAATTCCGGCGGGGCATGCCCTTTCCCCTGACGAGCGCCCATTGGATGTGGCCGCACGCAAGCTACGCGAAGAAGCGGGATTCGAAGCGGAACGGTTCAGCCAGTTCTCTCGTTTCATCAATACGCCAAGTTTCTCCAACCAACATACGGCGCTGTTTCTGGCCACAGGACTGACGCCGTCCGACCGTAGCAAGCTCGGTCCGGAAACGCCACGTGCGGAAGTGCGTCTCTTTTCGTTGGATGAGGCATACGACATGGTCATCAACGGCACGATTGTCGACGCTAAGACCATCATCGCCATCCTGCGGCTGCACTGCGGGCCGGACAATCTGGCCGAAGGATTGAACGAATAACGTCCATGCACGCCCCGTAGCATACGCCATCGCCCAAGAACCCGGCACAGACATCAGAGGAGCTCCTACCACATCCTGGTAGGAGCTCCTCTGATGTCAATCAGTCAGTCGCCCTGTTCCGATCTCAGTCGCAGGCACCGACGGTGTGGACGTAGATGGAGTCGGTACGGCCCGGCTGGTGCTCGCCCTGAGCGGAGCTCAGCACGACGATCTTGTCGCCATCGACGACCTTGCCGGCATCCTTGAGGATCTTGTCGGTGAAGATCATCAGGTCCTTGCGGGACTTGTCATGGTAATCCTCATCGAGCAGGAAGGACTCAGTGCCCCAGGACAGGGCCAGCCAGTGATAGGTGTGCTCGTTGTTGGTGATGCCGTAGATCGGGGTGGCCGGACGCTCGCGGGAGACGCGATGCACGGTGGAACCGGTCTGGGTGTAGGCAACAATGGCCTTGGCGTTGAGCTTGTCGGCCAGATCGACGGCAGCGGAGGACACTGCGCCGGTGGAGGACATGTCCAGGTTCTTCAGCTCCGGGATACGGTCGAAACCGTGTTCGGTGGCGAAGGAGGAAATACGGCTCATGGTGTTCACGGTGACCGCCGGATACTTGCCGACGGCGGTCTCGTTGGAGGTCATGGTGGCGTCGGCGCCGTCCAGAATGGCGTTGGCGCAGTCGGAGGCCTCTGCACGGGTCGGGACCGGAGAGTTGACCATGGAGCCGAGGACCTCGGTGGCCACGATGACCGGCTTGGCATACTGGCGTGCGAGCTCGATGCAACGCTTGGTAGCCAGCGGGACCTCTTCGAGCGGGCACTCGACGGCCATGTCACCACGGGCGACCATGATGCCGTCGAAAGCCTTGACGATCTCTTCGAGGTTCTCAAGAGCCTGCGGCTTTTCGATCTTGGCGACGACCGGAATGCGGCGTCCTTCCTCGTCCATGATCTCATGGGCACGATCGATGTCGGTGGCGAAACGCACGAAGGACATGGCGATGATGTCGGCACCGGTCTGGATGGCCCAACGCAGATCGGCCTCATCCTTTTCGGTCAGTGCCGGCAGAGACACGGCGACACCCGGCAGATTGATGCCCTTGTGGCTGGAAACCGGTCCAGCCACAACGACCTTGGTGTACACGTTGTTGCCCTCGACCTTGGTGACCTCGAGACGGACCTTGCCGTCATCGATCAGAATCGGATCGCCGGCGTGGCAATCGCCCGGCAGACCCTTGAAGGTGGTGGAGGTGATGTGCTCGTCGCCTTCGATGTCATCGGTGGTGATGACGAATTCCTGGCCTTCGGTCAGCTGAACCTTGTCTTCGCCTTCGGCGTTCTTCTTGAACCAACCGCAACGAATCTTCGGGCCCTGCAGATCGACCAGTGCGGCAACATTGCGACCGGTGGCCTTGGCGGCTGCACGAAGGTTGTTGTAGACCTTCAGGTGGTCTTCAGGAGTGCCATGGGAGCGGTTCAGACGAGCAACGTCCATACCTGCTTCGACGAGGCTGGTGATGCCTTCCAGAGACTCGGTAGCGGGACCGATGGTATCTACGATCTTGGCTTTACGCATGTATGCCTGCCTATTCCTGTTCTAATTTGATTTGGATCTGACGACCCTGTTTCCAATGGCATAGTTTACTAGCAAAAAGCGCTCACTTCCACTCCGGACAGAGGCGTGTTGTGAGCGCTCACATTTTTGTCGGGAGAACGAAAACCTCAGTTTTCATGCCGTTCACCGACCAGTCACCGGGCGTTGGCCTCCACGGATCGCATCTTCAGCACACTGGCCAGCGCGGAACCTCCTATAGCCACGACGATCACGGCCAAGGACAGCCATGTCGGCACTTCCGGAACCCAGTGAACGGGCCTTCCGCCGTTGACGAACGGCAGGGAATTGCCGTGCATGGCCTCCATGATGAGCTTCACGCCGATGAAGCCGAGCACGACGGACAGACCAAGCGGCAGATAGACCAGCTTGTCGAGCAACTCGCCAAGCAGGAAATACAGCTGTTGCAGACCAAGCAATGCGAACACATTGGAGGTGAACACAATGAACGGGTCCTTGGTCAGTCCGAAGATGGCCGGAATCGAGTCGAAGGCGAACATCACATCCGTGGTACCGATGGTCAGAAACACGATGAGCATCGGTGTCCAGTACTTGACTCCGTTCTTCACGGTACGCAGTTTTTCGCCGTCATATTCATCGGTGATCCTGATGACCTTGCGCAGCGCGCGAATCAGTCCGTTCTCGTGGTATTCCTCGTCCTCCTCTTCTCCGGCGACGAGTTTGACGGCGGTGACGATAAGGAACGCGCCGAACAGAAAGAACACCCACGTGAAGCGGGAGATAATGGCCGCACCGACCAGAATGAAGCAACCGCGCAGTATGAGGGCGACGGCGATGCCAACGGACAGCACGAATTTCTGCAGCCGTTTCGGCACGGCGAAATTCGACATGATGATGACGAACACGAACAGGTTATCGATGCTTAGGGAGTACTCGGTAAGCCAGCCCGAATAGAATTCAATGGCCGGCTTGGCACCCGCAAAGTACCACATCAATCCGCCGAAAATCAATGCCATGACCACGAAAAAAGCGATATGCTGCACGCATTCCTTGGTGGAGGGCACATGTGGCTTGCGACCGATCACGAACAAATCGACGATGAAGAAGATACCAAGCGTCACAAATGTGACGATCATGAATGCAAGAGGGGTTTCAGCCATAATTCCCCATGGTACGTAAGCCACATGACCGGACGAACATCATTTGCCGGCCTCGGTCATCTGCCGCAGCTCCTTCTTCAGATCCCTGATTTCGTCACGCAGACGTGCCGCAAGCTCGAATTGGAGTTGTTCGGCCGCCGTATGCATCTGGTCGGAGAGCTGACGGATAAGGTCGGCGAGATCCTGTGCCGGCAGGCCGGCCTTAAGTATCTCCTCATGGCGCTTGTCGGATTCGCTCCTGTCGAAGGTCGGCACGCCCAGATGCGAATTGCCCGCCTTGTCGGCGTTACGGTAGCCGGTGCCGAGCAAGGTCTGCGTATCGACGTCCTCCTTGGCCAACATATCGTTGACGTCGCTGATCTTTTTGATCAACGGTTTCGGATCGATGCCATGCTCCTTGTTGTAGACGATCTGAATGTCACGGCGACGGTTGGTTTCATCGATGGCCTTGTGCATGGCTTCGGTGACGTCATCGGCATACATGATGACGGTGCCGGACACATTTCGTGCGGCACGGCCGATGGTCTGAATCAGCGAACGATAGGAGCGCAGGAATCCTTCCTTGTCGGCATCGAGAATCGCCACCAGCGAGACCTCCGGCAGATCGAGGCCTTCCCGCAACAGATTGATGCCGACGATGACGTCGATCTTACCTTCGCGTAGTTCACGCAACAGTTCGACTCGGCGTAACGTATCGACGTCGGAATGCAGGTATTCGACCTTGATGCCGCGTTCCAACAGATAATCGGTAAGGTCCTCGGCCATCTTCTTGGTGAGCGTGGTGACGAGCGCACGTTCGTTCCTGGCCACACGATCCTTAATTTCGGCCAGAAGATCGTCGATCTGCCCTTCCATGGGCCGTACGTCGATCTTCGGATCAACAAGGCCTGTCGGACGGATGATCTGTTCCACCACACCATCGCTCAGACCCAGTTCGTAATCGCCCGGCGTCGCGGACAGATATACGGTCTGGCCGACGCGTTGCAGAAATTCCGGCCATTTGAGCGGACGATTGTCCATTGCGGAGGGCAGACGGAAGCCGTGCTCCACCAAGGTACGTTTTCTGCTGGCATCCCCCTCGTACATGGCACCGATCTGCGGCACGGTGACATGTGATTCGTCGATGACCAGCAGGAAGTCGTCGGGAAAGAAATCGAGCAGGGTGTGCGGCGGGGTACCGGGTTCGCGCCCGTCAAAATGACGGGAATAATTCTCCACGCCGGAACATACACCCACCTGGGTGAGCATTTCCAGATCATATGTGGTACGCATGGTGAGGCGCTGCGCCTCGAGTTCCTTGCCCTGCTTACGCAATTCGGCCACACGTTGGTCGAGTTCCTCCTTGATGGTGGCCAGTGCACGCTCCATGCGTTCAGGTCCGGCCACATAATGCGAGGCCGGGAAGATGTGCACCTGCGGCTCGTGATCGATCACGTCGCCGGTCAGGGGATGCAGGGTCGAGATATGGTCGATTTCATCGCCGAAAAATTCTATGCGGATGGCGAGTTCCTCATATACCGGAATGATTTCGACGGTGTCACCACGCACTCGAAAGGTGCCGCGGGTGAAGGCGATGTCGTTACGCTTGTACTGCATCGACACGAACATGCGCAACAGCTCGTCGCGATCTATCTGCTGGCCTTCCTTGAGAAACAGCATGCGGCCGGCATACTCTTCCGGGGTGCCCAAGCCGTAGATGCAGGAGACGGTGGCCACGACCACGCAATCACGCCGTGTCAGCAGGTTCGCGGTGGCCGCATGACGCAGCCGCTCCACATCGTCATTGATGTTGGAGTCCTTTTCAATATAGGTGTCGGTCTGTGGAATGTAGGCTTCAGGCTGGTAGTAGTCGTAATAGGAGACGAAATAGCTCACTGCGTTGTCGGGCATGAGCTCGCGGAACTCGGCGCACAGCTGTGCAGCGAGCGTCTTGTTCGGCTCGATGATGAGCGTCGGGCGTTGCAACCGTTCGATCAGCCATGCGGTGGTAGCCGTTTTGCCGGTTCCCGTAGCGCCCATAAGCACCACATCGTTCTCACCGTTTTCGATACGGGTGGCCAGCTCCTCAATGGCCTTCGGCTGGTCTCCTGACGGCCGATATGGTGATTTGACCACAAACGGTTTGTCTACACGTTCGATTTCGAATCCCATGCCGATCACCTTGCTTCCAAGCGCCACTGTGCGTACAGTCTATCAACATCTTCGAACATACGTTCTATATTATGTGTGGCGTCGATGACCACATCGGCGATGGCCATGCGTTCCCGTGCCGAGGATTGATGGCCGACACGCGCCCAGGCCTGTTCCTCGCTCATGTTCCGGGTCGCCATCATCCGTCTCACACGCATATCCTCCGGCGCCTCGACGGTGACGATATGGTCGAAACGCACCGGCATGTCGTCGATGACCTCAGCCAACAGCGGAACATCATGCACGATCACGGCCTGCGGGTTCGCCGCCATTGCCTCACGCTCCCTGCGCAACGCCAACTGATAGATCAGCGGATGTTCGATGTCGTCGAGCCGTTTCCGCATCCCCGCCGAAGCCTGGCCTGAAAACACTTGTTCCGCCATCCACGCACGATTCAGCTCGCCCCGCTCATCCAGCGCATCCGCACCGAAAGAATCAACGATTCGACGCAGCCCCTCGCTTCCCGGGGCAACCACCTCACGAGCCAGCTCGTCATAATCGATGACGAACGCACCAAGATCGCACAGATGGGCGGATACCGTACTTTTGCCGGCTGCGATGCCGCCGGTCAGACCAATTCGAATCGTCACATCTGTCATTGTGCCGAGTCGAACGGACACCGGCAAGGCGGTGCAATGCTCCGGGCTCAACATGCTCCGCTCACGGCTATGGAAGGTATGCATGATATCCATCGGAGTGACGGGAAGAAGATTATGGCAGCGAAAAACCCCGCACCACATAGGTACGGGGTTTGAAGTCATCTGCCTAACGGTTGCCCGTCAGCACAGGCCAATCACTTGCCGAGCAGCTGGTCGCGCAGAGCGGCGAGCTGGTCGGAGTCGGCAAGGGTACCGGCGGAAGTGTTCTCGGAGGAGTAGTTGGACACCTCTTCGACCTTCTCTTCCTTCGGAGCCTGGCCGTCCTCGGCGGCGGAAGCGGCTGCGTTCTCGAGTTCCTTGGCGACGAACTCCTTGTGCTGCTCCCACAGGTCGTGGGCTGCCGCGTACTGGGCCTCCCACTCCTCACGCTGCTTCTCGTAACCAGCGATCCACTCGTTGGTTGCCGGGTCGAAGCCTTCCGGATACTTGTAGTTGCCCTGCTCGTCGTACTCTGCCGGCATGCCGTACAGAGCCGGATCGAAGTCCTCGGAAGCCGGATCGACGGAGTCGTTGGCCTGCTTGAGGGACAGGGAGATGCGGCGACGATCAAGATCGACGTCGATCACCTTGACGAAGACCTCTTCGCCCGGCTTGACGACGGTCTCCGGGTTCTCCACGTGGCGGTTGGCCAGCTCGGAGATGTGCACGAGGCCTTCGATGCCGTCTTCGACGGAGATGAAGACACCGAACTGAACGATCTTGGTGACCTTGCCCTTGACGATCTGGCCAGGAACGTGGGTGCGAGCGAAGCGCTGCCACGGATCTTCCTGGGTGGCCTTGAGGGACAGGGAGATGCGCTCACGGTCGAGATCGACGTCGAGCACCTCGACGGTGACCTTATCGCCGACCTTGACGACCTCGGACGGGTGGTCGATGTGCTTCCAGGACAGCTCGGAAACGTGAATCAGGCCGTCAACGCCGCCCAGATCGACGAATGCGCCGAAGTTGACGATGGAGGACACGACGCCTTCACGAATCTGGCCCTTCTTGAGCTGAGACAGGAAGGTCTCACGCACTTCGGACTGGGTCTCTTCGAGGTACTGACGACGGGAAAGGACCACGTTGTTGCGGTTCTTGTCGAGCTCGAGAATCTTGGCCTTGATCTTCTGGCCAATGTACGGGGACAGGTCGCGCACGCGACGCATTTCGACCAGCGATGCCGGCAGGAAGCCACGCAGGCCGATGTCGACGATAAGGCCGCCCTTGACGGCTTCGATGACGGTACCTTCGACAACGCCATCGGCTTCCTTGATCTTCTCGATATCGCCCCAGGCGCGCTCGTACTGTGCACGCTTCTTGGACAGGATCAGACGGCCTTCCTTGTCTTCCTTGGTGACGACAAGAGCCTCGATGGTGTCGCCGACCTCGACGACTTCGTCAGGATCAACGTCCTTCTTGATGGAAAGCTCACGGGAGGGAATGACGCCCTCGGTCTTGTAGCCGATGTCGAGCAGCACCTCGTCGTGATCGACCTTGACGACGGTACCTTCGACCAGATCACCATCATCGAAGTTCTTGATGGTGGAATCGACTGCCTTGATGAAGTCCTCTTCGGTGCCGATGTCGTTGATGGCGACCTTGGCGACTTCGTTATTGTTCTCTGCCATTAATTTGGTTTCTTACAAATAGTGGATGGATAAAATCGTTCTTCAGTTATACCGGGTGCGCGTACAGCACACACAAAACTTAAGTCTACAGGAGACCGTGCACAAAAACGAGCGGAATCTTCACGCGACACGCCCGAAATAATCGGCTTGCTCTCTCAGTGCCGGCGTTCGGCCATTTCGACCACGTTCTCCAGCAGCATGGCACGGGTCATCGGACCCACTCCCCCTGGATTCGGCGTATAGGCCGAGGCCTTCTCGTAACAGGCTTTGTCGATATCACCCCTGACACGGTAACGGCCGGCCTCCTCATCGAATACTCGGGAGACGCCAACATCGACAAGCACCGCCCCTTCCTTGATGTCGTCCGGTTTGACGAACGCGGCGGAACCCATCGCGGCCACGATCACATCGGCGCGACGCATGTGGTCTCGCACGTCCTTGGTACCGGTATGGCATAGCGTGACCGTGGCATTGACTTCCTTGCGCGTGAGCATCAGTCCAATGGTGCGGCCGATGGTGATGCCGCGCCCAAGCACGCATACCTCCTTGCCATTCAGATCGATGTCATAGGCTCCAAGCAGTTCGATGACGCCACGTGGCGTGCACGGCAACGGCGTGGCGATCTCGCCACGGGGATGCAACACCAGCTCGCCCAGATTGTAGGGATGCATGCCGTCCGCGTCCTTTTTCGGATCGATCAGGTCGATGACGGCGTTTTCGTCAATGCCTTTCGGCAACGGCAACTGCACGATGTAGCCGGTGCAGGCGGGGTCGGCGTTCAGTTCATTCACCGCCGCCGCAATCTGATCGAAGGTGGCATCCGCAGGCAATTCGCGCTTGATGGACGTCACGCCGATCTCGGCGCAGTCGGCATGCTTGCCGGCGACGTATTTGACCGAACCCGGGTCGGAACCGACCAGAATGGTCCCCAATCCCGGTTCGACGCCCCGCTGCTTCAATGCGGCGACCCGCCGAGCAAGGTCCTCCTTGATGCGTGCGGATATCATCTTGCCGTCGATTTTCGTTGCCATACGGGCGTTCCCTTCGTGTAGATGACCTTGGCCTATTGGCGTTTGCATGTATCGTAGGCTATCTTGGTTTCAGTCGGAAGTCGTGCGCACGTTCGCGAGACGAACACGACCGGGATGATTTTAGGAAGAAGGCATTCCAGCATGCGTCTGCATCAGCGTTCCCTCCTACGTACCGTTGCCGCCGGCATCGTCATGTGCATGGTGTTCGGCGCCACCGCCTGCTTCGGCCACGATTCGCCGGACGAGCGACCGACCGCTTCGGCTTCGACGAGCGAGCAGACCTCCCCCATCACCGTAGTCGCATCGGTCAATCAATGGGGCTCCCTTGCGGAGCAGATCGGCGGAACCTATGTGAAGGTGACTTCCATTCTGAACTCGACCTCCGTGGACGCCCATGATTTCGAGCCCAAGACCGCCGATGTCGCCGCTCTTCAGAAGGCACAGGTCGTCGTCTCCAACGGAGCCGGCTATGACGCCTGGGCCACGAAGAATCTGACGAAGGGCACCGTCAGCGTATCTGCGGCGCAAATGGTCGGAGCCATGGAGGGGGACAATCCTCACCTGTGGTTCTCCAACGACGCCCGCAACGCCATGGCCAAGGAGCTGGCCGACACCTACAGCCGCATCATGCCGGCACGGAAGAAATACTTCGCAGGCAAGCTTTCCGCGTGGAACAAACGGGAGAGCAAGGTCGAGAAGGCGATGAAAACCTTCAGCAGCACGCATAAAGGCGCCACATATGCGGCCACCGAAGCGGTCGCATACTATCTGCTGAGCGATATGGGCTTTGATGACAAGACCCCCGAAGGATATGCGCAATCGGCCGCCTCCGACGCGGAACCGGCGCCGGCCGATCTACAGGCCTTCCAGGAATTGCTGGAAAAGCATCAGGTCGACCTGCTGGTCAACAACGTGCAGGAAGCCAGCGATGCCACGAATCTGCTGACCGGCACCGCACAGAAGTCCGACGTTCCGGTATTCGACGTCACGGAACAGATGCCGGCCGATCAGTCGAGCCTGACCTCCTGGATCCTGTCGCTGGTCACATCCCTGACGGAAACGATGGCGACGACCGATGCCGAAGACGATTCCTCCGAAAACGCGACGTCATCGCCGAGCGAATCATCCGAATCGGCCTCGCCATCCGAAAATGCGACGGAGGAGTCACAGCCGGATCCCGGCAAATAACGCCGCAGACGCATTCCAAGGCTCGCCTTAAGGATGGTGCTTCCCGCGATCATTACGGGAAACACCCCCTCTTATTGAGAATGGTTGTCAACACTGTTTGTCATGATACGAACGGAAACGACATCATAAAGGAGCTTTTCATGCACGATGGCACCGACTCTCCCGACGGGCAGGCACCGCAAGCCGCGATTGTATTCAAGGATGCCTGCGTCAAACGTGGCGGACGTGTGATCTGGCGGCATGGCTCATTCAGCATTCCCAGCGGTTCGGTCACCGCCATCGTGGGCACCAACGGCGCAGGCAAGACCACGATGATGAAGGCCGAACTTGGTCTGATCGATACCACGGCCGGCAGCATCACGGTGCTCGGCAAACCGGCCGGTGCCATGAATCAGCACATCGGCTACGTACCGCAAAGCTATGCCGTCGACATCGAGTCGAATCTCACCGCCGAACAATCGGTATTGCTTGGCTTGACCGGCACTCGTTTCGGCATTCATCCCGTCACGCGCGCCCAACGTGAGAAGGCCCGCAAAGCCATGGAATTCGTCGGTCTTCTCGACAAGGCCTCATACCGGCTTTCCGAATTGTCGGGTGGATTGCGCCAACGTGCGGCCATCGCCCAGGCATTGGTGAGCGACCCGCAGCTACTGATGCTCGACGAGCCGCTCGCCAACCTCGATCTGGCCAGCCAGCGAGCCACCGTGCATGTACTTGCCAAACTCAATCGAGAACTCGGCATGACCATTCAGGTGGTCGCCCATGACCTCAACATGCTGTTGCCGATTCTTACCGGTGCCGTGTATCTGCTTGACGGACACCCGCATTATGCACGCATGAACGAGGTATTGGACTCGGAACTGCTCACCCACTTGTACGGCACCACCGTGCAGGTGGTCACCACGCCGCAGGGAGACATGTTCGTGACACCCAGCGACGACGAACCTAGGAACGCAATCGTCGACGCACACGATCCCAAAGAGGTCGCGCAATTCCACCAGCACACCGGAAAGAGGCAACACGCATGAGCCACACCGCATTCGCATTCGACCCGGACTGGATGTCGACGCTGACGGCACCATTCATGGCCAACGCATTTCTCGCCGGATTGTGCATCGCCCTGGCTGCGGGTGTGATGGGATACTTCACCATCGCACGCCATTCCACATTCGCTTCGCACGCCTTGGCGCATATCGGACTGCCTGGAGCCACCGGTGCGATATTGATTGGACTGCCGGTCTCCGTCGGCATGGGGATATTCGCTCTCGGCGGGGCTTTGGTCATCGGAGCCCTCGGCAAGAAGGCGTCGCAACGCGAAATCGCCACCGGCACTGTGTTGGCCTTCGCCACTGGCATGGGTCTGTTTTTTGCCAGACTCTCAAGTTCCGCCTCGCAACAGATGCAGTCGATTCTATTCGGATCGATTCTGACCATCACCACCGGCCAGATCATCGGCTTCGCCGTCTTCGACATCGTGCTGTTGGCGGTGTTGGCGCTCATCTACCGTCCACTGCTGTTCAGCTCATTGGATGAGCAGGTGGCTCAGGCCAAGGGCGTGCCCGTCGGCCTGATGAACATCGCGTTCATGGCGATCATGGCCGGCGTGATTACCATCGCCGTGCCCGCCGTGGGTACGTTGCTGATTTTCGCATTGGTCATCACCCCTGCCGCGACCGCGAACATTCTCGCGGGTTCGCCGTTCAAAGCGATGGTCATCGCCAGTGCGATCTGCCTGGTCTCCATCTGGGGCGGCTTGATCCTGTCCGCGATGTTCCCAGCTCCCCCGAGCTTCATCATCGTGACCATCTCCACCTTGTTCTGGGCCATTACCAAGGCAGTGGGTGCGCTGAATAGAAGATAGCCCTACTCCACCGGTTCCACAAGGGCGTTGGCGATGGCGGCTACGCCCTCCCCCGAACCGGTGAATCCCATGCCATCCGTAGTGGTGGCCGTCACCGACACCTCGCAACCGATCGCTGCAGACAACACCGCTTCCGCCTCCATGCGACGCGTGCCGATCTTCGGGCGATTGGCGATGATTACCACGCTGGCACTTATCGGCCGCATACCATGGTCCTTCAGATAGCCGACAGCGGTACGCAGCATTTCGGCACCATGTTTGCCGGCACCGTCGGAATTTTCGCCCACGCCGAACAACGTTCCGATATCACCAAGGTGCGCGGCTGCCAGCAATGCGTCGATCAGCGCATGTGCGACGACGTCACCATCGGAATCACCCGCTATGCCATCACCCTCCCAATGCAAACAGGCAAGCCATAACGGCCTGCCTGCATTGGAATCAGCGAATCGATGGGCGTCGAAACCTTGACCGATGCGCATCAGAGAGCCTTACTTCTTCTTGGACTTCTTGCCTTCGGCCTCAACACGGGCCAACGTATCCATCGCGGCCTCCTGCGGGGCTTCGGTGTGATGCTGGTCGTCTCCTGGCTGCGGAGCTTCGTACCCCAGATTCACGTCAAGCAGGCGTTGGGCCTCGCCTTCCTCGAGATGCTCAGATAATGAGATCTCGGAGGTGAGGATGCTACGGGCTTTCGTAAGCATACGCTTCTCACCGGCGGACAGACCATGCTCATCCACGTCCCGCTGCGCCAGATCACGCACCACTTCGGCGATCTTGTTGACGTCACCGGTGGCGATCTTCTCGACGTTCAGCTTGTAACGACGGGACCAGTTCATTTCCTTTTCGATGATCGGAGTGCGCAGGATCTCAAAGACCTTCGCCACCTCGTTGGCATCGACGATGTCGCGCACGCCGACTTTTTTGGCGTTGTCCACCGGAACATTGATGACCAAACCGTCAGACGACAATACCGACAGCTGCAGGTATTCACGGGTGACCCCCTTGACCGTCCGCTCGGTTATGGCCTCCACCTTCGCAGCGCCGTGACGTGGATAGACGACCATGTCGCCGACCTTGTAACCCATGAATCCTCCGTGAAAAGCTTACACAAAACCCGAATTATTGTGCCATCCGGCATGGACTTGTCCAAAAACCAGCGAAAAAATGAAAATAAAGCGCGACACGAAGCCATTTTTCGACCAATCGTGCTTACACTTTTGCCATGGCTACAGAATCCAAGATCAAAGAAGATGTCGTTGCCGTTCCTGTTGCTCAGGGCGACCTGGATGCAGTAAGCAACGGTACGTTTTACAATCCGCATGAGGTGCTCGGCGGGCATCTCGGGTCCGACAAGCACGAGGATGTCGTCACGATCCGCGTGTTGCGTCCGCTGGCGAAATCCGTGACGATCATCACGCAGAACGCCGAGACCGAGGCGGTTCATGAATTCAATGGCGTGTTCATAGCCCTCGTCAAGGCGATTCGGAACGATGACAGCTATGGTGTGCCGGACTACCGCATCCGCACCGAATACGAAGACGGTACCGTGGTGGTGTCCGACGATCCGTACCGTTACCTGCCCACCATCGGCGACATGGATATGTACCTGTTCGGCGAAGGCCGTCACGAACGGTTGTGGGAGGCTCTCGGCGCGCATGTGCTGCGCTACGACGATCCCATGGGTTCCGCGGATGGTACGCCCGGCGAACAGGTGGTCGGCACCGCATTCACCGTATGGGCTCCGAATGCGCATGCCGTACGCGTGGTCGGCGACTTCAACGGTTGGAACGGCCGTACGCACGCCATGCGCGAGCTGGGTTCCTCAGGCGTCTGGGAATTGTTCGTGCCAGGTGTCGGCGACGGTGAGATCTACAAGTACGAGATTCTCAACGCCAACAACGAGTGGACAATGAAGGCCGACCCGATGGAGCGCTCGCATGAGATTCCGCCGCGTACCGGCTCCGTCGTGGTCGACTCCGAACATGAATGGCATGATGAGGCGTGGATGGCCAAGCGCGCCGTCACCGATCCGCACAACGGCCCTGTCAGCATCTATGAGGTGCACGCAGGCAGCTGGCGCAAGGATGTGCACAACTACCGCGAGTTGGCCGACAAACTCGTACCGTACGTGGCCGAAGAGGGCTTCACCCATGTGGAGTTCATGCCGCTGGCCGAGCACCCGTTCTCCGGCTCCTGGGGCTATCAGGTCACTGGCTATTACGCGGTCGACTCCAGACTCGGCGGCCCGGACGACTTCAAATATCTGGTCGACAAACTCCATGAGGCCGGCATCGGCGTAATCATGGATTGGGTTCCGGCCCACTTCCCGAAGGATGCGTTCGCATTGGGCCGTTTCGACGGTACCCCGTTGTATGAAGATCCGGACCCGATGCGTGGCGAGCACCCGGACTGGGGCACCTACGTGTTCAATTTCGGGCGCCGCGAAGTGCGCAACTTCCTGGTGGCCAACGCCTGCTTCTGGCTGGACGAGTATCATGTCGACGCGCTGCGCGTGGACGCGGTCTCGTCGATGCTGTACCTCGATTACAGCCGTGAGCCGGGCCAGTGGCATCCGAACATCTACGGCGGCCGCGAAAACCTTGAGGCCATCGATTTCCTCAAGGAAGCCAACGCCACCGCATATAAGAACAATCCCGGCATCATGATGATCGCCGAAGAATCCACCGCATACCCCGGCATCACCGCACCGACCGATGCCGGAGGCCTCGGCTTCGGCCTCAAGTGGAATATGGGCTGGATGCATGACACCCTGCAATATCTGCACGAGGAGCCCATCAACCGCAAGTGGCATCATAACGAGATCACCTTCTCCATGGTCTACGCGTATTCCGAGCATTATGTGCTGCCCATCAGCCATGACGAGGTCGTATACGGCAAGGGTTCGGTATTCGGCAAGATGCCAGGCAACGACTGGCAACGTTATGCCGGTGTACGCGCCCTGTTCGCCTACCAGTGGGCCCATCCGGGCAAGAACCTGTCCTTCATGGGCAACGAGGTGGCCCAGTATGGCGAGTGGGACCATGACGGCTCCGTGGATTGGGATGCGCTCAATTGGCCCGATCATCGCGGCGTGAAGAAGCTCGTCGCCGATCTCAATGCGCTCTATAAGGAATCGCCTGCACTGTGGAGCCAGGATTTCGACCCGGCCGGCTTCCAGTGGCTCACCAGCGATGATGCCGACCACAATACGTTAAGCTTTGTGCGAATCGGCAAGGATGGCGAGCAGATGGTCGTCGCCGTGAACTTCTCCGGCGAAGCCTGGCAGGATTACCAGGTGCCGCTCACCAAGGGTGGCAAGTGGACCGAGGTGCTGACCACCGACGACAAGATTTACGGCGGATCCGACATCCATAACGGCACGTTCGAAGCGGTCGAAGGCGAATACCATTCGCGCGATTGGTTCGCAACCATCACCGTTCCGGCTTTGGGCGCAGTATTCTTGAAGCCAGAACTCTGAGAAAGGCGGATCGCTATGCTCAACACATCAGCACGACCTTCGGCCACCCCACGTACCGTTTTGGTGGTCGAGGATGAACCAACGTTGGCCACTGCCATCGCGCAGCGCATTACCGCGGAAGGATGGACGGCCCGCGTGGCCTCCGACGGCGCGAGCGCCGTACAGGCTGCCACGCAGCTACGTCCCGATCTGGTGATCATGGACATCATGTTGCCGGTGATGGACGGTCTTGAAGCGACCAAGCGCATCGTGGCGGAACGTCCGGTTCCCGTGCTGATCCTGACGGCGCGGGACGACGAGGCCGATAAGGTCATCGGTCTCGGTGCCGGAGCCGATGACTACATGACCAAGCCGTTCTCCATGCGCGAGCTCATCGCACGCTGCAAGGCGTTGCTTCGCCGCGTAGACCGTGCCAAGGTCATCGCGAAGAACTCCGAAAACGAGAAGATCCTCGATTTCGGTTCGCTGGTCATCGATCCGGCGCAACGCATCGTCACCGTCAATGATGGATTTAGGTCTGGGCTATCTGGAGCTTGACCGCTCGGCCTCGACCCTTTCCACCGGTGAGCGCCAGCGGATGCAGCTGGCCCGGGCCGTCCGCAACCGCACCACCGGCGTGCTCTATGTGCTGGATGAGCCGTCCATCGGCCTGCATCCGTCGAACATCGTGGGCCTGACCGGCGTGATGCACGACCTCGTGGCCGACGGCAACTCGGTCATTCTGGTGGACCACGACACCCCAAAATCCTGAAAAGAGGCCGACTGGGTGATCGAGATGGGGCCGGAAGCGGGAGCTAAGGGTGGACATGTCATTGCCGAAGGGTCGATAGCTGATCTGGAGGCAAAGCCGGAGTCCCAGATCGGGCCGTTCCTCTCCGGAAAAGCTGAGACGAAATTGCGCCGGTGTGCCGGGACAGGGGAGATGTTCGCAGAGGGGGCTATCCATCTCTCTACCGGCAGCATCCACACGGTCAAGCCTTTGGAGCTGGACGTTCCCAAGGGGCGGCTCACCGTGGTAACGGGCGTGTCCGGCTCCGGCAAAACGACGATGGTGCTGGAAAGCCTCGTGCCGGCGCTGGAAGCAAAGATAAACGGCAGCACCCTCCCGGCACATATCCGGGAGATTCGCGCCGAGGGCATCGCGCACGTCAAGCTCATCGACGCGACGCCCATCGGCATCAATGTGCGCTCTACCGTGGCGACCTACGCGGGCGTCCACGACGAGCTGCGGAAGCTCTATGCCAAATCTCCGGACGCCAGGCAAAAGGGCTTCAAGGCCAGCGATTTTTCCTACAACACGGGCAGTCTGCGCTGCCCCGGCTGCGACGGCACCGGTGAGGTGAGCCTGGACGTGCAGTTCCTGCCGGATGTGAACATCGTCTGCCCCGACTGCCGGGGTTCCCGCTACGCGCGGGCGGCTTACGGCGTGAAGCTGATGAACAAGGCGGAGCAGGCCGTCTCCCTGCCGGAACTGATGGAGATGGACGTCAACTCCGCCCTTGCGTTCTGCGGCGGGATGAAGACCGTGAGCCAGCGCCTGCAGACATTGCAGCAGCTGGGTCTGGGCTACCTGACGCTGGGCGAAGAGACGCCCAGCCTCTCCGGCGGCGAGGCCCAGCGCCTCAAGCTGGCCAGCGAGATCGGCCGCACCCAGACCGACTCGGTGTTCGTTTTCGATGAGCCCAGCATCGGTCTCCACCCGCTGGACGTGCAGGTGCTGCTGCGGGTGTTCCAAGCCCTGCTGGACAACGGCGCAACGGTCGTTGTCATCGAGCACGACCTCGACGTCATCCGCAACGCGGACTATGTCATCGACATGGGGCCGGGCGGCGGCGAGAGCGGCGGCCGCGTCGTGGCAACAGGCACGCCGGAGGAGGTCCGGGAAAATCCGGAGAGTATTACCGGAAGATATTTATAACAAAAAGGGGGCAGGTGCTGCATGGCATCTGCCCCCTTCGTCGATATTCTTATTTGCTTTCCGGGACACCGCGCAGTTCGGCACGGAAGCGCTCGGGGACATCTTCTTCCCGGATATTTTTGACGACTCCCAGAAGCTTTGCGGTTTCGCCTACGGGATAGACCATGATGCACTTCTGATGCTTCGCTGACGATCAAAACAAAAAGTTAATTCTCAGAAGAAATATCCTGACCGAAATATTTCTCGCCCAGCTCCTTGAGGGTGCCGTCAGCGCGCAGCTCGTCGATGGCGCTGTTGAGGGCGTCGAGGAAGGAAGAGTCTTCGCTCTTGACGATAGGGATCGCAACATGAGAAGCATCTTCGGTCTGGGCGACCAGCTTGAAGTCGGCGTCCGGATGGACGTTCAGGTAGTCGTAGAAGGAGACGTTGGCGTTCAGGGTGGCGTCGATGCGGCCAGCAGCCAGCAGCTGGATGGTCTCTTCCAGCGTGTCGATGCCCTGCACGGTCGCGCCATAGCTCTCGGCCAGCTCCATGTAGGTGGAAGCGAGGCTGTTGGCCGTGGTCTTGCCGGCAAGGTCCTCGAAGCTCTTGATGTCCTCGTTATCCTTGCGGACGGCGAGGGCGGGTGTGGATGTAGCCGTAGGGAGTGGTGAAGTCGTAGGTCTTGGCGCGCTCTTCGGTGACTTCGACACCGTTGCAGACGAGGTCGTAGCGGCCAGCGTCCAGACCGGCGAACAGGCTGTCCCAGTCGCTCTCGACGTACTCGGGCTCGACGCCCAGCTTCTCGGCAATGGCGCGGGAGACTTCGACATCGTAGCCCACGAGGGTGTCGCTCTCATCGTGGAAGCTCCAGGGCTGCCATGCGCCTTCCAGCGCGATGACCAGCTTGCCGTTGGACTGGATGGTCTCCAGCTTGTTGGCGGCAGCAGCGGAAGCAGAAGCAGCGGTACTGGAAGCAGTGGAGGCGGAAGTGTTGGAAGAGCAGCCAGCCAGCGAGAGAACACCGGCAGCGGCCATGACGCTCATAAGAGAAATAAAGGTTCTGCGTTTCATAGGTGATGATCCTTTCTGTAGTAAAACAAACTTGGGGAAAAAGCAGGAGAAGGCTCTCCCTTTGGGAGAGCTGGCGCGTGAGCGCCTGAGAGGGCAAGGACGCTGATGTAGAAGCATAAGTGCGGCGATAGTATCGCTCTGACAAAGAGCCTGCATATCGCTGTGCGGTAACTCGGTCACAGGCGGC
>ENA-OQIJ01000097-OQIJ01000097.1-human-gut-metagenome-genome-assembly--contig:-NODE-97-length-27062-cov-4.070949_pt1 | contig 27062 bp, 21 predicted proteins | sample MGYA00242582_ERZ504747 | MGnify/ENA primary metagenome ERZ504747 (study PRJEB26092, sample SAMD00036435) | human gut metagenome | host: Homo sapiens | study: EMG produced TPA metagenomics assembly of...
AAGGAGTTCCCGCTCATCGAGGTGGGCGAGCTCGAGCTGAACCGCAACCCGCAGAACTACTTCGCCGAGGTCGAGCAGGCCGCGTTCGCGCCGACGCACCTCGTGCCGGGCATCGGCTTGTCGCCCGACAAGCTGCTGCAGGGCCGCTTGTTCGCATACGGCGACGCGCAGCGTTATCGCCTGGGCGTGAACCACAACCATATCCCGGTCAACAAGCCGCGGTGCCCGTACGCCGAGTTCCATCGCGACGGCATGATGCGCACGGACGGCAACTTCGGCGACACCATCGGCTACGAGCCCAACAGCTACGGGCAGTGGCAGCAGCAGGCCGACGCGGCCGAGCCGCCGCTGGACCTCTTCGGTCCTATGGACGCTTGGGACCCCGCAGATGACCCCACCGACGACACGTTCTACCAGCCGGGCGACCTCTATCGCCTGATGGAAGAGCCGCAGCGCGCTGCGCTCATCGACAATACGGCCCGCAACATGGACGGCGTCACCGAGAACATCCGCCTGCGTCACGCGGCCCATTGCTACAAGGCCGACCCCGAGTACGGCACCCGTTTGGCTGAGGCGCTGGGCGTGGATCAGGCGCGCGTCGTGGAGCTTGCCGCGATGACCCACGAAGACCGCATGGCCGCCACCGGCCAGCAGGTTCCGGCCCGCAAGAAGGGCGGCGAGGTTAGAGCGTAGCCTCTAGCCCCTCACCTTCACCTTTGGCGCGGCGCCCCCTCCTTGGCGCGGGGCGACGCGTGCGACCGGTGCATCACCCACCGCGCCCATCGCACGCCGCACCCCGCCCGAATCGGCGCGGCACAACTCTGCCGGTCCGCAGGCGGCACCCGCGCCAATACGTGGCCGCAAGCGGTACCCGCGCCAATACACCCGCTCTTCCGCATACGGCCGCTTCTGCTCATCCCTCTTGCAGAAGCGGCCCGTTTTATTTCGCGTTGGAACCGTTGCGTGATCAGCGCCATCACAGATCGCGCGCGTCGCGTCGCGCGCGCCTTCGCTCGGCGTAAGCTGGCCCTTTCAGGCGAAAGGAGTCATCATGCGCGAGATATCTGGTTTGGCAAAGTTCGGCTACTTCTGCGTGGGCCTGTTCGGCGGCCTCTTCGGCGTGCTTGCGGCGTGGTTCATGGGCAAGGACGGATGGGGCTGGAGCGAGGGCGGCAAGCTGTTCGCCTGGTTCGGCTGCCTGTTCTGGCTCATCGTGTGGGTCATCATGGTAATCACCGGCGGCATCGCAACGCTGCTCGGCGCGATATTCTAGCACCCACCAGCGCGAGCCCTGCGCAGAGCGCGAGCGACGCCGCAACGCGCCCGCCTGCATGGTCTCCCGTGTGAGCGAGGGGCTTGGCAACCGGTGTGGTGGCCGCCGGGCTCGCGTTCGCGGCTTTCTGCTCGAACACGGCGAACGGCGACAGCTCGTCGACGCTCATACGCGCGCGACCGTTCTGCACGGTGGTTTTCGCCCATTCGACCGTGCCGTCGGCTTTCCCGTGGGCGAACCACAGCGTCTTGCCCTCGTACGCTGCACCAACCGTAAAGGTGACGGACAGCTTGCCGGTATGCGCCACGGCTTCGCCTGCCGCGTTCACCACGGCCACGTTCGCGCCCGCAACAAGCCCTCCAACCTGGTCGGATGCCGCCGCAAGCTCGGCAACCTGCTCGTCGCTCAGCGCCGAAAGCGCCACGGACGCCTCGTCGTCTGTCGAAAACGCCCCTGCAACTTCGACGGTCGTGTCGCCGAGCGACGCGGACAGCGCGCGCTGCGCGTAGCGACCTTCCACGCCCACAGCGGCCGTCGGCACGCCCTCCTCGTCTGCATACGCCGCTCGCACCGTGTATGATACGGGCGCGTCTCCGATATTTTCGGGGAAGGCTATCGTGGCCGTACGCGCGGACGGATCGTCGGACGGGTCGCTGCTTGCGGTGGCCCAGGCGTCCGCGATGCGCGTGCCCGTCTCGTCGTAGACGCGCAGTTCCACGCCGTCGAAAAGATTCTGCCCCGCGACGGCGAATTCGATCGCTCCACCCTCCCGACCCAGCGTGGTGACCTCGGGCGTCAGCGACGTCACCTGCGCTTCGGGCATGTCCACCGTCACCTTCATGACGTCGGACGCATCGTCATCCACATCTAGGGTGATGCCGGACGCGATGCGCTCGGCGGGCGTCGCGCAGCCGTTGTGCAGCAGGGGCGATAGCTCGTCCAGGCCGAATGCGGCGAAGGTGTCGGCGTTGTAGAAAGGCCGGTACATGAGCGGCGAATTGTCGTACGCCGGCAGCTCCAGATAGACGGGCATGACGCCGGGTCGGTGGTCGACGGTGTTCACGGTGTTCTCAAGAGCGGGGTCGGCGGCCTGCAGATCCCGCTCGTTCGTGATGGTCTGGTCGATGTGCCAAACCACGATGCCGGCTGTGTCGCTGTAGAAGGCGGGGTCGCCCTCATTGCCCGCATCGCGATAATAGGTGGTCAATCCTTTGTCGAAGCTCTCGTACTGACGGTTCTCCACGAGGAAGTATTCCCCGTCGGAGGATGTGGGGATGCGCAGGCAGCGGTATCCGCTCTCGCTCCAAAACGAGGAAACGTCGTAGGTGCCGTCGACGGCCACCGTGGTCGGCTCGATGTAGCCGAGCGTTTCCAGACAGTACGCATCCATGCTGCTGGGCGCGAAGACAAGCGTTCCGTCGTCTTCGGTCCATCTTCCCCAACTGCCGGTCGCCATCAGGCTTGCTGCGTACACGTCGTATGGTATCCACGGGTATGCCCCGATGGTGGCATCGGGGTCGGAGGCGGTTGTATTGACGTCGTACAGGTCGGGAAGCCCCAGGTAGTGCCCCAATTCGTGCGATACGGTGCCGACGGACATCGGCTGGGCGGCGATGCCCGCATCTTCCGCGTACAGGGTCTCGCCCATGGTGATGAACGAATCGAGCGCGATGCCGTCAACAACTTCGGGGTGGGGGTTGCTGTCGTCCATGCTTCCCAGGTTCCATTGGAACGCCCAGGTGGCCGGGCTGCTCGCACCGGCGGACGCCTCGTACCCGGCGTTGATGAACAAGATGCAGGCCTCGGTCTTGTCGAGCACGCCGTTCCCGTTCGTGTCGTAGGCGGAGAAATCGATGTACGCGGAAGCCTTGTGCAGCGCTTCCGCATAGGCTTCGCGCATGTCGGCCGCCACGACCTCTTCGCGTGGCGATTTCCAGTTACCGTGGTCGCGGTCGAGCGTGACGTGGATGATGCCGTCACCGGCCTCGTCGTGCTGGTTGGTGTTGCCGTCCACGCCCTGTGCGCTGGTTTCGGCTGTGGCGGGTACCCAGGAAAACTGCCCGTTGGACATGGTGGCGTAGAAGTTGGTGATGCTGTACTCGCGCCATAGAGCTGCTCGTACCAGTCGTAGTCATCGCGGTAGCGCTGATCGGCAGCGGTCCACGTGCCGCCGTTCGCGAAGATCTCGGTGTCGTCGGACTCGCCGGTGTCGAAGCCAATCACGATGGTGATGAGCGGCAGCGAGGTTTCGGTCTGCACCGTCGAGCGCAGGCCGAACGCGCCAGCATCGGACGATCCCTGTGCGGCTTCGATGTCGGCAAGCGTGACGACGTCGCCCGAGCCGCGCGCGGTGTCGGCGTAGCCCGAACCGCCCAATGCGGCATAGGTTGCCTTGCTCGCATCGCCCGCCAGCGATGCGGCCGTCAGTGCGCTTGCGGGTGCGGCCTCGTCGGCGCGCGGTCCCAACAGCCATGCCGCGCCCTCGTCCACCACGTAGTACCACGTCTGATCGGTGCTGTCCTTCTGCACCAGATGCCCGTCGGCGGTTTGGACGTAGCTGAAGTACTCGTCGCCGTGCAGGCTTGCGCGGAATGTCGTGCCGTCGGGTTGAGCGAACCTCTGCTCGATGTCCAACGCGGGCCCGGCAAGCGCGACGGCGGGGGTCAGGCAGCAGGCGAGGACGAGGGCGACGGCAAGGGCCGATGCGCACGGCCGCGCAAACGGGACACGCTTGCTCGCGCCGTCTCTCCGGAACAGGGTGCATCTCATGAGGTCTCTTTTCGCAGGCGTTACACGTACGTCGCGGGTAGCGTATCACAGGAAGCGGAGCTATGGCGGGACGGTATTCCCGACAATTCGGCGGGCTCGATCGTGTTACCCTGTGACGGATCGAGCCCGCCCGACGAAGGGAACCCTCATGAACCGAAGTGCGCATCGGGGCGACAGCCTCACCTGGAAAACCACGGCGATGGCTGCGGTGCTTGTCGCGTTGGTGGCGGCTGCGGCGCTGCTCTCGGCTTGCGCCGAGGACAAGCCCAACGGCGCAGCAGGCCAGTTCGCCGTCGCATCGCCGGCCATACCGCAGAAGGCTGCGGAAGACGATCCCGATTCGTGGCTGAACACGCTTGAGGAAAATCCCGTCGACCAGGCGTTCGTCGATTCGCTTTCGGCGTTCGCGTATCGCAGCTCGGCCTCGGTGCTCGGCGGCGACGCTTCGGCCGATGCCCCTGCCGACACGCCTGCGAACCGCACGTATTCCCCGCTCAGCCTGTACTACGCGCTCGCGCTTGCCAACGAAGGCGCGGCGGGCGCCACGGCCGACGAGATCGGCGCCGTGCTCGGCGCGCCCGCGGACGCGGACGTGGCGCAGCAGTGCGGCAACCTGTTCCGCACGCTCGCAACCGACCCGTTCTCCACCGTCGACCTGGCGAACTCCATCTGGATGGCGAAGGACAATCCCTTCGAGCAGGCGTTCATCGACACGGCGGTGCAGCAGTTCTACGCCACGCCATTCTCGGTGGAATTCGGCACCGACGCCACCGACCAGGCCATCGCCGCGTGGATTGCCGAGAACACGGGCGGCACCATCGAGCCTGACGTGAAAACCGACAGCGACCTGCTGCTGTCCATCATCAACACCATCTACTTCAAGGGCGGCTGGACCGACACCTTCGACACCGCGAACACTGCGCCCGCCACCTTCCATGCCGCTTCGGGCGACGTCGAGACCGACTTCATGACGCAGCGCATCGACCAGCTGGCGAACTTCCGGCGCACTGACGACTTCCTGCGCGCCAGCCTCGGGTTCACGGGCGGCGCCACGATGACGTTCGTCTTGCCGCCCGAGGGCGTAACGCCCGCCGATCTGCTGGCCGATGAGCAGCGCCTGTCCGCCGCCTTCGAAGTCGACGCGAACAAGGACGAGTACGGCTTCGTCACCTACGTGGTGCCGAAAGCCACGTTCGACACCACGTTCGACCTCATCCCGGCGCTCGAGCGCCTGGGTATGCAAACCCCCTTCAGCGACGAGGCCGACTTCTCCAAGCTTACGTCCACGCCGGCCTATATTTCCATGGTAAAGCAGGAAAGCCACGTGAGCTGGGACGAAGAGGGCGCCGAGGCCAGCGCGTACACGAACATCGGCATCAGCGAGATGTCCGCGATTGCCCCCGAAGGTGAAGAGGTCGAGCTGCGCCTCGACCGCCCCTTCCTCTTCCAAATCACGTCGTCCCAGGGCATTCCGCTGTTCATAGGCGTCTGCGGCAACCCCGCCGAAACGGCGTAGCGCCACGCAAAAAAGCCCCCGGTTGATACCGGGGGCTTTCGTTTGCGGATGGTGCCCGAGGCGGGATTTGAACCCGCACGTCTAGGACAACGGTTTTTGAGACCGCCGCGTCTGCCATTCCGCCACTCGGGCGCAACACGAAAGTATACCGGATGCCCCGTAAACCGTCGAGCAGAAATACCAGCGTTCGGCGACAATCACTCAACATATGCATGATGCGCTGGCATGTCGATTCGGCAACGGTCATAATGGAACGATCTTCGCCGCGCGGCCTGATGGCTGCGCCGGCACCCTAACGCGCCACGCGCATTGAGAGTCGGGAGGCATCATCTATGGAGCATGAAGAACTTACCAAGAAAATCGACGCGTATCTCGAGGAAAACTGGGAGACGATGGTCGACGACATCACGACGCTCGTTCGCATTCCCAGCTTCGAAGAACTCGACAAGGCCGCCGAGGGCGCCCCGTTCGGCCCCGGCCCGAAGGAAGCGCTCACCGCAGCGCTCAAACTGGCTGCCGACATGGGCTTCCAGACGCACGACGCCGAGGGCTACATCGGATTCGCCGACTTCCCCGGCACGAGCGAAACGCAGCTCGGCATCATCGGCCATATGGACGTCGTGCCCGCCGGCCCCGGTTGGAACTTCGAGCCGTACGCGGTCACGCGCAAGGACGGCTACCTCGTCGGTCGCGGCACGCTTGACGACAAGGGCCCGAGCGTCGTCGCGCTGCACGCCATGAAGTTCTGGAAGGACCTGCAGGATGAGGGCGCGGTGTCGCAATTCCCGTACACCATCCGCTTCCTGTTCGGCGCGAACGAGGAATCTGGCATGGCCGACGTGCAGTACTACCACAAGCACTACGAGGACCCCGCGTTCCTGTTCACGCCCGATGCGGAATTCCCCGTGTGCTACGGCGAAAAGGGCGGCTACGACGGCGTCATCACCAGCAAGCCCATCCAGGAATGCGCCCGCGTTATCGCCGAGTTCGAGGGCGGCGCGGCCACGAACGCGGTGCCCGGCATCGCCCATGCAGTGGTGAAGGCCGAGGCCAGCGAGCTGCCGGCCGCAGATCGCATCACCATCACCGAGGCCGGCGCGGGTCTTGCGCGCATCGAGGCCGCGGGCAAGGGCGCGCACGCCTCCACGCCGGACGAGGGCGTCAACGCCATCGGGCTCATCGTGGACTACCTGCTGGCGAACGGCCTGTGCGGCGCCGACGAGCGCGCATTCCTCGAGCTCGACCAGAAGCTGCTCAACCACACCGACGGCAGCGGCATCGGCATCAAGAGCTCCGACGAGTACTTCGGCGCGCTCACCGTCATCGGCGGCACCATCAAGCTGGAAGGCGACCGCTTCGTGCAGACGCTCGACAGCCGTTTCCCCACGTCCATCACGGCCGACGAAATCAGCGAGCGCCTGCGCCAGCTCACCGACGAAATCGGCGGTTCCTTCGAGAACACGCTGCTCATGGAGCCCTTCCTGGTGAAGCCGGACACCCCGGTGATCCAGGCGCTGCTGAACGCGTACAACGAGGCCACCGGCGAGGATGCCAAGCCCTTCACCATGGGCGGCGGCACGTACGCGCGCGAGTTCAAGAGCGGTGCCAGCTTCGGCCCCGAGAAGCCGTGGATCAAGGACCCCGAATGGGTGGGCATGATGCACGGCCCCGACGAGGGCGTGAGCGAAGACCTGCTCAAGCAGTCCTTCAAGATCTACGCGCTCACGTTGGACAAGCTCATGCAGCTCGACTTGCAGTAACGAACGATTCCGACTGCGCCCCAGCAGCTTCGCGCGGCTGGGGCGCTTCTGTTTTGAAAGGTGGTTCCCATGCCCGAACTCGACACCGTACCAACCGACTTTGCGCCCGCCATCGGCATCGCCCCTGCCGAAGGCCTCGAGAACGAGGTGGGCGGCCGCATCGTGCTCGAGGGCCTGCCGAACACGCGCGATGTGGGCGGCCTGCCCACCGCCGACGGGCGCTTCGTGAAGCACGCGCGCCTGCTGCGCTCCGGCGCGCTCGACCATGCCACCACGCGCGATCTCGAGGTGCTGCTCGACGACTACCACGTGCACACGGTTATCGACCTGCGCACCGCCGAGGAGCGCAAAGAGCATCCCGACCCGGAAGACGGCCTGATGGGCGTGCGATTCGTGGACGCCCCGGTGCTCAGCACGGCCGCGTTCGGCGTGACGCGCGAAGGCGGCATGATGCAGGCGCTCAAGGCTCTGCGCACGCTGCAGAAGGACCCGGCCAGCATCATGGCGGAGGTGTACGAGCGCATGATGCTCGACGAGAAGAGCCAGCAGGGGTTCGCGCAGTTCTTCGACGACGTGCTTGCCACCGACGAGGGCTCCGTGCTGTGGCACTGCACCATCGGCAAGGATCGTGCCGGCTTGGCGGCCGCGCTGCTGCTGTACGTGCTGGGCGTCGAGCGCGAGGCCATCGAGCAGGACTACCTGGCCACGAACAACTACGTGCAATCCGAGACGCAGAACATCATGGACGCCCTGTCGTCCTTCGGCCTCGGCGACAAGCTGGACAAGAGCATCCACGTGATCAACTCCGCCGACCCGCGCTTCCTGAAGTCCGCGCTCGACGCTGTGGAGCAGCACTACGGCAGCGTGGACGCGTTCGTGCGCGATCAGCTCAACGTCACCGACGAGAAGCGCGACGCCCTTCGCGCGCGCTACCTGACGGACAACCCGCAGGGGTAACGGCGGCGGGGAAGCGGCGCGTTTGCGGCGGCTGAGCGGCGGTCGACGGTTTTTCGTCGCCGGGTTGATCCTATCTTCCGGCTTTTGCACGGTTTCGGCGTTCCTTGACTTATAATGAGTGCACGATAGAGGCAAAAGTACGGAAGGTAGGAGGCTTAGGTGTTGAAAGCGATGATCGTCGATGACGAGGCTCCTGCGCGTTCAGAGCTGAAGTTCCTGCTTGATGAACTGGGGCAGACCGAGGTTGTCGCCGAAGCTGCCAGCGTGCGCGAAGCCATCGAGAAGCTCAAAGAGTATCCGTGCGACGTGATGTTCCTCGACGTCAACATGCCCGAAGCAACGGGCTTGCAGTTGGCCGAGGCGTTGCAGCACCTCAAGTTCCCGCCCGCGGTGGTGTTCGTGACGGCGTACAGCGAGTTCGCGCTTGACGCGTTCAAGGTGAACGCCATCGACTACCTGGTGAAGCCGGTCGAAACCGAGCGCTTGTCGCAGGCCATCTCGCGCGTGCGCGAGCATGTGTCGCTGCATGTGCAGGCGCAGAAGTCCGAGCGCATTCCCGTCGAAAAGGGCGGCAAGAAAATCCTCATCGGCATCGACAAGATCCGTTTCGTCATGGCGCGCGACGATTACGCGTACCTGCAGACGGACACGGACCGCTACTTCTCCACGGTGAGTCTCGCTCAGCTGGAAAAGCGCCTCGACGGTCACGGGTTCTTCCGCGTGCACCGCGGCTACCTGGTGAACCTGTCGATGGTGGAGGAGATCGAATCGGTGTCGGGCGGCACGCTGCTGCTCACCCTCAACGCCGTGGACGAGAAGATCCCCGTCTCGCGCCGCCGCGTCTCCGCCCTGAAGAAGGCGCTGGGACTGTAGCGAACCTGCAAGAATGTTTCACGTGAAACATTCGTTCTATAGCACGAAGCAAACGGGCCCGGAAGCAGCTGCTTCCGGGCCCGTCTCGCGTGCGGTGTGCAAACGTTCTAGTAGGCCGTGAAGGAGGACTTGGGGGCCAGGCAGATGGGGCAGGCGACGAAGTTCTCGCCCTTGTGGATGTAGCCGCAGATGGGGCACAGGTAGTACTTGCCGTCGAACGGGGTGTCGATGGTGGTGTAGGCGTCCAGGTACATCTTCGCGTGGTACGCCTCGGCAAGCTTGGCGCGCGTGAACACCTGCACGGCCTTGTTGTTGCCCTCTTCCTGCGCCTTCTTGATGAAGGCCGGATACATGTCGGACGTCTCGTAAATCTCGCCGTTTGCGCCGGTGATCAGGTTGAGATCGCTCGCCTCGCCCTCGATGGTGGGAGGCTCGGGCTTCTCGGTGGCAGGGTCGATTTCCTTGGCCAGGTCGTACTCGAGGCCGATGTGGATCTTCTCGGCGTCGGACGTGCACTGGAACAGGCGGGCCAGAACGTCGAAGCCTTCCTTCTCGGCAACCTTGGCGAACGCTTCGTACTTCGTGGTGGCGCCCGTCTCGCCCGTGATGGCGGTCATGAGGTTCTCGTAGGTGGTGCCGACGGTGGTCTTGCTCTCGGTCACCACATTGAAGTTGCTGGCGGTGCTTGCGTCGGGCATGGCCTGCGGGTCGAGCACCTCGGCAACGTACTCGCTGTTCGCGGTGGCACCGGCGTCGGTCTTGGCAGCGTCAGCGGCAGGCTCGGCCTTGGCTTCGGGCTTCGCTGGCACAGGCGGCCAGAATGCCCATCGTCGAGATCGACATAGCGCTGACAGCAGCACCCTTCAGCAGATTCCTCCGTGTGATATCGGACATGGTTCCTCCCTCGTCTCCCTGACGGGCCTCCTCTTTGTACCCGTCGATAAACGATACTATATCCCAATAAGTAATAAGAATCAATAGTGAACTGCAACAAGTTTGGTTATAGTTCGCGACGAGCCGCGCACACGTTTCGTCCACAATTCCATCACGGCCCTAAAGGGAGGGGGCACGTTTCGTCACCGTTTGCTAGAATGGAGGGAATTACGCTGAAAGAAGGTTGTATGCTATCCGGTGATGTAGAAAAACTCTACCCTTCCGCGAAAACCCTCGTGAAGGACTGCGTTGCCAGCCGCATCCACGACAAGGATGCGAGCCTGTACTGCTTTTCCGACGAAGCGCGTGCATGCTCCGAAAACTACATGGGGTGGACGGACCTTGCCAGCAATCCGCCGTACTCCCTGCGTGACATCCAAGATTTCGCCGACTCGATCATCGCCCAAGGGCTGAAGACGGTCGTGCTCATCGGTCAGGGCGGCTCCACGCAGGCGCCCATGACCATCACCAAATACAACAAGCCCGACTCCTCGAAGATCACGTTCAAAACCCTCGACTCCGACTCGCCGGTGCGCGTTCGCGCCATCCTGGCCGAGGCGAAGCCGGAAACCACGCTGTTCGTGATCTCGTCGAAGAGCGGCGGCACCATCGAGCCGCGTCTCGCCCTGCGCGCCGTGCGCGACGCCGTGGCCGACCGCATCAGCGAAGAGGAGCTCGTGCAGCACCTCGTGGCCATCACCGACCCCGGCTCCATGCTCGAGCGCCAGGCGCGCGAGGAGGGGTGGGCCGCGGTGTTCTCCGGCGAACCCACGGTGGGCGGCCGCTTCTCGGCCCTTTCCGTGTTCGGCCTGCTGCCGGCGGCGCTCGTGGGCATCGACCTAGAGGAATTCATGGCGCACGCCATTGACGCCGAGCGTCAGTGCAGCGAAGACGCCATCGACAATCCGGCCATCGGCCTGGCGTCGTTCCTCTACGACAACTACCTGCAGGGCCGCAACAAGTTCACGTTCCTCACGCCGAAGCGCGGCCGCGTGTTGGGCCTGTGGATCGAGCAGCTGGTGGCCGAGAGCCTGGGCAAAGACGGCCAGGGCATCCTGCCGAACATCGAGATCGACTCGCTGCTGCTCACGAAGGACCCGGGCGACCGCAGCGTCATCATGTACCTCACGCGCACCGACCTGTGGGACGAGCGCCGCAACTTCGAGATGAGCCTGTCCTACATCGACCCCGCCATCCCGCGCGCCAACTACAAGATCGACACGGTGGAAGAGCTTGCCGAACACTTCGTGATGTGGGAATACGCCATCGCCATGTGCGGCTACCTCATGAAGATCTGTCCCTTCGACCAGCCCGACGTGGCGTCCGCGAAGGCCGTGGTGCTCGACATCCTCAAGGAGGGTCAGCCCGAGCCCGACTTCGTGCAGGACTTCATCGACGACGTGCACATGGGCGAGGTGGAAGTGCGCCTCTCGCCGTGCTTCAAGGATTGCAACGACGTGCGCAGCGCGCTGCGTGCGCTGCTGACCAGCATCCAACCGGGCGATTTCTTCGCGCTCAACGCGTTCTTGCCGTTCACCGGCGAGGGCCGTCGCGAAGCGCTCGAGACCATCCGCCACGGCGTGGCCGAAAAGCGCGGCGTGGTATCCTGCCTCGAAGTGGGCCCGCGGTACCTGCATTCCACGGGGCAGCTGCACAAAGGCGGCCCGAACTGCGGCGTGTTCCTCATCTTGTCGGCCGACGAGCTGAAGGACATCCCGCTGAAGCAGGAAGCCGAGAGCCTGGGCTCGCTGGCGAAGGCGCAGGCGTCGGGCGACCTCGTGACGCTGGCCGATCGCGGGCGGCGCGTGGTGCATCTGCACCTGCCCGACAACTCGGGCGTCACGCTGCGCCAGCTGGCCGAAGTGATTTCCGGCATCCTTGAAACGCTGGAATCTCCGTCGGCGTAAGCAGGCTGGCGACGGAGCGACATGTACACACCGAGGGCGGCCATTGTGCCGCCCTCGTAGATTACGGAGGCGTGCTCATGAAAGAAGCGCTCGATATTCAGGTCAAGGGCATCGTGCAGGGCGTCGGGTTTCGCCCGTTCGTCTATCGGCTGGCGAAGAAGTACCTGATCGACGGCTGGGTGCTCAACGCCACCGACGGCGTGTTCATCCATGCGGAAGGGGAGACGAAGCTGCTTGACGAGTTCGTCATCGAACTGTCCGAGAACCCTCCGGCGGCCTCGCGCGTCGAGGAAGTGACGCTGAAGGAAGTGCCGCTCGAGGACTTCGACTCGTTCGAGATTCGCTTCTCGGACGCCGGAACGGTGGAGAAGACCACGCTCGTGTCGCCCGACCTTGCCACTTGCGACGATTGCGCGCACGAGCTGTTCAACCCGAACGACCGCCGCTATCGCTACCCGTTCATCAACTGCACAAACTGCGGCCCGCGCTTCACCATCATCGAGAAGCTGCCCTACGACCGCAAGAGCACGTCCATGAAGGAATTCCCCATGTGCGAGCGCTGCGCCCGCGAGTACGGCGACCCGCTCGACCGCCGCTTCCACGCGCAGCCCGATGCGTGCTTCGAGTGCGGCCCGCACCTCAGCTGGCGCGAGCATGAAGGCGACGACATCGATGCGCCGTTGGGCCCTATCTCGTGGGGTGCCACGCGCGAGGAGAGCGACGCCATTCTGGCGCGCGCCGTCGAGCTGCTGCTGGCGGGCAAGATTCTGGCCGTGAAGGGCCTGGGCGGCTTCCATCTGGTGTGCGATGCGCAGAACCCCGAGGCGGTGGTGCTGCTGCGCACTCGCAAGCGCCGCGAGGGCAAGGCGTTCGCCGTCATGATGCAGGATGCGGAAGCCGTGCGTGCTTTCTGCGAAGTGGGCGAGGCGGAGAAGGACATCCTCACGGCCACGCAGCGCCCCATCGTGCTGCTGCGCAAGCGGGGGGACGCCGCGTTCGCCCCCGGTTTGGCCGACAAGCTGCCCGAGCTGGGCGTCATGCTGCCGTACACGCCCATCCAGCACCTGCTGCTGCACGACTTTGCGGAAGCGTCCCTCTGTTATCCTGAGCGAGCGCAGCGAGTCGAAGGACCCGCCATGCTCGTCATGACTTCGGGCAACATCCATGACGAACCCATCGTGATCGACGACGAGGACGCGTACGAGAAGCTGTTCGGCGTTGCCGACGCGTTCTTGGGCCACAACCGCGCCATCCGCGCTCGCTACGACGACTCCGTCGTGCGCGTGATCGAAGCAGGAAGCGCCGGCGAAGCCGTCCAGTTCATCCGCCGAGCCCGAGGCTACGCCCCCCTCCCGCTCGCGCTGCCGCCCATCCCTTGCAGCCCGTCCTCCTCCCTCTTCGCCACCGGCCCCGAACAGAAAAACACGTTCGCCCTCACGCGCGATTCCGAGGCGTTCGTCTCCCAGCATATAGGCGACCTCGAAAACGCCGAGACCTATGACGCATGGCTCCAGGCGAAGAACCGCTACGAGACCCTCTTCGAGATCGAGCCGACGCACCTCGTGTGCGACCTGCACCCCGAGTACCTCGCGTCGAAGTGGGCGCGCGAGCAGAGCGAGAAGCGCGGCCTGCCCCTCACCGAGGTGCAGCACCATCAGGCGCACATCGTGTCGGTGGTGGGCGAGCACGGGCTGACCGGCCCCGTGTGCGGCATCGCGTTCGACGGCACCGGCTACGGTATGGACGGTGCCATCTGGGGCGCGAAGTGCTGCTGTCGAACCTGTCGGCGTTCGAGCGGTTCGCCAACTTCGCCTACGTGCCCATGCCAGGCGGTGCCGCGGCGGTGAAGCATCCGCTGCGCATGGCCTACGGCGTGCTGTGGGCGTTCGACCTGCTAGAACACCCCGGTGCTCAGCAGGCGCTCGCCGCATTGGGCGAGCAGGCGGCAATCTGCGAGCAGATGATCGACCGCGGCATCAACACCCCCATGACATCCTCCGTTGGACGTCTCTTCGACGCGGCAAGCGCCCTCCTGGGAGTCTGCACGGAGCCCACCTACGAAGGAGAACCCGCAATACTGTTGGAAGCCGCGATCGGAGAAGGAGCGGCCTCGTGCGTCCCCGCCTCGTGCGCGCCCACTCCTTGCGACCCCTCGTCATGCGCGCCCCTCCCTTGCGCCGCGGATGAGACGTGCGAACCAGCCACCCCTCCTCGCGGCGCAATGGGGGGAGATGCGGTCGCGCCGGGGGAAAGCGCCTCGGAGGAGTCCACCTACCCTCTCGCCGTCGTCAAAAATACGGCGACCTCCACGAGCACCGCGCAGGATACTTCGATCGTCCTGTTCGATGCGGCCCCCACGTTCGCCGCACTGCTCGACGACCTCGTCGCGCAGGTGCCCACGGCCGTGATCGCGCGTCGCTTCCACGATGCGTTCGTGCAGGCCATCGTCATGGCGGCCGAGCTGGTGCGCAGCGTGTACGACATCAATACGGTGGCGCTGTCCGGCGGTGTGTTCATGAACCGCTACCTGCTGGAGCATTCCCTCGCGCAGCTCGAATCCGCCGGTTTCACGGTGGCCGTCAATCGCGACCTACCGCCTAACGACGGCTGCATTTCGTTCGGCCAAGCTGTGGTAGCATGGGCCTCGAACAACGAAGAAGGAGAACAGCCATGTGCTTAGCCATACCTGCAAAAATCACGGAGATGAAGGACAACCGCCTGGCTACCGTGGACATCCTCGGCGTCACGCGCGACATCTCGATCGACCTCACGCCGCAGGCGAACCTCGGCGACTTCGTGCTCGTGCACGCTGGATTCGCCATCGAGGTGGTGGACCCCGACTACGCGCAGGAAACCATCGACCTCATCAAGCAGTTCCCCGAACTGGCAGGCGAGGATATCCCGCTCGGCGAGGTGCTGTGATGGAGCCCGATTTCGCGGCCTTCAAAGACCCCACGCTCGCGTGCGGGCTCATCGAGTCCATCGCGAAGCTGTCGCCGGCGGGCGGCGCCACGCTCATGGAGGTGTGCGGCACCCACACGGTTGCCATCGCGCGCAACGGCATCCGCAATCTCATGCCCGAGGGCACGCGCCTCGCGTCCGGCCCGGGCTGTCCCGTGTGCGTGACCTCGAACCGGGACATCGACACGGTGATCGCTCTCGCGCGCGTTCCCAACGTCATCATCGCCACCTTCGGCGACATGACGCGCGTGCCGGGTTCCACGTCCAGCCTGCTGGCCGAGCAGGCGGCGGGTCGCAGCGTGCAGATCGTCTACTCGCCGCTCGACGCGCTCACCCTGGCCGAGCAGAACCCCAACCGCGAGGTCGTGTTCGTGGGCGTAGGCTTCGAAACCACCACGCCGCTTGTGGCCATGGCCATCAAGCGCGCGGCCGCGGCCGGCCTCAAGAACTTCAGCGTGTTCGGCGCGCACAAGAACATGCCCGGCGCGCTCGAGGCCATCATCAACGACCCGCAGCTCAAGGTAGACGCGCTTATCCTGCCGGGCCACGTCAGCACCATCATCGGCGCGAAGCCGTATCAGTTCTTGGCCGAGAAGTACGGCATCCCCGGCGTTATCACCGGCTTCGAGCCGGTCGACGTGCTGCAGGGCATTGCCATGATCATGCGCCAGCTGCACGAGGGCCGCGCTGAAATCGAGATCGCCTACGCGCGCGGCGTCATGCCCGAGGGCAATCCCGTGGCGATGGCCGCCATCGACGAGGTGTTCGAAACATGCACGGCCCTGTGGCGCGGCCTGGGAGAGATTCCCGGCTCGGGCTACCGCATCCGCGAGGAGTACGCGCAGTTCGACGCCGTCCGCCGCTTCCAACCCGACATCGAGCCCACGCAAGACCCGAAAGGCTGCCGCTGCGGCGACGTGCTGCGCGGTATCATGGCACCGAACGAGTGCCCGCTGTTCCGCACCGTGTGCACGCCCGAGAACCCCGTGGGCCCCTGCATGGTGTCCAGCGAAGGCAGCTGCGCCGCCTACTTCCGGTACTACTAAGGAAGCAAAGAAGGGCGGCGAACCTCCCGAATGTTTCACGTGAAACATTCGTTCGCAACCATAAGGCGGGCCGAAGAAATGCTTCGGCCCGCCTTGCTTTCCTACGCTGCTGTATTCCCCAGAGCGCTCTTCGCGGAGATGCGGCCGAACACGAGGCATTCGGCCACGTTGCCGCCTCCCTCGTAGTAGTGTCCCCAGATGGAGCCGAACTCGCCAGCCGAGTACAGTCCCGGAATGGCGTTTCCGTCGTAGTCGAGGATGGCGCCGTTGGCTGCACGCACGGGGCCGCCATCCGTATTGAGGAACGACGGCGCGCACAGCTGCGCGTAGAACGGCGGCGTCTGCACCGGCACGAGTGTGCTTTCGGGGCGATGGAAGTACGCGTCCTTCCCGTTCGCGCAGCATTCGTTCCACTGATCGACGGTGGTCACCAGCTCGTCAACCGGCACCTCCATGAGCGCGGCCAACTCCTCGATGGTGTTCGCCGCCAGCGCGTAGCCTTCCTTATCGGGTTCGCCCTTCGTGGTGGAAGGGGGAATGGCGCCTTGCGCCAAACCCTCGGCATCGAACAGGAACCATGCTTTCGAAGGCATGGGCAGGTGCGGCCACTCGCCGCCGAACTGCATGTGGCCGTGCCGCGACCCCACGTGCACGCTCATATCGGACATATACGGGTACTTTTCGCGTACGTTGTAGCCGTCCCAGTCCATGTAGAAGCGGCGGCCGTTCACGCCGACGGTGATGCCGAAACCCTTCGGCGCGGGTTTGAAGATGGGCGGGTTCGTGTACGTGGTGTTTTCCAGGTCACGTCCGGCCATCCAGAACCCGGCGCAGTTGTTCATGTGCCAGAAATCGGCGCCGATGCGCGCGCAGATGCGATGGCCGTCGCCCGTGTTGAGGGAGCCCGCTGCGGGTACGGCAGCTCCCTGGCCCAGATAATTCTGCATCATCTCGGGGCTGTGCTCGAAGCCTCCCAAGCACAGAATGACGCCGCGCTTTGCGCGGATGTACGTGGGGTTTTTCTCGCCCGCACGATGCCCACGATGGCGCCGGATTCGTCTTGCACGAGGTCAACGAGCGGGGTGAGGTGCGGTAGTCCACGATGTCGCTGTGCTGCGCGACGGCGTCCTGCAAGAACACCTGCACATGATCGGGCCCCTTCACTTCCACGTCCGTGTTCTTTCCAATGGCGAAGTAGCCGAACGCATAGGAGTTTTCCAACTCGTGGTATTCCGCGTTGCGCTCTTCGGGGTCGGATGTGGGCTCGGTGATGCTCATCTCCTCTTTGTTGGCGCCCAGCTCGATCACCCAGTCGTATATCTCGCCGAGGCCCTGCGCATACGCTTCCAGGACATCGTCGGGCGTGGTGCCGTGCGAAAGCTCCTTCATGTACGAGCTCATGGCCGCGACGTCTTTCGTCCAGATGGCGTCGCCTTTGCAGAAGGGGCTGTTGCCACTCGGCGTAGAGCCCTTCTCGATGAGCAGGCAGGACGCGCCGTTGCCTTCGGTGGCAACCGTCAACGCCGCCGCGTTGCCGGCGATGCCCGCACCCACCACGATGACGTCGAACTCCTCGTCCCACGTAATGTCGCCCGCCTTCGCGGTTGCGTCCCCGCTGCCCGTTGCGCTCGGCGCGCATCCGGCTAAGCCCATGGCGCGGCTCCCGCAAGTGCGATGCCTGCGGTTTTTACGAAACCGCGCCGCGTTTGCGTATGCGTGAGCGCCTGCGTGCGCTCTGTCGATTCGCATGCTCTGTTGTTCATAACCCCTCCTTGATCGACGATGAAGCAACAACTGCTCGATCATCGTCTTTTGCGCGGGGCTTGCCTATCGTCGAAAAGGGAGAACTTGCTGATCAGGGCCATCCCCAAAACGGATGATGTTGCGCTGGGCGGAGGGCGGTCGTATGATGGGGCCACTGAAGCCGGGGAGGGGACACGTTCTGAGCGTTATCAAACACTACTGCACCGCCTGCTGCGTTGCCGTGGGGTGGGCTTTGCTGGCTGCCTGGGCCGACTTGTTCGGCCACTCGTCAGGCTTTGCCTTGTCGTATTCGGGGCTCACGGAATTGGGCAACATGCGCGTCTATTGGCTGGTGGGCTTGCTCTTGCTCGCTGCGGCCATGGCGACAATCCCCCGTCAGTTCGAACGCGCGAAGAGCACCTTGTTTTACTGCATGCCTCTGGCGGCTTCGTTCGGTACGATGGCGTTCGCCATTGCTGCGCAGCAGACGTTTTTCGCGCCTGAAGTGGTGGCGTTGTTGGGCATCGTCGTGGCTGGCGCGGGATACACGTGGTTCACGTGCTTGTTCTGCGGCATGCTGGCCGAGACGCAAAGCATGTCGTGCGCCGTTGGCAGCATCGTAGCCAGTTTGGCGCTGAAAACAGTGCTCGTGCAGATGTTTACGGGCGCGTTGCCCGAAGCCTCGCAGGTGGGGTTGGCTATCCTGCTGCCGTTCGCCATCGCGGCGTTGGCAGCGGCGGCGCGACGCGGCGAGCGCACTCGTGTGGAGTCCGATGAATGGAAGCCCGCTCCGGACGCTTCCGCGTCGTACCGCTATCTCGTCCCCCAGATTCTCGTGGGGGCGCTCGCGGTTGCCACGACGCGCGTTTTGACGCCCCTCGGCTTCTTCGGCGATCCGCTCAATCAGTTCAGGGATGCTATCCCGACGGCTATCGGAACGGTGTGCGTGGCGGCGGTGCTCGTATGCCTGGGATACTTCGTGCTGGTCAAGCGGGTGAAAACTCACCTTAATCGCCGCTTCATGCCGGCATTCCTCGTGGTGGTCATCGCATTCTTCGTCACAGCGCTCGCTCCGTCGTCGTCGGGCCTCGTGGCCGCCGCCGCGGAAGTGTTCATTACGGCGGTCGAGGCGTTCACCCATGCGCTGTTCTGGACGCTTGCCGTCACGGCTATTCGCCTGAAGGGTGCGTCGCCGTTTCGCGTGGTGGGCTTATCCACTGGCTTTTACGACGTCGTGTCTATCGTGTGGGTGGCGGCATTCTTCAGTATGGGTGTGGTGAGCAATGCCGTTATTCTGCTGGTTGCTCTCGTGCTGGTGGTGTTGGTCATGTGGCTCATTGATCGCGGGGGAGGCGAGGAGGGCTCCGCGGTGCCTCCCGAGACGATGGTGGACCGCCGTGCGGATATCGCTCAGCGCTACGGCTTGTCTCCGCGCGAGACGGAAGTATTCATGATGTTGGCACAGGGCCGTTCGCGTGCATTCATCAGTGAGGAATTGGTGCTGTCCGAAGGAACGGTGAAAACGCACATCTCGCATATCTACGCGAAGCTCAACGTGCATGGGCGCCAGGAAATGTTCGATCTGCTTCTTGCCGAAGACGAATCGTCAGCCGCGTGATTCCCAAGTGTGGCGGAAAAATATACGGATGGTAAACTGAACCTGTTGCTTGTGCACACCATATGTTCGGCAGCGCACTCATGTTCGGTGCGTCCCGTGCATGACTTTTAAGATTGATTCCATCGCTATACAGAACGAGGGAATCAATTGCCAATATTATCCAATATTGGGCCAAAAACTGCATAAAGTGTAAATATGCAGGTTACTCAATTTTTGTGCATTTGAACAATTTGCTTATACGTTTTGCTCAAATGTCTACGTAATTTCCTGTTGCAGATGAACAAAAAAGATGGTATAACTGCGTCATCGGCAAATCTCGAAGGACTTGCCACGACGGGCTCGATGTCGCGGCACGTTCTCCTAGAAAGCTGCAAGGTTTGTAGTTGTGCCATCTATAGGTAGCGCCGGAAGCGCTGCCGGAGAAAGGAGACTGTCATGGCGAAGATAGTCAGCTCTTGGAACGACTGGGATCCGCTGAAGCGCGTCATCGTCGGCCGCTGCGACTACTCGATGATCCCGCCCGAGGAGCCCGCGACCTCCGAGAAGGTGCCCGTCGACTCCGAGATGCGCGGCATGTGGGGCCCCCGCCCGACGGCCACCGTCGAGCGCGGCAACGAGTGCCTCGAGAACCTCGTGAAGATCCTCGAGGACCGCGGCGTGGTCGTCGACCGCCCGACGCCCCTGCAGTGGAACCAGGCCATCGGCACGCCCGACTTCCGCAACGACTCCATGATGACCTGCATGCCGCCCCGCGACATCCTGCTCACCGTCGGCAACGAGATCATGGCCTCGGCCAACTCCTTCCGCTGCCGCTACTTCGAGTACCTGGCCTACTGGCCGCTCATGAAGCAGTACTTCGACGAGGACCCGGACTTCCTGTGGACCCAGGCCCCGCGCCCGCGCCTGACCGACGCCTCCTACAAGCACAACTACTACGACGAGAAGATCACCCTTGAGGACCGCCTGGTCCGCACGGCCAACAAGGACTTCGTCACGACGGAAGTCGAGCCGATGTGGGACGCCGCCGACGTGATGCGCATGGGCAAGGACCTGTTCATCCAGCACGGCCTGACCACCAACCGCACCGCCATGGAGTGGTTCCAGCGCTACTACCCCGAGCTGCGCGTCCACGCCGTGAACTTCCCCGGCGACCCCTACCCGATCCACATCGACGCGACCTTCGTGCCGCTGCGCCCGGGCCTGATCATCAACAACCCGCACCGCCACCTGCCCGACGAGCAGCGCGCCATCTTCGAGGCCAACGACTGGCAGATCGTCGACGCCGCCCAGCCGGCCCACACCGAGCCGCCGGCGCTGTGCTACAGCTCCGTCTGGCTGTCCATGAACTGCCTGGTCCTCGACCCCAAGACGGTCATCGTCGAGGCCTCCGAGGTGCACCAGCAGGAGCAGATGGACAAGCTCGGCATGAACGTCATCCCCTGCGACCTGCGCGACGCCTACCCGTTCGGCGGCGGCCTGCACTGCTCCACCGCGGACGTCTTCCGCGAGGGCGAGTGCCTCGACTACTTCCCGAACCGCGTCGCCGACCCGACCCTCATCCATCCCGAGATGTGGAACGACTAGTTCTTGCAGCTTGACCGCTTGTCACTGACAGGATCTGGCACCATTTAGAAGAAAGGGGATTCGGTTTGCAAGAGCATTCCGGATCCCCTTTTTCATTCCTCAAATCGACAATCACGTACAACTGAGTTCGGTCATGTAGGATCAAAGGTAAGACAAGTACCGTCTTCGATTACACGATCTGTTTCGCATTCGATCTTGCATGACAAGGGCCCCTCACCAGGGGGCTTAGGTGGGGCATATCTTTTTTGCTACTGGTTTAAGGAGGACCAATGGCAGACAACAACAAAGACCTGAAGGTCGGCAAGGACGTGGACGGCTCCGGCGGCTATGAAATGAAGCTGAACCTGGGCACCATCGCCATGCTTGTCTCGGCAACCGGCATGGGCCTGGTGCCGCTGTTCAGCCGCTGGGCTACGCGTACCGACATGTTCGACGGTGCCGCGGGCTTCAACGCCGGCGACAGCATCGGCGCCCTGATGGCCGTCGGCCGCATGGGCATGGGCGTGCTGTTCTTCGTCATCTTGATGGTGGCCACGCACAAAGTGCACGTGTTCAAGAAGCTCAAGCTGACCCCGGCCATCGCGCTCGGCGGCTTGATGATCGGCATGTCGCTGGCGTGCTACGTCACGTCCACGCTGCTGACCACGATCTCGAACGCGGTTCTGTTCATCTACATCGGCCCCGTCATCTGCGTATTGATGGCGCGCATCTTCCGCAAGGAGCCGATGTCTAAACTGCAATGGATCTGCTTGGCTGCGGTGTTCATCGGCATGTTGTTCGGCGAGGGCCTGCTCGGCTTCGGCGTAGGCGGTGCGGCGTTCGGCATGGACTTCAACCTGGCACCCTCTACGGCCGAGTTCCCGATGAAGGGTATCGGCGACGCGTTCGGCTTGGCTTCCGGTGTGTTCTACGGCGCTTCGATGTTCTTCAACGGCTATCGCAAGGACGCCGACACCACGGCTCGTGGCGTGTGGAACTTCATCTTCGCCGTCATCGGTGCTGGCGTTATCACCATTATCCTGAACTCGCTCGGTGCCAACCCTGGCATGGAGAACTGGGCCCTCAACGTGCACTTCACCACGTTCAACTGGATCGGCGCGGTGCTGCTGTGGATCATCTGCGGCCCCATCGCTCTGGGCTTCCTGTTGGTGGCTGGCCGCAACCTGCCGGCTGCTGACTACGGCACCATCGCCTACTGGGAAGTTCCCGTGGCCCTGTTCATCGGCCTGGTCATCTTCGGCGAGCCGTTCACCATCAACACGGCTTTGGGCGCCATCCTCATCATCGGCGGCGGTGCTATCCCGTCCGTCAAGGGCATGGTAGCCGGTCGCAAGCACAAGCAAGAGGTTGAGATTCGCGAGAACCTCTCTGCCAAGCTGCAAGAGGAAGCAGAGAAGGAAGATCTCGATCTCCCCTAGGGCTTTCGCTCGACATCTCGGACTCGCTTCCACAGGTGAGGCGGGGGACGTGAAGAACGGGTGGCCGGCCAGGCTGAAAACCGCGGCCACCCCGCACTGAGAGGAAGGTGTGGCACATGAAGATCACGACCAATCTCACGCACATCGCTACCACGATTGATTTCGAAGCCGCAAGACGAAGAGAGCTGCAGGCCGCGTTTGCCGCGCAGGGGATTCAGGGCTTCGAGGCCGAGCTCGACATCATGGAGCGCACGGAAGAGCATGTGCAGATGGTATCGCTGGAGAAGCTGCTCCAGTTCGCGAAGGCATCGGGCTTGAACGCCGTCACCTACGACGTGACGTACTTCCCGCATGCCGATCAGGACGAGGTCAACTACCAGCTCAACCAGCTGGCGCGCGACCTCGAGATCAGCGCCGAAGTCATCCGCGATCTGTGCGCGACCGAGATTCAGGAGTACCTGGACCTCGACGCCAAGCGCGACGCGAGCGTGCCGGTGCACAGCATCGTGGAGGCGTACACGGGCGGCACGGCGTTCGCCTGGTACGGCATGAACGACTATCCGCGCTTGAAGCATGTCATCCTGCGCAAGCTTGCGCAGGGCGGCCAGAAGGCCAAGCACAACTTCATCATGCGCGCGAGCAAGGCGCAGGTGGATCTGCTCGAAGATTACTGATCGCGCGGTTTGCGACCGGAGACTTCGGGTTGCCTGCCAGCCTGTCGATGAGAACGCAGTTTGTCATTAATCTATGCGTTTCATAAGGCATTTTAGGTGGAGCCCGTTTGCTGCAAAACGGGCTCCACGCCTTTTTCGGAGCCTCCGTTCGCCCGTTCAATCCTTAGGGAAATGTAACAGCTTCGCTAAGAGAAGCTGATAGTGCGGTATGATAACCTCAGGTAAAGGCGTTACCCGATCAAAAAGGGGGCTTCTTTGGAGCACCAAATACGCCGGCAGTTTGCTTGCATTCCAAACGAAGCTGCCAAGTTCTTAGGGGACTACCATGGAATCTAATCAGACTATTGACCAACGTTCCACCATCAAGAAAGTAGCCGTTTCATCGTTCCTTGGAAACTTCATCGAATGGTTCGACTACGCAACGTACTCGTACTTCGCGGTGGTCATCGCCAACGTGTTCTTCCCTGGCGACGACCCCTCCCTGGCGCTCATGCAGACGTTCGCGGTGTTCGCGCTTTCGTTCCTGCTGCGCCCCATCGGCGCCATCTTCTGGGGCAGCATGGGCGACAAGAAGGGCCGCAAGTGGGCGCTTTCCACGTCCATCTTCCTCATGACGGGCGCCACGTTCTGCATCGGCTTGCTGCCGGGCTACCTGGCCATCGGTTTGGCCGCCCCCATCTTGCTGCTGTTGCTCCGCATGATTCAGGGCTTTTCGGCTTCCGGCGAGTACGCCGGCGCCGCAACGTTCCTGGCCGAGTACGCTCCCGCGAACAAGCGCGGCGTGTACTGCTCGCTCGTGCCGGCTTCGACGGCCGTCGGTCTGCTGGTGGGCTCGACGTTCGCGACCGTTATGTACACGATCCTGCCTGACGCAGCCGTGAACGAGTGGGGCTGGCGCATCCCGTTCTTGCTGGCCGGACCGCTGGGCCTCATCGCTCACTACATCCGTACCAAGCTCGAGGATTCGCCGACGTACCAGGAAATGCAGAAGGCCATGTCCAAGGCCGACGACTCGAACCATCCCATTCGCGACCTGTTCAGGAATCACCTGCGCGAGCTCATCATCTCGTTCGGCGCTGCCATGCTGAACGCGGTGGGCTTCTACGTGGTGCTCACGTACCTGCCGGTGTACTTGGAGACGGTGGTCATGATGCCGGCGAACGAATCGTCGCTGATCACCACCATCTGTTTGATCGCATACGTGGCGTTCATCTTCGGCAGCGGGCATCTGTCCGATAAGTTCGGGCGCAAGAAGATGCTCATCATCGCATGCGTGTCGTTCATCGTGCTCACGGTGCCGGCGTTCATGCTGCTGAACACGGCGCAGTTCTGGACCGTGCTGGCTGTCGAGCTGGTTATGTGCCTGGCGCTCACCATCAACGACGGTACGCTGTCGAGCTACCTGACCGAGACGTTCCCGACGGCTGTGCGCTACACCGGTTTCGCGCTGTCGTTCAACTTGGCGAACGCCCTGTTCGGCGGCTCTGCTTCGTTCATCTCGACCGCGCTCATTGCCGCTACCGGTTCCAACCTCGCGCCCGCCTGGTACATGGTCGGTGTGTCTTGTATCGCGCTGGTGGCGATGATACTATCTCATGAGCACACAGGTAAGGAGCTGTCCGACGTTTAAGGCCTGATGGCCTGCACTGATGACCGCTCGCCGTTTCACTGAGCGAGCGGACTGTGGATACAACGGGCGCCGTCCGAGACCTGAAGGTCCGGGCGGCGCTCGCTCATGAGAGGGCGTTTTCGCGCCATCCGTTTGAGGGAGGACCGTATGGCCGAAACATCGCAGACGCCGAAGTCTTTGAAGGCGCAAATCACGCGCACCTCGCTTGTGCTTGCTGCCGCCGCGCTGCTGCGCGAGCAGGGGCCGAAAGCCGTCACCTACCGTAAGGTTGCGAAGTGGGCCGGCGCGGCTTCGTCGTCGGTGGGGTACTACTTCGACTCCGTGACGCAGTTGCTGCACGAAGCGGGTCGCTACAACATCCAACTGTGGGCCGAACGCGCCGAGAAGGCAGCGTCTGCCGCGGAAGGGCTCGATCGCGACGAGTGCCGCGAGCGCGTGACCGACCTGCTCATCCGCGCGTGCCTACCGGACGAGTCGGTGGTGCCCTCGGCGCACTACGCGCAGCTCATCGCCGCTGCCGAGTCCGATGTGGTCACCGAGGCCTATCAGAAGGGGCGCGTGTCGCTCGACGCCGCCATCGAGCGCATTCTGTCGCATGCCGGCATCGAGATGCCGCCGCGCATGGTGGGCACCGTCGTGGACGGTGCGGCTGTGGCCGCCATCTCGGAGGGTTACGATGTGCGCAAGTTCTCAACCGACATTCTGCAAGGGGCCATCGACACGTACGTCAAGGCTGCCAACGCCTAAGCGGCGACGGCGCGCCGGGCCGCGTGACGGTCGGGCGCTGCGCCCAGTACTCTAGCAACTCACATTTCGGCGACGGGAGGGTGAACGCCCTGCCGTCGCCGATTTTCTTTTCCTGCCATCTGTTAGAACGTGAGGAAGAAACGTTCGTATGCGATGTCGCGCCGCTGCAGCTGTGAGCGGCGCGACATCGCGTCAGAGGTGAGGAAAGGAGTTGAGGCGGCATGAGCGATCCTCGTCAAGCAGAAGCGGGCCCCGTCGGCCAAGTGAGCCGCCCGACGTTCAAGCGCACGCTGACGTTCTTCGGGTTCTTCGCCATCACGGCTTCCATGGTGATGACGGTGTACGAGTACCCGTCGTTCGCCACATCGGGATTCCAGCTGGTGTTCTTCCTGATCGTGGGCGGCATCCTGTGGTTCTTGCCCGTCGCGCTGTGCGCGGCTGAGATGGCTACGGTGAAAGGGTGGGAGTCGGGCGGTATTTTCGCCTGGGTTGGCAACACGCTGGGAAGGCGGTGGGGCTTCGCCGCGCTGTTCTTCCAGTGGTTCCAGATCACCGTCGGGTTCGTCACCATGGCGTTCTTCATCCTGGCGGCGCTCGCGTACGTGTTCAAGTGGGACGCGCTGTACAACAACCCGCTGGTGATGTTCTTCGGCGTGGCGGCCATCGTATGGCTGCTCACGCTGACGCAGCTGGGCGGCACGAAATACACGGCGCGCATCTCGAAGGTGGGCTTCGTGGGCGGCATCATCGTGCCGGTGCTCGTGTTGTTGGCAGGGTTGATCTACTACTTCGCCACGGGCGGGGCTTCGCAGATCACCTTCGACGTGGGCACGTTCGTGCCCGACTTCAGCAAGGTGGACACGCTGGTCATCTTCGCGTCGTTCATCCTGGCGTACATGGGCGTCGAGGCGTCGGCGTCGCACGTGAACGAGCTGAAGAACCCGAACCGCAACTATCCGTTGGCCATGATCGTTCTGGCCATCCTCACCATCGCGCTCGATGCGTTGGGCGGCTTAGCCGTGGCCACGACGCTGCCGGCGTCGGTGCTGGACGGCAACCTGTCGTTCGGCGTGATCGAGGCGTTCCGCGCCATCTTCGTGCAGCACATCGGGCCCTCCTTGGGCTGGGTGGTGTTCGTGGTGGCGCTGCTGCTGGCGCTCGGCGTGCTGGCCGAGATCTCGGCCTGGATCGTGGGTCCGTCGCGCGCGCTGCTCGATACGGCGCACGACGGCATCCTGCCGCCGTCGTTCAAGAAGGTGAACAAGCACGGCGTGTCGGTGAAGACCGTCGTGGTGCAGGCCATTATCGTCACCGTGTGGGACGCGGTGCTGTGCGGGTCCATCGCGCTGTCGGGCGGGTCGAGCTCGTCGGTGGGCTACCTCACGGCAATCGGCCTGACGGTGGTCATCTACCTGGTGGGATACGTGCTGTTCTTTCTGGGATACTTCGTCCTCATCTTCAAGAAGAAGAACCTGCAGCGTTCGTTCCAGCTGCCGGGCGGCACGCCGTTCAAGGCCATCGTGGCGAGCGCGGGCCTGATCATGACCGTGGCGACGCTGATCATCTCGTTCTTCCCGTCGTCGAACCTGAGCACGCAGGCGAACCAGGTGTACCAAGCCATGTTGGCGTTGCGTTCGTCATCTCGGTGGCCAT
>ENA-OQIJ01000098-OQIJ01000098.1-human-gut-metagenome-genome-assembly--contig:-NODE-98-length-26928-cov-7.725010_pt1 | contig 26928 bp, 23 predicted proteins | sample MGYA00242582_ERZ504747 | MGnify/ENA primary metagenome ERZ504747 (study PRJEB26092, sample SAMD00036435) | human gut metagenome | host: Homo sapiens | study: EMG produced TPA metagenomics assembly of...
ATTGGCCGGGACCCTCACGCTGTGCCGCTCGCTATGAGCCTATTTGGCGAACGTCCTACGCATCCACGCGGCAGCCAACTGCGGCCACACCTGCACGCATTCCTCGATGCCGTGGACACCCTGCCATCCAGCTCCCAGTCCGGCATGTCCGGGCTGGTCAGCTCCGGAATGGCCGCAAGCCCCCCGGCAAAGCAGCCGGGCCTGGGCGCATAGCCCTGTTCGCTGGGCATCATGCCGATGGTGCCGCCGGTATATAAGATGCAGATGCGTTTTTTCATGAAAAAGCCCCCTGTGCCGGCGTCGGCTGTGCGCGGCGCTGCGGCGAATTTTGCTGTTAATCAGCATACCATAAAAGCCGGGCGGGGGCAACTTCAGGCCATACCGTATTGTTGCAGGCGTGAATCGTGCGGGGCTGCCTTTATTCCGGCAGGATGCACCGGGGAGCCAGATGGATATAAAGCGGGCTGAACCGGTCCTCCCAGAGCTCCGCCGCACGGGGTGCGGGCAGCGGAGGAAGGTCGGAGCGCAGCGGCAGCGAAAGAGCGCACACAAAGCCCGGCCCGCCCGCCCGCACCGCAAAGCTTCCCCCGGCCTGCCGGGCAAAGGCCCGGGCTGCGCCAAAGCCGAAGCCTTGCCGGATGTCTCCGGCAAGGCCGGGGCCGCTGTCCAGATAAAACAGGCAGGCGCGCCCGCCTACGGCCCGCAGCCGCAGCTCCATGCCGGGGCAGGGCCCGGCGTACAGAAGGCTGTTGCACACCGCCTGCAGGATCACCGCTTCCAGCAGCGCAGGTCGGCCCGCCACAGGCAGCGGCTCACCCCAGCCGGAAAAGCGCAGCGATGACGGGGGCAGAGGGCACACCTCGGCCGCGGCTTCCACCAGCGTGCCGCACCAGTCGTTCAGCTCCAGGCAGCGGACGGCGGGCAGCGAGAAGGCAGCCTCCAGCTCCAGCGCCCGGGCCCGGTGCAGCAGAAGATAGCCGCCCCGCTGCCCGTCGGCTGCTCTGCTCAGGCGAAGGGCGGCCCGGCTGCGCAGAAAAGCCGCCCGGGCCAGTGAATCGCTTGAAAAACCCATGAGGATCCCTCCTGTTTTTCGGGCCTGTATCCGTTAGTTTGCACAAATGATGCAACAATATCCTGTGATAATGCCCAAGGACAGGCACTGCGCGGGGTTTCTTTGTACTTTTGTGTTAATTTATTGACAAGCCCTTGTAGTTTTTCCATTTTTGGTATACAATAAAGACACCTAAGTAATTCATTTACCTTAAGGAGGATATTACAATGGCTGTTAAAGTTGCAATTAATGGTTTTGGCCGCATTGGTCGTCTGGCTTTCCGTCAGATGTTCGGCGCTGAGGGCTACGAGATCGTTGCTATCAACGATCTGACCAGCCCCGAGATGCTGGCTCACCTGCTGAAGTACGACACCGCTCAGGGTCGTTACGACGGTCACACCGTTGAGGCTGGCGAAGGCTCCATCACCGTAGACGGCAAGAAGATCACCATCTACGCCAACCCCAATCCCGCTGAGCTGCCCTGGGGCGAGCTGGGTGTAGACGTTGTTCTGGAGTGCACCGGCTTCTTCACCAAGAAGGACAAGGCCATGGCTCACATCAACGCTGGCGCCAAGAAGGTTGTTATCTCCGCTCCCGCTGGCAACGACCTGAAGACCATCGTTTACAGCGTTAACGAGAACACCCTGACCAAGGAAGACCAGATCATCAGCGCTGCTTCCTGCACCACCAACTGCCTGGCTCCCATGGCCAAGGCTCTGAACGATGCCTTCCCCATCCAGAGCGGCATCATGACCACCGTGCATGCTTACACCGGTGACCAGATGATCCTGGACGGCCCCCATCGTAAGGGCGACCTGCGTCGTGCTCGTGCGGGCGCTGCCAACATCGTTCCCAACAGCACCGGCGCTGCCAAGGCCATCGGCCTAGTTATCCCCGAGCTGAACGGCAAGCTGATCGGTTCTGCTCAGCGCGTTCCCGTTCCCACCGGCTCCACCACCATCCTGGTTGCCGTTGTGAAGGGCAAGGACGTTACCGTTGACAGCATCAACGCTGCCATGAAGGCTGCTTCTTCCGAGAGCTTCGGCTACAACACCGATCCCATCGTGTCTTCCGACATCATCGGCATCCGTTACGGCAGCCTGTTTGATGCCACCCAGACCATGGTTACCAAGATCGACGACGACACCTATCAGGTTCAGGTTGTGTCCTGGTACGACAACGAGAACAGCTACACCAGCCAGATGGTTCGCACCATCAAGTACTTCGCTGAGCTGTAATTCTCCTCTGCTTAGGGTATGACAAAGGCCCCCGCACGGTTCCTCCGTGCGGGGGCCTTTTTTGTGTTTTGCGGGAATGCTTGCCAATCCAGCTTTTTAATGCTAAACTGATAACACGATAAAAGGAGTTGACATACAATGCAGCAGGGAATGCGCCGCAGGGCGCTTGCCGCGGCCTTTCCCCACACGGTGCCTATTCTGGCGGGGTTTCTGTTTCTGGGCATGGCCTACGGTATCTATATGAATGTGTCCGGCTTTCCGTTCTGGTATCCCATGCTTATGGGGCTTACCATCTTCGGCGGCTCGCTGGAGTTTGTGGCGGTGAGCATGCTGCTGGCGCCCTTTGCACCGGTACAGACCTTTCTGATGGCCCTGATGCTTCAGGCCCGCCACCTGTTCTACGGCATTGCCATGCTGGAAAAATACCGGGATGTGGGCCCAAAACGCTGGTATCTGATCTTCGGCATGTGCGACGAGAGCTTTTCCATCAACTGCAGCGCAGAGATTCCGGAGGGCGTGGACCGGGGCTGGTTCTATTTCTGGGTCACCCTGCTCAACCACGCCTACTGGGTAACCGGCGCCACGCTGGGCGGCCTTGCAGGGTCGCTGCTCTCCTTCGACACCACTGGCCTGGACTTTGTGATGACCGCCATGTTTGTGGTGATTTTTCTGGAGCAGTGGGGCAAGGAGAAGGGCCATCTGCCCTCGCTCATTGGCCTTGGGGCCAGCGGGGTGTGCCTTGCGCTTTTCGGAGCGGATTCCTTCCTGCTGCCCGCCATGGGCTGTATTCTGGCTTTGCTTACGGTCCTCAAAAAGCCCATTGACCGGATGCAGGCGGAAGGAGGGGAGGACGCATGACCCTGACGCAACAGATCATTACCATCGGCCTGTGTGTGCTGGGCACCATGCTCACCCGGGGGTGTTCCGGGGCGGTCAGGTGCCGGCCTATGTGCGGTATCTGGGACGGGCACTGCCGGGGGCCATCTTCGGCATGCTGGTGATTTACTGCCTGAAGGGCGTGCAATGGACGGCGGGTTCCCACGGCCTGCCGGAAATCATTGCGATTTTGGTCACCATCGGCCTGCACCGGTGGAAACGGCAGATGCTTCTTTCCATTGCCGGCGGCACGGTTTGCTACATGCTGCTGGTCCAGTGGGTGTTTTAAGGGCGAAATCGCCCTGCTACCGGGGAAAAGTGTTCGCAAAAGGCGAACAAAATGCGGTTTTTAAAAATTTTTCTGAATTTTCAAAAATTTTTGGAAAGAGTTGAAATAAAACCCGGTCCTCAATCGTCTTACAAGTACAAGCGGACAATCAAACCGGCCGGCACGCGGTCCTCAAAGCCAGCGGCCCGGCGGATGAATGAAAATTGACATTGAGGAGGGAATTCCATGAAGTGGATGCTGATCGTATCGGGCCTGTTGGCGGCGTGTGCTGCATTCGCGCTGCTGCGTGCATGGGCCGGCAAGGGGAAATCGAATAAGGGTGAAGTGAGCCTGATGGCCACTGTGAAGCGGATTTTGACCAACGGCGAGGGTCAGTATCGCGGCGTATTCATCGCCCGTGGCCAGGAAGTGGAATTTGCCATTCCCGCCCACATCGCCCGTCAGCTTCAGCCCGGCGAGCGGGGCGTGCTCACCTACCGGGGCGGCGAGTTTGTGTACTTTGTACCTCGCCAGCAGCTGTTTGAAGCCGAGGGCGAGGGCCAGCTGCGCGCTGTTTCCTGAATGATGCAAAACGTTCGCGCCGGGGCTTAGCAAGCGGCCCGGGGGCGGCTTTTGAACCCGCCTTGTCATGAGACGGAACTGCCGGGAGTGTTCTTCTAAGAAGGACACTCCCGGTTTTTTCTTTGTTTTGCCGGTGTGATGTGATACAATAAAGAAAAATTCCGCCCGGGTGCGGGCGCACACGGCAGAGGAGAATGGGAATGCAGAAACAGCTCACCCGTATTTTTTCGGCGGGTTTTGCCCTGATCTGGGGCTGGGTCTTTTTGAATAGCGTGCTGCGCTGGCAGCACAACGGGCTGGCCGCACTGGCAGCGGGCGCGGTGCTGGGTGCGGTGCTGTTCGCGCTGGCCCGCTTCGTTTTGCCGCTGTTGGATCAGTTGCCCCGCCGCCGGTTCCGGCTGCTGCTGGGTGCGGTGCTGGTGCTGCATGGTCTGGCGCTGGGCTGGCTGGGCTTTTTGCTGGCCGAGGTGCCCATCATGGATATGAACACCGTGCTGCAGAGCCTGCCGGATTTTCTGGACGACGGCATCCCTCAGGTGTGGGGCGGGTATTATGTGACCTGCAACAACAATCTGGGTCTGGCGCTGCTGCTCACCGGCTGGTACAGGCTGGTGGGGCTGTTCGGAATCACGCCGGACACCGAGGCCGGCATCTACGCGGGCATTGTGCTGAACGTGCTGGCCATCTGGCTGGCGGTGGTGCTGGTGTGTATGCTGGCCCGGCGCATTCTGCACCACAACAGCGGCGTGGCGCTGACCTTTCTGCTCGCGGCGGGCTTTCTGCCCTTTGTGCTGTGGGCCCCCTGCTTTTATTCCGATACCCTCTCTCTGCCCTTCGGGCTGCTGGTACTGCTGTGCTGGAATTACTACCGGGCCGAAAAACGCCGCCCGGTACGCATTGCCCTGCTGGTGGCCATGGGGGCTGCGGCTTTTGTGGGCTATGCGGTAAAGGGCAGTGTGGCAGTGATTCTGGTGGCGCTGGTGATCCAGCTCTTTCTGGAAAAAAAGCCCCGTCAGGCGCTGGCAGGGGCGCTGGTGCTGGTGGTGATGTTCATTGGATTGAATGCAGGCTACCGGGCCTGGCAGCACAGCGGCCTGCTGGATTTCTCGGTGGAGGATGAGATCGGTTTCCCCATCGAGCTGTGGTTTGCCTACGGCAGCACCGGCGACGGCAACTACAACGACCCGGTGTGTCAGGCCGCGAAGGATCTGCCCACCATGGCCGACCGGCGGCAGATGCTGCGGCAGTTTATCATCGAGCAGTATTCCTCCCGGGGCCCGCTGGAGCAGCTGGACTTCATGACCCGCAAGGCGGTGATCACCTGGGGCGACGGGCTGTATGACGCCCAGGAATTCCTGGCCACGCCTCTCAAATCCAACTGGACCCACCGGTTCATTCTGGAGGGTCAGCCCGGCTACATGCCCATGGTCTACTACTGTCAGGCATACCAGTTTCTGCTGATGGGTCTGGTGCTGGCAGGCGCGGTGGGCGCGGTGCGCCGGGCCCGCCCCGGCACCCTGACGCTTGCCCGGGTGAGCGTGTTCGGGCTGATGCTCTTTTTGAGCTTCTGGGAGACCAAGGCCCGCTATTCCTTCAACTTCACCCCGCAGTTGATCCTGCTGGCGGCGGCCACCTTGTGGCGGCTGGCCCGGCAGCGGCGCATCGGCCGGAAAAACTGAACCAAACAAACGCCGTGGAGCAGCCTGCTCCACGGCGTTTTTGCTGTCATTTCATGTTTACTTGAAAAGCGGATCAGTTCTGCTGCCGGGCCCGGCGCAGAAAGAAGAGGGCCGCGCAAAGGCCGCAGAGCTCCGCCAGCACATAGGCCAGCCAGACGCCGGTCATGCCCAGCGCCGCCGCCAGCACCAGTGCCAGCGGAATCAGGGCAATCAGGCCGCGGATCATGGCCACGCCGAAACCCTGTCGGGGTCGGTCCACCGCGCTGAAATAGGCGGCCAGCACCAGATTCGGCCCGGCGAAGAAGAAGCCCACAAAATAGATCCGCATACCGGCGCGGGCGATGTCTGCCAGCTGAGGGTCGGCATCCCGGTTGAAGGCGCTGATCAGCGGGTCCGGCCACAGGTTCACCGCCAGATAAATGATCACCGCCAGTGCCAGCACCAGCCCCACTGCCAGCCGCAGCAGCTGGCGCAGCTCGGCGGCGTTGCCGGTGCCGTAGGCATGGCTGGTCAAAGGCTGGATGCCCTGGGCCACACCGGTGAAGATGGCAAGCCCCACCAGCGCCAGATTGGCAATGATGCCGTAGGCCGCCACGCCCACGTTGCCGGTGAAATGCAGAATCAGCAGGTTGAACACCAGCAACACCACGCCGGAGGAGAGCTCACACACAAAGGAGGAGGCCCCCAGCCCCAGCGCCCGGGCGGCGGGGCGCAGCGCGGCACCCCGGGCACAAAAGCGCAGCCGGCTGGCAGGCCGGGCAAAGTGGGTGGCCAGCACGCAAAGGCTCAGGATGGGGGCGATGCAGGTGGCAATGGCCGCGCCGAACATGCCCATCCCCATGGGATACATGAACACCCAGTCCAGCACCACGTTGGAAAGGCTGCTGGTGAGCATGCCCGCCATGGCCAGTCGGGGTGCGCCGTCGTTGCGCACAAAGGCCTGCAGGGTGCTGTTCAGAAGGAAGAAGGGCGCAAAGCACAGAATGGTGTGCAGATACACGCTGCACAGCGGCAGGGTCACCGCATCCGCTCCCAGCAGCGCGGCCAGCGGCGCTGCGGCCAGCGCACCCAGCGCCAGCAGGGCGCAGCCCGCCCCGGCGGCCAGCAGCACCATGCCGCTGAACAGACGGTTGGCGGCCTCGTTTTCCCCCTGGGCCCGCAGGATGGCGTATCGGGTGCCGCCGCCCACACCGGTCATCAGACCGGCCGCGTTGATCAGGTTGTACACAGGGATGGCGATGTTCAGCGCGGTCAGGCCGTCGGCTCCGATGGCATTGGCGATGAAAAAGGTATCTGCCAGAATGTAGCAGGAAAGGCCGATCATTCCCATCACATTGGCGCTCACATAGCGGCAGAATTTGGACAATACGTTCACAGGCTTTTGCTTCCTCCCTCACAGCAAAAAAGGTGCCTGAATCCCTCCCTGCTTGCGACCTACCGGGAGAGGTTCAGGCACCTGACGGGCGACCCGGTGGCCGCCCGCCATGCTTTCATGTTTAATTCCGCTACTCAGTATAGCAAAGGCGCGGGCAAAAGGCAAGGCCTCGCCGCCCTTACAGCTCGTAAATGGCGGAATACTTTTCCACCAGATAATCTGTGTAGAATTTGGGATCGAAGGCGCCGCCGCAGGCGTTCTGCAGCAGCTGGGCGGGGGTCTTTTCCTTGCCGTACTGCCAGATGCGCTCCTCCAGCCATCCGGTGATGGGGGCCCAGTTGCCCGCCTCCAGCAGGCCGTCCACGTCCAGCTCTTTACGCATGGAGGCCATCATCTGGGCGCCGTAGGCGGTGCCCAGCGCGTAGCTGGGGAAGTAGCCCAGGTCGCCGCAGGCCCAGTGAATGTCCTGCAAAACGCCGTGGGCGTCGTCCGGCACCTCCACGCCCATCAGTTCCTTCATCTGGGCGTTCCAGGCGGCAGGCAGATCCTTCACGGCCAGCGAACCGTTCATCAGACGCTTTTCCAGCTCGTAGCGCACCATCACATGCAGGCAGTAGGTCACCTCGTCCGCCTCGGTGCGGATCAGGCTGGGCTGGCACTGGTTCACCGCCTTGTAGAAGGCCTCGGGGGTCACGCCCGCCAGCTGGGCGGGGAACAGCTCGGTGAGGGTGGGCCACAGGCTCCTGATGAAGCCCAGGCTCCGGCCCAGATAGTTTTCGCACAGGCGGCTCTGGCTCTCGTGCAGGCCCATGGACGCGCCGCCGGACAGGCAGGTGTATTGCAGTCGGTCGGCCATGTGCAGCTCATACAGGGCATGGCCGCCCTCGTGGATCACCGAGTACAGATTGCTGGCCATGTCGTCCTCATGGTAGTGGGTGGTGATGCGTACGTCGCCCTTGTAGAACTCGGTGGTGAAGGGGTGCTCGCTCTCGCTGAGCACGCAGTGGCTTTCGTCGATACCCATCAGCTTCATCACCGCGGCGGAGAGCATCTTCTGGGCCTCGATGGGCCAGGTGCCCTTCAGAAAATCGCAGGGAATTTTTACGCCCCGCTGGCCGATCTCCTTCACCAGCGGCTGGATCACCGCTTTCAGCTGGTCGAAGAAGGCGTCGCACTGGGCCATGGACAGGCCCTTCTCGTACTGGTCCAGCCACACGTCATAGGGGGCCTTATTGGCATCGAAGTAGGCGGCGGTGCGGCGGCGGTAGGCCACAATCTGCTCCAGATAGGGGGCGAACAGCGAAAAATCACTGGCGGCCTTGGCCTTCTCCCAGGCATTCACCGCGGCGGTGGTCAGCTTCACGAAGGCGGCGTATTCCTGGGCGGGGATCTTGCTGGTCTCGTCGTACATCCGCTGCAGCTCGGCCACCTCGGCGGCCTCCTGCTCGGTGCGCTCCTCGCTGCGGGCCTTTTCCAGCAGCGCGGGCAGGCTGGGGTCAGCGATCAGGCTGTATTTGATGCCGCTCAGCACCTCCAGCGCCTCGCCCCGGCCGGGGTAGCTTTCGCTGGGGGCCACGGTCTGGGCGTCGAAGTCAATCACATTCAGCGCGAACTGAAAGGCGTACAGCTTCTTTTGCAGATCCCGCAGGGCCTGCATGGTCTCGGTCATCATAAAATGGTCACTCCTTTGGGGCAAAATCGCCCGTGCCTGGGCAGGGCTTTTTCTGCTATTATACCGGCTGATGACCAAAAATACAAACCCTTCTCAAAAACTGCAGAAAAGGAAAGGGAATCCGGTTGATTTTCGCCGCCGGATGCACTACACTGAAATGTAGAGGATCAAACGGAATCGAAGGAGGAATCAGGGATGGAGCAGCCGCTGGTCAGTGTGATCGTGCCGGTTTATAACGCAAAGCTGCACATTGCCCGCTGTGTGGAAAGCATCCGCAGACAGAGCTATCCGAATCTGGAGATTATTCTGGTGAACGACGGCAGCAGCGATGTGAGCCTGCAGGTGGCGGATGTGTACGCCCGGGCAGACAAGCGCATCCTGCTCATTGATAAGGACAACAGCGGTGTGTCCGCCACCCGGAATCTGGCCATCTCGATGTCCACCGGAAAATATCTGCAGTTTGTGGACAGCGACGATTACCTTGCCCCGGACGCCACCCGTCTGCTGGTGGAAAAGGCGGAGCAGAACACCGCCGATCTGGTGATCGCCCCCTATTACCGGGTGGAAACCCACAAGCCCCTCTTTTCCAAAAACGAGGAGGACAGCTACCAGACCATTGAGCAGTACGGCTTTCTGGATGCCGGCTTTTACGATAAGACCACCTTTGCGCGTGGCCTGATGAAGGAGCCCGCCAGCTTTTACTACGGTGTGATGTGGAACAAGCTCTACCGGCGGGACATTGTGCACAACCATGGCATCCAGTGCAACGTGGATCTGGGCTGGAGCGAGGATCTGCTGTTCAATCTGGAATACATCCGCTATGCCTTCCGCTTCTATGCGCTGGAGCAGCCGGTGTATTACTATGTGAAGAATCCCCAGAGTATCACTGCCACCCAGCTGGGGCTGCGTAACACCATGAAGATGCTTTCCACCAAGGCCAGCCTGTTTGCCTACTATAAAAAACTCTACGAGGATCTGGGCCTTTATGAGGAAAACCGGCTTCAGATCTACAAATATCTGGTGGCAGTGGCCGAAGCCTGAACCGGAAATCAATCCATAACAAAGCGGGCCTGCCCGGGAATTGTTCCAGGGGCAGGCTCGCTTTTTCAGCTGTTGTAGCCCAGAACATGAATCAGCCGCACGTCCGCATAGGCGTAGGCGCTCATGGGCCAGTCGATCCGGTCGGTGGTATTGGAGGCAATGAGAAAATCCACCGGCTGGCCGCTGGTGTCGCTGATTACCTCGGTCACCAGCACCGAGTGCTTCCACTCACCGTCCGCTCCGTACTGGAGCACATCGCCGGGCTGGGCGGTGTAAAGGTTGGCGTCCGACTTGGCCACAAGGCCGTAGCCGTTGTTCTCGTTCACATAGGTATAGAATTCGTCCACGCCGCTCCAGCTGGAGGAACGGCCCCGGGCCTCGGCGTAGGAGTTGGGCACGTCGCTGTACCATTTCCACTGCTGGGTGTCGTAGCCGTAGATGTCCATGGGAATGCCCCCGGCGTACAGGCACTGGGAGGTGAAGTTGTTGCAGTTTCCGCCGTAGTCGTCGTAGATGCCCCACTGGGGATTGCGGGTCATGGCGGTCAGCCCCACCCACTGGCGGGCGTAATCCACCGCTGCCTGCCGGTCGTAGGCCATATCGCAGGAAAGGCCGCTGCTCTGGCCATTCGGGTCAGCCAGATACTGCTGACGCTGGCCGGAAAGCTTGTCCACATCCGCTTTGGCAGCGGCGGTCAGCTGGCTCAGGGTGCTTTGCACACCGCTCTCTCCGCCGGAGGACTGCTGACTGTACACATCCCGCACCAGATTGAAGCCGTCCTCGGTCTTTTCGTGGGCCAGAATTTTGCCGTCGGAAGAGAAGGTGAAGGTATTCTCAATGCCGCAGCTGGAGCTGGTGCGGCCATCCAGAAAGGCAAACTGGATCTGGTCGTCCTCCTGCAGGGTCACGGTGATGTTCCCGCCCTCCCAGGAGCAGTCCTCCACCGTCAGGCCGATGGTGAAGCCGGTCATGGTCAGATCCACCGGCTGCATGGCCCGCACCTGACTGATGAAGTCCACGCTGGCCTCATCCAGCAGGCAGGCTTCCCGGGCGTCGGCGCTTTGGCCGTACAGATCGTCCAGTTGGGGGGCTTCCAGCCGGGCAGAGGCGTTATAGCAGCGCACGAACCATTCGGTCAGGGTATCCTGCACCTCCTGCGGCAGCGCATCGCCGCCGGAGCGGAATACGCATTCGCCCAGATCCTGAACCGCAGGGGCAGGTTCCCCTTCGTTCAGTGCGCCGGAAGCGTCCGCCCCGGCGGGCAGGGCATGCTGTGTGGACCAGACGAAGGTGAAGCCCAGAATCAGGCAGCTGATCAGTGCCGCCAGCCCCCAGGGCAGAAGAGAAGCGCGGCGTCGGCGGTCAGGTGCCGCCTGCCGGGGCGCGGGCTGGCCGGAGGGCGCACGCCGTGTTGGCTGCTGCTGTGGCCGGCGCACCTGCCGTTTTTGGGCCTGGGGCGCATACCGGGCTTCCAGAGAGGAACGACGGGGGGCGGAGCGCTTTGCAGGAGCACGGCGAACCGGGCGGCCCGGCTGTTCCGGTGCCTGCCGGCGGCCCGCCCCGGAATGGTATTTCCAGCCTTCGGGGGGATTGGCCATCGTCTCGTTCCTCCTTCGCAAGATTGTTCTATTATACGTATTATACCGCCTCGATGTAACGAAACTGTATCGAAGGGGGGCGCAAAGTTGTAAATTTTGGCGGCTGAAGGCAAAAATCCCCCGGATTGTTCCGGGGGATAAAAGCAGCAATCAGGCCAGAGGTTTGGTCTTTTCGGCAAGCCATGCGGCCTCCGCCTCGGTCAGCAGGGGAGCAAGATCCCGGTAGGTCTCGGCATGGAAGGCGTTCAGCCAGGCCTTCTCGTCCGCGTCCAGCAGCTCGGGGCGAACGGGGGTCAGGTCGATGGGGCAGCGGGTCATGGACTCGAAGCCCAGGAACTGGCCGTACTGGTTCTTCACCCGCTCCACACACAGCAGCTCGTTCTCGATGCGGATGCCCACCTCGCCCTCTTCGTAGATGCCGGGCTCGTCGGTGATGGTCATGCCGGGCTCGAAGGGCACATGGTTGGTTACCCGCAGGCTCTGGGGGCCTTCGTGCACGCCGCCGATGAAGCCCACGCCGTGGCCGGTGCCGCAGCGGTAGTCGATGCCGTGCTGCCACACAGCGGCCCGGGCCATCACATCCAGATTGCCGCCGGTGCAGCCGGAGAGGAACTGGAGCTTGGCGATGTCGATGTGGCTCTTCAGCACATAGGTGTAGTAGGTGCGCTCGTTCTCGGTCAGCTCACCCAGCGCATAGGTGCGGGTGATATCGGTGGTGCCGTCGTTGTACTGTCCGCCGCTGTCCACCAGCAAAAAGCCCCGCTTTTCCAGTTTGGTGCAGTTGTCCGGGGTGGCGTGGTAGTGCATCATGGCGGCGTTGGCGCCGTAGGCAGCAATAGTGTCGAAGCTCACGCCCAGGTTGCCGGGCTGCGCAGCACGCAGCTCCATCAGTTTGCGGTCCACATCCACCTCGGTGATCTCGGCGTTTGCGGCCAGCTGCTGCTCCAGCCAGATCTGGAAACGCACCATGGCCACGCCGTCCTTCACATGGCAGTTCATCAGGTTCTTGATCTCGGCGTCGTTCTTCACGCCCTTCATGGCCTGAATGGGATCCTCGCCCATCTGCACCGTGAAGTTGGGGTTCTGGCACAGGGCGCTGTAAATAGCCCAGTTGGTGGAACCGTCCACCAGAATTACCCGGTTGTGGTGGTAGCCGGTCAGGGTGCCCAGCAGCCGGTCATACGCATCCACGCCCACGCCCTGCGCCCGCAGCGCGGCGGTGGCCTCCTCGGGCAGGCGGCTCTGGTCGATGAACAGGGTGGCGCTGGTGGCGGTCACGAAGCAGTAGGCCAGGGCGAAGGGGGTGCAGTCCAGATCAGCGGCCCGCAGATTCAGCAGCCAGGCCACACTGTCCAGCCGGCTTACCACCATGGCGGAAGCACCGTTCTCGGCCAGCTTTTGGCGCAGGCGGGCCAGCTTTTCCGCGGCAGAAGCACCGGCGGTCTCGTCGTCCACCAGCCAGGCGGGGGTGGAGGGAACCGGGGGACGGTCCTCCCAGATGGAGCTGACCAGATCGACGGACAGCACCTTCGCGCCCTTCTTTGCCAAAGCTTTTTCCAGCTCCTGCACGGTTGCGGTGGGGGTAACCATGCCGTCCAGAGCCAACACCTGGCCCTCGCCCAGAGCATCCGTCAGATACTCGGTCACAGTGGGGGTACCCTCCACGGCAATCTTCTGCAGCTGGATTTCACTGCCGTCCAGCTGGCGCTCGGCCTGGATGAAATACCGGCCGTCCGCCCAGAGGGCGCTGGCGGTATCGGTTACCACAAGGGTGCCCATACTGCCGGTGAAGCCGGAGAAATAGGCCCGGGCCTTCCAGTGGTCGGGCAGATACTCACTGGAGTGGGGATCCGATGAAGGGATCAGGCAGGCATTTGCCCCGGCAGCCTGCATGGCTGCCCGCAGCTGAGCAATTTTTTCGTTGGTGGTTTTCATGGGATTCGTTTTACCTCTTTTCCCACAGCGGGCGCGTTCAGGGCCCGCCGTGCAAAATCGTGTCAAAAGGCAATACTGCGCGATTCCAGGTGGTGGAGCACGCCGGAAAATTTTTTGTGAGATGAGGCAAAAAGCACAGCCAATCCTTGGTGGATTGGCGAGCATTTTTGCAAAATATCACGGAAAATTTTGGCGTGATACGCCACCTGAGGCTCGGGCCGTGAATTGTGCAGTGTTGCCTTAAGTTTATAGTAACACGCTAAAGCGATTTTTAAAAGAGAGAGGGACAGAAAAACGCAAAATTTCGCAAAAAGTACACGGCTAAAACCCGCGCGATGACCTTGACAAAGATAGTATAATAAGAAACAGAACGACCGTTTTCCAGCGGGCTGCTCCAGGGGCGTATCACCGCCCCGGCGGGGCGGTTCTGCGCAAGATAAAAGGAGATAAGAACCATCATGACCAAGATTGATATTTTTTCCGGTTTTCTGGGCGCCGGCAAGACCACGCTCATCAAGAAGCTGATTGCCGAGGCCTACGCGGGCCAGAAGCTGGTGCTCATCGAGAATGAGTTCGGCGAGATCGGCATCGACGGCGGCTTTCTGAAGGAGGCCGGCATCGAGATCACCGAGATGAACTCCGGCTGCATCTGCTGCAGCCTGGTGGGCGACTTCCGGGAGGCCCTGAAGAAGGTCATCGACCAGTACCAGCCGGACCGCATCCTGATCGAGCCCTCCGGCGTGGGCAAGCTGAGCGACGTGACCAAGGCCGTGCAGGGCATCGCCGCCGAGCGGGACGTGCAGCTGAACAGCTTTGTGACCGTGGCGGACGTGAACAAGGTGCGGCTGTACATGAAGAACTTCGGCGAGTTCTACAACGACCAGATCGGCCACGCCAACGCCATCATCCTGAGCCGTACCGGCGCCGCCAGCGAGGACAAGATCGCCCGCGCCGTTGCCATGATCCGGGAGAAGAACCCGGAGGCCACCATCGTCACCACCGACTGGAACCAGCTGAAGGGCGAGCAGATTGTGGATGCCATGGAGTCCAAGCGGGACTTCGTGAAGGAGCTGCTGGAGGAGACCCAGGTATGCCCCGAGTGCGGCCATCACCACGAGCACGGCGAGGAGTGCGGTCACGACCACGATCATGACCACGAGCACCATCATCACGATCATGACGGCGAGTGCAGCTGCGGCCACGACCACGACCATGAGCACCATCATCACGATCATGACGGCGAGTGCGGCTGCGGCCACGACCATGACCACGAGCACCATCATCACGATCACGACGGCGAGTGCGGCTGCGGCTGCGGCCATGACCACGACCATCATCACCATCATCACGCCGACGAGGTGTTCACCAGCTGGGGCCGTGAGACTGCCCGCGTGTTCACCGAGGAGGAAATCCGCACCGCTCTGGAAGAGCTGGACAGCGGCAAGTACGGCGTGGTGCTGCGCGCCAAGGGCATTCTGCCCGGTGCAAACGGCTGGATCTACTTCGACCATGTGCCCGGTGAGGCGGACGTACGCGGCGGCGCCGCGGATGTGACCGGCCGCCTGTGCGTGATCGGTTCCAAGCTGGACGAGGCTGCTCTGGAGCAGCTGTTCCATCTGGCCTGAGCCGCAGGGAGGGAAACGTAACGTGAAAGAGATTCCGGTATATCTGTTCCTGGGCTTTCTGGAAAGCGGCAAAACCCACTTTGTGCAGGAGACCATGGAGGATCCCCAGTTCGACTCCGGCGACAAGACCCTGCTGCTGGTATGCGAGGAGGGCGAAGAGGAATACGACGCCGATAAATTTGCCTTCGGCGGTGTGAGCGTGGAGCTCATTGAGGACAAGGAGCAGCTGAATCCCACCCATCTGGCCGAGCTGGTGAAAAAGACCGGCGCGGGCCGGGTGGTGCTCGAATACAACGGCATGTGGATGGTGCAGGATCTGTACGAAGCCATGCCGGAGAACTGGGTCATCTACCAGACCATCGGTACCGCCGACGCGAACACCTTCCGCATGTACTTCGACAACATGCGCCAGCTGTTCCTGGATAAATTTGCCCAGTGCGAACTGCTGGTGGTGAACCGGGCCGACGGCCTGACCGCCGAGGATCAGGAGTTCGTGCACAAGGCGGTGCGCCAGGCCAGCCGCCGGTGTGATATCGCCTACGAATACGCCGATGGCAGCGTGGCTTACGACCAGCTGCCGGACGAGCTGCCCTTCGACATCAACGCGGATGTGATCGAGATTGGCGACGAGGACTTCGGCGTATGGTATCTGGATGCCAGCGAGGATCCGGAGAAGTACGCGGGCAAAACCGTGCGCTTCACCGCCCAGGTCTGCCAGACCCCCCGGGTGGGCCAGAATCAGTTTGTGCCCGGCCGCTTCGCCATGACCTGCTGCGTGCAGGATATCCAGTTTGTGGGCTTCCCCTGCAAGTATGACGATGCGAAAAAGCTGGCTCAGCGCAGCTGGATCAAGATCACCGCCAAGGTGCGGGTGCAGTTCCACCCCCTGTTCGGCGGCAAGGGCCCGGTGCTCACCGCCCTTTCGGTGGAGGCTGCCCAGCCCCTGAAGGACGACGTGGTCACCTTCAGCTGATCGGTACGGCATCATAAATTGAAACAGACAGGGCCCGCTCCCGGGTTTGCACCGGAGCGGGCCCTGTGATATACTACTCAAAAAGGAGGGAGTACCCATGGGATTTTTCAAGCGAATGATCTCCATTATTCTGGGCATTGCGGCGGGCGCTGTGGCCTATAAGCTGCTGAACGATTACAACAAGAGTGTCCACATTGAAGGTGAGTATGTGGAAGTGCCCACCGAACCGGAGCAGACCGGAGCCGGTCAGGCTGAGCCTGAACCAGAGCCGCAGCCGGAAGCCACAGCCTATCCCCGGCGGCCGGATCGGGGCCCCAATCCCAACCCGGTGACCCTGGGCGCGGCGGAAAAGCCTCTGGACGAGAACGGAAAGCTGGACCCCACCCGCATTGCCAGTGCCGAGGATTTCGGCGACTGGGACGATCTGGGCTGCCAGGGCTGAGCGGACGAAAACAGAACCACAAACGAGACCGCCTGCAGAGATGTACTTTTCTCTGCAGGTGTTTTTGCGGCAAAAAAAGCCCCCGGTGGAGATTTTTCCACCGGGGGCTCGTTGTATGGTTGAAAGATTACTTGGCGTATTCCACTGCGCGGCTTTCGCGGATCACGTTCACCTTGATCTGGCCGGGATAATCCAGCTCTTCCTCGATCTTCTTGGTGATGGAACGGGCCAGCAGAATCAGCTGGTCGTCGCTGATGGCATCCGGTTTTACCATGATGCGCACCTCGCGGCCGGCCTGCACGGCAAAGGCGTTTTCCACGCCCTCGAAGCTGCAGCTGATCTCTTCCAGATTCTCCAGCCGCTTGATGTAGCTTTCCAGGTTCTCGCGGCGGGCGCCGGGCCGTGCGGCGCTGATGGCGTCGGCGGCCATCACGATGAAGGCCAGCGGAGTCTTGGGCTCCACATCGCCATGGTGCGCCTCAATGGCGTGAATAATGGCGGGGTTCTCCTTGTACTTGCGGGCAATCTCCACACCGATCTGGACGTGGCTGCCTTCGATCTCGTGGTCCAGAGCCTTGCCGATGTCATGCAGCAGACCGGCGCGGCGGGCCTGGGTCACGTTCACGCCCATCTCGCCGGCCAGCAGACCGGAGAGATAGGAAACCTCAAGAGAGTGGTTCAGCACGTTCTGGCCGAAGCTGGTGCGGAACTTCAAGCGGCCCAGCAGCTTCACGATATCGGGATGGATGCCGTGGATGCCCACCTCCATCACCGCACGCTCGCCCTCCCGCTTCATGGACAGCTCCAGCTCGCGGCGGCACTTCTCCACAGTCTCCTCAATGCGGGCGGGGTGGATGCGGCCGTCGGCAATCAGGCGCTCCAGCGTCATGCGGGCCACCTCACGGCGGGCCTGGTCGAAGCTGGACAGGGTGATGGCTTCGGGGGTGTCGTCGATGATCAGGTCCACGCCGGTGGCGGTTTCCAGGGCGCGGATGTTGCGGCCCTCGCGGCCGATGATGCGGCCCTTCATCTCGTCGTTGGGCAGGGGAACCACGCTCACGGTGGTCTCGCTGGAATGGTCGGCGGCACACCGGGCGATGGCCTGGCCGATCATCTCGCGGGCCATGGTGTCGCACTCGTCCTTCAGGTTGGACTCGTAGGCGCTGATGCGCATGGCCTTTTCATGGGTCAGCTCCTGATCCAGGCGGTTCAGCAGCAGGTGCTTGGCGTCCTCCTGGGTCAGGCCGGCAATGGTTTCCAGCTTTTCCATCTGGCGCAGTTTCAGCTGTTCCAGTTCGTCCAGCTTCGCCTCCACCAGCTCGCTGCGGCGGCGCTGCTCCTCTTCCTTCTGTTCCAGAGCGGCCACCTTCTTGTCCAGGGATTCCTCCTTCTGGTCCAGGCGGCGCTCCTGGCGGCTCAGCTCGCTGCGGCGCTCCTTGATCTCCTTGTCGGCCTCGGTCTTCATGCGCAGGGCTTCGTCCTTGGCCTCGATTACGGTTTCCTTGCGTTTCTGTTCTGCGGCTTTGATGGCGTCGTTCACAATCCGCATTGCTTCTTCTTCGGCGCTGCCGATCTTTGCTTCAGCGGTTTTGCGGCGGTAGCTCTGGCCCAAAAAAAAGCCTGCGGCCACACCGACGGCGATTGCAACGACTGCCACCACTACCAATGTGATAATGGATGGCAATGTTTTCAACTCCTCAAATAAAACTGGTATCTGAGATGATCGCCATGGTGCAGGGGCAGACCGACTGTTTGTGGGGTCTTAAACGAACGGCACGCAGCACAACGATACCGCCACACAGGCGGTGCGGCGGAAGCGGGGAAGCGGGCTGAATTGGTTATCGCAAAGCAACAGAATATGTTGCCAATGTTCGTTTGGAAATATTCACACCATTTTGCTTATATTTCACAAAAGCAGGGTGAACCCTGCGGCAAATCATCTAATATACTTACCTTTTATTTTAATGACGAGTTCACAAATTGTCAAGAAATATTGACAATCCGGAAGGGAAGGTATAAGATAAGGCTGAACCTATCCCGCAAAAGCGCAGATGCGGACATGAGCGGGCGGGCAAAACGCGGATAGAGAAGGCCGCCGTTCCCCATTTGGGAGCGTGCTGAGAGCGGCTGCGCGCAGTGCCCCCACAGCTTACCACCGCGGAGCGCGGGGGCGAACCCCCGCCGGCAAGGGCCCGTTATCGCCCAAACGAGTGGGCGCATACAGTGCGCAATTCGGGTGGAACCGTGGAGCTTTTTGATGCTTCATCCCGTTATTGTTTTACGGGATGGGGCATTTTTCTTTTTTTTCGCCCCTTTCGGGCGAAGCGATCAAACGGGAGGTCGAACAGTTATGATTAAAGTTGATTTGAAGGGCACCGTCAAGGAATTCGAAGCGGGCGTATCCGCTGCCGAGGTTGCCAAGAGCATCGGTATGGGCCTGTACAAGAGCGCCTGTGCCGCCAAGGTGGACGGTCAGGTGTGCGATCTGCGCACCGTGCTGGACAAGGACTGCGCGCTGGAGATCCTGACCTTTGCGGACGAGGAAGGCAAGCATGCCTTCTGGCACACCGCCGCCCATGTGATGGCCCAGGCCATCCAGCATCTGTACCCCGAAGCCCACTTCGGCATCGGCCCCGCTCTGGAGAGCGGCTGGTACTACGACATCGGCGGTGTGAAGCCCTTTACGCCGGATCAGTTCGCCGGCATTGAAGCCGAGATGAAGAAGATCGCCAAGGCGGATCTGCCGGTGGAAAAGCGCATCATCACCGTGGAGGAGGGCCGCGAGATCTTCGCCGGCCAGCCCTACAAGCTGGAGCTGCTGGAAGAGTACGCTGAGAAGGGCTGGGAGCTGAGCGTTTACCAGCAGGGCGACTTCGTGGACCTGTGCGCCGGCCCGCACCTGATGAGCACCGGCGCGGTGAAGGCCGTGAAGCTGACCCAGGCCACCAGCGCCTACTGGCGCGGCGACTCCAATCGCGACAGCCTGTGTCGCATGTACGGCATCGCCTTCCCCAAGGCCAGCGAGCTGGAGGAGTACCTGAAGCAGCAGGAAGAGGCCCTCAAGCGGGACCACAACAAGATCGGCCGTGAGCTGGAGTACTTCACCACGGTGGATGTGATCGGTCAGGGCCTGCCGGTCATGCTGCCCAACGGCGCCCGCGCCATCCAGCTGCTGCAGCGCTGGGTGGAGGACACCGAGCAGAAGAGGGGCTACCTGCTGACCAAGACCCCCCTGATGGCCAAGCGCGATCTGTACAAGATCAGCGGCCACTGGGATCACTATCTGGACGGCATGTTCATTCTGGGCGACCCCCACGACGAGACCAAGGAGTGCTTCGCCCTGCGTCCCATGACCTGCCCCTTCCAGTATCAGGTTTACCTGAACCGCAAGCGCAGCTACCGTGATCTGCCCATGCGTCTGGGCGAGACTTCCACCCTGTTCCGCAATGAGGATTCCGGCGAGATGCACGGTCTGATCCGTGTGCGCCAGTTCACCATCAGCGAGGGTCACATCGTGCTGCGTCCCGACCAGCTGGAGGAGGAGTTCCGCGGCTGCCTGGAGCTGGCCAAGGAAATGCTGGATACCCTGGGCCTGGGCGAGGATGTAAGCTACCGCTTCAGCCAGTGGGATCCCAACCGTAAGGATAAGTACGAGGGCACCGCCGAGCAGTGGGAGGAAGCCCAGGGCCTGATGAAGAAGATTCTGGACCATCTGGGTCTGGACTACAAGGTGGGCATCGACGAGGCCGCCTTCTACGGCCCCAAGCTGGACATCCAGATCAAGAATGTGTTCGGCAAGGAAGATACCCTGATTACCATCCAGATCGACATGCTGCTGGCTCAGAAGTTCGGCATGACCTATGTGGGTGAGGATGGTCAGGAGCACACCCCCTACATCATCCACCGTACCTCCATCGGCTGCTACGAGCGTACTCTGGCCCTGCTGCTGGAGAAGTACGCCGGCGCTCTGCCCACCTGGCTGATGCCCACTCAGGTGGAGATCATCCCCATCACCGAGCGTCAGCACGCCTACGCCCGCCAGCTGCACGAGAAGCTGGAGGCCGCCGGCATCCGTGTGGATACCGACTACCGCAGCGAGAAGATGGGCTACAAGATCCGCGAGGCCCAGCTCAAGAAGATCCCCTACATGCTGGTTGTGGGCGACAAGGAGATGGAAGAGGGCCTGGTTGCCGTTCGTGCCCGCAAGGAGGAGAAGGGCGGCGTGATGACCCCCGATGCCTTCATCGGCCAGATCCTCACCGAGATCGCCACCAAGGAGCGCTGATCCGTAGCATTTGCACGGAATATTTTACCTTTAAAAGAGCCGCACCCGACCGGGTGCGGCTCTTTTTGCGCGTGTGCTGTCCGGCTGGAAAATTTGACCGGAACTTTACAACCCCTTCACCCAAAAGCGATAGACCTGCCAACCCGACGGGTCTAAACTGAAACCAGAAGCAACCGGATAAAAGCAAGGGGGAAATGGAAAATGCGGAAAAAAGAACAACTGGACTGGATGATTGGCTCTCTGCGCACGCTGGCCGCACTGGTGGGTGTGCTGCTGCTGGCCTTTGGCGCGGCTCCCGGCGTGCTGGCCGCCGGAACCCAGCAGGCGGCGCAGGCTTCGGCTGTGGCAGGGCAGACCGGAACGGTAATCTGGGGTGTGGTCTTTGCACTGGCGGCTCTGGGCATCATCACTGCCGAGATCGCCCGCAAAAAGCACGATGCGAACCACAAAACCGAAGAGAGCTGAAACCGCGGGCAAAACAAAAACTCCCCCGGCCTCAATGAAAGGAAAACGGGGGAGTGTTAAGTGAAAAGTGAAGAATGAAGAGTAAATAAGGAAAAATCCCGGGCGCTTTCGCGTCCGGGATTTTTTTGGAACATCGCAACACTATAGATGCCGCTTTTCTTTAAGCATGTGCCAGAACACAAATCATAATTCAATTATTTATTCCTCTATTTGTTCTACTTTTGCTGTCATAACAATATCCATGCCATCATACAAATAGTGGTCACACAAAATACATATATCATCTAAGGGCCCAATCTCAATTGGTTTGTCCAATAATTGAAGGATTCTCTGGTTATCTGTATTAATGATAAAACGTCCTTCGTTCTGGTCTTTGAACCGAATATGTTTTACAGCTAATTCCATAGGGCTTTTCTGCCCAAAGTCCCACCAACCAAATTCACCATACTGATCAAAATCAAAATAACTAACTTTAGTTTCTATAATTTCGCGGTCAAGCAAACCGATTTCTATAAGTTTATGGACTAATCTTTGCTTAAACTCCGGGTAGTCTTCAATAACAATGAGGACTGGTCTCTCATCTTCGGGCAACTTTTGAACTTCTTCTGGAGACATATTATCAGCAAAGTCTCTAAAATATGAGTATGGAATAGATGTTTTCAACTTTTGAATACCTGGTTCTTTCGGACATATGAACATACTGTTTTTTAAATAATATAAGCAAAAGCAGGGCAAGTGCATATCCCGTCTTCTTTTTAAATAGATCCTATTGCCATTCTGAATCTTTAAAAGATCAGTGTAATGGCTGTATTTTCTTAAAATAGGAAGTGAATTCTCAAAATCCCAAATATTGAAAGTTGCCATTGTTCCTTCAAGGCGATCGCCTCTGCCATCACCGTATTTTTCTTCATACTCAACCCATGAACTCGGTGTACTAAATTTGATCTGGCCGCAGTTCAAAAATGTGCGCGCATATCGCATTTTTGTACAGCGCAACACCATTGAAAAAGCATCCGGATTTCCCCAACAGTTATCGTTCATAAATTACACCACTGCCTTCTTGATAATTTTCTGCAGAAGTCCCCGGCAGCCTTCCTCCACATCCCGCCAGGTCGTGTCGAAATCGTCGGTATACCACGGATCGGCTACCTCGCCGGGGCGGTCGGTAAAGTCCATCAGCAGGTGCATCTTGTCGGCAAAATCGCCGCCGCAGATCCGGTACATACTCCGCAGGTTGGCTCGATCCATGCCAATCAGAAGGTCGTACTTCTCGTAATCGCTGTTCAGAAGCTGCCGGGCTCGTTTGCCGGAACAGTCGATGCCATGCTCGGACAGCTTGCGGCGGGCTGGCGGATACACCGGATTGCCAATCTCCTCGGTGCTGGTAGCTGCCGACTCGATTTGAATGCTTTGCTCCAGACTGGCTTTCTTCACCAGATCCTTCATGATAAACTCGGCCATCGGGCTTCTGCAAATATTGCCGTGGCAGAGAAAAAGTATCCTGATCATGCTCCGTACACTCCAACTCATTACTATCACGCTCAGTATAGCACTGAATCTCAGATTCGTCGAGTTGGATTTCCAGATGGGCATCAGAATCGATTTTTCTCTGGAGTTCTGCCTTTGACCAGCCGAAACGGCCAGCGGCACGAAGATACCAGCGCCGCTCATCCGGCTCCATGTCTGCTTCCAAAATGACTACATTCTGCGTCCAACTGATTTCCATGGCCAGGGTCAGCAACTCGGGGGTGTCCTCATACATCCGATAGAACTCCCGCATCCGGCGAAGGTTGCGCGGGGAGAAGCCGGAAGCATCGGGGAAACGGCTGTGCAGATATTCGGCTGCGGCCACTGCCGCGCCTTTCTCCAGCCGGGAACAGACGATGCGGCCCAGTTCGCAGCAGAGTTGCATCTGGGGCATCTCGGCGCTCAGCGCAGCGTCCAGAGCCGCAAACATGGCGGAATAATCGATGTTTTTGCGGATGTTCATAGCTTCTCCTTTCCGGCAGAACCTGCCTTATTTTGAAACAGGCCAAAGAGAAGCACAGGAGGCGCCTCCTGCGTTTCTCTTTGGCCTGTTCACACCACTTGTACCATCTGCTCCCAGAGCAGGACGAAGCGGTCGTCGATGATTTTGTTGTCGTGGTAATGTCCGAACAGCCAGTAGTGGAACTTGGCTCGTTCTTTGACTTCCTCCAGGAAACCGGTCAGGTGGTCGTGAACGTGTCCACCGTTTCCCAATATGTCCACGATGCTGTTTGGGGCGCAGTGTGTGATCACATAGTCCATCTCATAGTGAATGCTTTCCAAGCTGTGCCGAGCTTCCTCATACTCGGATTTATCGGGAAGCTCTTGTTTCCACCAGGAGTGGTGGTTGACCCGGAATCGGGCGCCCATTCTGCGAAGGGCCCAGTATTGTTCTTCGTAATCGGGTGCTTTGGGGTTCAGAATACCGTCCTCGATATCATGGCTTCTGGCACCGCCCATGGTAAAGAAGGAGTATCCTTGCAGGTCAAAGACCTGCCCGCGCATCAGGTGGATCACATGAGGCCGGATTCGCTGAATCTTTCCGCCGTTCCATTCCTCTGTCGGGTATTTTCTCAGCAGGTCGAAGTTTTCGTGGTTGCCGCTGATGAACAGCGTGGTAAAGGGCAGATCCTCCAGCCAGTCCAGATTCCGCTCCTCCTTCTTGCCCCCATCCCATACGCCGCCAAAATCTCCGCAGATGATCATGTAGTCTTCCTTGGTCATTCCGGCCTGCTCGGGGAAGTGTTCGGGTGCGAACCGCTGGAAGTTGCCATGGGTATCGCCGGTTGCATAGATCATTTCGGTTCACCTTCTTTTGCTTATTATATCATATCCTGCTCCACCTGAACGCCGCCGCGGAGGAAGACCGTGATTTTCTCCGCTGAGTTGACCTTGACCGTATCCACCAGCTGCCGGATGAGAGCTTCATCCCATTCGCTGATGTGGGTGGACGCCTGAGCCATCGCGGCAGCCGCATCTTCAATGCGCCGTACAGCCTGAGCGTTGCTCTGACACTGTTCTTCGATCAGGGCCCGCTTTTCTTTCAGCGCGGCAGCCTCATTCATGATAGCTCTCAACTGGGCGGTGCAGGCGGTGGCATCCTCAGCTCGGGCGGATTCTGCCACCAGCTCACGGGTCTGGTCGTTCAGCTCGCCCAGCCGCCTTTCAATATCGGCAAGACTCATGCTCTCTCCTGGGATCGGAGCCAGCTCCATTTCCATGGCGGAGGTGATTTGCCGGATCAGCGTACTCTTTTGACTCATGACGGAGTTGATTGCGGCGAGGATTGCCTTCTGGAGCGGTTCCTCGTCCAGCGTTGGTGAGTTGTGGCAGTACTTGGTGCCGTAGTCCAACCGGCTGACACAGCGCCACACGATGCGCTTCCTGCCTTGCTTGGACCAGGTGCAGCGGCGGTACAGGGTGCCGCATTCGCCGCAGACAAGGCGCTCCGACAAGGCGTATTTGCTGGCATAGGATGTCATCCCTGTGGGAGCATTCTTTTTGGAAGGGCTTTTCCCGGCACTGCGCCGCGCCATCTCTGCCTGTACCGCATCGAAGGTTTTGCGCTCCACGATGCCCTCATGATGGTTCTGGACCAGATACATGGGGAGCTGCCCCGTGTTGCGGATGACCTTGCGGCTGATGCAGTCGCTGATGTAGGTCTTCTGGAGGAGGACATCTCCGCAATACTTCTCATTGATCAGGATGCTTCGGATCGCCGTGATCGTCCATTGGGAGCCGCCGGTCACATTGGGGATCTGCTCCGCTTCCAGCCTGTCTTTGATCATCCGAAGGCTGGCTCCGCTCAAATACTGGTCATAGATCGAACGAACCACATCTGCTTGCTCCTGGATGATTTTCGGCTTGCCGTCCTCGCCTTTTTCATAGGCGTACAGCCGGTTATACTGTATGATTGTCTTTCCCTCGCGCATGGCCTGCCGCTTGCCCCAGCGGACATTGGCGCTGATGCTCTCGCTTTCTGCCTGAGCGAAGGCTCCAAGCATGGTGATGAGGATCTCGCTGTCGGCTTCCAGCGTGTTGATGTTCTCCTTTTCGAAGATGACTGCAATGCCCAATTCCCGCAGGGCCCGGATGTAATTCAGGCAGTCCACCGTATTTCTGGCGAAGCGGGAGATGGATTTGGTCAGGACGATGTCGATCTTCTTCTGCTTGCACAGCCGGATCATCTTCAGGAATTCGGGCCGCTTCCGAGCCGATGTCCCTGTGATGCCCTCGTCTGCGAAGATCCCGGCCATGGTCCACTCCCGGTTGGTCATGATCTTGTCGGTGTAGTAGTTCTGCTGCGCCTCATAGCTGGTGAGCTGCTCCTCGTCATCAGTGGATACCCGGCAGTAGGCAGCCACGCGAAGCTGGCGCTGGACCGCCTGCCGGCTTGCGACCTCCGGCTTTGCGGGTATGGTGATGACTTTGGGCGGGCTTTCTCTCATGCTGTTTCACTCCTTCCTGATCACTTGACCGTTTTTTAGCTGGATATTCAGGGTTCCATCGTTATGACAATGGATGGCGGATACTGAGCTTTGAAGCAGTTCTGCATCCAACGCAGTCATGGGCTGACGCCCGGAAAACACTCTGCGCAGACGAACCGTTTCGTATTCGCGGGAGTCGATGGCGCTGTACTGAGCCGCAGCGATGGACAGGATCAACGCCTTTGCGGCATCCTCGTCGATTGGCTGACATTCCATCACCCTGTCCAGCTCACGCTGCAGATTCAGCTCAGTGGATCGATCAGGCGGCGCTGTTGCCGGAAGCCGGAGCTGTTCCGGCGATACGATCAGGCTGTTGAGCAGATCCAGCACCTGCCGCTCCATGTGCGCTGTTGATGGCCGCCCGCTGAAGCGGCGGAGGAGCTTCTGCGTGTCCGTTTTGGGAGCTGCCGTCTGCTTTGCGCTTCGCTTTTCCAGTGTTTTCTCCAGGGCTTCTCGATCAATGACCGGCGGATAGCCGCGCTCTCCCGTATAGCGGCTGTCTTCCAGAATTCGGGCAACCATGTTTTTGTTCCATAGCTTTCCCTCGTCATAGGGAATTGACTGTTCCCGAAGCTCCTCTACCAAGGTGTTGTAGGTAGCACCCGCAAGGTATTGTTGGAAGATGTACTCTACCAGCTTTGATTCCTGCGGATGGAGGGCAATTTCGCCCATAACCACCCTGTAGCCAAACGGCTGCTTCCGATTGCCCATCAGCGCACCGTCCTTTCTATGGTTTCGGACAGCTCCAGCCCGTTTTTCAGGCGGAAGCGGATTCGCTCATTGCTTTCCACGATGATTGTTTCAACGAGCTCACCGAACAGCTCTGCGTCAAAGCTGTCAAGGAAGTCCGGGCCATCATCCAAGATTTCCATCAGCTCTCTTGTTTGGGAGATGGTGTTGTCGCCATCGACGGCCAGAAGACGCTCCTTTTTCAGCTTTACAGCGCGGAGCTGCTCGGTCAACTCATTGCTCTGGGCTATAAAAATGTCAGGATCAATGAGGCCCTGTTGTTTCAGTGTGGCCAACATTTGATTCTGACTGGTAAGATCGGATATTTGTTTGTTAAGTTCAATGACATCCAGGCTCCAGAGCATCCGGCGGTTGCGGATGGCTTGGAGCGAGGTGGTCATTCCCATGAGGATGGGTTCGCCATGGTGCTTGAGCTTATAGTATAGGCGGATGAAAGCATTTGTTATTTCATCTTCTGCAATTGGTGTAATGCCGCATTTGAGGCCATGTCTCTTTTTATCGTGTCCTATACATACCCAGTATGTGATGCCGCGCACAACCTTGCGGCGAAATAGTGACT
>ENA-OQIJ01000100-OQIJ01000100.1-human-gut-metagenome-genome-assembly--contig:-NODE-100-length-26516-cov-2.904619_pt1 | contig 26516 bp, 27 predicted proteins | sample MGYA00242582_ERZ504747 | MGnify/ENA primary metagenome ERZ504747 (study PRJEB26092, sample SAMD00036435) | human gut metagenome | host: Homo sapiens | study: EMG produced TPA metagenomics assembly of...
CTCGACGCGCCGCTCAACCGGGATGAGCACGACGAGCAGCACCAAGCCGCAGGCGGCCAGCGGCAGGGCGGGCGAGATGCCGGCCAAGGTGAAGGGGCAGCCCGTGGTAGGTGCCACCACGCCCCAGGCGGGAATGCGCGACACGCCGAACAGGAACAGGCCCAAGCCCAGCGCGGCGAGCGCCGTGCCCACGCCGTCGAGCCGCGCACCGCGGCCCTCCGCGTGCAGAGCCGGCAGCAGGACGGTGCTCAGCAGCACGAGCACGAAGTAGACGCCCAACACGCCGAACGTGATGCGGAATCCGGTGCCGTCCATGAGCGCACCGAGCGCAAGCGGCGAGAGCGTGGAGATAGCGGCCGCTCCCGCGATGGCGCCGAACGCGATGGCGCGCCGGCGGCCCTGGAACAGCCCGGGCACGAATCCCAGGACGGCGGGCGTGACGAGACTGGCTCCCAGGCCCATGACGAGTCGCCCGCCCCAGGTGAACGTCAGCATGTCGGGTGCGCACGCGGCGAACGCCTCGCCGGCGACGGCAAGCACGAGGCCGATGCGCAGCGTGCGTCGCCAACCCCAGGCGACGCCCAGCATGCCGCCGGCAATCATGAAGGCACCTGCCACGAGGGCGTACACGGTGGTTGCCACTTGGATGTCGCCGAGCGAGGCGCCCAGCTCCGTCGAGAGTTGCGCCACGGCGATGTTCATGGCCGCGTTGTCGCTTGTGGTGCCGATTTGCGCCAGGATGAGGGCGACGAGCGGCGCGTACGATGGCGAACTCTTCGCGGGTGCGGTGGCGGTGCGCATGTGGGAGCGAGATGACATGAAAACCCCTCCAGCCGAGATGCAGCCCCAGCTGCGAATCCGGTGTTTTCGCTTATTGTAGGCGGCACAGCGAAACGGCCGCCTTCGACAATTGCCGGAGAAACGGCAATTGTGCCGGATCGGCCCGCGTGGTTTACCGCTGCTCCGGAACGGATGCACCTCGTGCGAGCGGAGCGGCGCGAACCTCGTACCGTAAAATATGAGGTGCAAAGCTTCATATCCGCCGAGGTGAACGCAGGGGGTTTGCGATGAACGTAAGGCAGGGAGCGTTGCTGCGGGAACTGCTTGAGGCAAGCGAGTTCCAGACGTGCGATCACTTCGCCAGTCGGCTTGGCTGCTCCGAAAAGACGGTGCGCAACGACGCGAAGGTGATTTCCACGTTTCTGCGGCACGAGGGTTTCACCTCGCATATTGTGGGGCAAGCGCGGCGCCGGGTTGCGACTCGTGCTCGTGCAGGGCGAGGACAACCGCCTGGCGCGCGTGCTCGAGGAGAGCGAGTTCTCCATGCAGCCGCGCTTTGAGCGCCTGTGCCAGGAGATGATCGTGTTCGCCTGCTCGCCGGGCACGCATACGGCCGAGTCGCTCGCGCGCAGGCTGTACACCAACAAGCAGCAGATCCAGGCAGACCTGCGGTGGTGGCAGCGCACGCTTTCGCCCTACGGCATCGCGCTGACCACCGGGCGCAGCATCACGCTCGAAGGGGCCGAATGGGTGGTGCGCGGCTTCGTCATGTCGGTGCTGTTCTCGTTTTCGGCGCGTGCCATCAAGCAGCGCATCGAACCGTCGCTGACGGGGGAGGGCGTGAGCGAGTACGATCAAACCTTCTACGAGCGCTGCATCGACGAGGCGCAGGAGTCGCTCGGCTTCCGCTTCTCGAGCAATGCGCAGTGGCAGCTCACCGTGTACCTGAAAATAGCGGTCGCGCGCATTCGCCTGGGGTACACCATCACGTCTCACACGAGCCATCGCGTGCTGTCGCCGCGCTTCGCGGACATGCGCACGCGGCTCGAGCGGCACTTCGGCATCACGGTGTCGCTGGCCGAAATGCACCTGCTGCAAGACATGGCCGACTGCTGCACCTGGCAATGGAGCTCGAAGCTCATGGAGCAGTACGTGCCCGACGAGCATGCGCTCGACATCGCGCGCGAGATTGTGCGGGCGCTGGCCGACAGCTTCCAAAGCGAGGTGTCGGCGTCGTACGTGAAGCCGCTGGGCATTCTCGTGGAAAGCGGGTTGACGCGCCGTGCGTGCGGGTTCACCATCAGCAATCCCAACGAGCTGGCGGTGAAGTACGACACCATGGACAGCTTCTGCCTGCTGTCGTCGGTGCTCGTGGATGTGGCGCCGGTGCGCGAGGCGAGCTTGCACGGATCGGATTACGCCCGCATCGTGCTCGTGCTGCTCGAGTACCTGGAGCAGGTGGATTATCAGCGCCGGTACCGTGCCGGCCTGGTGGTGAACTGCGGCATCGACCTGGCGCTGTACGGCAAGCACCGCATTGAGAAGCTGGTGTCGAAGGTGCGCGTGGCCGATATCGTCACCGAGGACGAGGTGCAGATGGCGTGCGCGAAGTCGAGCAGCGGGCTGTTCGACCGCTTCGACTTCCTCATCTCGTTCGAGCCGCTGGCGGTGGACTTCCCTTCGGTGGTGGTGTCGAGCACGGTTGACGAGCGCGACATCGAGCGCATCGTGGCGGCCATCCCGCTGTGGAAGAGCGGGCACGAGACGGGGCTGCCGTGGGTGCATCGCAAGCTCAAGCGCGGCCTGAAGGGCGTGAGCGTGGTGCGCAGCCTGTACGACGGCCTGGTGGAGGACGGGGAAATCGACCTGACGTACGAGCGGTTCGTGTGGCTGTTCGAAACGCTGTGGTTCGTGAAGGGGCGCACGCTCGTGCTGCCCCTGTGCTGCAGCGGCGTGCGGCGCACCCGTGCCGTGTTGTACCAGATGGAGGGCGACGCGCAGGCGTTCGGGAAGCACTGCTCCATGGCCGCCGTGCTGCTGGTCCCCCTGAGCGACCGCGGCGACCTCACCCCCGCCACCGAACGCTTCAAGCGCGTCCTCGAAGCCCACGCCGACATAGCCGACACCGTGGACGATGACGATTTCTTCGGGAATTTCCCGGAGTAGGGGAGGGGGTTCCTTTAACTCGTTTGGCGCGCCGGGGTGCGTGCGGGTTGTGCGGGACGTGCGCGCCGAGGGGGCGACCTGCGGGTTTGCTGGTCGGCGCGCGAAGCGTCGCCGACTATGCGCGTCGTCGGGCGCGCCAGGGGAAAGGGGAAAGGGAAAAGGAGAGGGGGCTCGCAGCCCCCTCTCCTTTTCCCCTCTACCCCCTGTACACCTCGTTTCCTTCCTTTAGCGTTGCTGTTACGCGCACTTTTCGCAGGTTCTCGGGCTCTTCCTTGAACGGGTCGCGATCGAGTATTGCCAAGTCGGCCAGCTTGCCGACTTCGAGGGTGCCTTTGCGGGCCTCTTCGCCGTATTGGTAGGCGCCGTTCTTCGTGATGGCGCAGAGGGCCTCGTACACGGTGACCTTCTGGTCTTCGTCGAGCTGCGCGCCCTTCTTCGTTACGCGGTTCACGGCGCACCAGGCGGCTTCGAGCAGGTTGGGGCGCAGCACGGGGGTGTCGGTGTGCAGCGTGAAGGGCAGGCCGCACCGGGCGGCGTCGCCGCAGGCGCTGATGCGGCCGCCGCGCTCGGGGCCGAAGTTGCGCAGATGGATGTCGCCCCAATACCAGATGTGCGACGAGAAGATGGACGGGATCATGCCCAGCTCGGCCATGCGCTCGTACTGGTCGGCGCGCGCCGTCTGGCAGTGGATCATCACCGGCCGCAGCTCGTGCTTGCGCGGGTTGTCGGACGCCTCCACCGCGGCGGCGTACACGCGCAGCAGCTGGTCGGAGGCCGCATCGCCGTTCGCGTGGCACAGCAGCTGGTGCGAGCTGTCCACGGCCTTGCGCGCGAAGGCGAGCGCGTCCTCGTCGGTCATGGTGCCGTAGGCCACCCAGTCGTCCTCGCCCTCGGGGCCGCGCACGTAGGGCTCGGTCATCCAGGCGGTGAGCCCCTGCGGCGATCCGTCCAGGAACATCTTGAGGCCGCCGATGCGCAGGTGGCCGCGGTAGTCCGGGCCGTCGAAATCGGCGTGCCGCTCCAGCATGGCGTCCACGTCTTCGCCGTGCATGGGGTAGGCCACCACGTCGAGCTTGAGCTTGCCGCTGTCGGCAAGCTTGCACAGCTCGTCGGCCATGGATGCCGGCGTGGCCCCGTCCTGGCAGGTGGTGATGCCGTGCTCGAGGTACACGAGCTGCATGTCGTCGGCGATGGAGGCCAAATCGAGGTTCATGCGCGGCTGCGTGACGACGAACAGGCGGTTGATGGCGGCGGGTTCCTCGGCGTACCCGTCGGGCTCGTTCGTGCCTTCGACGCGGCCGAAGCGGCCGCCCTCAGGGTCGGGGTGAGGCGTCGATGCCGGCCAGCTTGAGCAGCGCGCTGTTCGCCACGGGCCATGTGGTTCGAGGCGTGAATGGCGATGAGCGGCACGTCGGTGGACACGGCGTCGAGCACGGCTCTTGTCGGGGTGGCGCCCTTGGACCAGCGCGTTCTGATCGTAGCCGGTGGCCATGACCCAGCCGTCGGGGCCGATGCGGCGCGCTTCCATGAACTCCCGCATGCGCTGCTCGATGTCGGCGAACGACGTGCAGGCGGACAGGTCGGCGTACAGGGCGTACTGCATGGCGCCGGTGAAGTGGCCGTGCGGGTCGATGAAGCCGGGCAGCACGGTGGCACCCTCGAGGTCCACCGCTTCGGCGTCGGGGGCGGCGGTGCGGGCGTCTTCAAGCGATCCGATGAAGGAGATGGTGCCGTCGTCGCCGACGACGAGCGACTTCGGCGCAATCGCCCTCGGCGGTCATGGAGTAGAACGTCGCGTTGTGCAAGAGCTTGGTCATGGGGTCTCCTCACGCAGTTGGGTACCAGGGTAGGGCAAAAGAAACGGGTGGGGTGTCATCCCACCCGCAAACGTTGCGATTATGGTGCTGTTTTCGAGGGCGGGCGCCCCCGGGGAAAGGGCGCCCGCGGGGTGGGGCATCAGACGGGCGTAGGAGCGAAGTCCTCGTCGTCGATGGCGGAAGGTGCGGCGGCGGCCACGGCTTCGGTCTCCTCTTCCTTGCGGAAGACGGTGATCCAGCGCGTGGTGATGAGGCCGGCGAGGATGACCACGGCGGACACGCCGTAGCCCGTGATAGTGGAGTTGACGCGCGCCTGGGAGTTGATGGCCACAAGCTCGCTCTTCTCGGTGTCGGTCATGGGGATGTCGGCGATGGCCTGCTCGAACTGAGTGTCGCCCATGAGCGTGAGGTTGCGCTCCGACACGGCCTGGCGCACCGCGGGGGTGATGGTGGGGTTGGCGTCCATGGCGGCGTTGATGTTCGAGGTGATACCGAACAGCAGCACGGCGCCCACGGCCGCCACGCCGATGGCCTGGCCCACGTTGCGCATGGTGGTTTGGATGCCGCCCGACTGCGAGGCGTCGCGCTCGTTCACGGCCAGCGCCACGATGTTGTTCGTGTGCGAGCTCACGATGCCGGCACCGGCGCCGGCCACGGCCAGGCCCACCCACATGAGCGGGGTGACCGTGCTGCCCTGCAGCGACAGGCCCATGGGAATGAAGGCAAGCGCCATGACGCAGTAGCCGACCTGGATGACGCGGCGCGGGTTGGCGTTCGGGATGAACTTGGGAATGCCCATCGAGAACAGGAACGTGGGAATGCCCACGGCCAGGGCCGACACGCCCATGAGCACGGGCGACCATCCGGCGACGAGCTGCAGGTAGGGCGACAGCAGGATGGCCTGCAGGCCCATGAAGAGAACGTGATGGCCGAGGCGATGAGGCCGGCGCGCACCTGCGGGGTCTTGAGGAACGACTGCGGCAGCAGGGCGATGCCGTTCTTCGCCTCGACGCGCTTCTCCACGAACACGAGCACGACGAGCACGATGAGGCCGAGGGCCGCCATGGGCAGCGCCGGCGAGATGCCGAAGATGGTGAAGGGCGCGTCGGCGAAGGGCTCGATGAGGCCCCAGGCCGAGATGCGGGACAGGCCGATGAGGAACAGGAACAGGCCGATGGCGGCCAGACCCGTGCCCAGGCCGTCGAACTTGAGCTTCTCATGCGACTTCTCGATAGCCGGGATCTTCAGCGACATGACCAGCACGAGCACGAAGTACACGGCCAGCACGGTGTAGGTGACGCGGAAGCCGCCCACCTGCATGACGATGCCCAGGAACAGCGGCAGAAACGCCGACAGGCCCGACGCGGCGCCGATGCAGCCGAACGCGAGCATGCGGTTCTTGCCGTGGTAGATGTGGGGGATGAGTCCCAGCACCGAGGGGATCATGAAGCTGGCTCCGAATCCGACGAGGATGCGGCTCCCCAAATGAAGACCGTCATGTTCGGCGACAGCGCCATGACCAGCTCGCCTGCGGCGCACAGGGCAGCGCCCATGCGAAAGTTCTTCTTCCAGCCGATGATGGTGCCCATAAGGCCGCCGGCAATCATGAAGGCGCCGGCCATGAGCGAGTACACCATGTTCGCCAACTGGATGTCGGGGTGGTGGCCCCCAGGATGGTGACGAGCTCGGTGTTGGCCAGGCCGAGCGCGCCGTTGTCTCCCGACGTCCCCATCTGAGCCATGATGAGCACGAGGATGGGAAGGACGAGGAACTTCTCGACGCCCTTCTCCGCTGGTGCTGCGGGGTTGTTCTGTTTCATGCTTCCTCCTTGTCTGCGTGCAGTGGGTCTGCTGGCGCTCATTGTAATGACGCGGTGTCACGGGCTTGGCAGAATCGCTACCGGAGCAACGGCAAAACGACGGAGCTCCGGAACGCGGAGCGCGCGGAAGGCGGCGCTACGGTCGTGCGAGATGCAGCGGCATCGTGCCAGGTGGGGAGGCGGTTGGCGGGCTTGCGTGCGCGGCGGCGCCCCGGTGCGCACGCCCGGTGCGCCGAAGCGTTACCGCTGGTGGTGCCGGATCTCCGGCAAGGGTTCATCTGCGGGACCCCGTATGCGCTTCCTATAATGCGGTGCGTTCACCACGAAGAGGAGGGTGCTTCCATGGAGGTTTCCGCAATGGCTCAGAAAACGTTTTCGTCGTACGCCGCGAACAAGTGCATCATCGGATATGGCCTGATCAACGGCATTGTCAACGCAGGCGTGTTCGCCGCCATGCACGCCGGATCGCCCGAGGTGGTGTTCGGTTTGCCCGACATCCTCTTCGATTTGGCGCTCACCGGGCTCATCCTGGGCATCATCCTGTTCGCCTGCGTGGTGCCGCTGACGCGCAACGACTTGAAGGCGAACCGGTTCGCGCCTCCCGCGACGCTGCCGTCGGTGGCGCGCCTTATGCCGCGCTCGTACGTGGGCGCCATGCTCGTGCTCGGCGTGATAGCCGCGGTGCTCGCCGTTGCGGTGGGCGCGGCGCTCGCGCTCGTCGTGGGACTTGTGCTGCCGCTGCCCCTTCCCTTCATTCCCATGATGGCGCTCAAGGGCTGCGTGTGCGCGGTTATCGGCGCGTGCTCCGGGTTCCTCACCATCTCGTACGTGGTGCGCGGCTAAGCGGCTGCGCACGTCCGTCTGCGCTCGCCCTGCGCCCGCGCCTCGCCCTGCGGGCTTCCTCGATGCGGTATCATGGCACGCGTCGCATCTTCTTAGAGGATAGTGGAGGAGGCCCCGTGGTCACTGTTGCGGACATCATCGCGTTGCCGGGCGTTTGAGAACGTGGAGCTTGCCGCCCCGTGCGAGGGGGCGAGCGGCGCGAGGTGCGCAACGTGGGCATCCTCGATTGCCCTCCCGACTACAACGAGTACAGCGTGTACAAGTCCGGCGAGCTCATCCTGACGAACCTCGGCTTCGCCTTCGGCAACCCGGGGATGGCGGAGAAGTCGCTTCTGGCCATGCTGCGTCGCGACGTGGCCGCCATCGCCATCAAAACCGTGTACGAGCCTCCCATCAGCAATGCCGCGCGCGCCGAAAGCACGGCGCGCGGCGTGCCCCTGTACGTGTACGACGGGGCGTACCACGAGACGGTGGCGTACCAGTCGCTCGACCTCATCCGGCGCGACCGCGAGGAGCTGGACAAGGGCAAGGCGCTCGACGAGCTGCTCACCACGCACGACGGCGACCGCATGCGCACGAAGCTGAGCGCGCTCGTGGGCGTGACGGGTTCGACGCTGCAGTGCTTCGCGTTCGCCCTGCGCGCCGGCGATACGTGCTCGTTCTACGCCATGCTCGACGCGGTGTCCGCGGTGCTCGCTTCGGCGAAGGAGGCCTGCGCCGCCATCGAGTCGGCGCGCGTCTGCCGCTACCACGAGCACATCCTGGCGTTCGTGTCGTACGGCTCGGTGGCCGAGAGCGAGCGCGCCGCGGCCGAGCAGCGCTGCGTGTCGTTGGCCTCGGCGGAGGGCAGTCTGCATGCGGGCGTGAGCGAGCCGGTGCTGCTGAGCGACGCGACCTGGGCATCCGCAGGCGTTGGCGGCCGCGGGCGCGGCGAAGCGCCACGGCGAGCACCTCGTGCGCTTCTCGGGGCTCCACCTGTCGGCGTTCGCAAGCGCGGCGCAGGCGGATCGCCTGTTCATGAGCGCAAGCGCGCTGTACTGCTCCATGCTGGCCGGCTACGACGAAGAGCACGGCACCGAGCTCTTGCGCACGGCCGAGGCCCTCGTCGACCACCATGGCGACGTGAAGTCCATTGCGGAGGAGCTGCATCAGCACCCCAACACCGTGCGCTACCGCATGCGCAAGATGAAGGCCGTCCTGGGCGTTCCCCACGAGGACGACAAGCTGTTCATCAGGCTTCTCGGCCTGGTGTTTCTTCCGGAGCTGGACGCTCCTCGTCGCTGAACGGCGAGGCCGCCTTCTGCTTGCTTGCCAGGTTCACGCCCGCGTACGTCACGAGGCCCGAGGCCATGCCCGCCACGATGGGAATCGAGCTCGCGGTGCCCAGCGTGAGGAAGCATCCCGTCACCACCACGGCGCTCACGCCGAGCGCGTACAGCCCGGCCTTCGGGCTGAACCGCTTCAACATGAAGCTGGCCACGAGCGGCACGAACACGCAGCCCGACAGGTAGCCGTAGCTGATGTCGATGCCCACCAGCACGTCGTTGATCCACAGCGAGCACACCATGACCACGACGCCGACTGAGCGCCGCGAACGCGCGCGTGACGTTCACCTCGCTCATGCCGCCCGACCCGTGCGATCCGCCCGTCGCGCGCGGCCGCGCGCGCACGAAGCGCAGGAACAGGTCGTTGTACAGGATGGTGGAGGACGCCAGGATGGTGCCGCTCGACACCGACATCGTGGCCGCCATGGCCGCGGCCAACACGAGGCCGCGCACGCCCACGGGCAGGAAGGTGGCGATGCCCGTCACGAACGAGTTCTGCGAATTGTCGAGGTGGGGCAGCAGCACGGCCACGCTCATGCCGATGATGACGGTGGCGAAGGCGTACAGGATGCTGTAGATGCCCGCGCCGATGGTGCCGCGCTTCGACACTTTCTCGTTCTTGGCGGTGAAGATGCGCTGCCAGATGTCCTGCCCGATGATGAGCCCCGGCACGTACAGCACCACGTAGGCGAAGCTCTTGTCGAAGCCCATGCTGCCGGCCGAGAGAAACGTCTCGGGCACCTTCGCCATGAGGGCGTCCCAGCCGCCCGCGGCCGAGATGCAGAAGAGGGGCGCCAGGATGAGGATGCCGATGGTCTTCACCACGAACTGCACGATGTCGGTCATGGTCACCGACCACATGCCTCCCACCATGGTGTACACGATGACGATGCCGCCGCCCAGCACCATGGACAGCGTGGCGTTCAGCCCCAGCACGCCGTTGATGATGGTGCCGATGGAGATGACCTGCACCACGCTGAGCGTGAGCGTGTACACGAGCGTGAGCGCCGAGCTGAAGATGCGCGCCGTGGGCCCGTAGCTGCTTTCCACCACCTCGTTCACGCTGAGCGCGCGCAGGCGCGACAGCTTGCTCGTGACGAGGAAGCCGGCCAGGATGAGCCCCAGGCCGATGCTCAGGTTGAGCCAGATGCCGCCGAACCCGTACTCGTAGCCCAACTGGGCGCTTCCCACGGTGGAGCCGCCGCCCAGTGCGAGCGCGGCCATACAGCCGAAGAACAGGGGAAACGATAAGCGTCTGCCCGCTACCAGGTAGTCCTCTTTCGTCTTGGTGAATCTCATGGCAACGAACCCGACGGATACGATGACGATGAAATACAGCGCGATGATGACGTAGTCGATCGGTGACAAAACCATACGCGACCCCCACTTCTTAGGAAGAACCCGCCTCGCCTGTATCCTAAAGTGAGGAGCTTTGCCGCCCGTTGTTCAGGTGGACAAAGCGAGCGGCTTGGGATTTGTCCACCTGTCCATACGGGGGTGCCGGACGCGTTCCGTATGATGCTTGCAGTACCTGGCCTGCCAAGAGGGGTCGCACCGATCAGGCGTGACGTCCGTCGGGGAATAGGGCGCAAGGGGCATCCATCGAAAGGAGCATCACATGACCGAGTCGGTATTCCAGGGACGCAGCCTCCTCTCCACGAGGGACTACACGAAAGACGAGCTGATGTATCTCATCGGGTTCGCCGAGCATCTCAAGGAGATGAAGAAGCAGAACATCGAGCACCACTACCTCGCGGGCAAGAACATCGCGCTCTTGTTCGAGAAGACGTCCACCCGCACGCGTGCCGCCTTCACCACGGCGTGCATCGACCTCGGCGCGCATCCCGAGTACCTGGGCAAGAACGACATCCAGCTGGGCAAGAAGGAAACGGTGCGCGACACGGCGCTCGTGCTGGGCTCCATGTTCGACGGCATCGAGTTCCGCGGCTTCAAGCAGGAGCACGTGGAGGACCTCGCGAAGTACAGCGGCGTGCCGGTGTGGAACGGCCTCACCGACAAGGAGCATCCCACGCAGATGCTGGCCGACTTCATGACTATGAAGGAGAACTTCGGCAAGCTCGAGGGCCTCACACTGGCCTACTGCGGGCAGGGTCGCAACAACGTGCAGAACTCCCTCATGATCACGAGCGCCATTCTGGGCGTGAACTACTACAACGCCACGCCGAAGGAGCTCGAGCCCGATCCGGCCATCCTCGAGCTGGCGCAGTCCTTCGCCGCCGAGAGCGGCGCGCGCATCACGGTGACGAACGACCCCATCGAGGCCGTTGAGAACGCCGACGCCATCTACACGAACGTGTGGGCCGCCATGGGCGAGGAATCCCAGTTCGCCGAGCGCGTGAAGCTCATGTCGCCCTACCAGGTGAACGCCGAGCTGCTGTCCCACGTGAAGAACCCCGACTACATCTTCCTGCACTGCCTGCCGGCCTTCCACAACGCGGAGACCGAATACGCCGCCGACATGGCCGAGCGCTTCGGCGTCAAGGAGATGGAAGTCACCGACGAGGTGTTCTACTCCGATCACGGCCGCCAGTTCGAGCAGGCCGAGAACCGCATGCACACCATCAAGGCCATCATGGCCGCTACGCTGGGCAACCTGTACATCCCGCGCGTGTAGGGTATCTGATCTGTCAAGGAGAGGAGCTTTCATGTCGGACAAAGAGCCGGCCCAGGGCAAGAAGAAATTCAAGATGCCCAACACCTACGTCATCCTGTTCGGGGTCATTTGCTTTATCGCGGTGCTGAGCTGGTTCGTTCCCGGCGGCGCGTACGAGCTGAACGCCAACGGCGATGCCATCTCGGGGACGTACCACATCGTCGAATCCAACCCGCAGGGCATCTGGGACGTGTTCATGGCGCCCATCACGGGCATGCTGGGTTCGGGTGCCATCAGCGGCGCCATCGCCATCTCGCTCACCATTCTGCTGTTCGGCAGCTTCCTCGAGATGATGGAGGAAACCGGTGCGGTGAAGACGGCGCTCAAGCGCATCACCATGAAGAACCAGAACAACATGCACCTGCTCATCGCCATCCTCGTGTGCATCATGGCGTTCCTCGGAACGTTGGAGGGCGCCTACGAAGAGGGCATCGTGTACTTCCTCATGTTCGTGCCGGTGATCTTGGCCCTGGGCCTCGACACCGTGGTGGCCATCATGATCGTGGTGTTGGGCACGCAAGCGGGCTGCCTCGCATCGACGGTGAACCCGTTCGCCACGGGCATCGCGTCGGGCATCGCGGGCATCTCGGCCGGCGACGGCATGGGCATGCGCGTGCTGATGCTCGTGGTGTTCACGGCGCTCGTCATCCTCATCATCAACCGCTACGCGGACAAGATCAAGGCGCACCCCGAGAAGTCGGTGCAGTTCTTCCGCCGCAAAGAGGACCTGGCCGAGTTCCCCGTTTCGCCAACGACGACCTCACGCTGTCGGGACGTCAGAAGGGCGCGCTCGTCATCTTCGTCCTCACGTTCGCCATCATGATCGTCGGCTGCGTTCCCTGGACGTCCATCAACCCCGATTGGACGTTCTTCGAAGAGTTCGTGGCATGGATCGGCGTCACGCCGGTGCTGCGCGAGGTGCTGGGCGCCGACATCACGCCGTTCGGCTCGTGGTACTTCCCTGAAATCGCCATGCTGGTGATGGTGATGACCCTGATCACCGGCGTGATCATGCGCTACAAGGCCGACGAGATCATCGACACGCTGGTGAAGGGCGCTGCCGGGCTCGTGTCCACCGCCTTCGTCGTGCCGCTGGCGCGAGGCATCCAGGTGGTGATGGACGGCGGGCAGATCACGCCCACCATCCTGCACATGTGCGAGAGCACGCTGTCGTCCCTGCCTCCCGTGGCCTTCGTGATCGTGGCGCTGATCTGCTACTTCCTTATCGCGTGCCTCATTCCTTCCTCCACCGGCTTGGCGGCGGCCACCATGGGCATCATGGCCTCGCTGTCGCAGTTCGCCGGGGTGGACGTGGCCATCATGGTGACCATCTACTGCATGGCCCTGGGGCTGGCCAAGATGATCGCGCCAACGTCGATCGTGGTGATGACCTGCACTTCGGCCGCCCACATGAGCTACGGCGACTGGGTGAAGAAGGCCGTTCCCATCGTGGGCTTCCTGTTCGTCGTGTGCTGCGTGTTCCTGTGCGTGGCCGTGATGCTGTAAGCCTTCGCACGCTGTTCGTTCCAACCAATCCGTCAATGAAAGGAGCCTGTCATGGCTGAGTCAGAAGAGAAGATCTACGTATCGAACGCAACGAACCCCCTCAAGAAAGTGATGATGTGCTCGCCGCGGTACTACCAGTTCAACGGCATCAACGTGATCACCGCCGAGTGGATGAAGAAGGGCGACCAGGAGAAGAACGACGTCATGGTGGCCGAGTGGCAGATGCTCGTGGACGCCTACAAGGCCAACGGCATCGAGGTGGTGGAAGTGGAGGCGCGCCCTGAGTTCGAGGTGATGACCTTCGCCCGCGACTACGGCTGCATGATCAAGGAAGGCGCCGTGATCGGCCACTTCCGCCATCCCGTCCGCCAGGTTGAGGCCGTGGCCTACGAGAACAAGCTCAAGGAGATGGGCGTTCCCATCGTGGCCCGCGTGAACGCCGGCTGCATGGAGGGCGGCGACTTCTGGATGATCGACGAGCACACGCTGGCATGGGGCCAGGTGGACCGCACCGACCAGGCCGGCGTGGACAACCTGCGCGACCAGCTGCAGAAGTTCGGCTACACCGTGGTGGGCGTGCCGTGCCCGCCCGACAACCTGCACCTCGACATGATCTTCAACATCGTGCCCCGCAGGTGCGCTGGCCTGCATCGACCAGCTGCCGTACAACTTCCTGCAAATGCTCAAGCGCCGCAACTTCGAGCTGATCCCTGTGGCCAGCGAGGACATGTACAAGCACGGCTGCAACGTGCAGTGCATCGGCGACGGCAAGGTCATCGCCATCGAGAAGAACAAGCACATCAACGACAAGATGCGCGCGCTGGGCATCGACGTCATCGACGTGCCGCTCGACCAGATTCTGCATGCGGGCGGCGGCCCCCACTGCCTCACGCAGCCCATCGAGCGTCCGTAACGCACGGCGCGATTGAAAGGCAGGGCACTCATGAAGGTTTTGATTTGCGATCATCCTGACTCCATGATGCCCGACCACACGCTGGAAACCGAGACCCTGCAAGCGGGTCTCGGTCCCGACGTGGAGGTCGAGGTGTACGAGTACCAGGAAGACAAGCGCGACGAGTTCTACGAGCATCTGGCCGACGCCGATGCACTGCTCACGGCGTTCGTCACGGTGGACGCCGAAGCGATGGAGCGCGCCCCCCGGCTCAAGGTGGTGTCGCTCAACTCCACGGGCTACGACCAGGTGGACCTGGAAGAGGCCACGAAGCGCGGCATTGGCGTGTGCCCCATCGGCGAGTACTGCACGTGGGACGTGTCGGAGAGCGCCATCGCGTACATGAACGCGCTCAACAAGCACTTCAAGTTCTACCAGAAGGAAATCGACGAGCGCCACAAGTGGGATTACGCCGCCGCGCCGCAGTGGCCGCGCCTCGAAGATCAGGTGCTGGGCATCGTGGGCTTCGGCAAGATTGGCACGTGCACGGCCGAGAAGGCGTCGGGCCTTGTGAAGAAGGTGATCGCGTACGATCCGTACGTGGACGACGTGGCGTTCGCCGAGCGGTCGGTGACGCGCGTGACGAAGGACGAGCTGCTGGCACAGGCCGACATCATCGTGAACCACATGTGCCTGACCGACGACAACGTGCACTTCTTCGACGAGGCCGCGTTCGCCGCGATGGTGCGCAAGCCCATCTTCATCAACCTCGGGCGCGGTAGGTGCGTGGACGAAACGGCACTCGTGGCGGCGCTCGATGCGGGCGCGCTGCGCGCCTTCGGCACCGACGTGCTGTACGACGAGACGCCGGACCTGTCCACGAACAAGCTGGTGGGGCGCGACAACGTGATCATTACGCCGCACTCCGCCTTCTACTCGACGACGGCCATCGAAGATTTGGAGCGTTTGAGCTGCGAAAACATCGTCCACTTCCTGAACGGCGAGAAAGACAAGGTGTTCAAGCTGGTGAACGAGGTATAGGGACGCCCGTCATCCTGAGCGAGCGAAGCGAGTCGAAGGACCCTTCCGAGGAAGCGGCGAAGCCGCGCTCTTCTGTGCGGGCCCTTCGGCTGCGCTCGGGGTGGCAGGCCGGGGGATTGTGCGACGATGCGGCTTCTGCGGTATCATGGGCTCGACAGGTTCCGGGAGGAGGCTCCATGATCACGGTTGCGGACATATTGGCGTTGCCGGCGTTCGAGCAGGTGCAGGCCATCACGCGGTGCGCCGGCGCCGGTGCGCGCGAGGTGCGCAACGTGGGCATCCTCGACTGTGCGCCCGACCAGGACAACGGGTACCTGGCGTATATCCCCGGCGAGTTCATCGTGACGAACCTGGGGTTCGCGCGCGACGACTCGGAGCTGTCCGAGCGCTCGCTTTTGGTGCTCATCGCGCGCGGCGTGTCGGGCATCGCGTTGAAGAAGGTGTACCGCCCCATCGTGAGCGAGCACGTGATTGCCGTTGCCGAGGAAGCGGGCGTGCCGTTGTTCCTGTACGACGGGGCCTATCACGAAGTGGTGGCCTACCAGGCGCTCGACCTCATCCATCGCGACAGGAGGGAGTCCGACAAGGGGCGCATCCTCGACAACCTGCTGTCGGGCCACGACCCGCAGGCCACGCGCGCGGCGCTGTACGAGCTTGCGGGCACCACGGGTTCCACCATGCAGTGCATCGCCGCGGCTCCGCGGTCGCTCGACGAATGCTCGCTGTACGCCACCTTCGATGCCCTCGTCGCGGTGCTGACCGACTTCGAGCGCGATTGGGACGTGGTGGAAGCGACGTTCGTCTTCCGCTACCATGGCGCGCTGCTCACGTTCGTCTCGTACGCGCAGCCGCCCGCGGGCGTGCGCACGCGCTCGGAGGGCGATCTCGTGGCGCGCATGCGCACTGCCGGGTCGGTGTCCCTGGGCGTGGGCGAGGAGACGCCGCTTTCGGACGGCGACATGAGCGTGCGCGAGGCGCTTGCCGCGCTGAAGACGGCGCAGGTTGAGAACGAAGATGTGGTGACCTGGGCCGACCTGCACCACGATGCGTTCCGCGCCGCGGCGTACGAGGGCCGCCTGTTCTGGCGCACGGCCGCGCTGCACCGTGCGATGCTGGAGGAATACGACGACGCTCACGGCACTGAGCTTGCCGCGACGGCCGAAGCGGTGGCGCGCGCCTACGGCGACGTGCGCCTGGCGGGCGAGGCGCTGCATCAGCATCCGAACACGGTGCGCTACCGCCTGCGCAAGGCGAAGGACGTGCTCGGCATGCCCGATTCTCCCGATCGCGAGTTCACGTTCTTGCTGGGCCTCGTGTACCTCGACCATACGAACCCGCTGCTGCACTCCTGAGCGCGCTTGTCCGATCGGCCAAAACGAGCGGCCCATCTTCTCCATTCGTCCAAAAGCTTCCTTTCCTCGGCGCAGTACGCTGGGTGCATCGAAAAGGAAAGGAGCACCTCATGTTTGGAAACCTGAACGAACAAGCCACGTCCGCCCTGATGTCCCTGGAATCCGCCGATCTGTCGTACTGCCTCAAGCTGGCGAAGCGCTTCGAGCATATGGGCATCGAGAGCGATCAGGCGAGCGAAGCGCTGTGCTCCCTCGTCGAGAGCGGCGAGCTCGAGGCCATCTACCAGGCTGGATAGCGCGTCTTAGCTGGCGGCTTTGATGGCACGGTCGAGCGGCGCGAGGTTCTCGAGCTGCTCGAGGTCTTTCAGGCAGGCGTGCACCGTCTCGGCCGCCTGAACAATGCGCGGGTCGGCATCGGCCCGCCATGCCACGACGAGCGGGAGCCCGAACGGTTCGCCGTCGATCCGGTCGGCCAAGACGACGTCGCGGCGCCGGTTGCAGTACAGGCTGGCCGTCGCCTTGGGGGCGATGTACAGGGCCGGGCCGAAATCGGCGATGAGCAGGTCCGAGAAGCTTTGCATGCTGCCGGGCGCGTACGACAGACGCAGGTCGGCGCCCAGCATCCGATCGATCAGCACGCGATCGCGCTCGTAGGCCACCGTGCTTTCCGTCATGATGGCGGCGCCTGCCAGGTCGGCGCGCGAGAGCTGCCGGTTCGTCGCGAGGGGATGGGTGGCCATCATGGCGATGACGGCCGGGAACGGGCGCACCGGCCGGTAGACGAGACCGCGCGATGACGCCTCGTCGACGAGGCGGGGGAAGTGCGAGATGTCGCACAGCAGCGCGATGTCGGCGCGGTCGGCGTCGAAGGGCGCGAACGGCTGCTCGCGAAATCCCGGTCAACGAACTGGAACGGCACGTCGAGGCGCTCGCTCAGCAGCGCCGCGAGCGACGCGGTGGGCGTGAGACAGGCGATGCGCACGCGTCCGGCGGCCTCTTCCCGAAACTGCGTGCAGCGCGCGATCGTGCTGTCGAGCGTTTCGAGAGCCGCTTTCGCACCATCGAGAAACAGGGCGCCCTCCTGCGTGAGCGCGTTGTCGTTGTCGCGATCGACCAGCTTCAGGCCAAGCTCGCGTTCGAGGTTCGCGATATGGGTGCTCAGGGTCGATTTCGCGATGAACAGCTCCTCAGCGGTTTCGCTGAAACTCAGATGTCGCGAAAAGGCGATGAACTCCTCCAGATATTCGGTCCTCATCGACGCGCAGCTCCTTGCTTTCCCGGATATCGACTGCCGTTCTCGAAATCCGAACGGGCTTCCCTGCGGCAAGCAGTGCCGCGCAGGGCGTTCGGAATGTCCGAACATGATCAGTTCACTATAGTGTTAGTTTAGGCTAACTATGTTCGGAATTTGCAAACGGCCGGCGAAATTCATGAACGGGATTCGCGTTTTCACGCTTGTCGTCACGCGCTTCTCACCGCATAGTGATGGTCGATCATCTAGGAGAGAAGGTTGGTTGCGGCCCCGGTTCGGGCCTTTGTTTTGCACCTGAGTTAGCTTTGACTAACAAAAAGGAGCAAGCGCCAACGGCGTTTGGACGGGGCGCGGGGCGCGACCACAAAGCGAAAGGAAGCATGCATGATCAGATCGAGGCAGGGGTTCTCGTTTGCGAAGCGCGGCGCGGCGGTGATGCTTGCGGCAACGTTGACGGCGGGCATGGTGCCGACGATGGCGTTCGCGCAGGTTGACGGTGCGGGCGGGGCGACGGCGACGATGGCTGCAACGGCCACGGGCGACGGATTCTATTTGGAAGAGGGACAGGCGTACACGGTGCCCCTCTCATTCTCAAGCGATGTGTCGATGGTGGTTTCCATGGCGACCAGGTATCTGGGAAGCAGTGCTTCCGTCGTGTACGAGAATGGGTCCTACACGGTGAAGCTCACCGCGTCGAGCACTGCCATCGAAACCGTCACGTTGGCCGGTAAGACCGCGACGCGGACCCCCGTGTCGGACACCCAGGTTGAATTCACGGTTTCCGGCGTTTCGACGCTTGCCGGCGCGCAGGCCGTCTCCATGTCCGTTGGCGGGGCTATGGGTGGGCAGTCGTTTGATTTCTCCGTGTCGTTCGACACCTCCAGCTTGCCCACGCAGCCGCCGGTGGTCGAACCCGAGCCCGACCCGACGCCGACGCCCGACCCGGAGCCCACGCCCGATCCCGAGCCCGAGCCCGATCCAACCCCCGACAATCCCGGCACCGATCCGGATGCGGGCGGTCAGCTGGAAGTGGGCAAGACCTACACGGTGCCGCTCTCGTTCACCGATGCGAGCGGCGGGACCTCCGCGGCCGGCTCCATGCTCAACCCCAACGCAACCGTGCAGGTGAATGAAGGCTCCTACACCGTGACCCTCGTCGTGAAGGCCGGCAACGGGTACGAGTTCAAGGCGCTCACGCTGGGTGCCGACAAGGCTCCCACCACCCTGACGCGCGACGCTGACGGCAACTACGTGTCCACGGGCACCCTCGACAGCCTCGACGGTGCCGTCGAGGTGGGCTTCACGTATTACGTGGCCGCTATGGAGCAAGAGATGACGCACAGCGCCTTCGCCACCTTCGACACGGCGGGCGCCACCGAAGGCGCGGCGACGCCCGAACCCGGTGAGCCCGGCGACGACAGCGGCTCCGACGATACCATCGTGGAGGGCAAGGAGTACCCGGCCGCCATCACGTGGTCGAAGTACGGCAGCATGGCATCCCGTTTCATGGAGTCGGAAGCGACCGTCGTCTACCGGAGCGGCACCTACACGGTGAAGCTGCCGGTCACCTCGACGGGTGCGGCTGCCGCCGGGTTCGCCCTCACGTACGATGGCACGAAGTACGCGGTGACGGACAACGCGTTCGTGCTTACCTTCAAAGAGCTGCCCGCCAGCATCGAGGTGTCGCTGAGCTCGGACAACATGCCCATGGTGATCACCGACACCATCACGTTCGATCTGAGCAAGGTGCCCGCTGTTGACGACGGCGATGACGACGTGGTGAAGGCCGACAAGACCAAGCTGAACGAGGCTCTCGCCACCGCGAAGGCGCTCGAGCAGGGCGCCAAGACCGACGAGGCATGGGATGCGTTGCAGGCGGCTATCACGACGGCCGAGAAAGCCGCTGCGAGCGAGAGCATCCCGCAGCAGGGCGTCGACGGCGTGACCGCCCAGCTGAACGCCGCCATCGAGACGTTCAAGAACAGCGCGGACAAGGAAACCCCGTCGGGCCAGTACGGCATGACGGTGGGTAAAACCTACACGGCTTCCGTGAGCTACGCGGGCACGGGCTCGTTCGCCGGCATGGACGCCATGCTTCAGCAGATGGTGACCAAGTACTTCGGCACCGCGGTGGAGCTGAGCCTGCGGGAGGACGGCACGTACGACGTGACGGTGTACTTCGGCGGCTCGACGGGCTACGACGAGGCCATCGGCGACCTCGCCTATAACGGCCAGGCCGTCAAGCAGTCCGCCAACAAGACGTACACCTTCAACGTGCCCTCGCTTGAAAGCGCCGTGAACCTGGCCTTGCACGTGGGCGGCACCATGAACATGGACATCACGTACGCCATGACCGTGGACACGTCCACCATCGCGCTCAAGAGCGGCGATACCCCGGTGGTGCGCGTCGACAAGTCCACGCTCCAGGGCCTGGTTGACGAGGCTTCCGCCATGACGCAGGGCAAGAAGAGCGATGCGGCATGGGAGAGCTTCCAGAGCACGCTTTCGGCGGCACGCGCGGTGCTGAACGATGCGAACGCTTCGCAGGATGCGGTGAACGAGGCCGCCACGTCGTTGAAGGAGGCCATCGACCGCTTCAACGCCAGCGAGAACGTCATGTTCCAGGTGGGCCACACCTACGAGGTGCCCATCGCGTTCTTCAAGCAGGGGAGCGTGACCGAGAAGTCCATGGCCGCGCCGTACTTCGGCGACACGGCGCTCGTGCGTCCGCAAGAGAACGGCACCTTCACGGTGAGCTTCGCCGCGACGACGCAGGGCTTGGAGTACATCAAGTCGCTGTCGTACCAGGGCACCGCGATTGCGCAGAGCGGCAACCAGTTCACGTTCTCCATTCCGGCCGCCGAGAGCGACACGGTGATTCCCATCGACATGTCCATCACCATGATGGCGCAGCTGGGCATCGGCCAGTCGCAGGTTGCCGACATGCACCTGTACCTTTCGCAGGCGAAGGATCGGGGCACGGGCCAGAGCAGCGTGGCGGCGTCCTCGTCCAACCTGGCTCAGACGGGCGACGCCACCACGGGCGTGGTGACCCTTGCGGGCGGCGCGCTGGTCGCGGGTGCGGCGGTTGCGCTGACGGCTCGCCGTCGCATGGCCCGGCAGAAGTAAGCATCGACGGAAAGGCATAGTATGACCACGCGTATTCGATCTGCATACGCGGCGGCCTTTGCCCTGGCAGCGGCGCTCGTCCTCGTGGCGAGCGCCGTTTCCCCAGGGTCTGCGTTCGCCGCCGTTTCGGCCGTGTACACGGCTTCGACGAACCCCACCTACGAAAACCCCGCGACGGGCGCCATCGAAGATGCAGCCGGCGGCAGCAATGTCGCGCTGGCCGAGTCCATGGTGACGAGCATCGTGTACGAGAACGCCCTGATCGAGCGCGATACGGACGGCGTTATGCACGCGAGCCTGCGCTTCAAGCTGGCCGACCAGATCAGCAGCATCTCGCTTGAGGCGTCCGAAGACGGAGCGTCGTACGAGCCTGTCGAGGTCGTGCAGATGCAAACGGGCACCGACAGCGCCACCTCCACCGCCACGGCCGATTATCGCATTGCGATACCCAGCGAGACGGCAACCCTGCGCTGCTCCATGGACGTGATTCCCATGGGCCGTGCGGTGGTGTACTTCATCACGTTCGGGGCGTTGCAGGAGGGCGATGCGGACGGCACGTTCGTGGTGAGCGTGACGCCGGGCGAGGGCACCGACGACGCGGCTCCCGCGGCGGCAGCCGCGGCTGCCGCCGCTTCCGGCGATGCGGGAGCGTCCGGCGGCACGGAAGACGCCGAAGGCGAGCAGGCGCAGAGCGCCGACGACCTCACCGGCGCTTCGGCCAACGAGGGCGTGCAGGAGTTCGACGAAGAGGGTCGCGAGGTCACGGGCGGCAAGCAGGCGGAGGCATCGCTCGACGGCGGCACCATCGCGACGATCGTGGGCGTTGCCGTGGCGGTGATTGCGGTTGCCGGCGTGGCGGTGTACGCGGCGTACCTGCGCCCGAAGCGCGCGCGACAGGCGAGCGCCGCCGCTGCGGCCGCTGCCGCCGCAGCGCCCGACGAGCGTGCGAGCCGTGCCTGAGCGCGCATCGACGTGCGGCGCGGTGGGGAGGGCGGCGCGCCGGGCGGGCGCGTTCGTCCTCTCGGCGTGCCTCGCCTGCTCGTTGCTGCTCGCGGGCTGCGTCGATCAGCATCCGGAGCGTGCGGAACGCGAGGACGGAACCTATGAGCCGCGCATCGTTGCCACCTCTCCCGCCATTGCCGAGCTCTGCGACAAGCTCGACCTCGATCTGACGGGGGTTCCCACCACGTCGCGCGGCCTGCCCGAACGCTACGCCGACGTGGACCAGATCGGCACGGCAATGGCTCCCGACCTGGAGATTTTGAAGTCGCTGCGGCCCGACTACGTGCTGTCTCCCAACTCCCTGCAAAGCGATTTGCAGCCCAAGTACGCGTCCATCATGACGGCGTCCGTGTTCTTGAACCTGCGCAGCGTTCAGGGCCTGTACGATTCCATGGCCTACCTGGGCGAGAAGTTCGACCGCACGGAGCAGGCGCAGGCGCTCGTGGACGAGTACGAGGAGTTCATCGAGGCCTATCGCGCGCAGAACGAGGACAAGGAGGCGCCGACGGTGCTCATCCTGATGGGCGTCCCCGGTTCGTACGTGGTGGCCACGCCGAACAGCTACGTGGGCAGCCTCGTCGAGCTGGCCGGCGGCGTGAACGTGTACGCCGATTCGTCCGAGGAGTTCATCAACGTGAACACCGAGGACATGCGGGCGCGCGACCCCGATCTCATCCTGCGCACGTCTCATGCGCTGCCCGAGCAGGTGATGGCCATGTTCGCCAACGAGTTCGCCACGAACGACATCTGGAAGCATTTCCGCGCCGTGCAGGAAGGCCGCGTGTACGACCTTCCCTCCGACCTGTTCGGCATGAGCGCCCAGTTCAACTACCCCGAAGCGTTGGAGCACGTGCGGGGCGTGCTGTGGGAAGAAGGAGACACGGAGACCTCATGGTGAGCATCCTGAAACGAATCGCGGCGTTCGTGCTGACGGCGGCGGCGCTCGTGGCGCTGTTCTTGGTGGCCGTAAACACGGGCAGCTTGCACGTGAGCCCCGAGCAGCTGATCAACGGCTTGTTCGTGGCGTACGACGACACGGTGTCCACGATTTACGACCTGCGGTTCCCGCGCATCTTCATCGCCCTGGTGGGCGGCGCGGCCACGGCGGTGTCGGGCGTGCTGTTGCAGGCCGCCATCCGCAACCCGCTGGCCGACCCGGGCATCATCGGCATCAGCTCGGGCGCGTCGCTCGTGGCTGTGCTGGTGACGGCGTTCTTCCCGGCGCTGTTCCTGTTCACGCCCTTGTTCGCGTTCGCGGGCGGCATGGTGGCGTTCCTCATCGTGTACGGCCTGTCGTGGCGCGGCGGCCTGTCGCCGCTGCGCATCATCCTCGTGGGCGTGGCGCTTTCGGCGCTGTGGGCCGGAGCTTCCACCATCATCCAGTACTTCTCCGACGATCTCGAGCTCACGAAGGTCATATTCTGGCAGTTCGGCGATCTCGGCCGCGCCACGTGGTCGCAGATAGGGGTTCATGGCGTTGGTCGGCGTCGTCGTGCGCCGGCTACTTCTTCGCGAACCGTTGGAACTCAAACGCGCTGCAGAACGGCGGCCATGTGCGGGCGGTCTCGGAGTGGACGTGAAGCGCACGCGCGTGGCGGGCGTGATCGCCGCGTCACTCATGGCGGCGGTCATGGTGTCGTTCGTGGGGCTCATCAACTTCATCGGCCTCATCGCGCCGCACATCGCGCGACGGCTCGTGGGCGACGACTACCGCTTCCTGCTGCCGGCGTCGCTCGTGCTGGGGTCGATCATCATGCTCGCAAGCGATCTGACGGCGCGCATGGTCATATCGCCCATCATCCTGCCCATCGGCGCCATCACGTCGTTTCTCGGCGCGCCGCTGTTCCTTTACCTGCTGTATCGGGGGTACAAACGATGAACGGAAGACAAGCGGGCGACGCGTCGGCGGCGCTTGTCGCGCGCGGGCTGTCGTACGCCTATCCCGCGAGCGTCGGCACCGTGTTCGACGACATCGACTTCGAGGCGAAGACGGGCTCGGTGCTCGGCATCCTCGGCAACAACGGCGCGGGCAAGTCGACGCTGCTCAACGTGCTGGCCGGCATCGTCAAGCCGACGTGCGGGACGGTGGACGTCGCGGGGCGCCCGCTCGCATCGCTCAACCGTCGCGAGATCGCCCGGCACATCGCCTACGTGGCTCAACAGCAGCGCATTCCGCACCTGAGCGTGTACGACCAGGTGCTGCTCGGCCGCCGTCCCCACGTCGGCTGGGCGCTGTCCGACCGCGATCGCGCGGTGGTGGCCGAAACCATCGACCGGCTGGGGCTCGAGCCGTTCTCCGCGCGCTTTCTCGACGAGCTGTCGGGCGGCGAACGCCAGAAGGTGTACATCGCCCGCGCGCTTGCGCAGGAGCCCGAGGTGCTGCTGCTCGACGAGCCCACGAGCGCCCTCGACCCCAAGAACCAGCTCGAAGTGCTCGACATCGTGTGCTCCATCACGCGGCAGGGCGCGCTGGCCACGGTGCTCGTCATCCACGACATCAACCTCGCCCTGCGCTTCTGCGACCGCTTCCTTCTCGTGCGCGACGGCGCGGTCGTGGCGTGGGGCGGCCGCGACGTCGTCACGAGCGAGACGCTTTCGGCAACCTACGACGTGTCGTTCCACATCGAAGCGGTGGCCGGCGTGCCCGTGGCCGTCCCCGTCGACGCCGCGGTTGCTTAGGAGGATACCCCCGAAGCATGACGAAAGGGCCCCTGAGGGCCCTTTCGCGCGTCTTGTGCGGTGCGGTGCGTTACGCGATGTTCGCGAGGTCGACCTGTTTGAACTCGTAGCCCTCGCCGAAAGATCGCCGGACAGCTTCTTGCCGAGGAAGAACTCGGTGATCTCGTCGAGCTTCTGCGTGGGATCGACGTCCTTGAACTGCTCGGGGTAGGCGACGGCGCCCACCTGGTAGCAGTTCGCCAGTGCCAGCTCGATGTTCGTGGCGTAGAAGCGGTAGGAGATGAGCGTGTAAGTCTTCTTGTCCTGCACGGCGTCGAACGCTGCGAAGTAGGCGGGGTTGGCGTCGTAATCCTCCTTGATGAGGGGGAGTTGCCGCCTTCGACGAAGATGCAGTCCGGTTGCGCGGCAGCCACCTTTTCGAGGTCGATGTCGAAGGCGCCGTTCGCCCCCTCGACGTCGGCGATGTTCTGCACGTTCGTTTCCTCGAAGGGCGGGAAGTGCGCTTCGGTGCCCGCGAACCCGTGGCCTCCGCGGAAGCTGATGCCCGCGGCGTAAGCGGTGATGCGGTCGGCGTCGGCGATGCCCGCCGTGCGCTTCTCGAGGTCGGCCTGCGTGTCCTGCATGTAGGTGACGATCTTCTCGGCGCGGTCCCGCTTGCCCACGATGTCGCCCATCAGGTTGACGTTGTCGTAGAACACCTGGTCGAACACGATGTCGCTCAGCGTGAGACACACCACGGGGATGCCCGTTTTCTCCTGCAGCGCATCGGCCGCGTCCTTGTCGATGGAGGCGAATATCACGTCGGGCGCCACCTGCATGATGGCCTCCTCGTTGGGAGTGGTGCCCTTCGAGCCGCCGTCGCCGATGACGGGCAGATCCTTGAACGTGTCGTGGTTCACGTGGCGGTAGCTGCAGGTCACGTTGTCCTCGAGCTCGGACTGTTCGACGCCTACCACCTTGTCGACGGCGTCCAAGTACGAGATGAGGCGCAGCGAGCTCGAGCCGATGCCGATGATCTTGTCGGCCTCGGCGGGCACTTCGACGCTGCGTCCCACCATGTCGGTGACGGTGCGCGTGGCGGCCTGCTCCTGCGCGGCCGCCCCGTTGTGCGCCTCGTCGGTCGGCGGCGTGCTGCACGCGGCGAGCGAAACCGCCAGCATGCCGGCGGCCATCAGCGCGGCCAGTTTGCCGACGATGCGCCCCCGTTCCTTGCGTTGATCCATGAGGAAATCCTTTCGATACGGCGATACTGATGCGTATGGTAACACGAAAATGAAATTCGTAACACTGCTGGGATGCGGGAGGTGGGGAGAAGACGGTGGGCGCCGTTAGGAGGCGTCGGGCGGTGGGGGCGTGACGTCGGACGGCGGCCGGTGCGAGCGCGCCGCCTTCCGCAGCACGCCCCGCACCGCCGCGCGCGTGCTACAATGCCCTTCGACTCAACCAGGGAAGGACCGCCCATGCCAACGCCCCGCTCGCTCGACGAAGCCGCTTCCGCGCTCAAGCGCGGCGAGGCGGTCATTTTCCCCACCGAAACCGTGTACGGCCTGGGCGTGTCGGTGGAGGCCGTCGCCGGCCCCGACGTGCTGTACTCCCTGAAGGAGCGTGACCGCGGCAAGCCCATCTCCTGGCTCGTGGCAGGCTGCGACGACCTCGACCGCTACGGCGCGCACGTGCCCGACCTGGCTCGCAAGCTGGCGCGCGCCTACTGGCCCGGTGCCCTCACGCTCATCGTGGAGGCGAGCGACGCCGTGCCGCCCGCGTTTCGCTCGGCCGCCGGCTCCATCGGCCTGCGCATGCCCGACAGCGCAACGGCCCTCGCCCTCATCGAGGCCGTCGGCTGCCCGCTTGCCACCACCTCGGCGAACCCCTCGGGCGAGGCGGCCCCCGGCGCCATCGACGCCCTCGACCCCCAGCTCGCGGCCCGTGTCAACGTGGTCCTCGCCGACGAGGCCGACGACGACAAGAGCGGCGTCGCGTCCACCGTCATCGACTGCACCGGCGACGCGCCGCGCATCGTCCGCGAGGGTGCCGTCACGCCCGCCGCCATCGCGGCCCTGTCCTGACGCGCGGCGCTTGCCGGATGTGCGCAGTCCTTTGCCGAACTGCTTAGCATAAGGCCTCGTATCGCCTGGACAAAAACGCGCCGATTCTCTAGTTTTTCGACGTTTGCCGAGCCATTTCGCGGCTGTCAGAAGCATCGCGTTCCAAATCCCCTGGTCACGGCTTCGGCATTTTA
>ENA-OQIJ01000102-OQIJ01000102.1-human-gut-metagenome-genome-assembly--contig:-NODE-102-length-26133-cov-4.509267_pt1 | contig 26133 bp, 23 predicted proteins | sample MGYA00242582_ERZ504747 | MGnify/ENA primary metagenome ERZ504747 (study PRJEB26092, sample SAMD00036435) | human gut metagenome | host: Homo sapiens | study: EMG produced TPA metagenomics assembly of...
CACGTTCGTGGACATGGGCAACCCGCATGTGGTGACCGTCGTCGAGGACGCCTTCACCTCGCTGCCGGTGCTCGACAACCTCGATCTGAGCGTGCGGCCGGTGGTGGAGCCGGGCATCGACGAAGGCCAGAACGTGGAGTTTGTGCGCATCGACGAGATCGACGCCGCCACCGACATCGGCGAAGCCACGATGCGCGTGTATGAGCGCGGGTGCGGCGAGACGATGTCGTGCGGCACCGGCCTGTGCGCCACGGCGATCGTGCTGCGCGCCAAGACCGACATCAGCCACTGGCGCATCAAGGTGAAGGGCGGCACGCTGCGCGTGGACGTGACCGACAACAATGTGATGTTGACGGGGGCCGCGGCGCTTGTGGCCACCGTGCAGATGATGCAGGAGCGTTGACGCGCCGGACGCCTGCTAGAACGTGAACAGGTAGGCGCCGTCTTTGACGAGGATGAGCGTGACGAGCGCGACGATCCACACGGCGTCGACCATCAGGTCGAACCCCAGCCGGTAGTACTTGCGCAGGCCGCGGGCACGTGCGGGCAATCCCTGCACCGTGACCGTGGCATGGCTGAGCGCCATGAACTGCACCGTTGTGGCGAAGCACAACACAAGGCACCACGGGCACAGCGCATTGATCACAAACAGCGACTGCGACGTGAGCCAATATGAATAGGCGAGCGCAGCCAAGCCGCCCAGCCATGTGCATGTGGCGAACCATGCGGGCATGCGCATGCGGGCGAGCCCGATAACGGCGATGGTGACGAACACGGATTCGGCCGCGATGCCGAAGAAGGCGTTCGGGAAGCTCATCTCGCCGAATTTGACGATTTCCGATTGCCATGCCTGCGCCACGGTCGTGCATGAGAGCTTGGCGTTCACGTCGCAGCTCAGCGTCTGATTGGGATTGCGGGCCATCTGCAGTGTCTCGGCGGAGAGGATGAACGAGACGAGCAGGGCGACCGCCGAGGCCACGAGCATGACGAGATAGAGCCATGTGGCCCCATGCCTCCAACCGCGTGGTTCGTCGAGTTCCGCAGGTGTGCTGCCGCCGATTGCCGGTGTGGTGTCTTGTGCCATGGGTGGGTCCCTTCTTCATATGTCATGCCAAACGCTGGTGCACGGGTTGCGATGCATACCACGTTACCGCACCCACAGGGCCCGGTGGGGCTTGGTGGTTCGATCTGGTTGGCGTTGTTCACGATGCGGATACCGTTTGAGGCGTCCAATGGTTAGGATGGGAACCATGAACGAGCCAACGATGCCCATGCACCCGCGACCCATGGCTGGGACTTGCACTGCCATACCGTGTTTTCCGATGGAACCGAGATGCCCCAGACCTTGGTTCGGGAGGCGAAACAGGCCGGGTTGCATGGCGTGGCGATCACTGACCACGACACGACGGCCGGCTGGATGCAGGCCCAACAGGCGTCGGTGGACTATGGGCTGCCGTTGGTGCGCGGTACGGAGATCACAGCACAGGACGGCCGCGTCTCCGTGCACATGCTGGCGTACCAATACGATCCACGCAACCGGCATATCTGCGATCTGTTCACGGCGACGCGGGCCGCGCGCCTCAAACGGGTCAAGCGCATGGTGGCGCTGCTGTCGAGGGATTACCCGATCACGTGGGATGATGTGCTGGCACAAGTCAAGGAGGGCGGCAACACCACCATCGGGCGCCCACACATCGCCGACGCCTTGGTGGCGGCAGGTGTGTACGCCACGCGTTCGGATGCGTTCGCCGATGCGATCAGCTCGCATAGCAAGTATTACATTCCCACGCCGTCGCCGACGACGACGCAGGTGGTGCAAGCGGTCAATGAGGCAGGCGGGGTGAGCGTGGTCGCGCATGCCGCCGACCCCAGCCGCAACCGTGTGTTGTTGAGCGACAGTCAAATCGGCAGGCTTGTGGACGAAGGCCTCGATGGTCTGGAAGTATGGCACCGGGGCAATCCGGAGCCCGAACGTCAGCGTTTGCTCAAGCTTGCCCAGCGTTACCATCTGCTCGTCACCGGAGGATCGGACTGGCATGGGGCCGGCAAGCCGAACGCCTTGGGTGAGAACCTGACCGATGACGAGACGGTGGCAAAGATCGTGGAACGCGGCGCGATCCCACTGTGGAATGCCTACGGCTTCAAGGATCCGCAGGCATGATGGCTAGTTGAGGGCGCCGAACCCGACCGCATGGCGGGTCTCAGAGCCGATGATCGCATAGCCGAGGGCGTCTGCGGGCACAATGATGTGGCGGTCCTTGGTGTCGGTCAGCGTGATCGGCTCGTGGTTGGCGATCGCCTGGTTGATGGCGGCGCCCACCTGGTCGGCCGGTTCATCGGTGTTGAAGGTGACGGCGCCGGCGACGTTGCGGATTCCCAATTCGATTTCCATGGTTGTTGCTCCTTGCTGTGGTTGTATGGGCATTGTACGCGCGTGTGCGCGCGGAGGTTCACGATTGTGTCATGTCGTCGGGCGTTGCGGCGATTTCACTGGACGATGTGTGCGGGTGCGTCCCGTTGAGGCCGGCCCGGGCGTCGCGCATCGCGCGCTCCTCACGCTCGAGGAGCGGGATGAGCATCGTCTTGGCGTCGGCGGGCCCCAGTTGGGCGGCCTGTGTGTCGGTGGACGGCGTGGAGGCGAGGCTCACTGCGGCTTCGCCGGTGGCGTCGGTGTCGGTGCGTTCGTCAATGCCGATTACCATGGTCTCGCTCGACGCAGCAGAAGCCGCATACTGGCGGGACGCGGTGTCGTCGGCGTCGACAACGCCGATCGCGTCGATCGAATGCGAATTCGTGCGGTCGTCCGTGACGGCGTGCACCGCATGCTCGTTTGTCGTGTCGCGGTCGGCGGTCTGGTCGAACGAATCGAACCGGACGGCTGCCGCGGCGGTGGAGGAGGGGATGTCGCGGCGCTGCTGGTCTTCACGCAGCAGCGTGTTGACGGTGACCGTGCTCGGCGGCTTGCCCGTGCCGGCCTCCGACACGCCGTCGCGGCGGCGGTGCATCGTGGTGCCGAGCTGGTGAGCGAGGCGGTCCACCTGCGCCTTGAACTGCATGATGCGTGCGTTGTCGCCCTGGTTGAGCGCTTGGATGAAATCGCCGACCTGGTCCATCTGTACCCACAGATTGGCGCGCAGCATGATCAGATCGTCGAGACGGTTGCCCAGGATGCGCCCGTACGCCGAGATGACGGCGTTGCGGTGCGTCTCATCGAGCTTGGAGAAGATCCATGCCAAGTCGCGTGCAGGGTCGTTGATCTGCATCTCCTGCCAATTGGTGATCGTCGTGATCGTGGAGCCGGAGAAGATGAAATCGCCGTCGGAGAACCCGCCGTGCACCGGGCACGTGGCGAACGACCACAGTCCCTCCGTGTCGAGGATATGCGCCCAGCTATCGGTGATCTCCTGCGGCACATGGCCGGCTTGGCGCAGACGGCGGATCCAAGCGGTGAGCTGCGCGTGGATCTGGCCTGTGGTGAACGCCGGGTATTTCGCATTGACAAGGAACGAAGGGCGCAGGCGGTGGATCGCGCCGATGGCGGTGCCGATGCTGGCGCAATCGCCGAGCGTGAGCAGGTCCAACGAACGCGCCACACCGTCGGGGTGCGTGGTGACGAGCACGGCGGTCTCATCGGGATCGTTGTTGGCCGGATCGAACGCCACCACATGGTCGGTGGAGAACCCGAGGCCGGCGAGCTCGCGCGATTGGTCAACGACGCGCGCCGCGCGCACACGGCCGGCCAGACGCTTCTTGCCCTGCGGCATGTTCGTGGCGTAGACGTTGTAGAAATTGCCATGCACATCCTGCACGACGGCCTGGTCGATGCTCGCGGCCTGGTCGGTCTCGTTTTTCTGCTCGCTGTCGCGTACCCCTACCACGGCGATGTTCGGCATCGTAGCCGAGGCGAGGGCCGCCAACATCAGATTGCTTCGTTCAGTCACACACGGTATTTTCCATGCGGAGGGTACAATTCGCAAGCATTGCAACGCTTTCATGACCCAACCCCAGCCGAGGCCGGCAGGTCCTGCACCATGTTCACACACAGCTGAGCGGAACCGGCCGCACTCCGGCGCGTTCCGCTCGAACCGCGCGCATGGCCGTGCCACAATGGGGCCATGGCAATTTCGGCGAATGAGATTCTCGACGGGCTCGACGACGCACAGCGGCGGGCCGCATGCAGCGTGGACGGACCGGTGCGCATCATCGCATGCGCCGGCGCGGGCAAGACGCGCACGATCACGCGTAGAATCGCATACGCGTGCGCAAGCGGCGCATGGGAGGCGTCCCGTGCGCTCGCGGTCACGTTCTCGGTCAAGGCAGCGCAGGAGATGCGCACGCGTCTGCTCGACCTCGGAGTCGGTGAAGACATGCACATCGCCACGTTCCACGCCGCCGCGCTGCACCAGTTGCGCACCATGTGGCCCGATGTGTGCGAAGGGCCGTTCCCGGTGTTGTCCGAATCGCCCCGCGACCTGGTGGGGGCCGCGTTGTTCCGGGCGCTCAACATGCAACCCGAACGCAATGTGGTCCAGGATGTGCATGCCGAGATCGACTGGTGCAAGGTCTCGCTGATTGCGCCGGAGGATTACGTGCGGGTGTGCGAAACCACGCATCATGCGCCGCCTGCGCCATTGGACCCGCAGTCCTTCACGCGTGTCTACGACCAGTACGAGCAGGAGAAGGCCGCACGCATGGAGATCGATTTCAACGACATCCTGCTTGTGACCGCGCATATCCTCGACACCTACCCCGAAGTGGGGGAGCAGGTGCGGGCGCACATCGGCTGGCTCACAGTCGACGAATACCAAGACGTCTCGCCGTTGCAGCACCGGCTGATGCGCAGCTGGCTCGGCGCGCACCGCAATGTGTGCGTTGTGGGCGACCCGGCGCAGACAATCTACTCGTTCGCCGGCGCCACGAGCTACTACCTCAACCATTTCGCGCGCGAGTTCCATCCGCTTGCCGCGGACATCGCTCTCGACACCGATTACCGCTCGGCGCAGTCCATCGTCGCGCGGGCGAACACCGTGCTGGGCAAATCCGCGCAACGCGAGGACTATCTCAAGCTCAAGGCGGTGCGCGAAGGGTCACGGCGCGTGCTGAGCGCGGCGTATGAGACCGACGCGCAAGAGGCACAGGCCGTCGCCGCGCGCATCGCCCGTTTGGTGGGGCAGGGCGCGCGTCCGGGGGATTTCGCCGTGCTCACACGGCTCAACGGCCAGCAGCGCGTTGTGGTGCAGGCATTGCAGGAGCAGGGATTGCCCTACCAAGTGCGCAGAAACTCCGGGTGGCAGCAATCCGCTCTCCAGCCGGCCGCCGCAGTGGAAGGCGCGCCGGTGGGCGATGTGGAGGCGCTCGACCAAGGGCGCGTCACCGTTTCGACGATCCACGCGTCGAAAGGGCTCGAATTCGACCATGTGTTCCTTGTCGGGCTTTCGGAAGGCCTGATGCCCTACCGGGTTTCCGAACGACGTGGAGGCGCTCGAAGAAGAACGGCGCGTGCTCTATGTGGGAGTCACGCGCGCGCAGGAATCACTGTATCTGTCATATGCGAAGCGGCAGGACGAGCGCGCGGGCCGGGTGCGCCAACCCACGCGCTTCCTGTAAGCCGGTGCGGACGATCAGGCCTGATGGCCCGGTTCCGATGCGTCGGAACCATCGTCGTGTGCATCGCCGGCCGTCGAATCACCGTTTTCCTGGGCGTCATCGCCTTCGGCTTGGCCATCGCCGGCGCCGTCGTCATCGAGCAGTTTGCTCAATTCGGCGTCCCAATCGATCGAGCTGCCCTTGTGCGGCTCTTCCTCGGCGGGGCCAGTGGTGTCGGCGTCGGTGGCGTCGCTCGGCAACGCGGGAAGCATGTCGGGGTGGCCCCACATGGCGTCGCGCGCCTCAAGGCCTTGCTCGTTGGTGATCCGCTCCCACTGCGCCGCGGCCTCGCGCACGCGCTTGGGGCGCAGCTGCAAGCCAAGCAGGTTCTCGAACGTCAGCTCGGCAGGGCCGCCTACCGCACGCTCGCGGCGCATCATTTCACGCAGCTGATCGAGATGCGGCAGATGCGCCATGCCGGCGCGCCACACCGCGCAGTCGACCCAGCCTTCGACAAGCGCGAGCAGGGTCTCGATCGACCGCAGCGCCTCACGCTGCTCCGGGGTGTCGGTGATGCCGACGTTCGCCAGATTGACCGCTCCAGAAAGCGATTCGGGATCGAACGCCGAAGCGTCGCGCAGCTGCTCCTCCATCGCGTCGAGGTCGATCGTGATGCCGCGCGCGTACTTGCCGATGAGCGCGGTGAATCGCGGCATGAGCCACGGCACCGACGCGTAGAGGCGCGCGTACGCCTGTTCTCGCAACGCGAGAAACTCAGTGACTTCGGATGCGTCGAATTCGAGTGACGTGGCATAGTCGTCGACGTTCTGCATGATCATGCCGCCGGCCGGATTGTCGAGCATGCGGATGCCCTGGTCGAAACTGCCGCGCACCTCGAGGCTCAGCGCGCCGGCCGCCTGCCCGAGCTGCATGGCGTACGACGTGTTCGCGAACAGCTTCATCAACTGCTTGGGGTCCTTCATGCCGTCCGGGATCGGAATGGGCACCGGCCCGGCGTACATGCCGGTGATCTCGCCTTCGAACGCGTCGCCAAGACGGTCCGAGATGACGGCGCTCAGCGCCTCGTTCATCGAAGCGGCGACCGGGGCGGCGAACTGCGCCCATGCGTCGATCGTGCCTTCGACCCACCCAGCGCGCGTGAGCGGTTCGGCCTCGCCGGCTGGGGGATTGAACGCGGTGGCGATGTCGAGCCACAGATTGGCCTCGCTCATCGCGCGGCGCATGGTGGCGCCTTCCTCCGCGGTCACGGAGGATTCGCTGCCCGACGAGTTGACGCGCTGCAATGCAATCGATTTGGCGAGCTTGACATTGATCGGCCCCTCGCTGATCGTCTGCTGCATCTCGCCGAATGAGTTCATACCGCCACCCATGAAGGCCTGCATGAGTGACTGCACCTGCTGCGGGTCCGGCAGGCTTTCGGCGCCGCGGCTGAGCAGCTGCTCACGGATCTCTTCGGGCAGGTTGTTGAATTGCGAAAAGGCCATCTCGCCCTGGACAGGGCCGAAACAGTTGATGAACCATTGATGCAGTGCGTTCTCATCCATGGTGGTGACCCCCTTTAGGTCTCGTCGATGAATCCGGATTCTACTATGCATCAATACGCGCACAGGCGTAATAATTCCAATTTGCGCCATACTATGGGAGCATGACTCAACGCAACACAAACGGACAGGTGCGGCTCGACGGCGCCGCCGACGCACAGGGAACGCAAGGCGCCTCAAGCGCGGCGACCATCCGCGCCATATGGGCGTGTGGCAGTTGCTCCGCGCGCATTGGAGCGGACGGCCCGCGCGGTTCTTCGTTGGCGCCGTGGCCGTGCTGCTTGCGGTGCTCGTGCTGATGTTGCCGAGCGCGTATGTCGTGGAGACGCCGGGGCCACCCAGGATGTGCTTGGCGACAGCAACGGCACGCCGGTGATCCAGGTCGAGGGCGCGAAGACCTACCACGACAAAGGGCGCCTGCTGCTCGTGACGGTGAACGCGGCCGGTGTGCCGGGGTACCCGGTCTCAAACGCGGAGGCGCTGTGGGCATGGGCCGACCCGAACATGGAGCTGACACCGCAGGAGGCCGTGTTCCCGGTAGGGCAGAACGCCGAACAGTACCAGCAGGAGTCGGACCAGGAGATGGCGTCCTCGCAGGACGCCGCCGTGACCGCCGGTCTCGATTATGCGCAGCGTCTGGGAGTGGACGTGGATGGCGCCAAAGTGACGATGCACGTGGACGACATCGGCGGTCCCTCCGCCGGCATGATGTATGCGCTGGGGCTCGTGGACATGCTCACCCCCGAGCATGAGTCGGGCAAGCAGACCGTGGCCGGCACCGGCACGATCGACGACGAGGGCAAGGTCGGCGCCATCGGCGGCATCGACCTGAAGATGCAGGGCGCCAAGCGTGACGGCGCCACTTGGTTCCTGGCCCCCGCCGACAATTGCGCGCAGGTCGTGGGCAAGGTGCCTGCGGGGCTGCGTGACGTCAAGGTCTCCTCACTGGAGGACGCGTACACCGCGCTCGTGAAGATCGGCAACGGGCAGGCGGATAGTCTGCCGCATTGCACCGTTGAATAAAAACGTCCGCATGAGCGGTTTATTTGTGCGCGGCATGAAGCGAAGCCTACGAAATACGCTGTTCGGCGGTATTGGTATATTGGCGAACGTGAATCAAACAGCATCAGACAACGCTGAGGAGTTCGGCTTCCGCACCGGCGACCTGATCCAGGAATGGCTTTGGGACGATGATGTGGACGATACGATCAGGGAAAAGATAGAAACGCTCACTGGAGAAGAGCTGGTTGACGAGGATTACGATTCCGCGGTTGACGGCGTGATCATCTGGTGGCGTGACGGCGACGACGAAGACGCCTTGTCAGACACCATCGTGGACGCATATGCGGTGCTGGGGCAGGATGGCCCGTTCTGGGTGCTCACCCCCAAGCCCGGCCGTAGCGGTGCTCCGGCCTCCAACACCGTGCAGAACGCGGCGAAGACCGCAGGCATGAACGCGTCCATGCCGCTCACCGTGAGCGACGATTGGAACGGCATCCGTCTGCGCGCCTTCGGCAAGAGCGCGAACCGCTGAGCGTTTTGCGCCGGTCTGCGCGCGGGCGGCACGGGCGTGCTAGACGAGCCACGCGCAGATCAGCAGCACCACGGACGCCACGAGCAACACGATGGCGTCCATGGTGCGCGGCAGGCGGTCACGTAGGATCACCGTCGCCGCGCATGCCACCATCGCAAAGGCGGCGAGGCCGAACGAGACCCATTTGATTGGCTGCCCAAGGGGATTGATCACGCCGAACAGGGTGAGGAACACGGGCACAAGCACGCCTACGGCAATCACGAACAGCACAAGCGCCGTGATTTTGTCGGCAAGCGTCCACTCCCGGACATGCCGGTCACGTTCGGCGTTGTGCTCGACGGTGGTGTTGAGTTCGTTGATGCGCCGGTCGAGTTCGATGCCGCGCCACTGCGATTCCTGCTCGAGCCGCGTCACCTGTTGTTCGAGCGCGCTGATGCGCTCGTGGAGTTCTTCATCATGGCGGGAGTTTCCGGGAATCATCTGCTGCAGGGACTTCCAGGCATTCGGCCAAACATCAAGCGGGTTGTTCATGTGGCGATTATACGGTCGTGCACCCGGGCTGTGCGCGATGGCGCTGAGAGGGGAATCGCGAGCCCCACGGGGGCGCCCGCGTGGCGGGGAAGTGGGCGATGAGGGATTCGAACCCCCGACATCCACCGTGTAAAGGTGGCGCTCTAACCAACTGAGCTAATCGCCCGCGCACTCATACTGTACAGGCACGGGTGAAGAAACCGGCGTGCACCGCGCGCAATCGTTGCAACACCGCGACTGCCACGCGTGTTGCCTGCGTAGGCGACTGCGGGGAGTGCGCCATGCGTGCCGCAGCCGTCGCAAACATCGCGTAATCTAATGGGGAATAGTGTGTATCCGAGGAGGACAGTCGATGGTGCAGCATCAGGAAGAGGCCGACGGCACGACGACGATCGCGCGCGTGGGCAAGCGCAAAAAGGGGTATGACGTCCATCAGGTCGACGCTTTCCTGGAGCAGGCGCACGCGTTGTATGAGGCCGATGGCATTCAGTTGCACCGCAGCGACATTCAGGACGCCTCGTTCAACATCGTCAAGGGTGGCTATGCCATCCCACAGGTGGACGCCGCACTCGAACGCCTTGAACAGGCCGTGACCGACAAGCAGACCCAATACGACATCGCCCAGCTCGGGCGTGTGGCGTGGAAGGCGCAGACTGAAGCCCAGTTCCAGGAACTCGACCGGCACGCGCAGCGCGCCGAGGGCCAACGGTTCGCGCCGGCGCAGCCGAAGACGCCGTCGTACGACCGCAAGCAGGTCGACCGGCTCATCGACCGCGTGCTCGCGAAGGCCGAAGCCGAACTCGAGCGCATCAGCGCAGGCTCGTCCGGCAGGCAAGGCCCGGAAGCCGAACCAACGCTTACGTCGCAGTATGTGGAAGATGTGAGCTTCACGCAGCGCAAAGGCAAGCACGGGTACGACGAGCGCCAGGTGGACTACTACCTCAATGCATGCGTGAACCTGCTCGCCAGCCTCGAATCGTACGAGCGCATCGCCGATTACGCTGCGCCTGCCGCGCACGCAGCGGCGCCGAGTGCGCCGGTCCCCCTCATCGCGGCGGATCAGGCCAATCCGCAGACACAGCACTATGGCGTGACCGTGGAATCGGACCTGCCGGCGCGACCGGCGGACGGCGAGACGACGGTCGTCGCCGAGGCGCAGCCTGCGCAGTCGTTTGATGAGCTGAGCCGTGCGGAACAGGAGATCTTCGCGCAGGCCCAGGAAGCGCGTGCTGCGATGCCGCCGTCGTTCGCCGCGCAGGGCGTGGCAGCGGCCGTCACCGCGGCGCCCGCCGTGGCGCAGATCGACGAAGGCAGCGCGACTGAGGTCTTCACGCCGATCACCGACACCGCCGCGGACGGCGATACCGCGCCGGCCGCCGACGTGGTCAAGCACGCGCCGACGCTTTCGGACATCAAGCCGATCACACCGGCCCCGCGCACGATTCCCGAGCATGAGAAGACGGCCAGCGCGATGGATGATTCGATGAGCACGATCCCGCACATCACCGAAATCAGTGATGAGACGACGATCGCCGCCCCGAGCGAACCGTTGCGCGACCTGAACTCGCCGTCGCTCGCCGCGCTGGCGTCGCTCGCCGAGACCACGCAGACGGCTCCGGAACGCGAGAACCCCGCCATCACGTCCGGCGTGCAGCCGCTTGCGGTGCCGAAGCTCTCGAGCATCCTGCCCGACCTGCCGCCGTTGCAGCCGCTCACCGCCCCGGCCACCGCGGCGACGCCCGAGGTGCCGCCGGCAGCCCAACCCACACCAAGCGCAGCCTCGACGACAGCCGCAACGCCGTCGGTGGCGCCGGTGCACGCACCGGACGAACCGGCCACTACGGATGCCGCGCCCGCGAACGTCGCCCAGCCGGGCGACTACCCGCGGTTCGCGCCGAGCGACAGCATCGACATCGAGATCCCCGATCTGTCGTTCCCCACGATTTCCAACGGATGAACCGCTCATCATCGACGGCAAGCCAAACGAGAAGCAGGCGTGATGCAGCACCAGACAGTAGTCATCCTCGGTTCCACCGGTTCGATTGGTACGCAGGGCCTCGACGTCATTGGCAGGCACCCTGAGCGGTTCACTGTGGCAGGCCTTGCCGCGGGCGGGTCGAACGTGGACCTGCTGGCGCAGCAGGCCGCGCGGTTCCATGTGCCCGAAGTGGTCGTGGCGAATCCAGACGCGTTGGAGCCGTTGCGTGAGGCACTCGCGACGCACGGCGCAACCGGCACCCAGGCGCGCGCCGGCCGCGACGAAGTGAACGCGATCGCAGGGCTCGGGGCTTCGGTCGTGCTCAACGGCATCACCGGGTCGATTGGCTTGGAGCCGTCGATAGCGGCGCTGCAGGCCGGTTCGCAGCTGGCGCTCGCCAACAAGGAATCGGTTGTGGCGGGCGGACACCTGTTGTTCAGCGCCCAGACACGCGACCAGCAGATCAACCCGGTGGATTCCGAGCATTCGGCAATCTGGCAATCGCTGCGTGCAGGCACGCATAGCGAGGTCTCGAGGCTCATCGTCACCGCGTCCGGCGGTCCGTTCCGCGGCTGGACGCGCGAACAGATGCAGGACATCACCCCTGAGCAGGCGCTCAACCACCCCACATGGCATATGGGCCCGGTCGTCACAATCAATTCATCGACCCTGATGAACAAGGGCCTCGAGGTCATTGAGGCGAGCCGCCTGTTCAACATCGAACCGGACCGCATCGAAGTCACCGTGCACCCGCAGTCGATCGTGCATTCGATGGTGGAGTTCTGCGACGGCGCCACGATCAGCCAGGCCTCGCCGCCCGATATGCGCCTGCCGATCGCGCTGGGGCTTTCCGCGCCCGAACGGTTGAACGACGTGGCCCAAGGCTGCGATTGGACACAGGCCGCCGAGTGGACCTTCGAGCCGCTCGATGACGAGGCGTTCCCCGCCGTCGAACTGGCACGGCATTGTTTACGCTCGTCGGAAAAACACACCGCGGTGCTCAACGCCGCCAACGAGCAGGCGGTCCACGCCTTCCTCGATCATCGCTTGCCATATCTGGCGATAGTGGATACTGTGTCTGAAGTGCTCAATGAGATGGACGGCGAGTTGCGCGGCGACCCACAGTTCGCCTCGGTCGCAGACATGGTGGAACTCGAGCAGGAAGCCCGCGCGCGTGCGGACGCCCTCATTGCGCAACCCTAAACGGTCACAGACCGGGTAAAGGCAGCGGCCGCCGTATGGGCCGCGCGGCTTGGACGAAGGCCGTAGGCGGATTTCCAGTCGATTGAAGTGAGGAACAGCACCAGTGGATAAGCCATTTCGTAAAACAGGTGAATCGTCAATCAGTGAAAGCCCCCTGCACCCACGGCGCCAGTCGCGGCGCATCATGGTCGGCCCTGTGCCGGTGGGCGGTGGGGCACCGATCTCGGTGCAGTCGATGACCAACACGAAGACCGCGAATGTGGGCGCCACACTGCAGCAGATCGCCGAACTCACGGCCGCCGGCTGCGACATCGTGCGCGTGGCCGTGCCCAGTCAGGAAGACGCCGACGCATTGCCGCGCATCGTCGCCAAATCGCCGATCCCGGTGATCGCCGACATCCACTTCCAAAGCCGGTATGTGTTCCAGGCCATTGACGCGGGCTGCGCCGCGGTGCGCGTCAATCCAGGCAACATCCGCAAATTCGACGAAGTGGGCCCATCGATCTGCCAGGCCGCGACCGACGCGGGCATCTCGCTGCGCATCGGTGTGAACGCCGGCTCGCTCGACAAGGAGCTTTATGCGAAGTACGGCGGCCCCACCCCTGAGGCGCTTGTGGCTTCCGCGATGAAGGAAGCGCGCATGTTCGAAGACGTGGGCTTCCGCGACTTCAAGATCTCGGTGAAGCACCACGACCCCATCACGATGGTGGAGACCTACCGCCTGCTCGCCAAGCAGGGTGATTGGCCGCTGCATCTGGGTGTGACAGAAGCCGGCCCCGCATGGCAGGGCACCATCAAGTCCTGCCTGGCATTCGGTGCGCTGCTGGCCGAAGGCATCGGCGACACGATCCGAGTCTCACTGTCCGCGCCACCGGTCGAAGAGGTCAAGGTGGGGTGCAAGATCCTCGAATACCTGGGGCTTCGTGCGCGCCATTTCGACATCATCTCGTGCCCGAGCTGCGGCCGTGCGCAGGTCGATGTCATCGCGCTCGCCAACGAGGTGACGAACGGGTTGTCCGGCATCACGGCGCCGATTCGCGTGGCCGTGATGGGATGCATCGTCAACGGGCCGGGCGAAGCGCGTGAGGCCGACCTGGGTGTGGCCTCCGGCAACGGCAAAGGGCAGATCTTCATCAAGGGCAAGGTCATCGAGACCGTGCCGGAGGACCGCATCGTCGATACACTGCTCAAGCACGCGAACGCCATCGCCGAGCAGATGGAGGCCGACGGGCTCGTGACCGACCAGTCGTCCGGCCCCGTTGTGGTACCAGTCGTGGGTGAATAATTGCCTGCCGCAAGGGCAGACACCGATAGGATGGTTACGTGAGTCAGCAACGAACATCGGATGTACAGCAAGCAGGGGCCTTCAGCCGCGGCAGGCGGCTGATGGTCAGCCTGCCCATTTTCATCATCCTGCTGGGCATCCTCATGGTCGCCTCGAACAACACGCGCATCCCCACGCAGAACAATCCGCGCGCACAGACCTTCGCCACGCTCACCGCCGACACGCAGGTCACGTTCGACTCGCCGGAACCGTTGCCGGGCATCGGCACGTACAAAGTGACGAGCCGGCACATCGAAATCGACGCGAAACGGCCGTCCACCGGCGAAGTGCAGCGCATTCGCATGAACATCCGCGAACCGCAGGGCGCCGGAACCAACTTGCCCGGCATGGTGTTCATGCACGGCGCCGGTCATGGCGGAACATGCGACGACTCGTTCGGCGACATCGCCACGAGCATGAGCTCCGCCGGCTTTGTGACGGCGGTCATCGACAAGCCGGTGTGGTCCACGAACGACCTGACGCGCGACTACCCGGGCTCGGCGGCCGTCTATGACCAGGCCATCAATGTCATCCGCGACCTCGATCAGGTCGATGCGCACAAGGTCGGCATCTACGCGACGTCGGAAAGCACATGGATCTCGTCGTACCTCGTGGCGATGGACCATGACATCGCGTTCCAGATCCTGCTGTCGCCGATGGTGTTTTCGCCGCGGCACGCCGTCGCGTTCCTCGCCATACAGAACTTCGCCCTCGCCGGCGCCAACGACGGCTACCAAGCCATCGTGCGGCGCATCCTCTCGTTGGACATGGGCATGTTCGGCCTGACCAACATCGACCTGCACACTGCCACCCCGCAGGCATACTCGATTCCCACGCTCGTGGCGTACGGGTCAAAGGACGTGATGACGGCGCAGGTGCAGGGGTTCAAGGACATCCTCGACCAAGCGCACCGCGCCGGCAACTGGAATGTGAGCCTGCGCAGCTACCCGGTGGCCAACCACGTGCTCCGCCTTGGTGACGAAGCGCAGAACGGCACACCGTTCGCCGACGATTACGAGCGCGACGCCGTCAGCTGGGCGGTCGGCACATCGCGCGGACTGACCCAGACGAGCGAACCGATCGCCGGCGCACCGCTCTACCAGTCCATTGCGGTGCCGCTCGGACTGCACTCGCGGCGCGCCATGACGATCTACGGCATACTCGTACTCGGTCTGATGGCCATCATGATGCTCGTGGCCACCGTTGTCGGCGTCATCGCGCTCATCGCGCATATCCGCAACCGCATCACACACCGCGGGCCGGCGCTGGGATTCCAATACCGCTTCGGCGGCTCACTGCTCATGCTCACGATCATCACCATGGCCTGCATGCTGCTGTTCGTCGGTGGTCTGGGCGAAGTCGTGCTCGCCGTCGTGCACCTGTCGTGGGGCAGTGCGCCGCAGGAGGACGCCGGCATGATGTACTGGAGCTGGCCGGTCGTGCAGATCGTGTGCATCGGCGTGGTATGGGCATGGTCACGCGTGTTCGCCGGCATGATCGAGGTTGCGTCGATGCGCGGACTGCTCACATGGCCAGTGAAGCGAGGCACCATCAGACACATCGTCAGCGGTGAGGAGCCCGTCGTGGCCACCACGCGGCTCGGACGCGTGCTGTTCTGGACCACGACCGTGGCCATGCTGCTCGTGCTGCTGAGCTTCTCTTTCTGGGGCCTGTTCCTGTTCTGATCCACTGCGCACGGCGCGGAGAGGGGGGGGAATCATGGCGCTCTATAGCGACGAAGGCATTGTGTTGCGCACGGCGAAGCTCGGCGAGGCCGACCGCATCATCACACTGTTCACCCGCGGGCACGGCAAAGTGCGCGCGGTAGCCAAAGGCGTGCGTCGCACCAAATCGCGGTTCGGTGCGCGTCTCGAACCGTTCATGCGCGTCTCGCTGCTCCTCGCGGAAGGCCGTTCGCTCGACAACGTGTCACAGGCCGAATCCATCGCCGCGTACGCTGGGTCGATCAGCGGCGACTACGAGGCCTACCGTGCGGCGAACGTGATCTGCGAGACGCTCAACGACCTCGTCACGACCGAACACGAGCCGCAGCCCGCGCAATACCAGCTCGTCGTTGGCGCATTGCACGCGCTCGCCGCACGCGCGCACCATGCGCAGACGATCTGCGAATCGTATGTGCTGCGCGCGCTCGCGCTCGCCGGTTGGACGCCGCGCCTGCACGCGTGTGTGGTGTGCGGGCGCACCGACGGGCTCACGTTCTTCTCGTCTGCGGCCGGCGGGGCGATGTGCATGGCAGACCATACGCCGGAAGCGAAGCCGACGAACGCGGCCGTTTTGCGGCAGCTGCGCGCGCTGCTCGACGGCGATTGGCGCACGCTCGACGCGCAGCCGCTCGAACCGGGCACCGAACGGCTCGTCGAGGACTGGGCGCAGTACTACCTCGAGCGGCCGATTCGTTCGCTGCGCTTGCTAGATTAAGCGGTATGGCATTCGAACACGTGGACTATACGTCATTGGACATTCCTGCGGCCCCGTTCTCCGATCCGGCGATTGTGCCGGACTTTCCCAAGAACAAAGTGCCCAGGCATGTGGGCGTGATCATGGACGGCAACGGGCGCTGGGCGCAGCAGCGCGGACTGATCCGCACCGAAGGGCACCAAGCTGCGGAACCCGTGGTGTTCGACACCATCGCCGGCGCGATCGAGGCGGGCGTGCGGTATCTGAGTCTGTACACCTTCTCGACCGAGAATTGGAAGCGTTCGCCGCAGGAAGTGCGGTTCCTCATGGGGTTCTCGCGCGACATCATCCACCGGCGTGTGGCGCAGATGGATGAATGGGGTGTGCGCGTGCGCTGGTCGGGCCGCCGGCCGAAGCTGTGGAAGTCGGTCATCGACGAGCTTGAAGTGGCCATGGAACGCACGAAGCACAACAAGGTCATCGACGTCGTGTTCTGCATCAACTACGGCGGCCGCGCGGAAATCGCCGACGCGTGCGCCGCCATCGCGCGCGAGGTGCGCGACGGCCGCATCAAGGGCGACCGCGTGACCGAGAAGATGGTCGCCGAGCATCTGTACAATCCCGACATCCCCGATTGTGATCTGGTGATCCGCACATCCGGCGAACAGCGCACGAGCAACTTCCTGCCATGGGAGGCCGCATACGCGGAGCTCGACTTTGTGCCCGAGCTATTCCCCGATTGCGGGCGCACGGTGCTGTGGGATTCGATCGAGCGCTACATCCACCGCGACCGCCGTTTCGGAGGCATCAAGAAGTAGTAAGCGGAGGAGCACGCGCGTTCAGCCGATGGATGCGAGGAATCCCCGGATTGTGTCGGTGAACCTGCGGACGAATCCGTCGCCGTCCACACCGAGCGCCACATGCACCGGCGGGGCGTTGTCGACGACGCCGCGCGGGTTGCCGATCGTGCGCCCACGGACGCCGCTGCCGTCCCCGGTGCGTGTCTCGACGATCATCGGCAGGTCGAGGGTCGACACGAGGCCCGGGTCAATCGCGACGGCCGCGGCAAGCGGGTCGTGCAGGGGCATGCCCGCGGCGAAGATTGGGTCGCTCTCACGGTTCGCACGGATCGAGAACCCCGCGATGCCCGCGAGCAACGAGGCGATGCGGCAGGAGCCTGCTGTGGCCGCGGCGGTCCACTGCGCCACGTCGGCGTCGCCGAACAGGCAACGGTGCGTCACGTCGAGCCCGACCATCGTCGTGTCGGCGTGGGCGCGGAGCACACGGTCGGCGGCCTGGGGGTCCTGCAACACATTGGTCTCGCAGACGAGGTCGTAGCAATTGCCTTCCTGCGTGAGCGTGCCTCCCATGAACACGATGCGCGCCCGTGAGACGGCGTCGGGATCGGCCCGCAGCGCAGTATCGACATCGGTGAGCGGTCCTGTCGCGACGATTGTCAGGTCATGGCCGTACTCGCGCGCGGCGTCGACGATCATGCGCGCGCCTTCGGTCACCGGTGGGCAATTCCCGTCGGGATGCTTGGGAAGCTCAGGAGCTGCGATGCCGGTGTGCGCGAAGAAGCCGGGCATCGCCGGCAATGCGCAATGGGGGTCGCCGACCGGATAGCCGCCGACGGAGACCGTGTGCCCCTGCCGCGCGAGTGCCTCGATGCGCGCCGCGGTCAATTCGACGATGCCACTGCCGGTGGAGGCCTCCACGCAGCCGGGCGCTGTGGCCGGCGCAGGGGATTGGACTGGACCTTCGGCTCCCGCCGCCTGCAGATCGCCCAATCCGTCGTTGCCGTGGAAGCGCGCACAACCGGCGTCGGCCACGAAATACTTCGCCCATGACGGATGCCGGGCGCCTGCGGTCACCGGTATGTCGGGGCGCCCGAGCATGTCGAGCAGCATGCGCGTGTTGCGTTCGGCCTGCTGTTGCAGGACATTGCCGTAGGTGGCGCTGACGCCGTCGATGCGTGCACCTGCGGCGACGAGGTATGCGAGCGCGAGCGCGTCGTCGATGCCGGTGTCCATGCTGAGCACGAGATGCGGTGCGGTGGTCATGGTCTGGTCACTCTCCACGTTTGGTTGCGGTTGCCTTGGCGTCTCAGTGCGCGCCGCTGGCGAGGAATTCGTCGGTGGCGAGGTCGTGCGATTGCGGCGCGGTGTGCACGGTCTTGCCGGTCGCGTCGGTGTAGGCGTTCGATTCGGCGAGGAAATCGAAGTACTGCTGCGTGCCGTCGTAGTCGATCGCGCCCAGTGTGGCGGTGCCGTTCTCGATGCTTTTGCGGTCGCCCCAGTATTGCCCATCGATGATCGTCTTCATCGACTCCTTGACGAAGGCCTCGTCGAGGTTCGCCTCCGGGGCGTCGTGGACGAGGATCCCGGCGGCCTCGTCGCCGTCCTCGTATGCGTCGATGTAGCCGCGTTGCGTGGCTTGGACGAAGCGTTTCACCAGGTCCGGATCGCTGCTGATGAGCCGGTCGCTGGTGATGATGCCGATGGAATCGGCGTTGCCGGGCACGCCGTAATCGGGTTCGCTGAAGCAGCGCAGTTCGGGCCCGTTCATCTTCGCCTGCACGCCTTCCCATGTTGAGTAGAAGCCGCCGAAGTCGGCGCGCCCTGACGAGAGCGTCGCGAAAGTGGATGTGCCGACAGTGACTTTGTCGAAGTCGCCTGTGCCGCCATCGGTTTCGATCATGCGGCGCACGACGGCATCCGATTCATTGGAGCCGAAGGTGGCGAAGACCTTGCCGTCGAAGTCCTTGGGGCGTGTGATCGCGTCGTTCGAAGCGAGCGCGCACCAGATCGCGCTTGTCTTCTGCTGCACTTGCATGACCTGCTTGAGCTGCGCGCCTTTGGTCGCATAGGTGCTCACGTTCGTCAGGTTGGACAGCGCGAAGTCGGCGACGCCGTTGTTGACGGCCTGTTCGGCTCCCGACTGGGTGACGGCGACGATGTCCACGTCGAGTCCGGCTTCGCGGTAGTAGCCCTTGTGTTTGGCCACATAGACGCCGATGTGGTTCGTGTCCGGCGCCCACGACAGCATGAACGTGACCTTGTCTAGGTCGCTGGCGTCCGGTTTCGGCGCGCCGCATGCAGTGACGGCGAGCACGGCGCATAGCGCGGCGAGCGCGGCGCCTATGCGGGTGGTGAATCGGTGGTTCGTCATGGGATCTCCTTCTCCTTGGTGATGAATGGGGGCAATGGGCCTGCGGGCGCCGCGCATGGGCCCCGTTGGCCGGCCCATGCGCGCCGGCGGGGCCGCTCACTGCGCGTCCGGGTCCTCGTCGTCCGCCGGTGAGCCGATGGTGAGCCGTTCGACGGCGCGCACGGCGAGCAACAGCAGGCCTGTCATGACGATGATGACGAAGGTCGCCGTGAAGATGAGCGGTGTCTGGAACGAGTTGTAGGCGGCCTGCAGCCAGATGCCGAGCCCGGTGCGCGCGCCGAGGTATTCGGCGGTCGCGGCGGTCGCGAACACATAGGCCGCCGAAACGCGCACGCCGCCGAAGATTTGTCGTGCCGCGACGCGCAGGTCCACATGGAACAGCGTCCATGCGCGCGACGCGCCGCAGGTCATCGCGACGTCATCGTAGAAACGCGGCACCGCCTGCAGTCCGCGCATTGTCTGCACGACGATTGGGAAGAGGGCGAACACGGCGACGATGACGATCTTGCCGGCTGGTTCGAAGCCGAACCAGATGAGGAACAACGGGGCGATTGAGATGAGCGGCAGCGTCTGTGCCGCGGTGAGCAGCGGGAACAGCGCCGCATACGCCGTGCGAGAGCAGTGGATGCCTACACCGAGCAGCACGCCGGCGAGACATGCGATGAGGAACCCGGCCACGCCTTCGGTGAAGGTCATGAGCGCCGCGGGCCACAATGTGGAGGATGAACGGACCGTCGCCGCGACAATCTGGCTCGGTGACGCGATCATCGTGACCGGGGGATGCGTGGCGTCTACCCAGATCTGCCAGACGGCGACAATCGTCACGATCGCGGCGATTGTAGGCCAATACCGCCGGATGGCGTGACGGAGGCGTTGTGTCCCACGGCCCTGCGTTCGCCCATGGAAAGTCATCGGCACCTTACTTCCTGCATGCCAACCCGGCATGCTCGAAGGCCGTCGGCATCAGGCAGCAAGGTGAGGAGTCTGCCGCCGCACGGCCAGAAAAGCTGATTCGCCGCGTCCAGTGGATGCGACAACGCCCGATGATAGCCCGTACGGTGGGCAATGGCAAGGAAACGCGGCCGCCGGCCGTCCCCGGGAATGCGCCTGGGGACGGCCGGCGGCCGCGTTGCAGGGGAACGTCAGGAGTCGAGTCCGATGTTCATCAGCGTGTGGACCTTCAGCGAGTCGATCTTCATCGCCCCGGATTCAGCGACGAGCTTGATGGCGCGAGGTCCCTCCGCCGCGAAGGAATAAGAGCTGAGCACCTGGTGGCCGTCGTTGACGTAGACCTCCACGCAACCTCGGTCGATGAACACGCGCAGGTCGAGCTTGCCGCTGGCAAGCTCTTCGTCGCTCAGCGGGGCGGTTCGGTATCCCTTGTCGCCATTGGCGACGTTCTGCCGGTCCACGACCACGCGGCCGAGCTGGTCGTCGTAGACGACGGAGGTGTAGTGGCCGTCCTCGGTCGCGTGCACATGCAGTCCGGCGCGTTCCGCACCGGTGGCCTCCAAATCGATCGTCATCTCGATCTCCACGGCCTCCACGTCGTCGGCGAGCGTCGTCTCCTGATTCGCCTCGATGAGCATTTCTCCGTAGTTCGTCGTCGTGACGCGCAGCCCCTCGAACTCCTTGCACGGCGCCGTATGCAGGTCGCCGTCCTCGCCGAGCGTGATCTCGCGCATGAGCGTCATGTTGCCGCACCAGCCGTCCTGCTCCATCGGGATCGGCGGTGTGAACGGGCTCATCCAGCCGAGCATGAGCTGACGGCCGTCGACGGTGAAGGACTGCGGCGCGTAGAAGTTGTGCCCGCAGTCCCACAGGCGGAACTCGGTCTCGGGTTCGAACATGCGTCCGGGGGCCCAATTGCCGATCATGTAGCCGGCGTTGTTGAGGTTGCGGTTCATGAACCCCTTTGGCTTGGCGCCCATCGCGGAGAAGCCGATGACCCATTTCTCATTGCCGTCGGCGTCGGTGATGGGGAAGAAGTCGGGGCATTCGAGCATGAACACGTCCGGGTCGGGGTGTTCGAAGAGCACGCGGTCGAAGCTCCAGTGGACCATGTCGTCCGACGTGTACAGCCACATCTGGCCGCGCTTCTCCTTTGAGGAGACACCGAAGGTCATGTACCATGTGTCGCCGGTCTTCCACACCTTCGGGTCGCGGAAATGATGGTCGACCTCATCGGTCGGGCAGTCGATGATCATGCCGCGCTTCGTGAACGTCGTCATGCCGTCGTCGTTCGGCTCGGCGAGCATCTGGACCTGCCAGTCGCCGCCGGTGTTGTCTTTGCCGTTGGCCCAACGGTGGCCGGTGTAGTAGATCTTCGGCTTGCCGTCGTCGCCGATGACGGCGCTTCCGGAGAACACGCCGTGGCGCTCCTGTTCGAGGCTCGGGGCGAAGGCGATCGGCTCGCGTCGCCAATGCAGCATGTCAGTGGACGAGACATGGCCCCAGTGCATCGGGCCCCATTGCGTGCCGTACGGATGCAGCTGGTAGAAGACGTGCCAACGCCCGTCGTAGCGGCACAGGCCGTTGGGGTCATTGATCCATCCGCCGTTCGACGCGATGTGGAAGGTGGGGTACCAGCGGTCGTTGCGCACTTCGCGCAGCGCCTGCACGCCGGCTTCGGCGCGCGCGAGGGCCTCTGCGTGGTCGGCGATCGGGGTGAGCACCGGATCGAGCAGTTCGCCGGTCCCGGAGTTGGTTTCGGTGGGTGTGTTGAGGATGGTCGGTGCCATGATGGTCCTTTTCGAAGTGGTGCGGATTGGGGGAAGGGTGGGGCGTCACATGTCCTCGTCATCGGCGGCGAGGCGCGCCTCGTCCTGGGCGAGTGAAGGCAGCGGCTGTTCGGAATCGCGGATGAACGGGTCGCCGTCCACCTGCTCGTTGTCTTTCTTGATCACGAAGACGCCGTAGACGACCGCGCACAGCACAATGCCGGAGATCGTGAGGAACGTGGTGCGGTCGCCGAGCCGGTCATGGAGCATGCCGAGCGGGGTGGAGAAGACGACCTGGCCGATCTGCGAGGCGATCTGGAATCCGACCATGTACAGGGTGGCCGAAAGCTTCGGGTTGAAGTGCAGGGTGAAGTAGCGGAAGGCCGGCAGGCAGAACAGCGGCACTTCGATGGCGTGGAACATCTTGACAATCGAGATCATGACCGGGTCGTGGAAGATGCCGCACAGGCCGATGCGCAGGAACATGACGGTGCCGCCGAGCAGGAGTGCGTTGCGCACGCCGATCTTGCGCATGATGATCGGCACGACGCCCATCATGGCCGATTCGCAGAACACCTGCACCGAGTTGAGGATGCCGTAGACGGTGTTGCCGGTCGCTTCGGTGGGGAAGAGCGAGGCGTAGTAGGTGGGGAACATCTGCTGGTCGAACACGGTGTAGAACGTGTTGGTGAGCAGCATGAACACGATGAGCACCCACAGGGCCGGCATGCGCAGCACCTTGACCATCTCTTTGAGTGAGGGGTTGGTGGGCTCCGCGTCCGGTGCCGATTCCTCCTTGAGCGCCGCGCGCTGGTCGGCCGGGTACCACGTGAGGTACACGATGAGCATGCCGACGCCGAACGCCGAGCCGAGCCAGAAGTTGATCATCGGGTTGATGTTGAACACGATGCCGGCGACGAGCGCTACAATCGCGTAGCCGAAGGAGCCCCAGGCGCGCGACTGGCCGTATTCGAAGTTGAACTTGCGGCTGTACCGTTCGGTGACGGCCTCGATGAGCGAACAGCCGGCCATGAACCCCGCGGACAGCACGATGGAGCCGATCATTGCGGCGGCCATCATGTTGGTGCGCATGAGCGGCGCGTAGATGAACTGCACGAAGGGACCGACGAGCGCCGCGATCGTGGAGATCGCGAGCACGAGATGCCGTTTGAGGCCCAGATTGTCTTGGATCAGGCCGTAGCAGAACATGAGCACAAGGGTGGCGAGTGAGTTGATGGAGTAGATGGTGCCCACTTCGGCGCCGTTGAGGCCCATGGAGTTGAGCCAGCGCTGGAAGAAGGACCACCAGATGCCCCATGAGCAGAAGAAGAGGAAGATGCCGAATGAGCTTTGCAGATAAGAAGGGTTCTTCCACAATTTCGCGGTGCGGGTCATGATGAAACCTCGTTGTTCGGTGCCGTCGTCGGCGTGGCTGGGGGTATCGGTGCTTCGTGTGGCTGCAATGCCGTGAAGTCGATGATGCCAGTATAGAGCGTCAAACGATTTACGTCAAACGATTGACGAAAGATGCGCGTGAGGCCGGCAGTGCTGGAACGCATAATGTCAATCGTTTGACGGGAATGCGGCGATGTGACTGAAGGGGATCGGGTCAATCCATCGGCGTGTCGCGCACCGAGTCGCGCTCGATCAATGTGCAGTGGATCATGGCGGGCGTGGGGGCGTCGAGCGGTGGCATCGGGGCGGTTGTGGCTGGCCACCGCACGTCTTCGGCGGGGGAGTCCGCGAGCATCGAGATGAGCTTCGTGGCCGCCCAATACCCCATCTCGTAATGCGGCAGCTCAACCGTCGTGAGCTGTGGCGAGAACGTCTCGCTGACGACCGGGTGGTTGTCCACGCCCACGACCGAGACGTCCTCGCCGATCGTGAGTCCGAGCCGCGCGGCGCATTCATAGACATACCATGCGCGCGAATCGTTGAAGCAGAACACGCCGTCGGGCCGCTGCTCGTCGAACAGCCGCCCCACCGTGCGCAGCGCCTCGTCGTTGTACAGCACGTCGCACACCAGTTCGCTGCGGTACGGGATGCCGGCGTGTTCAAGCGCCTGTCGATAGCCTTCGAGGCGCAACCCCTGTGCCACAAGCGGTGCGGTGCACCCGATGTACGCGATGCGCGTGAGCCCCGCGTCGATCAGGCGTTGCGTGGCATCGCGTCCGATGCGCACCTCGTCGGGCACGATCGCGGGGAAGCGGTTGTGCGCGTCGGTCGCGTCGGCGAGCACAAGCGGGTAGGAGGCGAGGCTTTCGGGAATGTCGGACACGCGGTTCGACATCGTGGAGAACAGGAACCCATCCACGCCATAGCGGTGCAGGGTGGCCACCTCCTGCTCCAGATTGACCTTGCCGTCGGCGTTCACCGTGGTCAGCAGATACCCGGCTTCGCTCGCAGCTTCCTGCGCGCCCAGGATGATGCCCCCCGCATACGGGGTGTGGCGACCTCCATGCTGACGAATCCGAGCATGCGCGTGCGGCTCGTGCGCAGGGACCGCGCGAGTGGGTTCGGCCGGTAGTCCAACGCACTCGCGGTGTCGCGCACCCGCTGCGCGATCTCTGTCTTGACGCGCCCGCTGTCGCGCCCGTTGAGCACGAGCGAGACGGTGGATACCGAAACGCCGGCCCGCTGTGCCACTTCCTTCATCGTCGTCATGGCTTCTACGATAGAACGGCAGGTGGAATGCCACCTGCCGTTCTCTGTACTGGGTAAGGAAGACCCCGCCTAGGCCTTGTCGATCAGTTCGTCCACAAGGCGCGGTTTCTCCTCGAGCTGCCCGCTGAATCCGGGGCGGATGTCGAGTTTGAGGCTGACGCCGGTGCGGTAGCCCTGGCCGGCGAGCGCCATCGCGGCGTCGCGCACGACGCGCAACACGCTGTCGAGGTCGCCTTCGATGTTGGTGAACATGGCGTTTGTCTCATTGGGCAGTCCGGATTCGCGGATCACGCTCACGACCTGCGCCACGTAGTCACTCAGTTCGGCGCCCACGCCGCTGGGCGCGATTGCCACTGCGGCCACGGTGTTGATGACCGGCTTGCCGGTCTCGGGGTCCAACGGCACTTCCTGCCGTTCGGCATAACGGTCCATGATGCTCCTGTTCGTTCCTTCGGCGGCACACGCCGATATGAATGGTGATGTGCGTGCTCAGTGCTGCGCCCAGCCGTGGTCCATCGGCCCCGATCCGGCGCCAAGGTCGAGCATCGCGCGCAATGCGCCGCTCACATACGCCTTGGCGTGCGCGATCGCGTTGCCCAGCGGTTCGCCGAGCGCGAGATGCGCGGCAATCGCCGACGACAGCGTGCAGCCGGTGCCGTGGGTGTTCGGGTTGCCGATGCGTTCGCCGGCGAACCACTGCGTGGCGCCGTCGGGCAGTGCGAGCACATCGTTGGCGTCCTGCGTGCCATGGCCGCCCTTGACGAGCGCTGCGCAGCCGAACCGTTCGGCGAGCGCCCGCGCCGCGCGCTCCATGTCTGCTGCAGACGAGATCTCTGCTCCGGTGAGCGCCTGCGCTTCGGGGATGTTCGGCGTGATGAGCGCGGCGAGCGGGAAGAGCTCGCGCGTCATTGTGCGCACGGCGCTGCTGTCGGCGAGCGAAGAGCCCGACGTGGCGACCATGACCGGGTCGACCACGACATTCTCGGCATGGTGGTCACGCAGCGCGGCCGCCACCGTTTCGATCTGGTCGTCGCCGACGATCACGCCGATCTTCACGGCAGCGGGGCGGATGTCGGTGAACACGGAATCGATCTGCTCGCGCACGACGGCGGGGTCAACCGGTGCGATGAGCTGCACGCCGGTCGTGTTCTGCGCGGTGATGCCGGCCACGACGCACATGCCGTACACGTCGTTCGCGAGCATCGCCTTCAGGTCGGCGGCGATGCCTGCGCCGCCCGACGAATCGGTCGTCGCGATTGTCAGCGCGGCGGGCAGCGTGTGAGGGTCGGCCGTGTGCTGCGCATAGCCGTGCCGCGTGTCGCCGCGCACGGCGAGCCACGCGTTGACGAGGTCCTGGGTGGCTTGCTCGGGGTCGTGTGCGGCGGCGATCGCCGACACCACGAACCAGCCGTCGGCGTAGGTGCCGGCGAGCATCGGCACAT
>ENA-OQIJ01000103-OQIJ01000103.1-human-gut-metagenome-genome-assembly--contig:-NODE-103-length-25981-cov-3.130695_pt1 | contig 25981 bp, 26 predicted proteins | sample MGYA00242582_ERZ504747 | MGnify/ENA primary metagenome ERZ504747 (study PRJEB26092, sample SAMD00036435) | human gut metagenome | host: Homo sapiens | study: EMG produced TPA metagenomics assembly of...
GTTCGACGTGAAGCCCACGCCCACCGGGTACGCGGACCCCGCACGGCGCAACCCGTTGATGCCGTCGCCCGCCACCCACAAACCGGGGAATGCCCGTGAAGCCCTCGAGATCGTCGAAGCCGCACCACACGCCCGACGAGAAATGCGAGCACATGCCCACGGCGGCGCCGTAGCAATCGCCCTTCGGCTTCGGGCTCATCATCTTCCCGATGCGGATATCGTCGTCCTTGCCGCTCAGGCTGCCGCCTCGCCGCCCGATATCGGCCGCCGCCTGGTCTTCGATGTTGGAGCCGTCGTTGGCGGCGAGGCCGTTGATGGTGTTGGTCACGCGCCCCATCACCATGGTCTTTTCCTTCGTCTGGGCGTAGCTGACCGCCGTGTCGGCCGTGATGTCGCCGCCGCACAGCCAGATGTTCTCGAGCCAGTCCCACGAGTTGGTGACGAAGGAATCGCCCGAGGCGTACGACGCGGTGACGTGGAAGTCGTCGTATTCTTTGCCCACGATGGGAAGGCCCAGGTTGTAGGCGATGTACTCGCCGTCGAACGTATCGCCGCCCACGGGATAGCCGGTGGGTTTGTAGCAGCCGCCGCCCATCGCCATGACCACGGACTTCGCGTTGAAGGTGATCACCGTGCCGCTGGGCACGTGGAAGCCCACGGCGCCCGTTACCCGCTCGTCGTCGCGCGCCACGTCCACCACCATCGTGTAGCTCACCACGTCGATGTCGTGCTGTTTGAGCAGCGGCAGCCACCGCGCATGGCGATCCTTGTCGGCGAACGCCTCGTGATACCCCTGGAAGTCCAGGTCGTCCCAGTACTCGGTATCGACGCAGCGGTCGAAGCGATCCATGAGGCCCCACCCCGCCAGGCGCTCGTACGCCTCCTTGGAATGGTCGATCCACATCTGGTACCAGTCCTGGTTGCTCACGTATTCGGAGCCGATCATGATGCTTTTCTTGAACGCATCGGCATCGTCGCCCATGGCGGGGTCGAACCACCGGTGCGAGCTCGGCCACGGCGACAGGCCCGAGTACCCCGGGCAGCCCTTGTCAACCAGCACCACGCTCGCTCCCGCCTCCTTCGCCGCCATCGCCGCGTTGAGCCCCGCGAACCCGCCGCCGATCACCAGCACGTCGCAGTCGTACGCGGTGGTGTCGGGCGCCGCCGCTTCCGGGATGGGCAGCTCGTCGACGGTGCGCGGCGTTCCTTGCGCGACGCTCGCCTCGTTGTCGCTCGCGCGGGCCGAACCCTGCGGCGCGCAGCCTCCGAGCGCCGCCATCATGCCCAAACCGCCCGCTGCCAAACCTCCCGTGCGCAGGAACGCACGGCGCGACATGCCTTCCGGGGCCATCCCCATCCTCTTCTCGCTCATACACCTCTCGCTTCCTCCCAAGCCCCGCTCGGGGGCGTGTTTGCCGCCGAGGGATACCGGCGAGTGCCCCGTGGGGAGCACGCTTCGCCTCGGCAGCCCGAGCATCCGGCAAAGCGGGGTGCGCGCGCATCCTCCGAAACGTACAAATGAGGTTGAAATGCGAGGAGCGGAGGTATACGAAACGTACAACTCCCAGGTCAGCGCAGCGAAGCGCGAAGGCGTACCGCGTTATTGCGCGCGGTATCCGTCGATGAGCGCGATGAGGTCTTGCTTGGAATGGATACCCAGCTTACGGTACACGTGCGAGAGGTGCGCCTTCACCGTCGACTCGGACACGATCAGCGCCTCGGCGATCTTCTTCGCCGAGTAGCCGCGGTACGTGTACACCACCACGTCCAGTTCGCGCTGCGTGATGTCGAACGCGGCGGTAGCCTGACGACACAGGTTCTCCTGCCAGTTGTCGCCCTGAGCTTCCACCTGCGTTGCCATGCGCCGCGAGAACGACACCAGCACGCCGATGCCCACCGCCGCGGCGACGAACGCGCCCGTCGCCGCCACCGGCGTCACCAGCGGAAGCTCGGCCAGCAAGCCCAGCACGCCGCTGCGATACATCACGTCCAGGGCGATGAACTGAGGCACGGCCAGCACGAACACGCCGAACAGCCCGAACACGAGCGGTGCCGACAGCCTGCGCCGCGCCACCTCGTACACGAGCGTTGCCGCGAACAGCACTTCCACTCCGTGCTCGGCAGCCACGAGGATGCGCTTGCTCACCAGCACCCCGTCGCCCGCAGGGTCGCCCAGCGTCACCATCAGCAGCGCCCCCATGTACACGAGCGTGAGAGCCGCAATCGCCGTCACCACGTTCGAGAACGTCATGCCCTTGCGCGCGAACAGCACCGCCAGGAAACCCGTTATCGCAAGACCGGCAAACGCCGTCACCAGCTGCGGCATGAGGCCGAGGCTACCCGCGCTCGACACGCCCGTCCCCATGGTGGTGAACGCGCGCACCGCGATGACGCCGAAGTAGATGAACACGGCGCACAGCGCGAGAACGCCCCACGGCAGAACCTTGAGCGACGAGATGCGGAAGGACGCAGGCTCGCGGTAGGCGCGGCGAGGGCTGCGGGCGAGGCAGAGCGCCGACAGCGCCGGGCAGACGCACGAGAACAGGGCGAGCGCGCCGTTCCCGACGATCAGCAGCAGGCTCCAGACCAAGCTGAACAGGCAATACGACACGCAGACGAACATCACCGAACGCGCGACGCCCTGCGCGCTGGCCTGCGCGAGCCAGCTCACCGAGAACACGGCCACGTACAGCGCCACGAGCGAAATCGCAACGCCGCTTGCCCCTTCGGAGAAGGCGCCGAACAGCGGCGAGCAGAACAGCATGGCGCTTCCCGCAACCCCGCCGCGCCCGCAATGCCGCGGATGACGGGCAAATGGCCGTCGAGCCGCTCCATGCGGCCCCGCAAGGCGATGATCACGACCAAGAACAGCACCAGCATGAGCGAGTAGACGAGATGCTGCGCCGAAACGGCGCCCACGTTGGCGCCGTCGAACAGGGGCGACAGGGAGAAGGGGTAGTACGGAGACACGTGCACCGAGAACCAGAACAGCGCCATGCCCGTCAACGACACGACGTCGGCTTTGCCGAGCGTATGTTTCCCCTGATTCCCTTCCATAGCCTTGCAGTATACCATCGTTGCCGCCCCGTTCTCCCCGGTCAAAACCAGGGAGAACGGAGCGGGCGTACGGGTTGCGTCGAAGCTTAGTGGCAGGTATAGCACTCGTAGACGCCGGCGTGGTGGCACGAAGCGCACACCTGCGTCGCCGTGTCTTGCGGGGTGCCCTCCTCGTGCATGGTGTGGCACTTCGCGCAGGTCAGCTTCGCGTGCTCGTCGTTGCCGGGCATTTCGTGGGGATTCACCGTGGTGCCGTTGTCGTCGGTGAGCACCGTGAGGTCGGCCGTTGCCGCCGCCGCGTCGCTCAGGTCGTGGCACGACAGGCAGGCCTCCTTCGACACCTCGGTTTTCTTGAGCTTCTTCGGCGCCTTGTAGTCGTTCATATCCACATCGCCGTGCACCGTTTGCAGCCCCGCCTCGTCGGTGTGGCAGGAGACGCAGGCCAGAGTGCCGTGACTCGCGGAAATCTCGCAGGCGGTGTTCGTGAGCGAGTCGCCCTCCACCGTGTGGCAGGTGGAGCAGTCGGCGTCGGCCGTCCAGGTGAACGCGAGCCCCGCCTGCTCGCTCGCCTCGGCGGTGGGTCCTTCGGATTGCTGCGGAGCGCAGCCCGCCATGCTCAGCGCGCCGACGCCGGCAAGCAGGCCGATTGCCATCGTCACCGCAGCGAAGGTGCAAAGTCGTTTCTTCATGGGTTCCTTCTTCCGTTGTTACGAGGCCGCGATCTCGGTGCCCTCGAACGTGCCGTCGGCCGTCTCGAGGAAGTTCGGGTTCGCGCCGCCCGCGTTGCCCGAGAACGTGGCGCCGTTGTTCGCAATCACGCCGCCCTCGCTCACGATGGCCGCCGCGTCGCCCGCGGCGATGCACTGCGAAACCTCGCTGCCCGCCTCAAACGTGAGATACGCGCTCGCGCCCACCACGTACACGGCGCTCGCACCGCTTGCGGCGTTACCGCCGGTCAGCACCGCGCCCTCATCGAGCGTCAGGCGTCCCAGGTCGGACACGAGCGCAAGCGGGCTCTCGAGGGCCGCCGCGCTCGTGCCGTCCAGCACCACGTTCTTCAACGTCACGAACCCGTCGGTGATCTGCAGCATCGGGCCGGTATCGGCATCGCCGCGCACGATGGAGAACGGCGTGTCGCCGTCGCTCTTCACCGTGATGGTGGTGCGGAAGCCCACCTTCGGAACCGAGCCGTCCGCCGACAGCGGGGCGTCGGACAGCAGCGTGACGGTGCCGCCGCCGTTTTGGTTCGCCTGTTCGAGCGCTTCGCCGAACGTCTTGAAGTACGAGGAGATGTACTTGCAGGTCATCCCCTGCTCGAGCGCGTCCGCATCCTTGTCCTGCTTCGCGGGTTTGTCGGCCTGCGGCTCCTGCTGAGTCGCCTGAGCCGCATCGCCGCCGACAGCCTCGGCCTGATCGTCGGAAGCCGTCGGGTCGCCCGAGCAGCCCACGAGCGCCACCGCCACGAGCGCGGCGCACGCGAACGCGCACGCCTTCCGCATCGGGGAGAACTTCGTTGCAATCATCGGTCTATCCTTTCTTCGTCACTCGCCTTGCCAAGCGGCTCCCGGGGAGGGAGGGCGGGAGCGGGAGCCGCTTGCAAGGGAGTTCGGGTAATGCGAGGTGAATGGGCTAGTTCGCGTCCCACGGCTCCAGCGTCATGGCGTGCTGCGCGGCAATCATGCCGGACGAGAGCGCCTCGAAGATGTTGCCCAGGCAGTACACGAAGCCGTTGAAGGAGCCGAACTCGCCGCAGTTGTACAGGCGCGGAATGGGCTCGTACGCCGGCGACATGGTTTGGCAATTCTGGTTGCGCACGGGGCCACCCTGCGTGTTGATGCTGGAAAAGCCCAGTTCGATGGCGTAATACGGACCGTCGCCCAACGGCAGCATGTGCTTGGCGTCGCGGCTGAACTCGGGGTCGTCGCCCGCTGCGGCGTACTCGTTGTACTGCGCCACCGTGGCCGCAAGCGCCGCGCCGTCGATGCCGTCGATGGCCTCGTCAGCCGTGCGGCAGGGGCGCTCGGCCTTGATGTTGGCCGCAAGCTCCTCAAGCGTGTCGCCCTTGAAGATCCAGCCTTTCTCGATGGCCGCCTCGTTGCTGCCCCACTCGAGCCACGGCTCTTCGGGATGGTGGTAGTTGTACACGCCGGCGTACGTGTTGATGATGCCCGCACGGCCCGACCCGTCCCACAGCGGCTTCGCATCGAAGAATTCCTGGTCGAACACGAGGAAGAACGGCAGGTGACGGTAGTCGCAGGCCTTCGCGTCGAAGTCGAGGCCGAACTGATGCTCCATATCGTGAGCGCCGGTGCGGTCTTCCTTCATGAAGCGCTTGCCGTTGTAGTCCACGATGAGGTAGTTGTACGGCGTGATGCCGTCGGTGGCATCGGTGCTGATGGAGCAGTTGGCCTCTTCGGAAGGCAGCTTGTAGCACAGGGCCGCCCACTCAAGGCCGTGCATGTGCCACAGGTCGGCGCCCACGCTCTGCGCCATCGCGAAGCCGTCGCCCTCGTTGTTCGGCGTGCCCCATCCGAACACGCGCACGCCGGGGTTGTTGTAGTTGTACTGAATCCACGGGTTGTTCTCGTAGCCGCCGCAGCACAGCAGCACGGCCTTGTTCGCCTTGTACGTGAGTTCCTGCCCGTCGGGCCCTTCGGCCACCACGCCGCAGATTTCCTTCGTGTGCGGATTCTGAATGAGGCGCGTGGCGCGATTGCTCAGGCGCACGTCCACGCCGTAGTCTTCCGCCACCTCGTCGAGTTCCTCGAACAGGTACATGCCCACGATGCCGTCGCGGCCCGAAACGTAACCGCCCTGATACTCCTTCGGACGCTTATGGCCGTCGTTGCTCTCGTCCACCCAGTCGATGTTGATGCCGTACTGTTCGCACCACGCAGGCAGCTGCTGCGTCTTCTGCAAGAACTCCTTCATATCCTCCTCGTTGCGCACGGTGCCGAACGCCCCGTGGTTGAACGTCGTCCACCACTCGTCGACGTCGACTTCCGCGCACGTGTGGATATGGCCGCCCGAGCAGCCTGTCGAGCCGCCGTCGCGCTCGGCCGATTTCTCCAACACGATGGCGCTCACGCCCGCGTCGGCCGCCGCGATGGCCGCCGTGGAACCGCATCCGCCGTAACCCACGATAATGAGGTCGGCTTCGTCGGTCCATGACGACGGCAGCCATTCTTCGCTGGCCGACGCGGTGGAGCACCCCGCCATGCCAACGGTTGCGACGCCTGCCGCGCCCGCCATCGCGAGGCCGGCACCTTTGAGGAAGCTCCTGCGGGAAAGATCGGTATTCATGGTATTGCTCCTATCTCGTACCCTTCCTTGTCGCTCGGAGGCGGCGGCCGCACCCTGCGTCCGTTGCCCCTGAGACGTTCTCGATTCTTGCAGGGAACGAGGGCGAAATCACTCCATGAACAGGGTGGAAGCGCTACCCGAAAGGTGTGGTTCTGCGTTTCACCACGAAATCATGCTGTTGGGTGAAGGACGCTTTGGGTATGATGGCGAAGCAGCACGGGGAAGCTGTTATCGCAGGAGGGGGTCCGACGATATGGGGAGTATCCGCACGGCGTTATTCGGCTCGACGGCGGCGCTGCCGCTGCTGGGACTCAGTCTCATTTTCGCGTGGGTGTATGCGCCGCTGCTCGTGGGCGAGCAGTTCTACTTCTTTCATCACCTCGGGTTCGGCTGCACGCTCGTGGCGCTTGCGCTCATCGTGTCGCTGCGGCCTCGCCTCGCCGGCCCGCATGCCCTGCGCGTCGCCTCGGTGCTGGCAACGTGCGCCATGGGCCTCGCGCCGCTCGCGCTGTTCGTGCCCGGGTCGGCGAATGCGGCAACCATCGTGATCGGCGGGCTGCTGAGCGGTGCCGGCGCGGCATGGGTGCTGGGACGGTGGTTCTGCCTGTACTGCCGCTTCCGCACCGAGCTTGCCGTGAACTACACGTTGGCAGCGTTCTCGCTGTCGTCGTGCATCCGCTTCGCGCTCGTGCCCTTGTCCGAGCTATCCTCGTTCGCCATGCTGGCCGTGCTGTGCGTGCTGCCGTTCTGCTCGCTCGTGCTGGCGAACCGCAGCGAGCGCATCGCGCCGGGGGCGCTCGCGCTGCGCAAGTCCTACGACGTGACGGGACCCGCATCCGAAAAGCCGCCGTTTTCGGGCACAGCCGGGTTCTTCGTCGAAATCGTCATCTACGGCCTTGTGTTCGGCGTGCTGCGCAACGGCATATCCGACTGGTCGAACGCGTCCGCCTCGCTCTACGTGGGGCACCTGTTCCGCATCTTCATGCCGCTGCTGTTGCTGGCCTGGATCAACGTGCCGCAAAACGACGAGCGCAAGGAGCGCGGTCTGCGCGCCGCGCTGCTGGGATGCGCGTTCGTCGTCACCGTGGGCATCTTCTTCGGCGACTCGCCCACCGTGGTCATCTCGTCGCTCACGCTGGCCGCGCGCAACTTCGTCACCATCCTGCTGTACATGATGCTGTACCGCACCGTGCGCGATTGCGAAGGGCATCCCCTCGTGGTGTACGGTATCGGCCGCGGCGTGTACGAGCTGGCGCTCACCGTGGGGTTGCTGCTGTTCAGCGTCACGGACGTGTCCGACCTCATCGCATCCATGCCCATCACCACGTTCTACTTCGTCATGACGTGCGTGCTGTTGCTGCTGCTCAACAGCTTCTCGCGCATCGCCGCGGTCATCCGCCGCACGCCGCCGCCCGCGGCCGATGCCGCGCTGCACGACAGCTCGCCCGACGAGCGGTTCGCCTCGGTGGCCGCGCGCTTCGCGCTTTCCGAGCGCGAGGTCGAGGTCATGCGCCTGCTGTGCCGCGGCCGCACGAAGCGCTACATCGCCGAGACGCTGTACCTGTCGGAAGACACCGTGCGCTGGCACGCGAAGCAGCTCTACCGCAAGCTCGACGTGCACAGCAAGCAAGAACTCATCGACCTCGTGGGCATCGAGTGACGAAAACGGGAGGCACGCGCAAACGCGCGTGCCTCCCGAACAAGGGGCCCGCTTCCGAGTAGAGGGGCCCGTACGAATTTACCAGCAGTATCCGCCGAGCGCCGACCCGTCCACCACCGGATGGGTTTCAACCAGGTACGTGTCGACGGAACCGATGAACTCCGCCCCGTGAGATGCCAGCCGCCGGAACTCCGGGGCATCGGAGAAGCAGCGGAACGCATCTTCGTCCTCGAAGAAGAACTCCGCTACGCCATCGCACGGAAGCTGCTCATGAGCGGCGGGTTTCCCGTCGACGAAGCGGTCGATCACGAGGTTTTGGCGATGGCCCACAGGACCGGGGACCGCCTCCGAGAGCCTGGCATGCGCATAGCACCATGCCCGCTGAAACTCCGCAGCGCTCACACCGCTCGCCCTGCCGAGGAACCACACGCCATGGATGAGGCTCCTGCCGCGCAGGTACGGGGGAACCTCGCGCACCACCGTGCGCGAGCACACGAGGATGTCGCACAGGCGTTTCTGCAGCAGAACCTCCGCGTCATCGAGCAAGGCATTTCCCGTTTCGTCATCGAGCGACTGAACGCCCTCGAGCATGGCCGCATACGTCTCGAAGTGAAGCTCGGAGAACCCGTCAAGGTCGATGCCGCCGCCCCCGATGGGATGGCGGTGCGCGCGGTCAACCACGAGGTTCTGGTTGTAGACCTCCAGGTTCTTCATACCCGCGGCAAGGGGCCCATGGACATGCAGCCAATGATGCGCGAATGATTCCTGGGTTAAGCCGTCGTTCTTCTTGAGCAATCCGTACCGTACCAGCAAGGTGCCCTCCTTTCCAAACCCGGCTCAGCGCGAAACTGCCGCTACATCATGAACACCTGGTACGCGTTGGCGCAGTCCTCGGAGCATTTCTTGATGTCAGCCTCGCCGCGAAGGTACGTCAGCGACATTTCGGTGAAGTACCACCGCCCGTCAATCTTCACGTACGCGTTGTCGTAATGGGCGCGTCCCACGAACTCGCCGCCGCGGCGCGCATCGTACAGGTCGTCCTCCAAGGACCAATGGGAGATGGCGGTTCCCTCGCCCGTCAGTTCGATCCAATGGTGATGGCCCTGATGGCTCGACGTGACGCCCTCGGCGAACTTGGCCCGCATCGTGGACAGCATCCCCTGCGCCCCTCGTAGCGCCCGCCCGTCGTGTTGTTGACGAAGACGAAGTCCTCAACCAGGCAAGCGCGCAAGCCCTCCCAGTCCTTCGCGTCGAGCGTGTCCCAATACGTCGCCTGCAAGCGCTCGATGGCCCGCAGATCTTCCTGAGCCTCGATGCGCCTCTCCAACTCTTCGAGTGTTGCCATGGTTTCCCTCCCCCGGTGCTAGGTCAGGCTGAATCCGCCTTCGTTGTAGATGGTCTCGCCGGTGATGAACGATGCGTCTTCCGAGGCCAGGAACAGGGCGACGTCAACCGTCTCGCGGATCTCGCCGTAGCGGCCGAACGGCATCTTCGCCAAGAACGCGGCGCTGCGCTCCGGATCGTTGATGGTGCCGGCGGCAATGCGCGTCTTCGACGTTCCGGGGCCGATGGCGTTCACATGGATGCCGTATTTCGCAAGCTCGAGAGCCATCACCTGCGTGAGCATTTTGACGGCGGCCTTCGAAGGACAGTACGGGGTGATGCCGCCGATGGTTTTGCGCGAGCTGTTCGAGCTCGTGTTGACGATGGCGCCCTGCACCCCCAGCTCCACCATCGTGCGCGCAACGGCTTGCCCGACGTAGAACTCGCCGTTCAAGTTCGTGGCCATCACGTCGAGCCACCCTTCCTTGCTGCACTCCAGGAACGGCTCGCGATGGCAGATGCCGGCGTTGTTCATGAGCACGTCGATGCGCCCGTAGCGGTCGATGACCTTTCGCACGCCCTCTTGCACCTGGTCGTAGTCGCGAACGTCGCAGTGCAAGCAGTACACGCGGTCGTTGTCCCCGAACACCTCTTCCATGGTATCGTCCTCGATGTCGAAGATGGCAACCTGCGCACCCTCTTCCACCAGCTGCTCCACCATGCCGCGCCCCAGGCCGTTGGCACCGCCGGTAACGAGCGCTATCTTGTCGATGAATCGCTGCTTTTCCATGATCTCCTCCTTGATCATCGCTTGGTATTCGTACGTTTAAAGACTCTGCCCGCCGTCTTCGAAGATGATCTCTCCCAGCATGAACGACGACTCCTCCGAAGCAAGGAACAGCGCCGCGTCCACGGCCTCGCGCACTTCGCCGTAGCGATGCAGGGGAATGTCGTTCAGGAATTGCTCGTTCATCTCCGGATTCATGCGCGTCGGCTCGCTCATGCGGGTCTTCGTCGTGCCCGGCCCGAACGCGTTGACGCGAATGCCGTATCGGCAAGCTCTTTGGCGAATTGTTTGGTGAATATGGCGATGGCGGCCTTCGTGGCAGGATAGGCCCCCAGGTACTTCGGAATGAAGCGGAAGGTGTTCGAAGACGTAGTTGACGATCACGCCCTTCGTCTTCTTCTCAACCATGCGTTGAGCGACGGCCTGCGCCACGTAGAACGACCCGTTCAGGTTGGTGGCGACCACGCGATCCCACGCCTCTTTGGGACACGTGAGCATGCCGTACTTCTCGCCGTCCTTGATGCTGATGCCGGCGTTGTTCATGAGGATATCGATGCGGCCGTACCGCTCCACCGCCTCATCGACCATGCGATGAACGGCATCGTAGTCGGTGATGTCGCACGCGATGGTGTGCACGCGGGCCTCGTCGCCGAATGCCCGCTCAAGCGTGTCCACCTCGATATCCACCGCCACCAGCTCTTCGACGCCCTCCGAAAGAAACCGCTCTACCATGCATCGTCCGATGCCGTTCGCGGCACCGGTCACCAGCACGATCTTGTTATCAAATCGAGCCATGGTACATCTCTTCTCTCTGATGGGATGCCGCGCGATGCCTGCGAGGCACGCACCGCGCGGCGCACGAACCGCTATTTTTTGTCGGCCGTTGCCAGGTGCAGATACGTCGTGGCACCGCCGTCGGCAGCAATGAACTCGCCGTTGATGAAACTGGAATCGTCGGACGCGAGGAACAGCACCACCGATGCGATTTCCTCGGGAAGCGCATAGCGCTTCATGGAGGACGCGTCCACAAGGCCGGCACGGTTCTGACCGCGCGGCATGGTCATGCCGGAAAGCACGAGGCCCGGGCTCACGGCGTTGACGCGAATGCCGTAGGTGCCGAGATCGGTGGCGGCGGCGCGCGTCATGCCCATGACGGCGGCCTTCGCCATGGCGTAGCCGATGAAGCTTCCCGGGCCGAAATGCGTGCCCTGGTAGGAACAGGTGTTCACGATGGTGCCGCCGCCGGCTTCGATGATGGCGGGCGCGCAGTAGTGCATGCCGTTGTATACGCCCCAGCAATCGACGTCCATGATGCGGGTGAGCGATTCGCGCGTCTCGGTGAGCACGGTGCCGTTTTGGCACATGCCGGCGTTGTTCACCAGCACGTCAAGGCGGCCGCTCTCGTCGAGCACCTTCTTGACCAGCGCCTGCCACGCGTCTTCGTCGGCAACGTCCATCGGAAACGCCACGGCCTCCCCACCGTCGGCGCCGATGGCGGCTTCGACGCGCTTCAGCCCCTCTTCTTCGATATCGGCCATGTACACCTTGGCACCCTGCTGTGCGATCATCTTAGCTTCCATCTCGCCCTGACCGCCTGCGGCACCGGTGACGATAGCAACCTGACCTTCAAACTTGCCCGTGCCCTCGGCAACGCGCGGCCAACGCTTGGCCTGCGCCTCGGCGTACACCTTCTCCTCGAACGCCTTTTGATCGGGGCCGGAAACAACGGCGTTATCGAAAAACGCCCCTCGCTCTGACTTCATGTCCACCTCTCCTTCCGAACACAGCAGCCGCACCGCCCTCCCGGCACGGCGCGGCCGACGTTGCGTTTACTTCTTCAACTCCACGGGCACGGCCTGGACGAAGTACGTGGTCACGGTGCCGATGAACTCGGCCGCATGCACGCTCGCGCGCAGCTTGAAGCCCGTCGTGCTGTAGCACTCGTCGAAGGCGTCCATGTCCTCGAACCAGAACTCCACCATGCCCTCGACGGGCAGGTCGGCGTAGTGGACGGGCTTGCCCTGCACCAAGCGGTCGATGACGAGGTTCTGGTTGTACCCGCAGTAGCCGCTCATCAACTTCACGAGCAGGGAATGGGTGTACCACCACTCGTCATGGAACGTCGCTGCGTCGACACCCTCCTTGCGATCGCAGAACGACACGCGCTTGATGGCCTTGCCGTCGAGGTAGGCCGGGACAAGCGTGTCCCGCTTCTTCACGGCAACCAGCGTGGAAAGAGGCTCCTCGACGAGCGGCTCCAAAGCGGCCAGCAGGGCATCGCCCGACTGACGATACGCCTCCTCCATGTCGCCGTAGCTGTCGAAGAACATCTCGATGAACCCGTCGATGTCGATGGCGCCACGGCCCAAATGGGAGCGCTGCTGACGGTCGGTGACGAAGTTGATCTCACCTGCGCGCAGTTCAGGCATGGCGGCAATCACGTCGTGCACCGCGCCCATCATCCCATCGCGAAACGCTTCTTCGGAAACCCCTTCGCGACACTTCAGCAAGCTAATCCTGGAAATCATGTCCTACCCCTTCCTTAGAACGTTCGGGAATTTTAGTATCCGGTAGCGGTTGGGCACCTTCAATAACGTACTTGAAAGTACCCAACTAACCTTGTGGTAAGTAGCCTTCGAACAGGCGATACGCGTGGTTACACTTCCGCGGCGTCCTTGGCTTTCATCTTCTTGAAGAACATCCACGCCAGCGACAGCAGCACAAGACCGAGGATGCAGAGCGCGCCGAGGAACGGGAATGCAGAGCTGTAGCTGCCCGTGGTGGCAAGCGCGTTGGCGGAAACCACCGGGCCGATGAACGAGGCAAGCGTGTAGCCGATGAACATGAAGCCGTAGTTCTGGCCTGCGTTGCCGGGACCGTAGGCATCGGCGCACACCGACGGCATGATGGCCATGATGCCGCCGAAGCAGATTCCCGAGCAGACACGCCTCGACGATGAAGATCATGGTGCTGGTTGCATTGGCGAACAGGAACAGGTGGATGACCGCCGTCACCGCAACGGCAACGAACATGGTCTGGAAACGTCCGAACTTGTCGGAGATGGCACCGAGCCCCAAGCGGCCCGTGCCGTTGGCGATGGCGAAGATGCCCACCATCAGCGCGCCCATCGCGGCATCCATGCCGGCTTGAACCTGCCCCACCAGCGATACCGTGGACAGCATCACGCAGCCGGTGCAGGCAACGGTGCCGAAGAACAGCAGCAGCGTCCAGAAGAACGGGGTCTTCAACATCTCGCCGGACGTGTAGTTCTTCACGCGCTTCACGTCGCTGTCAGCCGGCGGAGTCCAGCCTTCGGGCTGGAAATCGGCCGCAGGCATCTTGAGGAAGCGGGAGAGGACGATGAAGCCGACGATGCAGAACACGCCCACGATGTTGAAGGCGATGCTCACGTTGAAGTTCTCGATGATCATGTTGCCCATCGGAGCCGTGAACAGCGGATAGATGGCCATGATAGCCAGGGCCACGCCATTGGCGAAGCCGCGCTTGTCGGGATACCACCGCGTTGCGATGGCGAGAGCGAGGTTGTAGCAAATGCCGTCGCACACGCCCACCAATATGCCAAACGTCACGTAGAGCACCGGGATGCTGCTGGCGAAGCCCGTCAAGAACCAGCCCAGGCCGAAACCGATGCCGGCAACGGTCATGATGATATGCGCAGGCGCCTTGCGTCTGCAGCCATCCGCCGATGGGACCGCTCAGGCCGATCATGGCGATGACGATGGTGTAGGCGAACGACACCGACTGAGGTGAAAAGCCGTAAGCTTCCATCAGGGGCTTCTGGAAGATACTCCAGATATTCAATGACGCTGTCAGCGCGCCGCACAGGGCCGCGCAGATCAGAATGACCCCGCGGCGATACGTTTTAACTGACATACTCTACCTCCTTGTTGACCTTCGAAATATGATCCTGCTTATTCATGCACTCCGTGCCCCATCGCGTCGCGTACGTCAACGCGCCGGGACACGGGATGATGCCCCTACAGAAGACAGCCCACGCGCCGGCCGTCGGCGAACGCGTGCTTGAGAAACGCGTTCTCACCGCCAAGCGTCGAACCGATCTCGTACACCTCGGGAACAAGCGACGATGCCATCTCAAAGAACGTCGCATCGCGACGTTCGGGCAGCATGACCATCATGGAATCGCACGCCACCAGCTCCTCGTCACCGTTCGCAAACCTCAGAAGCGCCCCCTGCTTGCCGAATTCGGCCACCGTCGCGTTGCGCACCACGCGAACGCCCTTGCGATCGAACCACGGCGAAATTCGCTCCTTGTACTTGACGGGAATCAGACCCCCCACGTCCTCGTCTTCAGCCACGAGCACGATGTCTTTGCCGCGCTTGCGCATGAACTCGGCGCACTGCGCGCCTTCGGCCCCGGCGCCCCAAATGACAATCTTCTTTCCCACGGGGAAAAACTTCTCGCTCATGGATGCCAGCTTGTCGGGTCCGAACATCTTGAGGGGCACCTGCGCAAGCTTCGACATCATCGGAATGGTGAAGACGTTCTTCCGGTTGATGCCGGGGATGTCGGGAATGTAATACGGCGAGGACGTGGCCACCACCACCGCGTCGGGAGCCTCCTGGCGGATGAGCCGCTCGTCCACCTCGCACTTGAGCCTCACCTTGACGGAGGATGCGGCAACCGCGGCGGTAAGGTGGTCGAATATGTGCATGACCTCCTCGCATCCGCCACTCTTGATCATGGCCGCCAGCTTGACACGGCCGCCCAGCGCGCCGGACTTCTCGTACAGCGTCACATCATGCCCCCGCTCGGCAAGCGTGCAGGCGCACTCCATGCCCGCAGGGCCGCTCCCACACCATGATGCGCTTCGCGCGCTCAGTTGGCTTTGCCGCAAGCTGCCGCTCCTGACCCAAGGTGGGGTTCACGCGGCAGATGCGCGGCTGCGTCACCGGATCCTCGCAGCTTGCACAGCGCGTGCAACGCACGATTTCGTCGATGCGACCCTCTTCCACCTTCCGCGCGAACCAGGGATCGGCCCACAGCGTGCGACCCAACGCGACGATGTCGGCATCGCCGGCCTCGAGCACGTGCTCCGCCAGCTCCTCGTCCATGCGGCCCGCCGTGATAACCGGCACCGTCCACCGCATCTTTGATCTGACGGGCGACAGCCGTCCACAAACCCACTCCGCGGTACTCGTCCATATAGGGATCCATGAACGGGTCGGGGTCCGGATAGGGGAAGTAGTCGGGGCAGTAGCGAAACGGCGTCGGACCGTATCCATATCCCGCGATGCTGATGTACTGCGCGCCGGCCTCGACGAAGGCGCGAGCATTCTCAGCGGCTTGCTCGGCGGTGATGCCCTGCTTCGTCGGGTGGAACTCGCGCCCGTTGAGACGGCAGCCGATGACGAAGTCGGGGCCGCACGCCTCGCGGATGCCCTCGATGATCTCGCGTACGATACGCGTGCGGTTCTCGACGTTCTGACAGCCGTACTCGTCATCGCGCTTGTTCCACAGGGGGCTCACGAAGCTGTTGAGGAAGTATCCGTGCGCCACGTGCACCTCCACGGCATCGAACCCTCCCTTCTGCAACCGCACAGCCGCTTCGATTTGCAGGCGCTGCTTCTCGTGGATCTCGTCGATGGTCAGGCCGCGCGGCGCATGGCACCACGGCTCCGGAACCGGCATCTCGTCGGCGGTCAGCGTCGACGACGAGATGGGAGGGAGCCCGTCCGGCGTCTCGCCAGCAGAAGGACCAATGTGATGCAGCTGCCCGATGGTGAGGCACCCGTGCTTGTGAACGGCCTCGTTGAGCTCGAGCATGCCCGGTATGAACTTGTCATCGTAGGCACCCAGATAGATGCCGCCCGCGGGTTCCCACAGCAGAGCCGCAACGTCGATGGCCGCCACGCCCCCTTGGCCATGTTCTCGTACATGGCAATAGCGTCGCTGCCGTCGGCGGTGCAATCGGCATTCCACCGCCACGACGACTGCGGAGCTTTGATCATGCGGTTCTTCAACACGAACTTCGGCGTTATCTCAATCGGAGCAAAAGCGTTTCGTAGTGCGTCATCCGACCCCCCTCTCCCTTGTCTCGCGATTACAGCTGCACCGCTACGGCCCTGCCCTGCCCCACCGCGTCCACCATGAGCGTCGAGCCCGGCCCCTGGCAGGCGCCGATGGCGTACGCCTCGGGAGCGAGGTCTTTGAGCTGGTCGTACAGGCTCAAACCCGATCCGGGCGACTTGAACACGAGGATGCTGTCAGCCTTGAGGTAGCGCTCCTCGCCGTCCTTGACGTAGGTGATGCCGCGTTTGTCGATGCTGCGGTACTCCACGCCCGTGATCATCTCCACGTCGTGGTTGCGCAGCCACGCGAGCGACCTGCTTTTGTACCGCGGCGGCATTCCCTCGCCCATCGTGGGTAGGTCTTCCAGCACGGTGACGTTCTTGCCGCGCTTGCGCAGGAAGATGGCACCCTGCACGCCCTCGATTTGCGCGCCCAACACGACGCAGTTCTTGCCGATGCCCGGCAGGGCGATTTGCGAAAGCTTGTTGATGGCGTTCGCACCGAACAGCTTGAGCGGCTTCTCGGCCAGACGCGTCAGCTGCGGAACCGTGGAGACAATGCCTAAGTCGATGCCGGGCACCTCGGGCACGCCGTACACGCCGCCGGTTGCAACGATGACGGCATCGGGCTTCATGGCACGCACGAAGTCGGGCGTCACGGTGGTCTTCGTCTTGATGGTGAGGCCCGGCGTCTTCTTGGCCTGGGACGTCAGCCAGTCGATGAGCGCGGGCACGTTCTCGCACACGGTGCCCTTCACCATGGTTGCCAGGTTGAGCTCAAGGGCCAGTACCGATTCTTTCTCGCACAGCGTTACCTCATGACCGCGCTCCGCCGCCACGCGCGCCGCTTCGAGCCCTGCCGCGCCGGCACCCACCACCAGCACCTTCTTCTTGGTCTCAGCGGGCACGACGGCCATGTCCTTCTCCTGCAAAAACGCGGGATTCACGCGGCAACGGCGATGGGGCGTCGCGTTCATGTGCAGCTCGTCGCACGTCGCGCAATGGTTGCAGCGGCGGATGTCCTGCGGGCGCCCTTCGGCAAGCTTGTTGGGCATGTCGGGGTCGGCCCACAAACCACGAGCGAACATGGCCAGGTCGATAGCGCCCTTCTCAAGCGCGGCTTCGGCCTTCTCGGGCGTGGCGAACCCGACGCCGAACACGGGAGCCGATACCGCCTGCTTGATGGCGGCGGCGGGCGGAACCACCAGGCCCTCGCCGTCGAGGCGATCGAGGTACTGCTTCATGTCCTCGTCGGGCGAGGGATACATCCAGTAATCAACCGCGAACTGCATGGGAACGGGACCGTAGCCGTACCCTGTCACGCTAATGTAGTCGGCACCGGCGGCATCGTAGCTCTGCGCAATTTCGACGCCCTCCTCGATGGTGATGGCGTCCGGATGGCCGAATTCCTGACCGTTCGTGCGCACGCCCACGATGAAGTCCTCGCCGCAGCGCTCCTTCACGCCACGGATGATCTCGCACGCAAGGCGCGTGCGGTTCTCGATGGACTGGCAGCCGTACTGATCGTCGCGATGGTTCCACACGCGGGACGCGAAGCTCAGCAGGAAGTAACCGTTTGCCGCGTGCACCTCGATACCGTCGAGCCCGGCCTTCTTGGCGCGCTCCGCGGCGGCAAAATAGCGCTCTTTGAACGCCGCGATCTCCTCGAGCGACAGGCCGCGCGTAGGGTTGCAGTACGGCTCGGGGCTCGGCAGCTCCTCGGCGCTCAGCGTCGACGAGCACCATGCCCCGCCCTTGGTTTTGATGGCGGCGCCGTTCTGGAAAATCTGCGCGATGAGCTCGCACCCGTTGTCATGCACGGTATCGGCCAACCGGGAAAGACCGGGGATGAACTTGTCGTCGTACAGGCCGCCGAGCGGGTAGGTTTCCACGGTGTAGACGCCGCCGTCGGCATCGTCGATCAGGGTGGCGGGATCGTCGCAGATCATGCCTCCCAAGATGATGGCCGACGCACCGCCCTTGGAAATCGCATCGTACAGGCCGATGATGCGGTCATTGCAGAACTGGCCCGGGTCCCACGACATCGCGGACGACGGCGCCTTGACCATGCGGTTTCGCCATTGATGCGTGCCGACGGTAATCGGCTCGAGCAACTTCTCATACGCTCTCATATCTTCAATCCTTTTCCTCTTGCTTCGGTACTAAACGTTGTGTCGTGCGCGAACAGATGCTCGACCCTTAGGCGAAGGCAGGGCAACCGGGTAGTTTCGGTCAGGTAGGTATTGATCGCCCCAACGAACTCCGCGCGGTGCGCGGACGCGCGTGCGAACTCCGGCGACGCATAGAACTCGTCGAGCGCCTCGGGCGTTTCAAACCACAGCTCCACCATGCCCTCAACCGGCAGTTCGTCGTATGAAACGGAGACGCCGCCGTCGATGCGGTCGATGACGAGGTTCTGGTTGCAGCCCACGCATCCGGGAATGGTTTGCACGAGGTGGTCGTGGACGTTCCACCACTCCTTGGCGAAGCGCTCGGAGCTCACGCCGTCAGCGCGACCCAGAAACGACACGCACTGTATGAGCTTCTTCCCCTGCAAGTACGCGGGAATCTTCATGACGGTGCGCTTGGTCAACACGAGAATCGGGCAGTGAGGGTTGGCGAACATCGGAACGTCGTTCGCTCCCTCCCCATGCAGCGACGCCACGCCCTCGACCATGTCGCCGTAGCTGTCGAATTGCAGCTCGGAGTATCCGTCGATCATCACCGGGCCCTGAGCACAAGCAGAGCGATGCTCGTTTTCAACCACGACATGCTGATCGTACTGGCGCAAATTCGCCATCGTGCTTGCGATGGGCCCATGGACGTTCAGCCAGTAATCCTTGAACTCCTCCATGCCCATGCCTTCTTTTTTCTGCATCAATCCGCATCTGCTGATCATGACGACCATCCTCCCTGAATCGAACGTTCGAACGAGCAACGCGCTTCGACGATCCCCCTGCGGTTCGCGAACCTTTCAAACCGCATACTATGGGTATTCCAAACCGGCCTCAATAACGCACTTTAAAGTCACCAGGGCACTAAAAAGTAAGCGATACCCCCTGGCCAACGCACCTAAAACAGTCCAGCCATGCGCGCGAAGGTGAGTCCCGCAACCAACACGGTTGTCGCCACCAGCACGTAGGGCCCGTTCCACCGCAAGCCAACCTTGACGGGCGATTGCCCCACCATGTCGGCAACGGCTATGACGTTCGCGGACGCAGGGCACAGCGCGTTGCCCATCGCCCAGCTGATCGAGAACACAAGCGTCAAGTAGATGGGCGTCACGCCGCACTCCGCGGCGCTCAACGCCCCGCCCACCACGGCAATCACCACAATGGGGTGCACGCCAACGGCCGAAGTGGCAAGCGTGATGCCAACGATGACAATGGTGAGCACCACCACGTTTTGCCCGGCGAGCTGCAAGAGAACCCCGGCCAGGGCATCGCCCCCATGGGAATACCCGATGCTCTGCGCAAACAGCCCCGCCCCGGCGAACAGCACGATTTGGTTCTTCACCTGAGGAAGCTTCTTCTTGACGTACTCGTCCCTGAACTCCCGCACGTAGGTGGGAAATCGCCCGATGAGCGTCATCCATACGACGGGGCACACGAGCGACGCCATGGCAACAACCAGCATGATCGAGAGCCCGCCGAACCGAGAAACCACCATGACCAAAGCGATCAGCAGAAAGCCGAACACGCAGAGCTCCATGCCCTTTCGCAGATCGAATCCCCCACCGGCTCGTCCACCACCTGCGAGGGACGCTTGTCGGCCATGAGGACGCCCACCGCTTCGGCAACAACCGCGCACGCGAGGGCGAAGGGAAAGAAGGCCACCCAGTCGACGCCCGTCACCTGAACCACCAACGCAATGGTCGCCGATGTCGGCGCCCATATCATGCAGGTGGTGAATCCCCTGCTGAGAGCCGTGCTCAAAAGCTTCTTGTTCTCACTGCGGCCGCTCGCTCGAGACACCTCGTACGTCAGCGGAACCGCCGCAATGCTCAACAGCACGCCAATCAAGGCCGCCATGCCGCTCACCACCGCATAGTAGCGCGTGTTGGTGTGCGCGTACCGGACGAACACCTCGCGCAACGAGTCGCTGTATCCCCCGTGCTGAACCGGAATCCCCAGCAGCGGAATCATGATGAACATGACGATGAGATACGCATTCTCCTGCAATGCCTGCTTCCACACGTCAGGGGCGCGTGCGCATACACCAGCACGGCGATGCCGAGCGAAAGCAGCACGGCCCCGATCATCCGCGACGAACCCGTCGATGCCACCAGGCTCAGCACGACAACCGCCGCCATCAGCACCACGTTTAGATCGTCGATGAGCGGCACCTTCAGAAACGCGTTCGCGATATAGCTGACGCCCAACCAGAAGGTGGCCACGCATCTCATCGTGCGAAAGAGACTCCCCATGCCGCCCCTCTCGTCCCCACTCCCGCCTGACCGACATCTCGAAGGACGGGGAGCTCGGAAGATGACGCCCTCCCGCGCTCCCCGCACCGAATAGTTCCCTTACTTGCCCTTGGCGTAGAATCCCTTCAAAAGGAACACCGTGGTCAAGAACGTGATGAGGATAGAGCCCAAAATCAAGTACGTGATGGACAGCTGATTCCCCGTGGCCGCGATGAGCGCCGTTGCAGCAAGCGGCGCCAAACCGCCGAAGATCGCCGCGGCAAGGTTGTAGGAAAAGCCGATGCCGCTGTTGCGAAGCTTGGTGGGAAAGACCTCAGCCGAAACAACCGCGATGGCAACCGCGAGAATCGTCTGGAACACGATGAGCACTCCCAGCAAAGCAATCATCACCACGGCGTCGGTTTGCTGGATCAGCAGCGCGAACACCGGATAGGACAAGATGAGGAACCCGAGGCAGCCAATGATGAGGCACTTCCGCCTTCCCACCTTGTCGATGAGCTTGCCCACGATGGGACACAAAAGCAGGTTGATCGCGATGACCGACGTGTTCACCACGAAGGCGCTCGATAGCGACGTGTGCATGAACTGCGAAATGTAGGTTGGCATGTACGTTATGAGCAGGTAGTAGGTTGCGCTCGAGCCAACCAGCAGCCCCATCACCGTCAGGATAGGCTTCTTGTAGAGCAGGAACAGATCCTTCACCGGCGTATGCGGCTCTTCCGCCTCATTCGTCTCCTCTTTCATTTTGAGGAACTCGGGCGAGTCGGGAACGTTCTTGCGCATGTGGACGCCATAAATCGCAATCAGGATTCCGCAGATAAAGGGTATGCGCCATCCCCAATCGTACAGCGCCGCCTCAGGCAGCACCGTGGTGATGAGCAACCCCGCCGCAGAGCCCACCAGCAGACCGCACCCCACGCTGAAGGGCTGCCAGCTCACCAGGAAGGCGCGGTTGTTCGGCGTTCCATACTCCGCGATGAACGTGAGGGAAGAGCCGAATTCTCCGCCCGTCGCCAAACCTTGCAGCAGACGCAGCACCGTCAACAGGATAGGTGCCGCGATGCCCACCTGCGAGTACGTGGGCAACAAACCCATGCACATGGTGCAAATGCCCATGCACATGATGGTGAGGGTGAGCGCTTTGATTCTTCCGTGCTTGTCGGCATACGCGCCAATCAAAATGCCGCCGATGGGACGGACGAGAAAGCCCGTTCCGAAGACCAGGAAACTCAGCAAGAGTCCCACGATGGGATCGTCGGATACGAAGAAATCCCTGGAAATGATGACGGCGAAGTACCCGTACAATCCGTAGTCGAACCACTCCAGCATATTCCCAAGACTCCCCGAGAACACGGCCCGTGCCAACGAAGTCTTTTTCTTTGCAGTTGTCGCCATGTGATATCCCCTCTCCTGAAAAGCCCGAGACGATCATGTTCGAAACCCCCGGTAGAGTGGCGCGCTCAACATGAGCGCGCCACTCTGAGGATCGACTAGGCCTGCGTCATCGCGATGGGCTGCGACTCCACGAGATAGGTTGTGATATTGTCGATGAACTCCGCCCCATGCGCGCCCGTGCGCTTGAAGGCCGGCGTGCCGTAGCACTCGTCGAACGCCTTCATGTTCTCGAACCAGAACTCCACCACGCCTTCGATGGGCAGCTCTTCGAACGGCACCGATTCCCCCTGTACGATGCGGTCGATGACCAGGTTCTGATTGTAGCCAGCGTAACCCGTCATAGTTTTAACCAACGCAGAATGCATCTGCCACCACTCGTCCTGGAACGTCGCCGCGCTCACGCCGTCCTTGCGCCCAAGGAACGACATGCGCTTGATCAGCTTCACGTCTTCCAGGAAAGCGGGAACCGGCGTGTCCACCTTCTTCACCGCCACGAGCGCCGGAATGTCGGACGAGGCAAACTGCGCGTAATCCGCCGCGAGCGCATCTTCGAGGGCAGCCATACCGCGCACCATATCGCCGTAGCTGTCGAAGTACATCTCGGTGTAGCCGTCGATTTCCGTCGAGCCGCGGTCGAACGGCGAACGCTGCTCGTTGTCCACCACCACGTTCGTATCGCAGCCCTTCAGAAGCGGCATCGTGCCCAGAAGCGCTGCATGCTCATGCGTCAGATACGCAGCGAATTCTTCCTCGGTCAGACCCTCTTTGCGTTTGAGCAAGTTGATTCTCGAAATCATGCCGATCACCCTTTCCAAAACGTGCCCCAGTCCTTGCACCGCAGGTCACTTCGAGATGCGGTTCCTACCTCGTATTCTCTTGACGAGCGGAGAAGGGTGCAAGAATGCACTTAAAAGTGCCTTTCTTACCTGGAAGTGAGACGGCAACCTGATGAAGGGCGCACGAAACGGATGCGGCGTTTGCTCGCTCGTTATTCGTCCTGCGCGCAATCGCCTTCGCACGTACCGCCGCGCACGGTGAACGCCGTGGGATCGAATTGCCAGATGATGCGCTCACCGGCCCCTTCGTGAGGGTCATCGCTTGCCGTGTCGTACATCAGCACGCCATCGCCCATCGTGCCCTTCGTGCGCAGCAGCGTTTCCGCGGAGAACCCTCCGTACGCGGCGCCCCAGTCGCGTATGAAATAGAGGACGTTCGCGAAGCTGACGCCCTTGCGCGTAAGCAGGTAATCGACGCGCAGCGGCTTGACCTCCACCACGATGCGTTCGATAATGCCCACCTGCTCAAGCTCGCTGAGGTGCTGGCTGAACATCTTGTGCGAGATGTCATACGGAATGCTTTTTCTCAGCTCGCTATAGCGCGCTCTCTTGCCGGAAGCCATGCTCAGGTACCACACGATAAAGGGCTTCCATTTACCTCCCAATATCGAAGCGACATACGATAACGAGCATGAGGTTAAATCATCCATTTTCTCGAGCATACGACCTACTTCCCTAAACGAGCGATCCGACGGACAGCGTGCTTGATTATAGAGAAGGCGGAGGATCACCGAGCTGGCAAATCCAATAGCATCGCTTCCTTTTGAAGCGCTCCTTTAGTCCTAGTATCCACAGGAAAAACGGGTGATGCAATAACGCACTTCAAAGTAACTACCGGAAACAACCCCCTCGCCAGGGCGCAAAAAAGCCCGCTCCGAGGAGACGGGCTTTGCAGAAAACGTGCTGTTCGCGAATGCGATCCTAGCGCTTCGAGAACTGCGGACGCTTGCGGGCCTTCTTCAGACCGTACTTCTTGCGCTCCACCATACGGGAGTCACGCGTGAGGTAGCCGGCCTTCTTGAGCTCGCCGCGATAGTCGCCGGCAGCCAGCAGCGCGCGGGAGATGCCGTGACGCAGAGCGCCGGCCTGACCCGAGATGCCGCCGCCGTTGAGCGTGGCGATGACGTCGAAGTGATCCGTCGTGTCCGTGACCTTGAACGGGGTCAGCGCGTAGTTCACGAGCGCTTCGCGGCCGAAGTAGGCCAGCGCTTCGCGACCGTTGATCGTAACCTTGCCGGTGCCGGGAACGAGGCGCACGCGAGCGACAGCGTTCTTGCGACGGCCGGTGCCATAGTACAAAGCTTCACCTGCCATGGGTTAACCCTCCATCTTGATCTCGCGCGGCTGCTGAGCCATGTGCGGATGCTCCGCACCGGTGTACACCTTGAGCTTCTTGCCCATGGCGCGACCGAGCGTGTTCTTCGGCAGCATGCCCTTGACGGCATGCTCGATGACGCGCTCCGGATGCTTCGCCATGGCCTCTTCGAAGGTCTCGGACTTCAGCCCGCCGGGGAAACCGCTGTGGCGGTAGTAGCTCTTCGCCTGAGCCTTGTTGCCCGTCACGCGGATTTTGTCCGCGTTGATGATGACAACGAAGTCACCGGTGTCGACATGCGGCGTGTACGTCGGCTTGTGCTTGCCCTTGAGAATCTGAGCGGCCTTGGCAGCGACGCGACCGAGAACCTGGTCCTCAGCGTCGATCAAGACCCATTCGCGCTCAACTTCGTTGGGCTTCGCGTAATACGTCTTCACTTATCTTCCTCCAAAAATCTTGTCCTACCAACGATCGCCGCACGGCTGTTCCCGTACTCGAACAGCTCACGGATCGTCGAACGGCGGCTGCCTAAATCCATCATGTGCTCATTTATCATGGTTATCTACTCCTGTCAGTGGTTCTCCCTGTGAAAATTACTGCCCTCATTATATCATACATTTTATCAGAGTGAAGATGGAGATTGGAAATTGAAGGGAGCATTCCTCTCTTTTGTGTTACGAGAGAGCACGCTGTGCTCCCCTGCGGGATAAATTGTGCAGAGCGGGATGGTTCCCGCCGTTTCCCGCCAAATAACACAATAAAAAACGGAGAACAGAAAGCAAACGTCAGACGCTTATTTCCATTCTCCATTTCCATTATCAATCCGCCAAGCCGATAGCTGCCGAAAGCGGCATTGACAGCACAATGCCATGACTGCGGGTCTTCATTCCGACCGCCTGCATCAGCGCCGTCATAACCTGCTGTTTCTCGTCGCTTCGCACCACGAGGAACACGATTCCTTTTCGGCCTGAATTTCGATACCGAAAAATCGTTTAACCTCATTTTCCGCAATACCGCGCGCTGAAATGACCGTGCCGCCGCGTGCACCGGCCTTGCGCGCCGCATCCATCGCCACGTTGGTATAGCCGCGCTCCATCACAACTGCTACAACGTCAAAACCGTCGTTCTTCTCTGTCTCGTGCATCCGGCTGACCTCCTTTTGCTCCTCGTCTGCAGCGGTCAGCAGCTTGTGCCACCGCAGACCAATGCCTGTAATCGGAATGGCAAACGCGATTCCGCGTCCGGGATATCGCATTTCCAGCTCACGTCCGAGCCTTTTGAGCAGGCGAACGCCGGTCTGACGGCTGACCATACACATCACAATGGCCTTTGCCGTTTCACCGATGCCGAGCAGGTCGAGCATTTCCGTGCGCGCCGTGCCGTGAGCCATGCACACAAAGTCCACCGGCGCCTGTTCCTCACGATAGATACGCAGCACCTTTTCGCCCTGCTCCACGTCAACAACGGCCGCCACGACCTCTACCGCGCTCTGAACCGTCATCTGCGGTCGGTTTTCACTCATGCTCTGCTCCCTCCAAAACGATGATGCTGTCTTCATCCTCTGCGGAAACATCGGACGCATCCTCGCTGTTCTGTTTCTTTTTATAGATGAGACCCAGCACCTGAATGGTAAGCAGCGGAGTCATAGCTACCATAGCTACAATACCGAAGGCATCAGTCATCACGTTGCCGCCGAGTGCTTCACACGCGCCCATGGCAAACGGCAGCAGAAATGTGGTCGTCATCGGACCGGACGCAACGCCGCCCGAGTCAAATGCAATGCCGTGAAAATTTTCGGCACGCAGAAAGTCAGTCCCAGTGCGGCAAG